>LSQX01268346.1_pt1 | contig 46304 bp, 41 predicted proteins | sample 654561 | NCBI WGS metagenome assembly LSQX01 (sample SAMN04489861, study PRJNA283612) | anaerobic digester metagenome | isolation source: 4 biogas reactors fed with cattle manure at either 37C or 55C with and... | place: Denmark: Kongens Lyngby | collected 2014 | reverse complement strand
TAAAGTTGAAGATTTGCAACGATAAGTTCACCGCCCAGCTTCGCGAGTTCAAGATTGAGTTCCCCCGCATTGATTTCATCTGATAGTTCCATGCGCGATTGCGCCAGTATAGGTCCTGTATCGATCCCCTCATCCATCAGCATCAGGGTGATCCCTGTTTCTCTGTCGCCTGCAAGAAGCGCTGCCTGAATGGGCGATGCGCCGCGATACAGGGGAAGCAACGAGGCATGAATATTGAGGCATCCTTTAACGGGAATGGCGAGTAGCGAAGTCGGTAGAATCTGACCATAGGCTGCTGTAATAATCAGTTCCGGCGCAAGCGCACTAATCTCTTCAACCCACTCAGGTTTCCGACAATGATCAGGTTTCATGACACGTATGCCACGCTGTGACGCCCAACAAGCGACCGGCGACGGCGTCAGTCTCTGCCCACGGCCACACGGGCGGTCTGGCTGTGTAACGACGAGAGACGGCATGTATCCGGCCTCTTCCATATGATCGAGAATGATCACCGAAAACTCTGGTGTTCCCATAAACACAAAAGGAATCACAGAACGGCTCCTTCAGACAACTCCTCTGGGTCCTCGATCGGGCTTTCGTCCTCATCAGTTGCCTCAAACCCTGGCAATTCCTCATAGGCGCAAAGGGGTATCTCTGAATGACGGCGAAAAAGGATGCCGTCTAGATGGTCGTTCTCATGACAAATACAACGGGCGGCAAGCCCTTCAAAGGCTGTCTCAAAATAATCACCCTCTTGACCTCGGGCACGAACGGTCACGGACATCGGCCGTTTGACAATACCAAATAGACCAGGCAACGACAGGCATCCTTCCGGGCCTTCCTGCTCGCCTTCCTCCACAATAATCTCAGGGTTGATAAATACACGCGGACCGTCCCCGCTGTCATCATCCATCACGAAGACACGGCGCAAAATACCTATTTGTGGCGCGGCAAGTCCAACCCCATCGCCTTCGTACATCGTTTCGATCATATCGTCGATCAGTAGCCCAAGCTTGGCGTCAAACTTTCTAACAACGCGAGCGCGTTTTGCAAGCGCCGGATCACCTTCTGTTAATATTTTCCGAAGTGCCATGTATTTCCTCCTGCTTTACTCTTAAGTTTAGCATACGAGCACACCCAGATAGAGCCAGATCGCTCGTGTTATTGAGCCACTGTCGGTTCTCACAATGTCGACCAAGGGTCAATATCGAGTGTGATTGTGACATTGTCACGGCGCTTGGTTTGATCCGCTGCAAGGAACATGAGACGCGTCAGCGGCTCTGCCGACGGGTCGCGCACGATGACACGATAGCGGTAGCGGTTTCGTATTTTGGAAATCGGCGCGGGTGAAACTGCGGATAGAATCGTATCAGCAAATGTTCCACCGTACTGCCCAATGAGAGCCGCCACTTTGGCATGAAAAACGTTCGCGGTGTCCTCCGTCTGGCGGGAATCGAATCCTTTGAACTCCGCCATACCGATGTGGCCGAATGGCAAGTAACCCATACGCTCGCGGAAAATAATCTCCTCACGGTAAAAACGCTCATAATCCTGATTCGCAGCCGCTTTGACAACGAAATGATCGGGCTGCACGGCTTGAATGATCACGCGTCCCTTTTTCCTGCCACGACCGGAACGTCCTGCTGCCTGAGTCATCAGCTGGAAAGCCTGTTCTGAAGCTCGAAATTCACCTGTACCTAATAGCTGGTCAGCCGACAAGATGGCCGAGAGCGTAACGTTATGAAAGTCATGCCCTTTTGCGATCATCTGAGTCCCCACGAGGATATCGGCTTCTTTTCGTTCAAACGCGTCCAGCAACTCGCGGTGTGAGAACCGGCCGCGAGTTGTATCCTGATCCATACGGAGTATGCTTGCGTGAGGCAGGAGCGCACTGAGCGCCTCTTCAACCTGCTGAGTGCCCGCGCCCAGTGAGGCAATCTCATCGCTCCCACATTCCGGGCAAAGTTGCGGCACCGGGCTTATTCGGTCGCACAGATGGCAGACCATCCTGCGCGGGATTTGTTCTGGCGAATACGGATTTAGATGAGCTGTCAGAGAAATATCGCAAAAAGGACAACGCATTTGCCATCCACATGCACGGCAGATGACCGTGCGAGAGAAGCCGCGCCGGTTCAGAAGGATCATAGCTTGTTCACCGTGATCAAGTGCGCGTGCCAATAGATCTTGAAATCTGCGACTGAAAAGTGAGAGGTTGCCCGCCGCGTACTCCCGCCGCATGTCGATGACCTCAACCTCAGGAAGACCACGATCGCCAATACGGTCGGGCAGCCTGAGAAGCTCAGCCGGGCCGTTCAAAGCGCGCCGGAAGGTAGAAACCTGAGGTGTTGCTGATCCGAGAACCAGCACAGCGCCGTTCATCATTGAACGAAGACGCGCGATATCAGGCGCGTAATAGCGTGGTTTCATCTCAGCTTTGTAACTCGATTCCTGTTCTTCATCAACGACAATCAGACCTATATTTTCCAAAGGGGCAAATATTGCGGAACGCGCTCCAACGACAATAGGGATCTGTTGGGCAAGCACACGTTGCCACGTCTCGTAACGGCCTGCCGGTGTGAGGCGGCTGTGCAGAATCGCGACACGGTCACCGAACCGTGATGTCAAACGGCGCGTCATCTGGGGAGTCAGAGAGATTTCAGGAACCAGAATCAAGACCTGGCGACCGCGTGCCAGTGTGCGTTCGGCTGCCCTGAGATAAACTTCTGTTTTACCGCTCCCGGTCACCCCGAAAAGCAGCATCTCTTTGAGTTCTTGTGGCGCGGCCGACAGGGCCGCACGTTCGATCGCCTCGACAGCTCGCCTCTGGGCTTGTGTCAGGACTGGCGGAGCGACGGGAGCCGACGGGTCAGCTTCCTCCGGCATTTCTCTCGAAGTCTTTTGCTGGAATAGTTCAACGATATCTTTTCGAGCAAGTGCTTGGATGACGCTTTGAGAGATGCCGACCGCCTGACGGATCTCCATGCATGATGCCGATTCGTGTTCGAGCAGCAACTCAATGACGCGAACCTGCTTCATGCTCTTCAATTCGCCTGAATCCAGCAATTCCGCCGCATCGTCAGGATTATTCAAGCGGGCCGCCATGACCGATCGATCTTTCATTGCCAGTACAGCAGGAGGCACCATCGCATTCAAAGCATCGCCAACCGTACAGTAGTAACGACGCTTCATTTCAAACGCGAGCGCAAGCTGCTCTGCAGTCACGGCGGGGCGCGACGAAATAAGACTGTGGACTTCTTTGACTGTTGTTCGAGAGAGTTTTTCTGGTAATTCATCAACTAGATGGGTGACAAAGGCCCGAACTGGTTTTTTACGACCGCCAAACGGCACGAGGACAGCCGAACCCACGTGAATCGACTGGACCAGAGAATCCGGAATGGCATAACTCCAGGACCGATCTATTGCGCGCGGTGCGTCCGCGAGAATAACCCGGCAAAAACGTGTCATTTCATTGTCATTCCGTTTCATATCCTGGGCGTCACCGCCTTATTGTGATTGATGTTCGGCCTTCTGCGCCGCAATTATCTGTTTGATTTCCTCCATCAGTTCATCCACTGCGCATTCGACAGATACCTTCCGGATTACCTCGCCTTTCCTGAAAAGCACAAATGCATCTTTACCTCCGGCTATCCCAACATCTGCTTCTCGCGCCTCACCAGGTCCGTTAACGACACACCCCATAACTGCCACACGCAGCGGCGCGTCAATGCCCGTCAGTCGGTCCGCCACCTCCTCGGCAATCTTTATGAGCGGCACTTCGGTGCGGCCACACGTCGGACAGCTGATGAGCGTCACCCCTTTTTGCCGGATCGACAATGCGTTGAGTATAGAATAAGCGGCGCGGACTTCCTCAACGGGGTCGGCCGTAAGTGATACGCGAATGGTGTCTCCAATTCCTTCGGCAAGCAGGGCGCCGAGACCCACAGATGAACGGATAACGCCCTCATCTTTTGTCCCCGCTTCTGTTACACCGAGATGCAAAGGATACGGGCAGGCATCTGCCAGAAGCCGGTATGTGCGAATCATAAGTATCGGCGATGATGCCTTGGCAGACAAAACGATGTCATAAAATCCGAAATCTTCCAACTGCTTGCAAGCTAATAGTGCCGCCGCAGCCAGCGCCTCGGCAGTGACGCCACCATATTCGCGAATAAAAGCACGGTCAAGCGAACCCGCATTAATGCCAACACGAATCGGAATACAGCGGCTTCGCGCCAATCTCGCCGTTTCTCGAAGTCCCTCACGATCGCTCATATTGCCGGGATTGATTCTGATCTTGTGGACGCCCGATCGGATGGCTGATATAGCGAGCCGGTGATCGAAATGAATATCGGCAATAACGGGAATAGGTGATGCCAGACAGATTTCGCGCAAAGCCTGCGCCGCCTTTTCGTCTGGAACGGCAACGCGCACAATCTCGCAACCCGCGCGCTCCAATTCGCGTATCTGCGCCACCGTTGCCTTCACATCACGTGTATCTGTTGTACACATAGACTGCACGGTAATGGGGGCACCTCCCCCGATTAGGACATGCCCAGTCTGCACCTGCCGCGTTACCCGCCTTGCGTCATCGAACATACATTACCACCCAAAAAGTCTTGCGAGATCAAGGACAATTACCGTGACGCCCAGCACGATAAAGAATATAAGCCCGACCATGCCCGTCACCGTTTTAAACTTTGCTGACAGCGGTTTGCGTCTTATGGCCTCGACGCCAAGCAATAATAGGTGATTGCCGTCAAGCGGGGGAATCGGAAGCAGGTTCGTAAAGCCGATGGCAACCGACAACAAGCCGAGCAGAGTAGCGAGATTAGCCACAATATCACCAAATGAACGGCCATGTTTCACCGTATCAGTCGCCATGGATACAATAGCAATGGGGCCTGCCAAGCTGTCACGCACCGCAATTTTACCGGCAAACATCATCCCTATGCCGCGCACAGTGGTTTGAACAATAGAAACGGGGTAGTAAACCCCCTGGCTTATGATGTCGCCTGGCTTCTTCGAAAGCGTCAAGATCAGACCAAGCGGGCGTTCCGCTTCTAACATGACAGGAGCGATATGTAAGGTCAGTTGCTTTTCATCTCGCACTATTTCACATTCGAGAACTTTGCCCTCCGAGGCCATGATCAATTCTGTGATACGGTCCGAATCTTTGAATGGGACGCCCTCGATCGCAAGCACCTCATCGTCCGGCATGAATCCCTTTTTGCCGAGGTCGGCGCTGGGACTGACCGCTACAATGACATAACGACCATCTACCTCTGAATAAGTAATCCCTAGCATAGGACGAGGCGGGGCTTTCTCAGGCACCACCGTCACAGTCTTCTTAATGCCGTCCACATTTTGGTAGCCAATCACCCATGGTTCTTGTCCCTGATGACTCATCTCGGTAAGTGACAAGTCAAGCGGTGTGGCAATATGCATACCGTTAAGGGATGTGATGCGGTCGCCGGCGACGATCTCTGTTCTAGCTATCAGCGTGTCAGACGACACTTTGCCTACTACGGGAACAACCGCTCCTTGTGCCGCAAACAGAATAGTGAATACAAGAAAAGCCGTTACAAAATTGAGCACAGGGCCCATCGCGATTACAATCGCACGTTGCCAGCGCGGTCTATTCTCGAATAGATCCGGATCCTCCGGATTAAAACCGAGGCCGTCTTCCTGGCCTTCCAATTCCGATTCCTGGCCCGTGAAACTTACAGAGGCACCGAGCGGAATAGCCTTAATGTTGTATCGTATGCCATTCTTTTCGCGCTCGAAAAGTACAGGACCCATAAACATTGAAAACTGGTCTATTTTAAACCCAAAAGCACGCCCGGCAAGAAAGTGTCCGAGCTCATGGATAACCATAATCAGACCCAGGATTAAAACCCCGGCCAGAATACCAAGTACTGTCATAACCACTCCTGTTTTCTGCTAAAGTTCACACTGCGCCAACAAAACTCAAATGTTGGCGCCGAACCTATCATCCATAACATGGCGCATCACGCGCAAATGTGCGCTCATCATATCATCAAACGATGGTGCCTTTATGGCTGCCATGTGATTAAAATGGCTGAGTGCACGGCGGATTAGATCGAAAATCCTGGTCAGCGGAATATCTTTGGAAAGGAAACGCGAAACAGCCGCTTCATTAGCAGCGTTTAGAACAAGTGGCATCAAGCCTCCCCTGTCATAGGCTTCACGCGCCATCCGGATTGAAGGAAACACATCTTCTCTGACCGGCGCGAATGACCAAGATGTCCCCTCTCCGGACAAAAGATCGTACGGCTTCAAAGTTTTTTTATCTGAGCGTTTAGGAAACGTCAAGGCGAACCGAATCGGTATCGTCATGTCAGGCGGACCCAGCTGTGCCATCAGTGCACCGTCCTGAAATTCAACAAATGAATGGACGATACTTTGCGGGTGAACGACAACATCAATAGTGCGGTGCTCCATATCAAAAAGATGGCAGCCTTCCAATACTTCGAATGCCTTGTTCATTAACGTCGCTGAATCTATTGTAATCTTGTCGCCCATCGTCCACGTGGGATGGGCAAGCGCTTCAGCAACCGTCACTCCCGAAAGCTCGTTGCGCGACAGTCCGTGAAATGGACCCCCGGAACATGTGAGAACTATACGGCTCACACTTCCTTCAGGAGATGCGAGCGAACACTGCCAAATAGCAGAATGTTCACTGTCAACAGGTAGGATCCATGCGCCGGAAAGTGATGCAAGCCGCTTGACCTCATCTCCGGCAACGACCAAACTTTCCTTGTTCGCGAGGGCAATTTTTTTCCCTGCTGACGCCGCTCCAAGAACAGGTTCAAGCCCCGCAAACCCTGTGATCGCTGCGACAACAGTATCTGCCTCAGGATGGGTTGCAACCAAGAGAGCTCCCTTGCGGCCGGTCACGATACAGGGGTTCGTAAATCCGTCAGGAGTATCCGCGGCCAGATGGGCGATTAGCGCTTGTTTGGCACTTTCATCTATGACGCTTACATAGCTTGGTTTAAACTCGACGATTTGCCGGGCAAGCAAGGATACATTGCGTCCCGCTGCCAGAGCGACTACACGGTAGCCCTCCTGACGGGCAACCTCCAGCGACTGACAGCCAATTGAGCCGGTAGAACCAAGAATTGTGATACTTTGTGTTGGGGGAACAGGCGCGTCAAGCCGGGTCGGTACAACACGAGCTCCGCCATTCTGGTTCATGTCGCTATGCAATCGCCTGCGCGAGAATGGCAAGAAGTAACATCGCAGGCTGTGTCATGAACGTGCTGTCAAAGCGGTCCGAGACACCTCCGTGTCCGGGAAGCAGAGTGCCGAAATCTTTGATGCCGCACCAACGTTTCAAAGCCGAACTTTTCAGGTCACCAAACGTCGCGGCAAAACTCATAATGATTGCGGCAAATACAGCGAATACCACGGAAGCCCACGTCGAATAACCGATCGATTTACCGATGACAAGCGGGAAATAGATAAGATAGAGGACAATCGTGCCTGCAATGCCTCCCACAGTCCCCTCCCACGTTTTATTTGGACTGATAACGGGAGAGAATCTAATTCGACCCAAAAAACGACCTGCAAAATAAGAGCACATATCTGAGACCCAGGCCGTCAAAATAGCGAGAACAAACCAGTGCCAGCCAAGCTTGCAACCATAGAGCAACGCGATGGTCGCCGCAAGCGGCATTGATGCCGAGAGCACCAAGGCTGACTCAGCGACTGTCTGCGGCAATTTCTCCGGTGTACCCCGCCACATGCGAATCAAGCCAGATAGAGGTAGGAAAAAGAGCGCGAACAACGCGTAATAGCCAAAAATACGCGGCGCCACCACTGTATTGATCGACGCGTCAATGCCTGATGACAGACCGCGCAGGAATGTACCGCTCAAGACGCCTGCAAAAGAGGTCAGGCCAAGTACCACAGAAGCGATCGCTATCGGCAGCACTGCAATACCGGGAAGTCGCAGATTAACAGCTCGACTCTTCTCGAGGGCAGTTAGAAATGTGATGGCCATCCAGAGAATGACAGGAATTATGGGAACCCAGAGACCAGGGATGATAAAAACAGCCATCACGCCTACGTAGGCAACCGCCGTGATAACACGGGTCATCAGTTCTGAACTTATCTTCATTTCATCCTCCTCATATAACCGACTTCGGTAAGGCAAATTTAATAACTTGTCTCTCCCCTTATACTCCCGAAACGGCGCTGGCGCGTAGAATAATCCTCCAGCGCTCGGTCCAATTGTTGTGCTCCAAAATCTGGCCAAAGACAGTCATCTGTGTAGAGTTCTGTGTAAGCAGATTGCCAGAGAAGAAAATTCGAAAGGCGATATTCGCCTCCCGTACGGATCAAGAATTCCGGTTCAGGAATATCTGGCAGATAAAGATAGCCGGCGAACACATCTTCTGTAATATCACTGGGGGCAAGCTTGCCCGAGACAGAATCAGCTGCTATCGCGCGAGCGGCTGAAACAATTTCACTGCGCCCTCCATAGTTGAACGCGATAACTAATTGCAGTGCCGTGCGATCTTTCGATGTCTGTTCCGCCTCATCCATCGTCCTCGTCACGTCTGCGGGCAGTTGACTGCGTTCACCTATAAAACGCAGGCGAATCCCTTCTCGCTCCATCTCAGCGGCATATTTTTTGAAATATTGGGCAAAAAGGCGCATTAGCGCGTTGACCTCGGAACGTGGTCGGTGCCAATTCTCTGTCGAAAAAGCGTAAACAGTCACATATCGTATAGCTCGTTCACGGCATAGCACACAAAGATTGCGAAGATTTTCAGCTCCCTTGCGGTGCCCGATCTCACGGCGCAATCCACGATTTTCGGCCCATCGACCGTTACCATCCATGATGATAGCAAGATGAGTCAGGATACCCTTGCCCGTCGTTTCCTCTTCGAAAATCTCCGTCATCACATGCGCCAATCAACGGTTTGACCGTCAGATTTCCATAATTTCCGTTGTCTTGAGTTCAATGGTATCGTCAACTTTTTCGATATAAGTATCTGTCAGTTTCTGAATTGCCTCGCCCAAACTAAAATTTACATCCTCCGATATTTCTTTGTCTTTCAACAGCGCTTTGAAATGATCGTTGGCTTCGCGGCGGATATTGCGGACAGATATCTTCGATTCTTCGCCCTTTTTAGTGACATCGCGCGTCAAGTCGCGGCGACGCTCCTCTGTCATAGCGGGGAAAGCCAGTCTGAGGCATCGCCCGTCATTCATGGGATTGATACCGATATCGCTTGCCTGGATCGCACGCTCAATCTCTTTGAGCATGCTCGAGTCCCAAGGCGTAATAATCAGCATTTTAGCTTCAGGAATCTGAATGTTTGCGACCTGCTGCAACGGCGTCGGAACACCGTAGTAAGGGACAACAATCGAATCGAGAACATGTGGATTGGCTCTCCCCGCACGGATAGTGCGCAGATCGGCTTCCAGTATCGCGATTGATTTCTCCATTTTCCCTTCGTAAACGTTCAGTGTTTGTTCATGTATATCTGTGGGTGCCATAGGTTATCCCTCCTTTATCAGTCTTACGTCTATATTCTACCAAAATGATGCCTGTGTATCTAATACAAGTATTCCATTGATCAGCGAACGAGCGTCCCCATCGATTCGCCACCGGCTACTTTCAGAATATTTGCGGGGTCCGTTCCGTTAAACACAATAAGTTTCAATCCATAGTCGCGGCAGAGCGCTGCCGCTGTGGCGTCGATAACTCTGAGTTTACGTTCGAGTATGTCGTTGAACGTAAGCTCCCTCAAAAGCATCGCATCTCTGTGCTCATTTGGGTCTTTATCATAGACACCGTCAACCAGCGTCGCCTTCAAGATGACATCGGCTTTTATTTCTGCCGCCCGGAGCGCCGCTGCCGAATCGGTTGAGAAAAAAGGACTTCCGGTGCCGCCGGCAAATACAACAACCCGCCCCTTTGCCAAATGGCGCCTCGCTACAGCGCCGTTCATAGGTTCTCCAACAGTTGGAAGTGGAACAGCTGACATCAATCGCGTTGACACTTCTTGACGTTCAAGCGCGTCAGTAAGCGCAATCGAATTCATGACCGTGGCGAGCATGCCCATCTTATCGGCAGCCATTCTGTCCATCTCGGCGCTTTTGCGGCCGCGCCAAAAATTTCCGCCACCAATCACAACTCCCACCTCGTGGCCATCAAGCAGAAGGTTTTGAATGATGGACGCATAACGTGTAAGCATTGCTGGGTCAATCCCGTTTCCGGTTCCCCCCGCGAGCGATTCGCCCGATATCTTCAATAAAAGCCGACGATAGTTCATCGTATTCCCCTTCCCGATTGCAAAGTGCAGAAGTGTCTGATTGCTATTATCTCATAATCCGTCACTTGACGGAATTTTTCGCACAAAAAGAGGGCGCGTTGCGCCCTCTTACTAGTATTGCCAGTTGGCTATTTGCTAAGTTGTGAAGCGACCTCTTCCGCGAAGTCTTCACATTTCTTTTGAAGACCCTCACCCATTTCATAGCGGACGAATCGGCGAACTTTGATATTTTCACCAATTCTGCCAATCATCTCCTTGACGAGTTGCTCACATGTCTTGCTTTCATCACGAATAAAAGACTGCTCCATCAGGCAAACTTCCTCGAAGTATTTCTCTAAACGCCCTTCAACGATCATCGCGATGATTTTCTCTGGTTTACCAGCCTTGACAGCCTGAGATCGAGCGATTTCTTGTTCGCGTTCAGTCACATCTGCCGGGACTTCTTCGCGTCTCACATAGAGAGGATTCATCGCGGCAACCTGCATTGCCAAGTCGCGAACCATTCTCTTGAAGTCTTCGTTCTTTGCCGCAAAATCTGTTTCGATATTGACTTCAATCATGACGCCGATCCGGCCGCCGTCGTGAATATAGGAATCTACGATTCCCTCAGCGGCAATACGCCCCGCTTTTTTCTCAGCCGTTGCGAGATCGTGCTCGCGAAGCCACTTAATCGCGTTTTCCGTATCACCTTCCGACGCTTGGAGTGCTTTTTTGCAGTCCATCATGNNTAACCATTTGTGCGGTTACTTGCATCTTATGCCTCCAATCCCGTATATCGGTAAATCATATTTGAATTTTAATTGTTCCGTTCGTGCTTACTTTAAAGCCGACACAAAAGTTCTGCTTAATTGTTGTCTTCGTAATCGTCACTAAATGGCGATGCGGATTCTCCGGTCGCAGCGGTTTCATTGAGCGCCTGGACTTCAAATCCTTCTCTGCCCTCGATTACCGCATTTGCCATAACACTTGTAATCAGCTTGATGGCACGGATGGCATCATCGTTGCCAGGGATAACGAAATCGACCTCTTCAGGGTCACAGTTGGTATCGACGATTGCGACGATTGGGATCCGAAGCCTGCGCGCCTCTGCTACGGCAATGTGTTCATCTTTCGTATCAACCACAAAGATGCACGAAGGCAGATGCTTCATTTCCGCGATTCCACCGAGGTTGCGTTCAAGCTTCTCGAGTTCAAGGCGGTATCCTGCGACTTCCTTTTTAGGAAGACCATACCAGGCAGCGCTCTCATTCTCTGCACGCAATTCATGCAGCCTTTCGATACGCTTTTTAATTGTCTGAAAGTTCGTTAACGTGCCGCCTAGCCAGCGGTTATTGACATAGTACATCCCGCAACGTGTTGCCTCTTCGCGGACCGCATCCTGTGCCTGCTTCTTTGTGCCTACAAAGAGAACGGAACCGCCTTTTGACGAGATTTCATTGACGAATTGGTACGCCGTCTCAATCTTGCGCATTGTCTTCTGTAAGTCAATGATGTAAATCCCGTTACGCTCCGTAAAGATATAGGNNGCCATTTTAGGGTTCCAGCGGCGGGTTTGGTGGCCGAAATGAACGCCACCCTCAAGTAATTGTTTCATGGAAACGATAGCCATAATTCCTCCTGTTTTTTCCTCCGGCGTGCTCCAATACCCGTCATGCGGGCAACAGGAAAGACGCGCCGTGCGTTTTCTCCAGAATCATAACACACGCGCAACCTGCAGGCAAATCCTTTTCAACGTGATGCGTTTGTCCAGATCTGATATAGTAAACGAAAGCAAACGGGAGCGTCGCGCCTTTGCGTGCATCTTTGACAGGCTACGCAAAAATGCTGCCGCCCATACACCATTCCTTGGAGGGATATTGAAGATGATTTCGAACTCACTTTTAAAATTCGCAGCCGGAGAAGACTGGCATGTCTACAACGGCGATGAATACGTTTTTGGGGACATCAACGGATACACTGTCACAGCGAAAACAAATGATATACTTACTTCCTTTTTTCTATCAATCGCCGGAATAGCTCCGGAAAAACTCATCGAGTTGACGGCATGGCTCGAATCAAGCCGCTTTCCCTTAAAGCTTGTTGACTACGAGATGACAGACAATTTTGTCGCGATCCGGGCCAAAGATACGGCTTTTTCAGGATCGGCGAACCAAATCAAACGATTCCTCACGCAAATCTCAGAGAAACTGGAAACGCTCGATGTTGAACCAGATAATTGTGTGATTTGCGGGTTGAAGGCGCAACAAAAAGCCCTTTATGTTGGTCTATATTCCCACATCCATCCCGATTGTATCGACCAGGAGGGGGTAGATTATACTGCGCCCGCGGCTGATATTATCGAAGATGAAGAGCTTATCGTCCTCACCGATCATGAAGATTATCCTGATGTATCCGAGCTCGTCGACCGAACTAAAATCCTTGCGTTGGCAGAAGAGTTTGAGTCTGAAAGATCAAACTTTTTACGGGATTTAGCGCTTCTATGTTCTATCCCAAGCGTCGATGGCAAACCTGAAGAAGATGCCCCGTTTGGCCGCGAAGCAAAGCGCGCGCTCGTTACATTCCTCGATATGGCCGACCGGATGGGATTCCACGCTGTCAACGTCGACAACTATGCCGGTTATGCTGAGATGGGGGACGGCGATGACATGGTGGCCGTCGTATGCCATCTTGACGTTGTACCCGTCGGTAGCGGATGGGACGCAGACCCGTTCACGATGAGTATTGAAGATGATATGGTCACCGCTCGCGGCGTCATGGACGACAAGGGTCCCTGCGTCGCGGCTCTTTATGCCATGAAATCACTGCTCGAGGACGAAACGTTCGTGCCTTCAAAAAGGATTCGCCTGATCGTCGGCACCAATGAAGAAAAGGGCAGTGCCTGTATGGCACATTACCGTGAAATAGAAGAGATTCCTGTTGCCGGATTTACGGCAGACGCTCAATTTCCTGCCATCTATGCGGAAAAAGGCAATGCGACGATCGAACTCGTTCAAAAGCGTGAACAAGACGATGCGATTCAACAAGCATCGGCGGGCGAAGCGCACAACATGGTTCCGGGACGCTGCACAGTGCGCCTCAAAGACGCCGAAACGGTAACGTATGATGGTACTATCGCTCACGCGAGCACGCCGGAGAACGGTGTCAATGCGATCTCTGCAGCGATGGAAGCGTTAGCCGTGCAGATGAAAGAGGCGGGCGAGCGCGATCGGTTCGTCGAATTCTTTAACCAGCTGATTGGCTGGGAACTTGACGGTGCGTCGCTGGGACTGGCATTTGAGGATGAAACGGGTGAGACGACCGTGAACGCAGGCTTGTTGACCATCGACGATGATCAGGCAGTACTGTCGTTAAATGTGCGTTACCCGGTAAGTCTTGATTTTGATTATGTGATGAAATCGCTCATTGAGTTGCTAGAGCCCTATGGAGTGACCGCTACCCTGTTGGATGACATGCCACCGCTTCTCATACCAAAAGACTCGATCCTTATCCAAACACTGATGAATGTGTATAACCACGCAACGGGAACTACCGGTGAAGCACTTGCGATCGGCGGAGGTACATACGCCCGCGCGCTTCCCAATATCTGCGGATTTGGTCCTGTCTTCCCCGGTGACCCCGAAGTCGCTCACCAGGCAAATGAGTGGGCTTCCGTTGACAAATTGCTTGCCGGGGCAACCATCTACCGCGAGGCATTGAGGCAACTGGCAGACGAAGCGTAGACAAATAACTAATTAGCGTCGTGAAAAAGGGGTTGATATCAACCCCTTTTTCTTGCTTTACTTTCCGAGAGTATGCTTACAGACGCTTAATCCAGCGATCGTATCTTTCAAGGGCTTTCTCAATAACCTGCCTGGAAGACTCTGCCGAATGAATCTCTGTCAACGCCGTTCCCTTACCTTCAAGCTCCTTATACACACTGAAGAAATGCTGCATCTCCGTCAACATATGTTCTGGAAGGTCTTCCATTTCATGCCAACTTCTCATCTGAGGATCACCGAACGGGATCGCAATAATCTTCTCGTCTTCTTTGTTGTCGTCTATCATGGAAAAAGCTCCGATCGGATAGCATTCCACGACACAAAGCGGTACGAGACTCTCTGTTGAGAGTACGAGCACGTCAAGCGCATCGCCGTCCTCTGACAGCGTACGTGGGATGAATCCGTAATTGGCAGGGTAATGCGTCGAAGTATAAAGAACTCGGTCAAGACGAAGCATCCCGATCCGATCGTCGTATTCATATTTCTGTTTGCTACCGCGCGGTATCTCGATTACCGCGTGAAAGCGATCCTTCTGAATCCATTCTTTTGGCATCGAATTCCATCTAAGCATGTCTGTCACCTTCCAATCGATCATGATTCCTTATTATCTTAACAGACAGTCGGCCTCCGATTATCATTTGGCTTTAAAATTGTAGACTGGCCTCAAATGGTGCAATACAGTAACCGTATCTCCGATCTGTCCAACTATTTCTTCCATAGGCTTATAAGCTTCAGGGCTCTCGTCGAGCGTACGTTGGCTGACCGACGTGGTATAAATACCTTGCATTAACGTGTGGAAATTACGAAGTGACAGTCTCTTTCGTGCTTCCGTCCTCGACATCAGACGTCCGGCGCCATGAGGTGCCGACTCATTCCAATCACGATTGCCGAGCCCTTCACAGATCAATGACCCATCGCGCATGTTCATTGGGATCAGAACGCGCTCACCTTTCGCGGCTGAGATCGCTCCTTTGCGCAGAATCATTTTGTCAAGGTCGATGTAGTTGTGAATTGTCGTAAAATTCAGATCATACGTAAGCCCCATGCCCTGGACAATCTCGTCGATCATCGCCTTGCGGTTCAACGCTGCAAATTTTTGTATGAGTTTCATATCGTTAAGATAGTCATCAAACCATTTACCCTCTAAGTATGCGAGATCGCGCGGTAAAACGGGATGAAGCTGGGAAGCAAACTTTTGGTAATAGAGCGCTACTTGCAAACCGAGATTACGAGATCCCGAGTGGACGACAACGTAAAGGCGGTCGTCCCCATCACGATTCACCTCGATAAAATGGTTGCCTCCTCCGAGCGTTCCTAGCGAAAGATCAGCCCGATCGATTCGAAGTTTTTTGTCATTTTTGCCACCTGCGCGGCAACGGAGTTTGCGAAGATCAATATCATTGAGATAACGATGCGGTTGCTTGCGAATTTCAAATCCCGACGGAATCTGTGTTTGAATGAGACGGTCAAACTTTGGAAATTCGATCGAGTTGTCGGTGAGTCGGATTGTCTCCATCCCACAACCAATATCGACGCCGACAAGATTGGGTACGACCTTGTCAACAATAGTCATCGTTGTGCCGATCGTGCACCCGGCTCCTGCGTGAACGTCCGGCATGATCCGGATTCGACTCCCCGCTGTAAACGGCTGATCACAGAGCGTTTCAATTTGGCTACGCGCCGTTGACTCGAGTTTGTCCACAAATACTTTGGCTTCGCTGAACTGTCCTTTTATCAGAATCATAATAATCCTTTACTACCCACCCCGTTTGCAACCTCATGGGTTGCCCACGTCTATTACCTTCCTTTAAATAAAAAAGGAGACGACAGGTGCTCCCGTCGTCTCCCCTAATGCTTAGTTAGCAGGGCTGTTACTCAGTATCCTCGGTCGACACGGGTTCTTCTGTGATTTCTTCCATCGTTTCAGCAACTGCTTCCACGACTTCTTCCATCTTTTCAGTAACCTCTTCCACGAATTCTTCTACCATGGCAGTAACCGTTTCCATAACGCCTTCCGGCTCCGTGGCAGCTTCCTCAACAGGTTCTTCGACGGCTTCTTCTGCAACTTCAACAATCGCGGCCGGTACAGGCTCGGCGAGAGCACTGACAGCATCTTCAACGGCTTCAGCCGCTTCGATCGGTTCAGGCATCTCTTCTTCAGCAACAACCTCCTCGGTTACTTGCTCGGACTCCTGCTTTTGCTCTTCTTGTTGCTCCGACGCATGTAATTCATCGCGTAAAGCGGCCATGCTGTCAAGCTGTTTGGAGCTATCCTTGGTTCCGGTCGTGATATCAGCCATGTCAGAGATTGATGACGTAGTCTGACTGTCGACGTAGCTTGTCGGCAAGTCATCCTGGCCTCCGCGGCGTTTGCCGCCACGACGGCGAGCAGTCTGCGGTTGACGACTTTGCTGTTCCTGCTGCTGCAAAACGATCTCAGAGTCAGGACTTGGATTGATTGGTTCAACCTCACGGATACTTACACTGATTCGACGAGATTCGTCAGACACTTCGACGACGCGTGCGTCGACTTCCATGCCCTCAACCAACACATCTCCGGGTTTGTCCAGATGATAATTCGAGATCTGCGATATATGGCAGAGCGCATCAACCTGGGGAGCTATGTTGATAAATGCACCGAAAGGAAACATTCTCACAACCACTCCGCGAACAATCGCTCCGACCGGGAACCGCGCCTCGATATCACGATAGGGATCGTCTTCGCTGCTGCGATAGCCGAGCGAAATCCGCTTTCTTGAGCGGTCGAAATCCTTGACGTGAACATTAATTTTATCGCCCACTGAGAGCACCTCAGACGGATGACGTATCCTCTGCCAGGAGAGTTCACTGATGTGAACGAGTCCATCAACGCCGCCAATGTCGACAAAAGCGCCGAAGTTGGTCAGGTTTCGCACAATACCAACGTACTTGTTGCCAACCTCGATCGTATCCCAGATCTCGCGTTCACTGGCTTTGCGCTCATGTTGCAATAGCGCCCGTCTCGAACCTGAGACACGCATGCGACGGCGATTGGGATCATATTGCGTGATCAAGACATCAAACGTCTGATCTCTGTATGGCTCCAGATCGTCGACTATCGACAACTCAAGCTGAGTACGGTGAATATAAATGTCGATGCTCTTATATGTTGCAATGACGCCGTCACGCACAACATTAACAACATGGACTGAAAGAGGCTGCCTCTCCTCATACGCTTGTTGAATCAACTCTTTGTGTTTCATTGTCTCAACATATCCGGTGGAAAGCATAATCTCTTTACCGGCGTCAGAACTGCGGATACTTCTGATATATACGTCAACTTCTTTGTGTTCTCTTACGGCTTCATCGAGATCAAAATCAGGGCTTTTCTGCAGCTCGCGGATCGGAACTTTCCCCTCCGACTTGTCCTTTACGTCAACGTAAACGAACTCTTCGTCGTAGCGAACAATTCTTCCCCGGACAATACTTTTCGGTTGAAGCTCAGGAATGCTGTCAATGTAATCCTCAAAATTAAAGTCAGCTTGTTCCTTTGGCTCAGGAACGCTATCAACGTGATCCTCGGAATTAACTTCAACTTGCTCCTCTGGCTCAGGAACACTGTCAACTTGCTCTTCTGGCTCAGGAACGCTGTCAACTTGCTCCTCTGGCTCAGGAACGCTGTCAACTTGCTCCTCTAGCTCAGGAGCGATGTCAACTTGCTCCTCTGGCTCAGGAACGCTGTCAACTTGCTCTTCTGGCTCAGGAATTACGTCAACTTGCTCTTCTGGCTCAGGAACACTGTCAACTTGTTCTTCAAGAATTACGTCAGCTTGTTCTTCTGGCTTCGTCATACCTTCGATTGTTGTCATACTGTAGATAACCTCCCTGATCATCCCATCTGGTGTCGAGGCACCGGTGATAACACCGATCCTCTTTGAACCAATCGCATATGGTGCTATGATTTTTGCGACCTGGTCCGGCTTATGGATCAAATACACGGAACCGCACTTCCCTTGGCAAACTTCAACGAGTTTATTTGTGTTAGAACTTGTTTTACTTCCAAGCACAAGCATCACATCGGAAGAAGCCGCAAGCGTTTCCGCATCCAACTGTCTTTGAACAGTCGTACTACATATTGTATCAAATATCTCAAGATTAGCAATTTTAGCTTTTAAAATGTCACTAATCGTTTTCCATCGCACGTAAGAAAATGTCGTTTGTGACACAAGGATCCACTCTTTGTCTTCAAAGGCTCTCTCCTCAGCCTCTTCGGCTGTCTCAATTAGAATCGGTTCACTGGGTACGGCATGGCCGATTAAACCGACCACTTCCGGGTGATTTTGCGTCCCCGTAATAATGATGCCTTTGCCCGCGCGGGCGGCAGCAGCCACAATTTTTTGGATTTTCTTAACGAATGGGCATGTTCCATCCAGGAGTGTGCAATTTTTTTCAGTCAACTGGCGTTCGACTTTGGGACTAACACCGTGCGCACGGACAAGCACATTCATTCCTGAGGGAATATCATCCGTATCATGCGCGATGCGAGCACCGCGTTCAGCCAAGTCTGCAATCACATGCTCATTATGCACAACAGCGCCATACAACCACAAAGATTCGCCTTCATTACGAGCAAGCGCCTCATAGGCGAGATCCACCGCACGGCGTACCCCCGGACAGAACCCTGCAGATTTCGCAACCTCAATCTTCACGCGATCATACCTCTCCCGGCTGATTCTCTTTGTCGATATTGCTCGTCTGTATGCTAATTTCTTTCAAAGGTGAAACTAAAATTTTTTCATCAAAAAGAGCCTGGCACTGATCTGCGCCTTCGAATTCGTAGGAGCGATCTGCCATGGCATAAATTCGGCGCATAACTTCCCGAGCAATCTGGTCCTGCTCTTCTCGATCAATCGATTCTCCCTTTTTCAATGTGAGGCGCAAGGCGTCACCGAAGATGTACCTTGGCCGACCAAAGGGACGGTAGCAAGGGTCAACCGCAACCGGGATAACCGGGATACCACGCCGAATAGCATAGTTAAGAATAGACGAATGCGGTGCAACCGAAGCCGCGTCTTTGAGTTTGACACGCGTCCCCTGAATGAAAACCCCAATAATTTTTCCCTTTTTAATTTCCGATAAGATGAGCTTACTCGCTCGTATATCAGTAGAGGAACGGTCAAGCGGGATCGCTCCAAACGCTTTTATAATTCTACCGACCAACATCATTTGGAAAAGTTCTTTTTTCGCGACAAAACAAAGTCGCTTGGTTGGATAAAAGTAAGTGATGAAAATAGCATCTATTAAATGCTGATGATTAGAGATCAGGATACATCCCTCATCAGAAGGTTCTTCTCGGTTGCCCTCTGCTTTTGGTAAAAAGAGCGGCCAAAGCAGAACCGCTACAAGTATCCTGATAAGTCGGGTGATAAATGCAGAAACCCGGTCGTTGCCGGACGGTTGCCCCGCGTCGTCACGTTCATTTTTCAAACGCACCCACCTCCATACGATCTCCATGCCGGCTGTTCACGCTCATTATCGCGGATAGCCGAGATCATAGCGTCGACAACTGAAGTCGCATTCATGTCACTTGTGTCAATCAGGATCGCATCATCTGCCTGTTTTGTCGGAGCCAGCTCGCGCCCGGAATCCTGTCGATCGCGCTCTTCTATCTCCTTTAGGACTTCCTCTAAAGTTGTGTGAGTACCGGCTTTTTCAAGATCTTTGAGTCGTCTTTGAGCACGCACCTCTGGTGATGCCGTAACAAAGAATTTGACGGGCGCATCGGGAAATACGTACGTACCTATATCGCGTCCTTCAAGGATCAATGCCTGTCTTTTGCCAAGTTCCCGCTGGATTCGGACACAATAATCACGGCACACGGGCAATACGCTGATATCGGAAGCAGCTCTGGAGGCTTCGGGCGTCCTGATATAGGGCGCCGCGTCCGTCCCATCGATCAATGTTCTCTGCACACGGTCGGAAAGGTCGATCTCCATCGTTGTTTCTGCTAGCATCGCCCGTATCGCCTCCGGATCGGACGGTTCAAGCCCCTGCTGAAGCGCTTTGTAACCAAGCGCTCTGTACATTGCGCCTGTATCGAGGCAGAGAATACCCAGATGCTCTGACAGTAGCCGCGCTACTGTACTTTTGCCTGCTCCCGACGGACCGTCAATCGCAATAACGAGTGGTTTAGGCGCCACGCCTTGTGATTCTTTTGTGGTTTGCTGCGTGAATTTTGTCAAGGTATCGTACATCATAAGATCGACAGGAGGCAGATCGCGCGTTGACTGTAGGCCAAAATCAAGCAGGAATTGTTCGGTGACATCCAGGAGCGCCGGACGCCCCGGAGTTTCAAGCGTACCCACCTCGCGGACGAGACCACGTTCGATCAGCCTTGCGACAACAGAGTCACTGTTGACGCCTCTCACCGTCTCTATCTCCGCTCTTGTCGCGGGCGCATTGTATGCGACGACAGCTAATGTTTCGTACGCCGCATCCGTAAGTTTCTGTTCGCGGATTTTGCCATAGTAAGCCTCGATTGTGTTTGATAGCCCCGGGTTAGTTGCAAGAGTTGCCGCTCCCTCGATTTCCCTGAGCACAATCCCCGACAACGGGTCGCGCTGGTAACGGCGTTTCAGCTGCTCCAACATGCCAAGCGCCTCATCACGGCTTATCTCGAGTAGAGTGCCGATATCGTCTATCGCAATCGGATCGCCCGCAACAAAAAGCAGTGCCTCCAATTTGGCCATATCTTCCGTATAACTCATGCCCGTCATCTCCCCTTACGTTCGATCATGATCGGTGAAAACAGCGATTTTTGCGTGACTCTGGCTTTGTTCTGAAAGACGAGCTCTAATACTGCAAGAAATCCTGTAATGCGCTCGATCGCAGGCAGATCGGGCGGAAACAGTTCATAGAAAAATAGCCTAGATCGCCCTGCTATTTGCCTCGTGATATAGAGCATACGCTCAGCTAATGAAATACGTTCTCGTTCAAGGATCAGCTCAACCTGTTCCCCACTGTCATAAAACCGACTGGTGTTTCTGAATTCAACCGCTTCGATCGCCCCTTCAAATCGGCTGAGTTCAAGGCCTGTTGCTGCCGCGCGTTCCCGTGAAATACCCATGCGCTCAGGAGGCGACGGCGGTTTCCCGTATGAACCGCTGTTTTCACGGTTGCGCTCTTTTAGGGAAGACGCAAGGAGTCTGCACCGTCTGTACTGCAGAAGACGCATAACGAGAAGATCGCCCGGGTCGATCGTTTCTTCATCAGTCGAAAGCGGCCGCTCAGGCAAGAGAAGTATAGATTTCATTTGAATTAGAGTGGCCGCCATCAAGAGAAAAGAACTAGCGAGTTCCATGTCAAAGACAGGATTCAGGCGAATGATTCGCAGATATTGGTCGGCAATTGACGCAATTGATACAAGGCTGACCGGCACGCGATTGCGCTCAATCAACTGGTTAAGAAGATCGAGTGGCCCTTCGTATTCGAGTATATCGACGGTTAGTGTGTCGGGGTTGTCATTCATCGGCGTACGTGCCATCCTCCTGTGAGTACTTTGACTGGAATCGCATACTGTCAACCGGGCAAAGCACCCGATCCAAAGCCAATTTTCATCGCTTCACGAACGATCGCTAACATCTCTTGTGCGCGCGGTCTTGCAACACTTGCCCCACGGTCAAGTATATCGAGCAGATATGATTTATTGGCAAGCAGGTTTTCACGCTTCTCATGAATCGGGGTATGGATTTCGGCAATTCTGCTGGCACATCGCTTTTTGCAGTCAATGCAGCCGATCTGACCGGCACGGCAGAGTGATTCAATCTCATCAACCTCATGCGGATTGAACTCCTTATGCATGGCAAAGACCGTACAGATTTCCGGATGCCCCGGATCCGTTTTATGTATCCTTGCCGGGTCAGTAACCATGGACATAACCTTTCTTCGAACGATCTCAGGAGTATCCGAAAACGAAATAATGTTGTCGTAACTCTTCGACATTTTGCGACCGTCCGTTCCCGGAAGCACACGGCTTTTCGTGAGAAGGGCATCGGGCTCAGGAAATACTGTTCCGTAAAGATAATTGAAACGGCGCGCAATCTCGCGTGTGAGCTCTAAGTGCGGCAGTTGGTCTTCTCCGACGGGAACAAACTCAGCAAGATAAATGAGAATGTCGGCCGCCATCAGACATGGATAGCCAAGAAATCCGAGGGTGCGAATTTCTAGATTTGTCAACTGATTGAGCAAATCTTTATAGGTTGGATTGCGTTCCAGCCAGGAGACCGGCGTCAACATAGAGAGCAACAAAGATAGTTCAGCATGTTCCGGAATCGATGACTGCAAAAACAGAGTCGTCTTGTCAGGATCGATCCCACAGGCGAGATAATCGGCTACCATATTAAGCGTGCGCTGCCTCAGCAATGATGTGTCCTGATAATTGGTCGTCAGAGCATGATAGTCGGCGATGAAGAAAAAGCACTGGTACGTGTCCTGAAGCGCGACCCAGTTAGCGACAGCGCCAGCATAATTGCCAAGGTGAATGTCTCCCGAAGGACGAGCACCCGACACGACGACCGAGCGTTTCCCTGTCTCGGTTTTCGCATTGAGTTTGAGTTCAATTTTGTCGTTCTGGTTCATCCGTGAACGCCTCCTCTTTGTTAACCGATAATCATCGGCATCGGTGGCAGCCCAAGCGCCGCCTGAAGCTGCTGAAAGACCCATGTGATGGGGTACTGTATCGCATAGTTGAATGGTGTCAAGATAAAACCAAGCAATCTCGAAAGCGCTCCGCCCGCTAAAAACACGACCATCAAAAAAATAATCCCAATGTAGCGCTCATACTGCATGATCTTGAAATACAACTGGTCAGGTAGCACCGCACCCAGCACTCGAGAGCCATCAAGCGGCGGGATCGGCAACAGATTAAACACAGCAAGCAACATGTTCACTGAATAGAGCGTTACAAACAGCCTAATCAGCATTAAGGCAACATTCGGACCAATGCTGGTCGCAAGCATGATCGTGTAAATGACGCAGAATAGTATCCACGAAATTGTCCCCAGCAAGATATTCGCGATTGGACCGGCGATGCTCGTCAAGAGCATCCCCTGCTTGATGCTTTTCGCTTTAGTGAATCGCGACGGGTTGACCGGAACGGGCTTGGCCCAGCCGACACCGACAAACAGAAATACAAGCGACCCAATCGGGTCGAGATGGCGCAATGGATTGAGCGTCATTCTACCCGCTAGCGCTGCTGTATCATCGCCGAGCCGGTATGCCGTCCAAGCATGCGCAAATTCGTGGAATGACAATGACAATGTCATCACGAAAAGCATTATTAAAAGATCAACAAAATCAAACTGCCCAATACCGATCACGGGAAGCGCTGCAATAACAGTTTCCAGTCGAAAAAGGTTAACTATCTTTAAAAAAGCCAATGGCATATCTAAAATAAACTCCTCAATGGTTATCCATGAAACACTAACTAGCCGGTCCTTACGATTACTAATGCTTCCGGCACTTGGTGATCCTTAGGATTATAGCACAGCCTATCAGCCCTGAGACTTGGTGCGATACACTCTAAACCCCGAAGAAACCTGGCAATCACCGTCCGTTACCCACATCGCTTCGCAGCCCTGAAACGTTTTCAGCAACTCGTTTCCATCGTCAACGCTCATGAGCATTAGGGCCGTCGAAAGACTATCAGCAGTCGCAGAATCGGGAGCGATCACAGTAACGGCATCATGAAAGTTTGCTGGACACAATGTATCAGGATCAATTATGTGAGAGTGGAGTATGCCATTAAATTTAAAAGAGCGTTCGTAATTTCCAGAGGTAACTACCGATTGACCCGTTACGTTGACCTTATCGAGCAATTCAACTGCAGGGCTGTTGTCTGGATTACGTATACCGATGCGCCAGGGTTTTCCTGTTACTTGATTGAGACCGATCGAACGGACATTGCCACCGACATCGAGTACGCCTGAACAGAGGCCCTCAGCCTCAAGCTTGACAGCGATACGCTCTACGGCAAATCCTTTCGCGATCGCACCGACATCGAGCGACATCGCCGGATCAGACAGTTCGACTGTCCCCGCCTCGCAATCTACTATCACATCTCGGATTGATATATGCGCTGCCGCCTTCGCCAAAACCTCCTGCTCAGGCAGATGGGCTTCATCAGGAGACAGGTTGGCTGTCATCCTCGCATCGTGCCATAATTTCAGCACACTCCCCATCGCGATATTAACTCGTCCGGCTGTCCGATCATAAACATCAACTCCGTATACGACGAGGTCACAAAGCTCGGCGCTGCAGTCAACCGGCCCTCCTGCCCTGTCGTTGACTGTTTTCAGGTTCGTGCCGTCAGGAGAATCATTGTAAATGTTATACAGGTGGTGATATCTCCAGAGTTCGCTCTCAATGATGTCTCTATAATGATCGAAATTTTCCTGACTATCGGCAACAATCAGAGCTGTTGTAACTGTATCGAAAGGTCCCGTTACATATAATTCGTAACGTTTCAGCAAAAATCTGCCGCAACCGGAAGATAAATCAAGCAAGATCAGTACAACAAAAATGATTGCTGCCATTCGCCACGGCAACTGTTTGTTGCCTGCCTGCGATCTTGATTTTGCTGTCATGAGGCTGTCTTTCCACTCCCATTGTCACGGAAGAATGCTTGCATCGGTTTCCTGATCGCGTACAGAAGAACGGCGGACAGCAAACCGGTTACGATGCCAAACACAATGAGCGGTGGCACGATCAGAAGAAGTGGCAGTTGATATCTTAAGAAAACAAACAAACACAAAAACTGTCCCATATTGTGAAGAATGGCGCCTGTCACAGACATCAGGAAAATCGAGACCCTGCCTCGCGTCCATATCTCCAGCGCAATCATGGCTAGAACAGAAAGCAGGGTTCCGGTCAGCGACACAAACCCCGCCAAAATACCGCGCGTCATTAAAACAAACAGACTTTTTAAAACAGCGACTCCAAACGCCTCCCATGGCCCCAAATAAATCAAGGTCGCCATCACCGCGATATTGGCAAGTCCGTAACGGATAGGGACAGGTGAAGGCAAAGGCGGAAGGAGCCCCTCAAGCAGACTCAAGGCGATTGCCATGGCGAGCATAAGACCTAGGCGCGCGATGTTCTGTGTGCTTTTGAAAGGGCGTCCGTCAGGCGATGAGGTCGACATCATGAATACCCTCCCCTTGATCTTTGCCCTCAATCACCACTAGAAAATGATTGGGCACACACGCCGCAAAGGCACCAGCCCTGCCGATCCTGCCCGTCTTAACGCAAACATGATCCGGACAATCTGACTCCAAAAAAGCAATTGTCCCGTCGGCGTATTGGCGAAAGATGACCGCCGGGTTTTCCGGATAGGAAAAATCGCGAACAAGGCCCTCCTTGAGCTCGATCCGGTCGATCAGGCGGTCTTTGTAATAGATTTCAGCCACCAGCACGTCTTGCTCGGTAAAAGGACGGGCGAACAAAACAATCGCCGTCGCTACAAGTAACAGCAATCCGATCACAAAAAAATCCCGCGGCCTGAATAACACTCTCTGGCCGCGGTCTAATGGATACTTTTGGTTCATTACATTTTAAGTATAAACACTTAACCGTCTATCACGGGGAGGTTATCGTTGTCGGATCGGTCGTTGTCGATTCCGTTGTCGTTGTTGTAGATGTCGTTGTTGTCGGTGTGGTCGTCGTTGTAGACGTCGTTGTTGTCGGTGTCGGTGTCGGCGCCGTTGTCGGTGTGGTCGTCGTTGTTGTCTGTGTAGTCGTCGTTGTTGTCGGTGTAGTCGTCGTTGTTGTCGGTGTAGTCGTCGTTGTTGTTGGTGTAGTCGTCGTTGTTGTCGTTGCCGTAGTCGGAGCAGGTGTCGTCGTTGTCGTTGCTTCCGTTTGCGGCTGGTATCCCGGCCAATTGGGGTCAGTTGGGTCCCAGTTTCTCGGACCTTTCAAAGCCCCCGGCAAAGGCGCGGGCGCAATGGGCGTCCGCCCCGGATACACCGCCCTATAACTGGGCAGGACAAAACACGGCATCCCGCGGTAAGAGTTGCTATAGATAAAATGAGCGTCACGCAGGGCCAGACGGATGCAACCGTGCGAACTTGTATGGCTACCGAGCACATCGTAGCCGCTATACATGTAGCACCTCGACGGATCAAAGACTCCCTTCCCAGAACTGTCTGTCATATAATCGTAAGGAACGGAATGAAACCAGATCGATCCGTTCAGGCGCGTCGCGTACCGCACCCAACAAAGAACCGAACTCTTGCTTGACGCGAATATCGTCAGCGCTGATTTGTTGCCTCCGAGAATAAAGGGCTTGTCTACCCTGGACGTCGGGGTTGGGAACCGGCTTGTTCCCGTCGAACATTTGACGGCATAGGCCTCGTATTCGTTACCCGTTTCGGGATTGACTTTGTAGAATATAATTCGTTGCAAGTCAAGGAAAACCCGCATAGAAGAGTAGCGCCCACTTGGACCCACATGAGGTTTATAGGGGGTCCCTGTGGTGGTCGTAGTCGTCGTAGTTGTGGTGCTTGTTGGGGTCTTTGCGGTGGTTCTTGTTGATCCGGGTGAAGTTGTCGCCGATGCCTTTGCCGGGTCTGTCGATCGGACTATCGTATAGATGGGGACGGTTCTTTGAGGATAATTGGCTTTGGTACTCTGCGTAACCGGCTCCTGTTTGGCAGTCGTCTGCGCGTGAACCTGACTATTGTCCTCAAATTCAAGCGGCTGGTTGTCAAAGAACCCGCCAGTCATTAAGATCGCGCCCATTACAACGATTATTCCGAGCGCCACTGGGATATAATGCAACAACTTCTTCATAGTTCGAATAATACCCTTCAATTTATTGAATTGTTACCATTATACACATGTAGACGAGTTCAAGTCCTGTTGATTATCCAGAATGAGAAACCCACCGCTTGTTGTCATAGCGGTGGGCGTAAATCATGTGATGGTTGCCTATCCTCGGCACTGCTATTCCAGATTATCAAGGATCCGGTGTCGTCGTTGCCGGCGGTGTCGAGACTGTTGTCGTCGTGACTGCGGGCGTTGTCTCTACAGGCGTTGTCTCTACGGGAGTTGTCTCTGTGGGCTCTGTTGTTGGAGTCGTCTGGGCTGGATCAACAACATCGAGTTTAACCCTAACTTCTTCATACGAACCGTCTGGATATGTCACGACAATAAATGCTGTTCTCAGAACAGGCTCCGAAACACCCGGCGTGTATAAAAACCGGAACGTTGTCCCGGCAGGGAGACCATTTGCGTTCTTGATGGAATCTGCCGCGATCGGTTTACTCTCCATAAGCACCGTAGTCTGCTGACCTATGGGTCTGTATTTCCATGCCATATTGTTTTGTTCTTGTTGGCGGTATGGATTGGCCGGATCCATATCCGTTGGATCCCAACGCGTGTTAAGGGACACCGGCGGCAATTCCTCCGCTTTAGGAAGGTCATATCCCTTGCTACTTTGGAAGATATACAGGGGCATGCCTCTGTACACCGTATTGGCCAGAAAAATGGAGTCTCGCATACAGAGCCTTATGCATCCGTGGGAGATGGTATTGCGGCCAAGACTTCTATATCCCGCAAGATTAAACAAACTTTTATCTAACGGTACATCTTGCCCATCGGGGTCAATAAAATGATCATAAGGTTGCGAGTGAAAATAAATATCGCCTGCTACGTGCGTGGCGTAGCGAACCCAAACGATCGGTCGCGATTTAGTGAAAAGCATAAGTCGAGCCGTAAAGCCTGGCATGATAAAAGGTTTGTCAGGAGATGTAATGGGCGTAGAGCCTTTCTCGCGACCCGTTGCGACAGGAAGCGAAATCTCCGCGATGGCCTCGCCGGCCTCATTGGTATGGAAAAAGACAGCTTGTTGTATGTCAAGAAATACAATTAAGTGAGAGAAATGATGTTTGATCTCTGGTTGCGTAGTCACCGTCGTAGTTGTCGTCTCGGAAACTGTCGTCTCAGTAGTCGTTGTCGTCTCGGGTTCGGTTGTCATCACCATCGTCGGTGTCGTAAGAGACCCTGTAGCGTCCGGATCATTCGTTACGTCTGTCGAGGATGGATTTGACCCACGGTTGTTGCAAGCATACGCAAAGAAAACAGTTGACATCAAGAGGACAGCAACGATCATCAGCGCAATGATTTTATGATCAAGTATGTGTTTTATTCGCACAATCAAAAACCCCATTTACGGATACTCGAAAGCAGACAAGGATTATTCCTTTCTGCGATCCCTATTAAAATACCACATAGAACGTGTTTCGATAAGATCTTCGGATAATGTTCCATCGTTACGGCAATACTTCCATGTGATATGATTAAACAAAATTTCCGTCTGTTTAGAGCAGAGAAATACGCAGGAGACGTATCTGCTCCGACCTGAGAGGTGGTATTGATCTTGTTTAAGCGAAGAAGCGACGGTACGCTTGTGCGCGATACGCGCGATCCTATTGCTGAGTTCATGCCCTATCTGATGAGGGGCCGCAATGAGTCTGCTGTTTTTTACAGCAAATCGTATTGTGTCGAAAACATGCAGAAGTATATACATGCACAGCGAAAAAAAGGTACACGCGTTACCGTATTCAACATTGTATCAGCAGCCTGTCTGCACACTTTTCACCGGAGACCGCACCTCAATCGATTTGTGGCCGGCAGACGTGTCTACCAGCATAATACGTTCGACATTCGATATGCCGTAAAAACCTCAATGACAGACGACGGGATTGAAACACTCGCACGCGTCCGCCTCGACGGAGACGACACTCTTTTTTCTCTAAAAGATAAAATGGCAGACAGTATCAACGAAGTCAAAGGGACTACCGGAAATGAGGATGTCCCGTTTATCCGACTAGTTATGAAATTGCCGCGATTCGTCAAGCGTTTCGTGGTATGGGCCGCGCTTAAACTCGACTTCTACGGCATAATGCCCAAATCGTTAATAGAGCTGATTCCACTTTATGCATCCGTGTTTATCTCCCATATGGGAAGCATTGGCGGGGATGCCATGTTCCATCATCTTTACGAAGTGGGGACAACTTCCGCATTCTGTGCGATGGGTAAAGTTTACCTGAAACCATACCGAGATATTCGTACCGAAGAAGTGGTGTGGAAGAAAACAATCGACCTCAACATCACCCTCGATGAACGCATCTGTGACGGATTCTACTTTATTAAAAGCCTCGAATTATTTGATACGTTTATCGACAACCCCGAGTTACTAGAGATCTCTCCCAATACAGCTATGGCAGAAGCGGAACTAAAAATACAACAACGCAAACAATACGCTAAAGAAAAACAATCAATGAGTTCAGAGGATTACTGGGATGACATGTTGGAGCATCCCTCTGAGAATAATTAACAACACCATCCCAAACGTTATCGGGGCAATGTCCTCGCTGTCTCCTCACCTCGCATGACGCGGTATCCACCTGCCGCAAGAGCCTGCATCTCGAGTTCACCTGGAAATAAATAAACGGGTGCCATGAATGAGATCCGTTCTGTAATGGCATCGGTAAGGAGCGTTGACCGCGCCATGCCGCCTGTCAAAATAATTGCTCGAACGTCACCACGGACAACAGTTGCAAGTCCGCCGATCGATTTGGCGACTTGATAGGCGATCCCCTCATAGAGTAATTGCGCATATTCATCGCCTGCCAGAGCTCGACGCTCAAGTCCGATCGCGTCATTGGATCCTGTATAGGAAATCAGTCCTCCCTTACCAATTTCATATTGATAGAGCGCTTCAGCGCTTTCTTCACGTGCGATCCGGGCCGCCACAAAAACAGGAAGCCCTCCTGCCCGCTCAGGTGAATAAGCGCCGTCATCCGCAGTGACAACATCAATAATCTCGCCCTTTGACTGGAGATTCAATGAAATGCCGCCTCCCAGATGGGCGACAACCACATTGACATTACCGAGGTCAAATGCTTCCCTATCCGCAACCGCTCGCGCGACGGCGCGCGAATTGAGAACGTGGGAAAAACTGCGCCGATCATACCCCTTTATTCCGGAGAGACGGGCGACCCCATTCATTTCATCAACGGACACAGAATCGTAGATAAACGCAGGAACATTGCCACCATCTTTTGCAATTTGCCAAGCAATCCCGGCTCCGAGATTTGAGGCGTGCTGTTCCGCAGGCCGTTCAAGTAACGTTTCGACCAAAAACTCGTCGATGATATAGGCGCCATGACGGACAGGAGGCAACATCCCACCTCTCGCAACGATGACATCGAGATCTGAAAGCTTTATCTCCGCTTGTTCAAGAAAATCCATCACGCATGCCACACGCATGGGTAGTTGTTCACGGATGGTTTGGTACCGAGACAGTTCCACGCTTGGGTGGTCGATCCTTTTTTCAGTGATCGCGACAAGGTCTTCAAAAAGCGCTACCTTAGTCGATGTTGAACCAGGATTAATTACAAGTGTTTTCATATTTATTTATTGCGGTGCGGTGTGACAATCAGCCTAGCAAAGGCGCCGCAATCTCCTCTGTATTAAATTATGATTGGGCAGGCCAACTCGATAATAACGCCGAGCAGGCGATGGAATTTATTTTCTCTTCTTTTGTTGATGACCTCGATGTGACAATGACGGGGGCCGCGGCGCCCGCGAGCAGTCCCGCAAAACTGGCACCACCGGCGTAAATAAGCGCCTTGGAAAGCAGGTTTCCGGAAACAAGATCTGGTACCAGAAAAATGTCGGCGTCTCCCGCGACAGGACTTTGATATCCTTTCATCTCAGCTGCTTGTTTAATAAAAGCAAGATCAAATGAGATGGGACCTTCCACAATGCAGCCGCTAATCTCCCCTTTTTGATTCATTTCTTTAAGCGCTGACGCCTTGACCGTTTCGGGCATGCGCTCATTGACTTTCTCCACAGCGGCTAGACAGGCTACCTTAGGCTTGTCAATTCCGAATACATGCATCACTGAAACAGCATTTTCCAGTACACCGCGCAATTGGACAAGATCCGGATATGTGACCATACCGCCGTCCGTCACAATGATGAGTTTGTGGTAAGCGGGAACATCAAGCAATGCGATGTGGGAGATCAGGCGACCCGTAAGGAGCCCGTATTCTTTGTTTACAACTTGCTTTAGGAGTATCGCAGTGTCGAGATTCCCTTTGAGCAAGATGTGCGCCTTCCCAAGATGGACATCTTTTACAGCATTTTCTGCTGCCTTTTCTCGAGATTCATGAGTATATGTAAAATGACCTTCCAAAACGCTTGCAAGGATTTCCTGATACCCCTCTGCCTGTCTGTTCATATAGAAGACCGGCTCTATCAACCCCATCTTCTCAGCCTCGAGCATAGCTTCAACTGTTTTTTTGTCAGGGCAAACGACCGCACACCGTTTCTTGATCGGGTGTTCGGTTACACAGTCGATTATCGCTTTAAAACGATTCGTCATAATCTCTCCCCAAATCAAGCTGCTGCCAAGCAGTGGGTGTGCAAAAAAACATTACGCATTTACTATATCACGATGCCGCATCTGACTGCCCCAAAGGGACATCATTACAGCTAATTTTTGGTATCTTTTTTTTTGCGTCTCATATGAACTGTGCTATAATTTTTGGAAAGCCGTAGCGGAAATTGAAAATTCCGTGGATTCTTTTAGAGGGAGTACCATATGGAAGTTGGGAGAAGCGCAAAGCGGGTCGATGCTTTTGATAAAGCGACCGGTCGCGCAAAATATACGGATGACCTCTGCCCAAAAAATGCCTACGTATCTCGAATCCTCCACTCAACCATAGCACATGGCCGGGTGGTTCATATCGACACAAGCGAGGCGCAGAAGATCGAAGGTGTCGTCAAGATTCTCACTTGTTTCGACGTGCCTGACATTTTATTTGCAACTGCCGGGCATCCGTGGGCAACAGATCCGTCCAAGCAGGATATTTCAGACCGAAAAATCTTGAATGAACATGTCCGTTATTATGGCGATGATATTGCCATCGTCATTGCGGAAGACTATGTCTCCGCGGACCGCGCAATCCGTGCGTTAAAAGTTGAATACGAGGAATATCCTTTCGTCCTCGACCCGATCGAGGCAATGCAAGAAGGTGCTCCCGTCATTCACGAAGAACGCCCAGATAACGTTCTTGGTCATTCGACCATACGCATCGGCAATTATGAAGAAGCGATCAAAGAGCCTGGTCTCATTAAAGTGGAAGGCTGGTATCACACCCCCACTGTACAGCACGCTCATATAGAGAACCACGTCTGCTACGCTTATGAAGAGCAAGGTGGACGGATCACAGTCGTAACCTCGACACAAATCCCGCATATTGTGCGCCGTATTGTCGCGCAAGCCTTGGGACTTCCCTGGGGTAAAGTTCGCCTCATCAAACCTTATATCGGCGGGGGATTCGGCAACAAACAAGACGCTCTATATGAACCGCTTTGTGCCTGGATGACCACGCAAGTCGGCGGACATCCCGTTAAATTCGATACAAGCCGGGAGGAGACATTTGTCAGCAACCGCGTCCGCCATGCGATGCACGCGCATATCACGTCATGGCTGAAACCGGACGGTACTTTCGTCGCGAGAAAACTCAAGCTGTGGTCAGACCAGGGTGCCTATGCCTCCCACGGACACGGCGTATCCCAAAAAGGAATGGGTGCTTTCCCGCAAGTGTACCCCTGTGACAATGTTGAAACAGACTGCTGGACGGTCTACACCAACAAACCCGTCGCCGGCGCTATGCGAGCCTACGGAATTCCTCAGGCTATGTTCCAGCTTGAAAGCCATACCGATGACATCATCACGCAACTCAAGCTCGATCCCTATGAATTCCGAAAGAAAAACTGCATGCCCATGGGATATGTGGATGATTTTTCCAAGAATGAACTTTATCACGACAGCTTTAGAGACACCATGGACAAAGCCCGTATCATGATGGATTACGATCGCAAACGTGAGCTTTATAAAAATCAAACAGGTCCTGTGCGCCGCGGAATTGGGATGGCCCTCTTCTGGTACAACACGGCTGTCTGGCCAATCAGCATTGAGACATCGACCAGCCGGATGCTCCTGCAACCGGACGGCTCCGTAAATCTTATGACCGGAGAAACTGAGATCGGACAAGGATGCGACACCGTATTCGCTCAGATGGCGGCCGACGCCATCGGGATCCGTACGGAGGACGTCCACGTCTTCACAAATCAGGATACAGATGTCACTCCTTACGGTTCAGGTGCCTACGGGTCTCGCCAAACATATGTCGGCGGATTCGCGATCGCGCAGACCGGAAAACTTTTGCGTGAGAAAATTTTAAAACACGCGCATTCACTGACCCGTATGCCGGTCGAAGTTCTCGACATCGTCGACGGAAATATTGTCCGCAAACAGGACGGGCGCATTCTCATGTCTCTCGAAAAACTCTCGACTGAGATACTTTACGATTTTAAACTCAGTGAGAGCATTGCGGCAGAGAGCACTTATTCTGTCCAAAGCAATGCCTATTCATTCGGCGTTTCAATTGCGGAAGTCGAAGTTGACATACCGCTTTGCAAGGTCAAACTTTTGGATATTGTCAATGTCCACGACTGCGGTACCCTAATCAATCCGGCGCTCGCCGAAGGCCAGGTGCACGGAGGCATGAGTATGGGCATCGGGTATGGTCTTTATGAGACACTCCTGATCGATCCGAAAACAGGACGCGTCCTCAACGACAACCTGCTCGATTACAAGTTACCGACAACGATGGATCATCCTGATCTCAAGGTGGGCTTCGTCGAAAACGCTGAACCGACAAGTCCGTACGGCACGAAAGCACTAGGCGAACCACCGACGTGCTCCCCTGCCCCCGCCATCCGCAATGCGGTCCTTCAAGCAACCGGCGTAGGGGTCAATACGATACCAATGAATCCGCATCAATTGTTCAAAGACTTCTCAAAAGCCGGTCTCATTGAATCGGAAGAAGAACGGCAACTGCGCAAGAAAGCGTCTGGAGATCTCAAGGATACGGTCATTCACGTCATTGGTGAGCAAGAAACGAAAACTCCCATTGAAACAAAGACACCCGAATTTCAGCCGCGCGGCAATTAGTAAATGAGGAGAGCACATGTACGATATTAACCACTTTTACGAAGCTACCTCGGTCGAACACGCGGTTCAGCTCCGCGTCGAAAATCCGGAAGCACATATCATCAGCGGAGGATCCGATATCTTGATCGGCATCCGCGCAGGAGATCTTGCCGGGTGTGACTTGATCAGCATTTATATGCTCGATGAGTTGCGCGGTGTTTCATTCCACGACGATGGCACCATACGCATCGGCGCATTGACGAGTTTTACCAATCTCGCAGAAGATCCCATCATTCGGGAGCATCTCGCCGTACTCGGAGAGGCTGCTGACACAGTTGGCGGACCGCAGATCAGAAACATTGGAACCATCGGCGGCAACACGTGCAACGGAGTAACATCGGCTGACACGGCTTCAACCCTGCTGGCCTTTGACGCTGTCATGGAACTCACAGGCCCCAAAGGAATCCGGCTCGTCCCCCTCACCGAGTTTTATCTCGGAGCCAAGAAGGTAGACCTCCGTCCCGATGAAATCGCAACGGCCGTCTTGATCCGCAAAGATCACTACAAGGGCTACCATGGCGTTTACTTCAAGTACGCCATGCGAGACGCGATGGACATCGCGACCAGCGCATGCTCTGTCAACGTCAAACTAAGCGATGATAAAAAGACGATTCAAGATGCACGCATCAGCTATGGCGTTGCGGGACCAATCCCTCTGAGAGCACGTTCGGCCGAAAAAATCGTTAAGGGCAAACTCGTTTCCGCAGATACAGTCGAAGAGTTCGCCGCGGGTGCGTTAGAAGATGTCAACCCCAGAACAAGTTGGCGCGCAACTAAAGAATTCCGCCTGCATCTACAAAGAGAAATGGCGCGCAGGTGCTTTGTCGAATCAATTCGTCGCGCAGGAGGTAGTGTGTAATGAGCAACAAGCAATATAAACAACTGAGTTTCATTTTGAATGGGAAAAAAGTCAGCGCATCGGTTGATGTCCGTGAGTCTCTGGCCGATATGCTCCGCAATGAGTTTGGGATGACGTCGGTCAAAAAAGGATGTGAAGTTGGCGAGTGCGGTGCCTGTACCGTTCTGATCAACGGTAATCCTTACGACTCGTGTATATTCCTGGCAGCCTGGATCGACGGCAAAGAAGTAACCACAGTTGAAGGATTGGTAGACATTGACGGCAATATCTCGGACATCCAGCAGGCATTCATTGACGAGGCTGCCGTACAGTGCGGTTTTTGCACGCCTGGATTTATCATGTCGGCGGAACATCTGTTGAATACAGGAAAACGCTTTTCGCGCGATGAAATCCGCAAGGCCTTATCGGGCAATATGTGCCGCTGCACGGGATATCAGAACATCATCAATGCGGTCGAAAATACGATGGACAAACGGCTCGCAGAGAAGGATACTGAAAAATAACTGAGATTGCGTACTATTTGTACGCACGATCTACAAACAAGAAAAAGCGGGCCCGCAAGCCCGCTTTTCTAATTCTTTGGACCAGTAAAGTGTTGACCCCAGTAAAATCGATACGGTTGACACGGGTCGTTGTAGCAACCGACTCCGACTTGGGAGTAGCATGGATTCATAATGTTTTTGCGATGTCCTGGCGATTCCATCCAGGCCTGAACGACCCGTTCCGGGCTTCGTTGGCCTGCTGCAATATTCTCAGCAGCAGAACCATAGGCAATCGTAATGGTTGAATGCCAAGCTTTGCCGTTCGGCCGAGTATGGCTGAATAATTTCACGAGTTCTTGCGCACGAACGCGAGAGGATGATCGAAGTGACTTATTCGTCGCCACCGGTGATAGGCCCGCTTTAGCCCTCTCAATATTTATAAGCCGCACGACCTCCGCTTCAAAATCACCATAGTAGCATGCGCCAGCGGGTAGATCGGTTAGATTTGCAGCCTGTGTCGTTGTTGTTATAGGAGCAACTGTGGTCGTAGTTGTTGCAGGGGCAACCGTGGTCGTGGTGGGAGCAACAGTGGGCGTGGTTGATGTCGATGTAAGAACAATCTTCGCCGTTGTTTTGAGGGGGGGCGTAGTCGCCTTTTGTGTTGTCTTTACAATCTTCTGGGTGACAGTAGTGGTCTTTGGAACACTCGTTATTGTAATCAAGGTGGTCGCACCAGTTGTTATCTCGCTAGAGGATGGCATTGTTTCTGAAATTATCGCAATCGGTGAAGTTGGCGTAGTTACTTGCAGCGCAATATCCGTAACTCTATTTTCGGAAACGTGAGTAGATTTAACGTTTATGCACTCTGTTGTATGCTGATTCTCTGTTGCCTGAAATGTGAGATCACTGTTTGACGAAGATTTAAATATCGCCTGATTTTGCCCCATATAATGACTGCTCACAGCAGTTGCCAAAACAAGTATCAATAGCGATATGGCAAACGTCTTCCTCATGTGTCTGTACCTACAACCTAAAATAGTGAATGAATAGCTCATTCCATGTATTAGCAATACATGCATTTTTAAACATGCTACTAACTATTTATTGATATGTCAACTAGAATGTCTAGTGTGTTTGCTAAAGAAAATAGTATTACCTAAAGTTTGGTAAAATATGAATCAGTAACCTTTGTGAACGGATCTATCAGGAACCGTAATCACAAAGTATTGTCGTTTCGACGCAAAAGGAGAAAAACACTATGACGGTAAAAAATCAAACACTGATAAATATCCGGGAACGCAGCAGTATCCGCGCCTATACGCGCGAATTGTTAACAAAAGAAGAGATGGATATTCTGAAGGACGCAGTCCTCGCAGCACCGACGGCACGTGACCGTCAACAGCTCCGTTACTCTTTCATTACTGACGAGACAATCATTCGGAAAATTGATGCACGTATTTTTCACTACTGTGATTCCGCAATGAAAAAGATGCTGCGCGAACGCAACGCTGACAGTTTCTTTTATGGGGCGCCGTGTGCCGTTGTTATCACAGGGACTGACACGAGCTGGTCTGATCTCGATGCCGGCATCGCCGTTCAGACACTTGCCATTGCGGCTCAATCAATGGGGCTTTCGAGCGTAATTCTTGGGATGCCACGACTCGCCTTCAAAGCCGATGACCCGGACAACTGCCGTGAACTCATGAGGATGGAAGAAGATGAACGCTTCTGCGTCGCCATCGCAATTGGTCACGCGGCCACAACAAAGAAGCCGCATGTTCACAATCCCCGATTGATTCGTGATTTCAACTAATCTCGCATGGTCCGAATACACTTCTTAACCGGTACTATTCAGGTCATTTCACATGTAATTTTCTGCTGTATAATTGCAGAAGTATATCGAACATGGCGTAGCCAACTCTCCGCATAGGATTATAAAAGGAGTAACAATCATGAAAGAATTACCCGAAATAGTAAACAAAGCATGGGAAGATCGTGAAGGTCCCGTTATTTTTACAACAGTAGACACAGACGGAATGCCCAATGCGATATACGCGACGTGTGTATCAAAATTTAATGATGAATTGATGATCGTTGCGAATAACTATTTTTCCAAAACACTAGAAAACATACTTGCAGGGAGCAAAGGATCGCTGCTTTTCATAACAAAAGAAGGAACGTCGTATCAGATCAAAGGAACCATTGAATACCATAAAGAAGGAGTCGTCTTTGATGATATGAAAAAATGGAATCCAAAACGTCTGCCCGGTCATGCCGCTGCAGCCTTGAAAGTTGAAGAAGTCTATTCAGGGGCCGACAAACTTTTATAAAGATGACAAGGTATTCGCGCGCGCAATTTCTATTAGTTTTGCGCGTGATATCATAAATCATCAATTAAATACTCACGGGGGTAGTCTATGAGCTGGGCTTTTTGGCCAATCGTCGCCATTGTTGTATCCTTCGGTGCATTCGCCGTTGGTTTCTATTTTTATCAGTATGTTAAAAAGCTTCCGAGCGCAAACCAGGACATTGACCGCTTTGGAACACTGATCCGTGAAGGCTCCATGGCTTTTCTGAAAACGGAAACTCGTGTCCTCTCAGTATTTGTTTTCGTGACCGCGATTCTGATCGTATTGTTTGTACCACCAATCTGGCAAACCTCATCCATTACCGGGAATATCTTGATGGGCGTCTGTTACGTCTTCGGCGCTGTCTTCTCAGGGATGGCAGGGCTTGTGGGCATGCAAGTCGCGACGGTCGCCAACGTCAAGACGGCATCTGCAGCGCAGCGCGGTCTGACACATGCTTACCGAGCGGGATTCAGAGGTGGTGCCGTCATGGGGTTAGCAATCGTGGGAAGTTGCCTGCTGGGGTCGTCAATTATTTACTTGGTTTTTCCTAATAATCCCAGTTTTCTCTTGGCGTTTAGCTTTGGCGCAAGTTCTCTGGCCCTTTTTGCCAAGGCAGGCGGTGGAATCTTTACAAAAACAGCCGATATAGCAGCGGATCTCACAGGCAAGATGGAACTCGGCATCCCCGAAGATGATCCGAGAAATCCGGCCGTCATAGCGGATAATGTTGGCGATAACGTAGGAGATGTCGCCGGTATGGGAGCGGACTTGTTCGACTCAAACGTCGCCGCTATCGCAGCCGCGTTAATTCTTGCCCTCGACCTAAATCAAGCGCCTTTCATCTTCATGGCGTCCGCTATGGGTCTTCTCGCGTCGATCATCGGTGTGTTTTTCTCGAATGTTAAGGAAGGCGGCAGTCCCGGAAGGGCCCTCAATCGAGGCACGTACATCACGACCGGTGTATTCCTAATCCTAACGCTTGCGTGCAGCTTTATTTTCCAATTTGAGCTACGTCTCTGGGGCGCCGCTATGATTGGACTTCTTGCCGGGACAATCATCGGTATTTCATCTGAGTACTTTACATCCGACGAAGGCAAGCGCGTCCAGGCGGTAGCACGTATCTCTCAACAAGGTCCCGCATTTACGATCCTTTCAGGTTTCAGCTACGGATTACTTTCGAGTTTCCCGTCTCTGATCGGCATTGCCGGCGCCGCTCTCGGTGCTTATAAAATCTGTGAACCTCTGGGAACGGAGTATGCCCTCTACGGAATCGCTCTTTCCGCGGTCGGCATGCTCTCCATCATTGGTATGATAACGGCGAATGACGCTTACGGTCCCATTGTCGACAATGCGCGCGGTCTAAGCGAGATGAGTGGACTGGGCGAGGAAGTTGTGCGCGTCACAGACGAACTTGACGCCGCGGGCAACACAGCCAAAGCCATTACAAAGGGGTTCTCCATCGGGGCAGCGGGACTAACGGTCATCGCATTATTGGCCGCCTACCGCGAAACGTTGACCAATATCCTCGGAGCCGATATCATCACCGGATTTGACATCCTCGACCCCCTCGTATTCTTCGGTATGCTTGTCGGCGTGGGTGTTCCGGCTGTTTTCTCTGCCATGCTCATGATGGGAGTAAACCGGAACGCAGACCGCTTGGTTGGGGAGATTCACCGTCAGTTCAAAGAAATTCCGGGATTAAAAGAAGGGAAACCGGGTGTGGAGCCCGATTATAACCGCTGTATTGATATGGCAACAGTCGGCGCGCTCAAAGAATTATTGCCGGCCGGATTGATGGCGATCGGCGCTACACTGCTCGTCGGTTTCATCGGCGGAGTTTATGCAATCGCGGGATACCTTGCCGGTAACATTATGAGCGGCGTTCTTCTCGCGCTCCTCATGAGCAATGCGGGCGGCATGTGGGACAATGCGAAAAAATACGTGGAGGCCGGTCATTTCGGAGGCAAGGGTTCCACGGCCCACAAAGCAACGATCATCGGCGACACGGTCGGTGATCCCTTCAAGGACACCGCAGGCCCCTCGATCAATACGCAGATCACCGTCGTTTCACTGATTTCTTCACTGGCTGCCGGACTCTTCGCAGCATTTTCGCTGTTTGGTTAGACCATAAATAGTTTCAGAATGATAACAAAATAAAAAGGGAGAACAATTATGCATCCAATTCAAGGAAAATGGAAAATCATCGCGCACACCTCTTTTGGCGACCTGCCCAGCATCAATGATATCGTAGTTGAAGGCGACACTTTCCACGGTGTTATGCACGATGAAAAATCAGGCAAGGATAACGATATTGTCAACGGGATAATCAACGGCAACACAGTCACCTTCGAGACTTCCATAAATTTTGTCGTCTTCACCGTGAAGGCATCTCTTACGGGTACTTTGTCGGACGACGGCAAACGCATCAGCGGCACCGCGGAGGCTATGGGGTCCAAGGGTACGTTTGAAGGCGAAAAAATCGAGTAACTAACAGGGGCGGTCGATTAATCTGTCCGCCCTGTTTTTTCCGGTAGCGCTTCCTCCATAGAGAGTTGCCCTGCGTAATCGGAAGCCGGCAAGGCCGGGAGCTCGTAGTTCTTCTTGTACTGCTCAAACATTATGCGGAACGCTTCTTCCGCTCTAAAGCTTTGCAGGAATGCGTGATGATCTAAACTCTCGCGTGACAACTCAATCATGCTGACAGCGATATTAGAACAGTGATCGGCGATGCGCTCCATGCTTGTCAGTGTATCTATCAGAATAAACCCAAGCTCGATTGTGCAGCAACCATCTTGCAAGCGCCGAACATGTCGTGCCTGCAGCTCATCGGTCAACCCGTCAATAACTTCTTCCAACGGTTCGACTTGCATCGCAAGCTCAAGATCATCATTCGAAAAAGCCTTGACCATGGTATCAAGAAGGTCACTCACTGCGCGTTTGTAGATGGCCAGTTCACTGATCGCCGCATCTGAGAAACGGATCTGCTTGTCATGCATCTCTTTGGCTGAACCGGCAATGCCGAGCGCATGATCCGAGATCCGCTCAAAGTCACTCAAACTTTGCATCAGAAGGGTCAGCTCACGACTCTCTCGGTCGGTGAGTTTGCGCGCGCTAATTTGGATCATATATGTGCCGAGATGATCTTCGTATTGATCGATGAGATCTTCCATGATCTGGTTGTCACGATACCCTTGTGCATCGTAATTCTCGAGCAAACGGGCAGATAATTCATACTGGCGCCGAACAAGCTCTGCCATTTGGTTGGCAAGCTGACGGCTTTGGCTGACAGCAAACCCCGGTGTTTCTAAGAAACGGGAGTCGAGCGCCGCAAACACGTCCATTTCTTCTAACAGGTCGATTTTCTCGCCTGCTTTTGCGGGAGTAATCCACGTCACAAATTTGACGAGCCAGTCACGGAACGGCAAAAAGAGGATCGTGGCGCTGATTTTGTAGACGGTGTTTATGATGGCAATATCGACTGCATTCGGGCTTTTATCAAGGAAGGTGAAAGGCCAGAGGTAATTTACAAGGTAGAACCCTGACATAAATACGACCGTCCCCATAACGTTAAAAGTTAAGTGAATCAGCGCGGCGCGTTTCGCGTTTTTCGAGGTGTTGATACTGCTCGTGAGCGCAGTCACGCATGTCCCGATATTCTGTCCCATAATGATCGGTAGCGCAGCTCCGTAGGTAAGCGCTCCCGTCAGTGTAAATGCCTGAAGGATACCGATAGAAGCCGACGAACTCTGAATGACGGCAGTGAGCAATGCCCCGACCAGCATGCCAAGAATCGGATTCGAAAATGTGACGAACAGCTGGCGGAAAGCGGGATTCTCCGAGAGGGGTCTTACCGCGCTGCTCATCGTCTGCATCCCGAACATGAGGATCGCGAATCCGGCAAGTATCCGGCTTACGTTGTATTTGCGCTCATTTTTAATAAACATCATAGTCGAGACGGCGACAATGGCAATGACTGGAACAAAAAATGACGGATTCAGAAACTTGAGATAGGCATTCCCGGCACCGATTGTGCCAAGGCTCAGGATCCAGGCTGTCACCGTTGTCCCGACATTGGCTCCCATGATAAGTCCAACCGTTTGCGACAGGGGCAGCAATCCTGCGTTGACGAGACCAACAACCATGACAGTCGTAGCGGACGAAGACTGCATGACAGCTGTGACACCCGCACCCAGGAAGATAGCTTTGACGGGATTGGAGGTGAGGCGTTCAAGCATCCCTTTAAGATGCGAACCTGATGCGAGCATCAGTCTTTCGCTCATCTCTCTCATCCCGTATAAGAATAATGCCAGCCCTCCGAGGAGGGTCACGATTCCGAAGATATCCATTGTCACCTATATCATTATGCCGCTCTGTCAAAACACACAACTCCTGTTATTATACTGAAACTTTCCTCTTTTGCGAAAGTCGCCTATTTACAGACAGCGGTCTGTCCAAGCACGATGATATACTGACTTTAAACAGCACAAAGCAAACTGGGGAGATACGTTTATGATCACAGTTATCGGCAGCATGAACATGGATCTCGTTGTCACGACAGAAAGAGCACCGGAACAAGGTGAAACCGTCACGGGAAAAGAGTTTCGTCAAATTCCCGGAGGCAAAGGCGCCAATCAGGCTGTAGCGGCCGCACGCAGCGGAGCCGATGTCGTCATGGTGGGACGCATTGGAGACGATGCCTTTGGCGATGCTCTGTTGCGTACGATGGCAGAAGATCCAATCGATATCACGCACATCCAGAAAGTGAAGGATGTTCCTACCGGCATTGCATCGATTACCGTTGACCGGCGTGGTCACAACCGCATTATCGTTGTCCCTGGGGCGAACGGCACATTCACTCCGGAAGATATCGAGTCGTACCGCTCTCTCATAGCACGTTCCAATGTATTGCTCCTTCAACACGAAATTCCGCTCAAGGCCGTCGAAAAGGCAATCATGATCGCCCGCGAAGAGGGCGTATTCTGTATCTTAAACCCGGCACCCGCGACCGCACTGCCGAATTTTTTTTACCAGTACGTTGATCTGATGACACCCAATGAAAGCGAGTTATCACTCCTGTCAGGTAAACCCACGGACGAGCGCGCACAATGGCTCGAGGCGGGCAATGTGTTACTCAATTTGGGACTTTCGACGCTTATCGTCACACTCGGCCAACACGGATCACTTATCATGAACAACAAGGGATCGGCACATTTCCCCGCTTATCGCGTGCAGATGATCGATTCCACTGCGGCGGGAGACAGCTTTAACGGAACACTGGCAGCAGAGATCGATCGTATGATCACACAACGGAATAATTCAACTGTCCGCTTCTCCCCTTCAATCGATGATCTTACGCCTGCGATTGACTACGCCACAAAAGCGGCCGCCATTTCGGTAACACGCTCGGGCGCTCAGCCTTCCATTCCCTGGCACGCAGACATTACCCAGTTTGACGCGTGGTTCGCGAGCCACCGCCTATGATCCTCCGAAGCCCGATTCTGAGAGAACGATTATGACAAGCCTAACAAGGCAGCCGGTTATCGTTTCGTATTCGCAAGACGGGCTAGTCATCGACTGTCTCTTCATTTACAACCGGCGCGCCCTCCGGCCAATCGATAAGACTGCCGCATCAGAAGAACCTGTGTGCGACGTGATAGAGCGCGGGATTACGCGAAACTGGTCGGGCGAATTTATGCTGACCGATTCGCTTCGAGTCTCGCTTCTCCAATATTGTGACCAGTTTGGCGTTGCGTACAATCATTCAAATGCGTCACATCTTCGAGTCAGCGTTCATATCGAACGAATCAGCGAACAGCGTCTCACACCCGCTATGCTTACGTTAAGATGCGGACTCTCAGGCAAACGAAGGCCTGTCAGAATCTACGTCAAACCATGTCTCATCCTCCCCGCCCATGTGGCAAGCCCTCTGATCAGACGATTTTGGGGATTTTTCCGAACCGGCCAATTCGAAAGCATCGGGCTCAACTGGAGTCCCCTACACCCCGGCTATATGGTTATTCCGACGAATACCGCACGGCGGAGACTCCCTCAGGTGGCAGCGCACGAAGCGGGACATATCTTCGGACTGGGTGATGCCTATGGCGCCTGGTACCGTTTTTATTCAGCTGCCCCCGAGACGGATGGCTACATGATGCGCAACAATTCGCGTGTGCATCCCGATGAACTCGCGATGCTGATCACCGCACACACGACGGGACACATGCAATATTTCCCCCGAGTGCTCAAGCTCGGCAATATTGCCCACGGAATAGGATCCGCCTTTAAGGCACCCGTCGTTCGATTAACAAATAGGCTCCGCAAGTAATTTTCCGATCGCCACTTCATCTTGATCCACGTTGCCATTCATCGTTTTGTAGTCTATCCTTTAGGGTAGTTTTTAGGCTTTCACAGGCTGGTCGTGTGACGCAAGTTTCAGACACGGGAGATGAGAGCACAAACTTCGGCGCATATCACGCCGGGGAATTACTAATATAAAGGAGGAACTGACATGTCAAATCAGGAACAGCGTCTTGAGTTGCCACAGGCAGGCAACGCGAAAGAAAAGGTTGACAAGATAACAACAACGCCAGAAGGCGATAGCGACAGGCACGAACAGGACATGCATGCATTCTGGCATAGCAGTTCCCATGTTCTCGCGCATGCGGTTAAACGTCTTTGGCCCGAGACAAAACTGGCCATCGGCCCTGCGATCGAAAATGGTTTCTATTATGACTTCGACCGTGAAGGGGGATTCTCAACAGAAGATCTCGAGGCCATCGAAAATGAGATGAAAGCGATCTCGAAGGCTAACTATAAAATTGAACGTTTCACGCTCCCGCGTGATGAAGCGATCGAATTTGTAAAGGCGATGGACGAACCCTACAAGCTGGAAATGGTAGAGGCGCTTCCGGAAGACGAGGCTATCTCTTTTTATCGTCAAGGCGACTTCACAGACCTTTGCGCAGGACCTCACGTCCGTTATACAAAGCAGATCAAGGCATTCAAGCTAACAAGTGTTTCAGGCGCTTATTGGCACGGTGATGAAAAAAATAAAATGCTGACGCGTATCTACGGCATCTCCTATCCCAACAGACAACAGCTCGAAGATTATCTGACGATGCTCGAAGAGGCAAAAGCACGTGACCATCGCAAGCTGGGACGTGAATTGGAACTATTTATGATGTCGGAAGAGGGACCGGGATTCCCATTCATGCTCCCAAAAGGCATGATAATGAAGGATCTCCTCATCGATTACTGGAAAAAATTGCATAACAAGGCCGGTTATGTGCTCGTTCAAACGCCGATGATTTTGTCCAGGAAACTCTGGGAAGAGTCGGGACACTGGGATCACTACAAGGACAACATGTACACCGTGAAGATTGACGATGAAGACTACGCCGTCAAACCGATGAACTGTCCAGGGGGCATGATCGTCTATAAAAGCAAGCCTCGTTCTTATCGCGATCTGCCGATCCGTATGGGCGAACTAGGCCTGGTCCACCGGCACGAAAAGTCGGGAACATTGCTCGGGATGATGCGCGTACGCGCTTTCACCCAGGATGATGCGCATCTGTTCATGATGCCGGATCAAATGTCCGACGAGATCAGCGGTATTGTGCGCCTTATCGACGATCTCTACAGCGGTTTCGGATTCAAATACAGTGTTGAACTGTCGACGAGGCCCGAGAAGGCGATGGGCGCGATAGAAGACTGGGATCGTGCCGAACAAGTTCTCAAAGATGTTCTCGATGACCTTGATATGGAATACACCATCAATGAAGGTGATGGAGCTTTCTACGGACCCAAGATCGACTTTCACATCCGAGACGCGATCGGGCGCAGCTGGCAGTGCGGAACGATTCAACTCGACTTCCAGATGCCGCAACGATTTGACCTCGAATACACTGGTTCCGATGGAGAAAAACATCGACCGATCGTCGTTCACCGCGTCGCCTACGGAGCGCTTGAGCGTTTCATGGCAATCCTGATCGAGCATTTCGCCGGCAAATTTCCCTTCTGGCTTTCACCTGAACAGATACGCGTCCTCTCGATCTCGCAACAAAACCTCGACTACGCGAAAAGTATCGAGGCCAAACTTAAAGATCAAGGATTGCGCGCAGAACTCGATGTGCGAGATGAAAAAATAGGCTACAAAATTCGCGAAGCACAACTTGCGAAGGTTCCGTACATGCTGATCGTAGGCGATAAGGAAGCTGAAAATGCGACAGTCTCAGTTAGGAGCCGCGACAAAGGCAATCTGGGCACCCTCAGCCTTGACGAATTCATAGACAAAGTGTGTCTGGAAAATAATTCCAACAATTAGAGATTGTTTTAAACAGTGAATTAAGGCGCGCGCCAATCGCTTCCCGCGATCGGCGCGCGTTTCTTTATGCCGGAGCGATTTCGAGCGCAAGCTCCATCATCTGGCGGTAGCCCT
>LSQX01125635.1_pt1 | contig 46332 bp, 42 predicted proteins | sample 654561 | NCBI WGS metagenome assembly LSQX01 (sample SAMN04489861, study PRJNA283612) | anaerobic digester metagenome | isolation source: 4 biogas reactors fed with cattle manure at either 37C or 55C with and... | place: Denmark: Kongens Lyngby | collected 2014 | reverse complement strand
TTATATTATGCCAAAGCTTGTGCTTTGTCAACAATATATTTTATTTTAACGTAATCATTATGGACAACCTGAACACATCTAGCGCTGGCTGGCCGTTACATCATCTGACTGCACGCTTTCGGCATTCAGCCCAGCGCGTTCAGAATCTCGTTTCTCAGCCGGTCGAATACAGCGCGCTTGTCCGCCTGCGTCGCACGGTCCGGATCGATAGCCGCATCAGCCGCGACGGGGCCCGGCTTCAGATCCCGCTCGATGTTCGACAGCCCGCCGCCGGTCACGTTCAGCATAACCAGCTTGGAACGGCCAAGCTGGCCGCTGGCCCGTTCCTGCTGCAGGGCGGCCAGGGCAACGCCGGATTCGGGGCAGATGTCGCAGCCTTCGCTGGCTGCGAACAGCTCCTGGGCGGCCTTGGCCTCGTCGTTGCTGACCGCCAGAACCTGGCCGTTTGTCGCGCTTAGCGCATCAAACAGGCCGCCAACAGGTCCGTAGGGCGGTTTTCGGTTGGCCAGCACCTTGGCGACCAACTGGCTGCTCAGGCTGCGCGCTTCCTCCGCTGTATAGGCTTCGATGTCCCGGCTCTTTTTTTGCCAGGCGTTGTAGATCGGTAAAAACGGCTTGTTCTGCGCCAGGCGCAGACTCATGACCGTGTCGCCGAAGCGGCCATCCTGGAGCAGGCGCAGGTTGGCCTCATAAGCCGCGATCGCGCCGGTGCCGCTGCCGATAGCCTGGTAGTAGACATCCGGAATCTCGCCAATCGTCGTGACGGCCGATAGAACGGTCGTTCCCATGCCGTCCCGGCGGGCGATGTTCTTGGCGCCGCCCTCCGGCTGGAAACCATCCTGGCCGCAGAGCTCGTCAGCCAGCTGGATCGCGTCAAAATAGTCGCTGTTGTGGTCAGAAACCAGGATCTTGACCCAGGGATTGAGCGGTTTATCCTGCCAGAGTTCGCCCAGGCTCATCCGCGGCACGACGACCACCAGCGGAATCCGGTTCTCCGAGGCGACCTTGAGAAACGCGCGGGCCGTATTGCCGGCGGAAGCCACCACCAGGATCCGGCGCGATGCCCGCGGGTAACGCGCGCAGACCGCATAGGCCTCGCATTCCTTGAAAGTGCCGGTGCTCATCGTCGCACCTATCTCGGGCCAGTAACCGGAGAAGGTGATGTACAAGCGTTCCAGGCCAAGCTCCTGCGCCAGTTTTTCACTGCGGTAGGTGACCGGATAGCCTTGGCCCGGCAGCGTGCGGCCGACGGGCAGCCAGTCGGCAAAACGGAAGATGCCGGGGTTTTCCGGCCGCACCGTCAGCTGGCGCCTGGCGTACTCGGCCCGGATCAGGGCCGGTTTGGAACTGGCCGGGTTGGCCAGCAGGAAGCCGTCGTCTTGCAGCAGGTCGCCTGTTCCCAGGCAGCGCACCTGATACGTCTGAGTCATCTGGGAACCTCCTTCGGTCGGATCAATACTCGCGTTCGCGCAGGCCCGGGTAGCGTTTGTCGAGATACGTCTCGCGGGACAGGTTCAGCCGGCCGGCCTTCTGATCCGGCTTGACCGGCAAGATCCAGAGCTTGCGCTTGAAGAGCGGGTTTTTAAACAAATTGCGGATGGCCTTGCGCTTTTCCAGCGAGTCCATGCAAGCGCAAATGCAGCCGCGGGCACCGCAGAGGGCGAAATAACCGACATGGCCGCGGATGTAGCGGTAGTAATGGATCATGGAATCGTCCGGGGCGCCGAACTTGCGGCCCCAGGTGCCGCCGGCGATGACATGGGTCAGCATGTAGGCTTCCTCTTCGGTCATGTCGGCCTCGGTGACATCCAAAGCGAAATTGGGCAGGTCCTTTTTCAAAAACGGCGAGATGCGGTTGTTGAGCCCGTGGTGGGTCAGGGTGCAGCGGCCCATGTCCACATCGCCCCAGTGGAGCTTTTCCGAACCGACCTGGATGGAAACATCCGGGCGGTCTTGTTCCCGGGTGCGCGGAATGGCGTTGCCGGGGCAGTCCGTCACACAGCGGCCGCAGGAATTGCAGATGGTCCCGGTCGGCAGCACCGGATCCGGTTCCAGCTCGGCGTCGGTCAAAATCATGCCGATCCGCACGCGGGGGCCGAACTCAGGGGTCAGGAAGACCTTGCTGTGTCCGATCTCGCCCATACCGGTCCCGGCAGCCATAATCCGGGCCGACAAGGCGACTTCCGGCGGCAGCTTGCCTGGAGCCAGCGGTTCCAGGCGGCCTGACACTTCCGGTCCGCCGGGATAATGGGGCATCGCTTCCCAGCCGAAATCCTCGATAAAGCAGGTCAGGGCATAGGTCAGGCGCGGACGAAAGATCGTGTTCAGACGGTTATAGGAATAAAAGGTGTAATTATGCCAGTGCGTGCCCTCGATGATGCCGCGGTACGAGCCGCGCGGGATCCGCATGGCCAGGGTGATGACTGTTTTGCAGTCCGGGTAGAGGGTCAGCGGGCTGAACATGACCGGTGCGTCCTTGTAGCGGTCGACACTGCCGATGCCGATGCAGTCGATGCCCAGTTCCCTGGCTTTTTCTTTAAGCAGTTTTGAGGTCAGTTCCATGGGGCACCTCCCGTCAATCCTGAACAGGCTTGCCTGCGCCGTCCAGCGCTGGCAGAGGCCGTCCGTCGGCATCCTGGCGCCACGCCGGGCGCTTGCGCAGGGGCTGTTTGAATCGATTCTCGACCAAACCCTGTTCGTTCAGGTGTTCGATGCAGGTTCGGCTGCAGAACATCGCCGTGCGGTCGGGCTGCCCGAGGCTGTCCGCGGGGCCCAGAACGCCGTTGGGGCATTTTTTGCACAGCTCGTGGTTGATGGCGGCCACCGTGAAAGTCTTGCCGCAGATCAGGCGGGTGGTGCTGCTTTGCCGGTCCAGCGCACCCAGCGGGCACAGGTCGACACACTGGCCGCACTGGTCGCAGACGGTCCGGTCCAGTAGCGGGTCCGATGCCAGCGGGGCATCGGTCAGGATCATGTGCCAGCGCTGGCGCGGCCCGAAGCGGGGGGTCAGGACCTGGCCGTCAAGGCCGATCTCCGCCAGGCCGCAGGCGACGGCGGCATAGGCGAAATCCACGCCGGGCGACGGCTTTCCGGGCACGACCGGCATCGCATCCCAGCCGGCCCGCTCCAGGCAGTGGACCAGGTCGAAAGTGCTTTGGGACAAGAAAGTGTCGTTCAGCCAAGACTGGCCGAACATGCTGTAATCCGCCAGGTTGGTGCCTTCCTCGACGCCGCGCAGGGCACCGCGGGTGATGCGGCGGCCGACCATGATGACCGTCTTGCCTTCCGGAAACAAGCTGAACGGATTGGCTGCGCCTTCCAGGGCGTCAAACCGGTCCCGGGCAGCAAAACCGATCAGGTCGACCCAGGATTCGCCGGCTTGTTTCAGGATGGCCTGTTTGAGCTGTTCCATCGCAAAGCCTCCCTTCAAGGCAGACAGAAGGCAGGATGAACGTGCATCCTGCCTTCCTTACGCTCAGAGCAGATCGCCGCGGCGATTCTTCTTCCAGGACTCCTGGGTACGGAAAGCGTGCTTCATCTCGCCGATGCCGCGTTTTTCCAGTTCAGCCAGGCAGGTGCGGTTGCAGATGGCTGCATAGCGATCCGGCTTGCCGGTCGGATGCAGGCGATTGGCCATGCCGCCGTTGGGGCATTTCTTGCACAGCTCGAAGTTGATCTCGGCCATTTCGAATGTTTTGCCGCAGATCGTGCGGGTGATGGTCTTGTCTTTGCTGATCGCGCCCAGCGGGCAGGCGTCGACGCAGGCGTTGCAGCGGGCGCAGACCGATGTTTCCAGCAGCGGATCGGACGCCAGCTCGGCGTCCGTGATGATCATCTGGAAACGCTGGCGGTGACCCAGCTGCGGCGTCAGGATCTCCTGGTTGAAACCCAGCTCGCCCAGGCCGCAGGCGACGGCCGCATAGTCGAAGTCCGGGGTGACGTTGGGGGCCGCCCGCCCTTCGGCAACCGGCACGCCCATCGCGGTGGTCGACATCGGGTTGGGAAAAATCGGGCAGGCTTCCCAGCCGGCGTCCTCGATGAATCGGACCAGGTCATAGGTGGACTGGGCGACAAACTGGTTGTCCAGCCACGAATAGCCGAAGTTGCTGTAGGCGTTGAGATCGGTGCCGGCTTCGACGCCGCGCAATGTGCCGCGCGGGATCATCTGTCCGACCAGGATGACCGTGTGGCCTTCCGGGAAAATGTTGAAAGGATCGTGCTGCGGATCCAGGTCGACAAAGCGATCCCTGGCGGCAAAACCGATCAGGTCGATTTGCAGCGCCTTGGCTTTCGCCTGGATAGCCTTCTTAAACTCGTTCATGCCATACCTCCTTGACCCGATATCGGTCAGTATTCATTTTTGCGCATGGATGGATCGCGCTTGTCCAGATACTCTTCACGCCAGGCGTTGATACGACCGACCTTTTCCTTTTGCTGCCAGGGCAGCATCCACAAAGAACGCTTGTAAAGCGGATTCTTGAACAGGTTCTTGATCGCCTTGCGTTTCTCCAGCGAATCCACGCAGCTGCAGATGCAGCCGCGCGCGCCGCAGATGGCAAAGTAGCCGACATGGCTCAGGACATACTTGTAATAATGAATAATCGAGTTATCCGGCTGGTCGTAGACCGATCCCCAGGTGCCCTGGGCGATGGTGTAGGTCATACGATAGGCCTCTTCCTCGGTGATGTTCATGCTCTGCACGTCCATCTCGAGATTGGGCAGGTCCTTTTTCAGGAACGGCGAGATCCGGTTGTTGAGGCCGTGGTGGGTCATCGTGCAGCGGCCCATGTCGACGTCGCCCCAGTGGATGTCCTCGCCGCCGACGTTGATGTGCAGATCCTTGTCGACCGTACGGGCCGGCGGAATCGCCTTGCCGGGGCAGTCGATCACGCAGCGGCCGCACTGGTTGCACAGCGTGCCCGGCTTGATGATCGGGTCCGGTTCCAGCTCGGCGTCGGTCATGATCATGCCCAGGCGGACACGCGGACCGAACTCGGGCGTCATGAACACCTTGGCATGGCCCATCTCGCCCAATCCTGCGCCGACACCCATGATGCGCACGCTCATGGCCACATTGGGCAGCTTGCCCGGCGCGACCGGCTCGCCCTCGCCCATGCGTTCACAGACAGCCGGGTAATGGGGGATGGCTTCCCAGCCCATGTCCTCGATAAAGCAGGCCATGGCGTAGGTCAGCTTGGGGCGGAACAACGTGTTCAGGCGATTGTAGGAATAGAACGTGTAGTTGTGCCAATGGGTGCCCTCGATAATGCCGCGGTACGAGCCACGCGGGATGCGCATGGCCAGCATGACGACCGATTTGCACTCAGGGAAATAGTTTTTCGGGTTCATCAAGGGCGGCGCGTCCTTGTAGCGGTCGATGCTGCCGATGGCGATGCAGTCGATGCCCAGTTCTTTCGCCTTGTCCTTGATCATTTGCGACGTCAGTCTCATTTTTGGCCTCCTTCGACGATTTCGACAACCTCGCCGAACTCGTTCTTGCCCCATGCCTGGCGTTTGCGAAAACCTTGTTCAAAGACATTGTCGAGCCTCTTGGCCTGGTCGAGCTCATCGACGCAGGTCCGGACACAGAGTGCCGCCAGGCGGTCGACACCGTCGCGGCCGGGAACGGCGCCGTTCTTGCAGATGGCGCACTGCTTCCAGTCACAGGCGGCGACGGGCATCTTGATGCCGCAGATTTCAATTTCCTCGATCTTGCCGCCATCCAGGGCCTGGAGCGGACAGATGCTGATGCAGCGGCCGCAGCGCGTGCAGACCGGCTTGTCCAGCAGCGGATCCGAAGCCAGTTCGGCGTCGGTAAGAATCATGGCAAAGCGCTGGCGCGGGCCGAAGCGCGGGGTCAGCACCTCGCCGCCCATACCGATTTCACCCAGGCCGCAAGCCACGGCGGCGTACTTGAAATCGGGCTGAACAGCCTGAGCCACGCCCGGGACAGCCTGCTGGGTTTCCGGCATGATCGGCATCGCCTCGTAACCGGCCCGCTCGATGAACGTGACCAGGTCATAAGCCGCCCGGGAGACAAACTCCTCGGACAGCCAGTTTTTGCCGAAACTGCCGTAGTCACCGAAGTTGATCCCTTCCTCCACACCACGCAGCGTGCCGCGGGTGATCCGGCGGGCGATCAGGATGACGGTCTTGGCCTCCGGGAACAGGGCGAACGGGTTCTTTTCAGCGGCCAGAGCGGCAAAACGTTCCTTGCCCGCAAAGCCGATCAGGTCGACCAGTGCGGTTTTGGCCGCCTGCTGAATGTCCTGCTTGAACTGAAGCATAGATTCCTCCTCTCAAAGGCAGGCGCACCCAAACCCATGTCTGGGCAACCTGCCAATGTCTCGTGTTTTTTCCGATCTGTTTTGTTTCACGTGTAGAGATGCTCGCTTACTAATTCGTCAATGTCGAATCTATTTGCTGTTTGTTTTGCCATACCAAACAGCTACATTGTATGCCAGGAACAGACAGGCGTCAACATGTTTTTGCAAAGAATCACAAAATTTTGGCAGGACGTCGTAACCGTCGTTCCCGGAGCCGGTCCGGCGTGATATGATAAACACAACCCGAAAGAACGTGAGGTGAAGCTCGTGTTTACCGCCCTGATCGCCGACGATGAGATTGTCATCCGCGAAGGTCTGCGCGACCTGTTCGACTGGGCCGCCCACGGCATCAAGATCATCGGCGAGGCCGAAGACGGCGAAAAAGCCTACCAGCTCGTTCAGGAACTGAATCCGGACATCATTGTCACCGACATCGTCATGCCGCACCTGGACGGCCTGGAAATGGTGTCGCGCCTGCGCGACAACGGCAACATGTCTGAGATTATCCTGATCAGCGCCTACCAGGATGTCCAGTATTTCAAGCGCGCCTTCAAGATCAACGCGGTCGACTACATTTTCAAGCCGATCGACATGCATGAGCTCGCCGACGTGATCGATCAGACGGTCTACAAACTGCGCCTGGCCCGCGGCGAAGTCGACGTTAAGGCAGAGGCGCCGTCCGGCTCTGAAGACCATAACATCCGCAAGGCGATCCGGGACCTGTGCACCTACATCAACAACCATCTGGACTGCAAGCTGACCATCGCCTGCCTGGCCAAGAAATGCTTCATGTCGGAAAACTACCTGTGCATGCTCTTCCGCCAGGAAATCGGCATGACCGTCAACAGCTACATCACCCAGCAGCGCATGCACAAGGCGCGCGAACTGCTCGCGGCCGCCCCGATGTATGTCAACGAAGTCGCCCGGGAAGTCGGCTACCAGGACGCCACCTATTTCTCCCGCCAGTTCAAGAAGTTTTTCGGCATGACGCCTTTCGACTACAAGGAAATGCTCTGACATGAAGCAGGAAGCCGCGTCCGCTGCCGCACAGCACGGCAAATATTCCCTGCGCCAGAAGGTGATCGCCTTCGTGCTGGTCATGATCTTGCTGCCGTCCGTCCTGATCTGGGCCTTTTCCAACTTCATTTTTATCCGGATCAACGAAAACACGGCCCGGCGCAACATGGCCAGCGCGCTGCAGCAGACCGAAATCATCCTGCGCAACCACATCGAATCCGTTCAGACATTCTGTGAATTCATCGCCTTCGATCCGACACTCGTTTCCTACCTGCGCCGGGCCCGCTACCAGTGGCTGAGCAAGGCCGAGGTGATCGACTGCCTGACCTACCTGACGCACATGATCGACAATCTGCAGAACATGAACAGCCAGCTGCGCTTTTCGCTCTACCTCAACCAGCCCGTGCTGCTGACCGGCGAGCGCGTCCGCTTTTTCGGTTTTAGCGAGATGCCGGCAGACATCATGGCCATCTATGCCGACGGCGCGACCAAGGGCTTCCTGCCGCCGGTCACCAAGCCGGTTTTTCCGCTGCGCGAGCGCAACTTGTATACCGTCATGCAGAGCGTGAGCGGGATTCCGCTCAAACAAGGCTCGCTGGGTCTGGTCGTGGCCAGCATCGACTCGGATGTCATGGAACAGATCCTGCAGGACCTGCGCATCAGCTACAGCGCGACGGTTTTCGTGCACGACAACAAGCAGGCGTTTCTGAAACGCACGGACAGCGACGACGCGCTCATCCGGCACGCCCTGAGCGATGTCGGCCGCCTGACTGAGAACGTCCTGCAGTACGACGGGACCGATTACCTGGTTCTCGCCGAACCGATCAAGGGCATCGGCTGGACTCTGGTGGCTTTGGTGCCGCGCAACGCGGTTCTGCAAAGCTCCTACCAGACCGCCGTGCTGTCGCTGCTGTTTTCAATCCTGTTCGCCTTTATCGCCGTCGCGGTCGCACTGATCTATTTCAGCCGCATCACCCGGCGCCTGGGCGAATTGAGCGACCATCTCCGCTTTGTCGAGAACGGCGACTATGGCCGCCAGGTACCGTTGGCGGGCGACCGCGAGATCCGTTCGCTCCAGGCCAGCTTCAACAGCATGAGCCGGACGATCCGCGATCTGATCAACGAACGCTACCGGACCCAGGTCCTGCTGCAGTACTCTGAGCTGAAAGCCCTGGAAAACCAGATCAAGCCGCACTTCCTCTACAACATCATGGACGTGATCAAGTTCAAGGCCATGCGCGCCGGTGCCGCCGAGGTTGTCACGCAAATCGATATCCTGGCCCGTTTTTTTCGCAGCACACTCGGCACCGGCAACCGAATCATCTCACTCGATGAGGAGATGCGCCACATCGCACTCTACATGCAGCTGCAAAATTATCGCTACGGCGACGCCATCGAATTTGTCAAGGATGTGCCGCCTGAACTGGCCACGGTCCCGATGCTGCGCTTTTTACTCCAGCCGCTGGTCGAAAACGCGATTGTGCACGGCATCCAGCAAAAAACGCCCCCTCGCGGCCGGATCGAAATTGCGGCGCGCCAGGAGCAGGATGATCTCGTCCTGACGGTGACCGATGACGGGACGGGCATGCCGCCGGAGATGCTCGAAAAAATCCTCGTCGCCAAAGGTCGGGTCTACGGCGTCCAGAATGTCCACCAGCGCGTCCAGGTCTTTTACGGCGACCGTTATGGCCTGTCCTACATCTATTCCAACGCGACCGGAACCTGCGTCGCGATCCGGATTCCCATCGACTATTCCGCTTACGAAAGCACCTGATCCTGGCGGATCGCATTGCACTCTTTTGCCTTTCCTGCGACATCCTTGTCTTTTTGTGGGCAATTGTCCTATATTTCATAATCTTGTCCCATATGGCTTTGGCTGGTTTGTCGGTATACTGTAGATGGTTCAAGGCGTTTATTCCAATTTGCCATTCTATCAGGAAAAGAGGTTGCGACATGCGGCAAAAAGATCTGACGGTTCCGCTGCGGCTGTCCCCGAGAAAACGGCAGCTCAAAAAGATCCTGGTCAACACCGATCTGTACTTGCTCATCCTGCCGGCTCTCGCGGTGCTGTTTATCTTCCGCTATCTGCCGATCTACGGGATCCAGATCGCTTTCAAGGACTACAACATCCGCCTGGGTGTCGACGGCAGCCCCTGGGTCGGCCTGAAGCATTTCCGCATGTTGTTCAATTCGCCTGATTTTTTCCGCATCTTCCGGAACACGATCCTGTTCAGTCTCTATCGGTTAATCTTCCAATTTCCGATCCCGATCATCATGGCCCTGGCCATCTACGAGGTCAAGAACCGCTTTTTCAAGCGGTCGGTCCAGACCCTCAGCTACCTGCCCCACTTCCTGTCCTGGGTGGTTATCGGCGCGATCTTCATGAACCTGCTTTCAACCCAGGGCATGATCAACTCCATCCTGCGCATGTTCGGCCAGGAGCCCGTTGTCTGGCTGGCCCAGTCACGCTATTTCCGTTCCCTGCTGGTCATCTCGGACGCCTGGAAAAACTCGGGCTGGGGCTCGATCGTCTACCTGTCGGCCATCATGTCGATTGACACCGATCTTTTTGAGGCGGCGCGTGCCGACGGTGCCGGTGTTTTGCGGCGCATGTGGCACATCACGCTGCCCGGCATCCGCCCGACGATCTTCTTCATCATCATGCTGCGCCTCAGCGCCATGCTCGGCTCGGATGTCGAGCAGATTCTGGTCCTGATCAGTCCGGTCGTCTACGATGTCGGTGACGTGATCAGCTCGTATGTCTACCGGGTCGGCCTGACCAACATGAAATACTCCTACTCCTCGGCCGTCGGCCTCTTCTCGTCGGTGATTGGCTTCATCTTGCTGATCAGCGCCAACTATGCGTCCCGCGCCTTTGGCGAGCGGACCTTGTGGTAAGGAGGGCACCATGAGCATCATCCAAAGCAGCGGCGACAAGGTCTTTCGGTTTTTCAACTATCTCGTGCTGGCTATTATCGGCATGATCTGCCTGTTCCCCTTCATGAACGTTTTGGCCAAGTCGCTCAGCTCCGAAGGGTATGTCGTGGCCGGCGAGGTGTTCCTGCTGCCGAAAGGATTCAACATCAAGGCCTACCACTACATCCTGACCAACCAGAGCTTCTGGCGCAGCATGGGCAACTCCGTCTATGTCACCGTGGCCGGAACCGCCCTGAACACCATTTTTACCTTGTTCGTGGCCTATACGGTTTCACGCAAACATGTCGTCGGCCGCAGCCTGATCATGTTCCTGTACATCTTCACCATGATGTTCTCCGGCGGCATGATCCCCACTTACCTGGTGGTGCGCCAGTTCCATCTGGTGGACAAGTTGGAGGCCTTGTTCATCCCCGGCCTTGTTTCCGCCTTCAACCTGACCATCATGCGCAATTACTTCTCCACCATCCCGGACAGCCTCGAGGAGTCGGCACGCATCGACGGCGCCGGCAACCTGCGCATCTTGTTCCGCATCATGATCCCGCTGGCCTTGCCGAGCATCGCCACCATCTCGCTGTTCGTCATGGTCGGTTACTGGAACGATTACCTCGGCCCGCTGATCTACATCACCAGCACCGGCAACCGCACCCTCCAGGTCTTCCTGCGCGGCATTGTCAATGCCTCGAAGGACATCAACATGAACGATTTTGACTCCTTGTCCGAGCTCAGCCTGGAGACCATCCGCGGTGCGACCGTCTTTGCCGCGACCTTCCCCATCCTGATGGTCTACCCGTTTCTGCAAAAGTATTTTGTGGCTGGCGCGACGGTCGGCGCCGTCAAGCAATAAGGATGAAACCCTTGCGCCAGCCGTTCTGATTCAGCTGGCGCAGGGGATTCAGATAACCCGCTGCAGGGTCTGCAGCAAAAAAGCCCAACCGAAAAGAAGGAGGATTCAGTATGCACAATCGGATCAGAATCATCGCGCTCTTGGTAACTGTGCTGCTGGCGTGTTCGTTGCTCGCTGCCTGCACAGGCGGAACCACGACGACAACAACGACCAAGTCAACAACAACCGGCCAGGGCGGGACCACCACGACATCTGCGACAACCACCGGAACCACCGCACCCGGTCCCAAGCCGAGCATCACCATGTACGGCCCCTCAAACGTCGAGGAATTCCCGGCTGGTGAAGACGAGAACAACAACAAGATCATCAACTACATCAAGGAAATGACCGGCTATGACGTCACCTGGATCATCGCGCCGCGCGACAACGGCCGTGAAGCCATGAACATGATCATGGCCTCAGGCAACCCGCCGGACGTTCTCTACACCGGTGACAAGAACATCTTTGCCGACTACACCAACCAGGGGCTGCTCGAACCTGTCGACAGCTTTATCGAAGAAACGACCAACATCAAGACCGTCGTACCGGATGCGACCTGGAAAGCGGTCGAGCTGAACGGCGAGCATTTCGCCGTGCCAGTGCCGCAGAACCAGTTCTCGAGTTCCGGTGTTGTCGTCCGTCAGGATCTGCTCGAAAAGCTGGGCAACCCCCCGATGGAAACGCTGGACGACTATGTCGCTTTCCTGGAAATGGTCCTGGAGCAGAAGCTGGGCGGCGAAGACACCGTCCCGTATGTCGCCTACAACAAGAGCATGGGCGTCTTCGAACTGGCCTACGGCCTGAACGAAGCCTATAAGCCGGAAAACGGCAAGCTGGTTGCCACCTGGATCAGCGACAATGCCCGCAAAATGCTGGAATTCTCCGCTGACCTGTTCGCCCGCAAGCTGGTTGATCCCGAATTTGCCGTCAACACCGGCACGATCGCCAACGAAAAAATGACCAATGGCCGCGGCGCGCTCTACACCACCGGCTGGACCACGGTCAAAGAACTGAACGATTCGCTCAAGGACCGCGATGTCGGCTTCAAGTACGCCGTCATCAAGCCGCCGACAGGGATCGACGGCCAGCCGACCTATTTCAACCTGAACTCGCCGGTACGCGTCTATTTCCTCTTCCCGGCCGGCGCCAAGACCAAAGAAGCCGTTATGTTCCTCGACCGCTGCATCTCTGACGACATCCGCCTGGTCATTTCTTATGGCTGGGAGAATGAGCATTACACGGTCGCCGCGGACGGCGTTATCAACCAGACTGCTGAAGCCGAAAATATCCGTTACCGCATCTACTACAACATGTGGGACACCGAGAAGGACTTCCTCAACCGCGTCAAGCTAAAAGGATTCTCCGACGGCTATTTCCCGATGTCTGAATTCTGCAAATACGATGTCACGATGAACTACGCGCCACCGATCGCTGAGCTGACCGAATACACCAGCGCGCTGACCGATCTGCGCGACGAGTACTACCTCAAGATCATCACCGGTGCCTGGACCATCGACAAGTTCGACGAGTTTGTCAGCAAATGGAAAGCATCTGGCGGCGATCAAGTGCTCGAAGCCGTCAACGCCTGGTACGACACGTTCAAATAAGTTGTACTGACGGCTGCATAGCGATGCACGCAAGGCCGGTTCCTGCCTTCCGCTCCGAGAGCCTGGAACAGGAACCGGCCTTGCTATGAAAACAATTTCCGATTGGAGAATGGATATGATTGACCGCATCATGACAGAAAAGATCAAGAGCTGCGTGATCCAGAACGGTATGGACCTGGTCGGGTTCGCCCCGGTCAGCCGCTGGGCCAACGCGCCGTTCCTGCTGTCCCCGATGGCCATCATGGAAGGCTCGAAGAGCGTCATCGTGATGGGCATCTACATCACCGACACCTGGCTCGAAATGGGCGGCGAACCGACCCCGCACCATGTCGGGCCCGGCGGATGGATGGACCAGAACAGCCTGCTGGACCGGACCGGCTACAAGGTGGTCCGCCTGCTGGAGGAATACGGCTACAAGGCGATCGGCATCGCCTCATCCAACATCTGGCGCTATCGCAAATATGAAGGTGTCAACAGCTGGTTTACGCCGGACCTGTCGCATATCCATGCTTCGACAGCAGCCGGCCTGGCCCAGATCGGCTGGTCCGGCCTGGCGATCACGCCGGAATACGGACCGCGCGTCCGCTACATCTCCGTCATCACGGAAGCCGAACTGGCGCCGACGCCGCTTTACAGCGGACCCGAGCTGTGCGACATGTGCGGCGACTGCATCAAGAACTGCCCCACCGAAGCGCTGCATCGCGATTTCGACGGGCCGCCGCGCATGGTCCAGATCGAGGACAAAACCTTCAAGTACGCCAACAAGAACATCTGGCGCTGCGCCTGGGCCGAGCACTTCAACCTGCGCCTGGACTCGCCCACGCTCAAGAACGAGCACATCGACGAGACCGACATCAGCCGCGAGATCGCCACAGTCGGCGAATATGTCCACGAGCGCGGCGTCTGCCAGAAAGTCTGCCTGCCGCCTCACCTGCGCACCGGCGAACCCTCTTTCGGGCGCGACCACAAGCGCATCGCCATGCTCAAGATGAGCCGGCGCTACCCGGCCAACATGCCGACTTATAAAAAGCTGCGCGATGACCTGATCGCCCGGGCAGTCGGCCTGGGGGCCGAGATTGCCGCCGCCGCGCCGCTGGACGGCGAATCCAAGTTTGGCGCGGCTGTCCTGCGCCAGGCGCCGGGCCTGAAGACGATCCTGGCCTTTGCCTTCCAGGTTCCGGATGAAGCGCTTGCGCTGCCGGAAAACGATTCCTACCAGGCGTCCCCCTACCGCTACGCGCTGCACAACAAGATGCACCATCTGGCCCTGATCATCGCCAAGACCCTGGAAAACGAAGGCTACCATGCCGTCGCCTACACCGGTTCCGTCCCGGGCGGCAAAGACAGCCTGAAGGTCCGGCTCGATGAGCACGTGTTCAACCCGGATGCCAGCAAGGTGCATGCCGACAATCCCCTGATCGCCTTCGCCCTGGCCGAACAGGCCGGCGTGGGCACGATCGGCGACAGCTTCACAACGCCTGAGTTCGGCGACCGGGTCATGATCGGCGCCATCGCCACCGATGCGCCGCTGGATACCCTCAAGCCCAACCAGGTGACCACCTGCCGTCCGCCGAAAAAACCGGCCGGCGCGGCCACCCTCAAGCAGACCTTGTGGGCCAAGGCCACCGCCAACCTGGTTTCCATGTTCGGCGTCGCCGGCGCGGACGCTTTTGACAATACGGTTGAAAAGCTGCGTGAACTGGTCGATGAAGAGGATCTGGGCAAGACAATCGTGGACAACAACATCGCGTCCCCGTACCACGGCAAATGGATCTCCAAGATCGTCAAGGAGGATATCAAGCTCCGGACACCGAAAGATTACCTGCCCGACGCCAAATCCGTCATCGTGCTGGGCATGCACATCCCCCAGGTGATCCTCGACAACGCCGGCCTGGAAAAGAGCCGCCAGATCGGCACCTACGGGTTCTATGTCTACCAGACCGTCTTCGAACTCTATTACGCGGCTGTCGAGCTGTGCACCTACCTGAACAAGCTCGGTTACAAGACGCGCATCAGCGGCAACCTGCTCGGCATCGGTTCCAAGACCGACTCGCCGCGCGGCCTGCTGCCTGATTTCCGCTGCAACGCCATCGAGGCAGTCGCCGCCGGCCTGGGTGAGCTGGGCATCAACGGCGGCCTGGTCCACCCCGAGTACGGTGCTTCCACCCGCCGTATCACGATCGTCACCGACGCGGAACTGCCGGCCGATGCCGTGCAATCGGACGGCTCGCTGTTCGCCAAAACCCAATCCTGCATGGATTTCTGCCCCAACCAGTGCTTTAAGGGCACCTGCGTCGACCTGCCGGTCGCCGGGACCACCGTCCCGTACCCGCTGATCTGGCGCAACCGCTGCGACTGGGCCAAAAAGTATTCGCTGACGGCAGCCGAAGGGCCGGCCCTGATCGGCAACATGACCCATGTCGACCTGCCGCATGACGGGGATCCTTCCTTTGAGGAGATCGCCCGGGCCTGCACCGAGAAGGATGAAATCCTGAAACACAGGACGGTCATTCTCGAACCGTGCCTGCGCCATTGCCCCAAGGTCTGACCGCGCCTGTCAGGCTGAACGGAAGCGGACCGGAATCCCTTGCAGGAATCCGGTCCGCTCTTTGTTTGGAATCGATGCCGGTCTTCAGTCCGGGACCGCGATCCAGGTGCCCGGTTGGGCGACGGCCTTGAGCGCGGCTTCGCGCATGGCCATGGCGGCGCAGGTCTCCCCGGCGGGGACAGGCGGCCGGCCGGTCGCAAAAAAGGTCAGCAGGTCCTCGATGAACGGCTGCCAGAAATTCGCCTTGACCTCGCAGATGGCACCCTGACCGTCGCCGGCCTGCAGGGCCAGGGAAAAGCCGGCCCAGGGCAGGTGGTTGACCTGGCAGGAACGGCCGTCCGCGTATTCGAACAGGACCAGCGGCGCGTCCTGGCTCCCGGAAGCCAGCGCACGTACGGCGCCGGTCCCCATCGCCTTGACGATCATCTCCAACTGGTGAATCACATAGTTGTCCAGGACGCCCGGACCGCGGGCCGCAGCGAACACGATGTCCTGCTGGTCCAGGTTCTTCTCGTCCAGCCAGCTCAGCTCCCGGGCATAACGCAGGGCCGAGGTGGAATAGAGCGGCGTCCGGTGGCGCTCAGCCAGGTCGAACAGGCGCTTGGCGGCGGCGGCGTCCGGCGCGAAGGTCTTGTCGATGTAGACCGGCTTGCCGGAACCAAGGGGCAGTTTGGCCAGGGCCTCATGCTGCTCCGGATTGTCGGGTGACAGGAGGACGATGCAGTCGCTGGCTTCAACCAGCGCCTCCAGGCTGGGCATCGCCTCGACCTGATGGCGTTCGCACCACTGCTCTGTCGTCAGGCCGCCCGGCTTGTCCTTGGCCGCCCAGGCCAAAGCGACGTCAAACGAGGCGCTCTGGCTGCTGGCGCGGATCCAGGCCGGGTAGTTGTTGGCGTGCCATTCATCCAGAAAATAGTCGATAAAGCCGATTCTATTCATGTAAAGGCAACCTCTTGGCCTTTTTCAGCCGACGCGTAGAGGCCGTCCATGATCAGGGCGGTTCTCAGGATCTCGTCGACATTCGAGCGGATCTTCTCTCCGGTCTGGGCGCAATGGATGAAGGCGTCGATCTCGTCGTAGAACATGTCGGCCATCGCCATATCGCAGACCGTTTCGGTCAGCATGCCGTTCTTGGTGCTGTACAGGGTGAATTTGCCGCCGTACTGCAGCTTGATGCCGGCTTTGTCGCCCATGAACTCGATGAACATGGCCGGTTCGTTAATGTTCTGCGCCCAGGCGCCGTTCAGCGTGATCGTCGGCCCTTCGGTCCGCACCAGGCCAGTCACAAACTCCTCGACGTCATAGGTGCCGCTGTAATCCGGCGGACCGGCCCACATGCTGGTGTAGGCGTAGTCTTTCATGTTCCGGCCCAGCCGGCTGTGGGTGACACCCGACACGGTCTTGACCGCCGGAGCGTCGATGCAGTAGAGGATCAGGTCGATGAAATGGACGCCCCAGTCGATCAGGACGCCGCCGCCGGCTTTGGCCTTGGTCGTAAACTGGCCGCCCAGGCCCGGTATCGAGCGATGGGCCCGGAACGAGCAGTAGATCTGGTACAACTCGCCCAGTTCGCCGGCCTTGATCAGGTCGCGCACGTTGTTGACAGCCGTATTGAAACGGTTGACAACCCCGATGTTGAGGATGCGCCCATTCCTGTCAGCCGCTTCTTTCATGGTCAGAACTTCCGCGTAGGTCATCGCGGCGGGTTTCTCGCACAGGACGTTCTTGCCCGCGTTGAGGCAATCGATCGAGATCGGGGCGTGCAGGGCGTTGGGCACGCAAACCGATACGACCGTGACGCTCTCGTCAGACAGCATGTCGTGGTAATCGGTCAGGGCGACGGTTTCCGCGTCCCCGAACTTGGCCGCCAAGGCTTTGGCCCGTTCCGGGATGATGTCGACGCAATAGGCAATCTTGGCCAGGGGGTTTTTGGCGTAGGACGGGCCGTGTGCCGAGTTCGCAATCGTACCGCATCCGATAATCGCTACTTTGACAGGTTCCATAATATCCTCCCGTTTGTGTTTTCATGTGGACTGGAATAGATTCCACGAATCGTCATCCTTATTGTAGCAAGGCAAATTGCCGGGTTCAACATCAGGAACCTTCACTTATTGATACAATCGACTGTTTCTGCCCGGGCCTAGCCGCGAAAACGGTCAGCCGGGTAGCCAGAGGTCTGTGTCCGGACCCGGTAAAGGGCGCCGGCTTCAGGCTGCTGGCGGCGCGATTCGTCCGACAAGGTGTTCCAGGCGGTCGTGACATAGAGGTCGCCCAGGTCCGGCCCGCCGAAGGTGCAGCTCGAAACCTGGGATACGGGGAACAGAATCTGGTTGAGGCGCGTGCCGGTGCGCGGGCTAAAGCAGCTGACGCGCCCGCCGCCCCACTGTGCCACCCACAGGTTGCCGTCCCGGTCGATCGTCATCCCGTCCGGGACACCCTCACCGTCCGGAATGCGCACCACCGTGGTGCGATGGGTCAGGCTGGGCGAGGCTGGATCGTAGTCGAAGCGCCAGATTTCGCGGGTCGGCGAATCGATGTAATAGAGGTATTTCCGGTCGTCTGTCCAGGCCAGGCCATTGGAAATGGAAACGCCTTCCAGAACGGTTGCGACACTCAGGTCCGTCTGCAGGCAGTACAGGCTGCCGACACCCCGCTGGCTCGTCAGGCTCATCGTACCGGCCCAGAAGCGGCCGTCCGGATCGCATTTGCCGTCGTTGAAGCGGTTGCCGGCCTCCGCTGTCGCGGTCCAGATCGGTTCGACAGAGCCGGTCTCGAATCGAACCCGGGCAAACCCGTCTTCCAGGGCCGCAATCAGCGAACCGTCCTCGCAGAGGGCGACGGCGCCGACCATCTTGTCCAGCTTCAGCTGATCATCCGCGGTACTGTTGGGATGGGTGCGATGAATGGTGCAGCCCAGGATGTCCACCCAGTAGAGACAGCCGAGCCGCTCGTCCCAGATAGGACCTTCCCCGATTCTGGCCTTGGCGTCGACCAGGCGTTCAATGGTCATTTCACGTCACCTGCCTTTGTTATCTGCCCGGCTCAGCCGGTATATCCGGTGTATATGGTATAACTTTGGCTCTTCAGGATGCGCAGCAAATCCTGGTTGTTCCGGATCGGTTCAGTCGTGGCGATACCGGCCAGCCCCTCATCGCCGATCTGGTGAAAATCGGAACCGGCGATTCCCAGCAGCTCATGCTGGCTGGCCCATTGAGCCGCGATGTCGTTGCGGGCCACGTGGCGGGGATTGCCGTTCAAGATCTCCAGGCCGTCCAGCAGGTGCGGGTGCATGATCGTCATCGTGTTGCGGAACGGATGCGCCTGGTAGACCAGCAGGCCGTTTTCGCGGGCAATCGCCTGGAACGTTTTCAGCGACAGGTCTTGAAGCTCGGGCTGGCCAAGCAGGAAATCCGGGGAGATGCCGTAGACCAGGTAGTCGTTGTTATTCTCCGGGAAGCGGATCTCCATACCGAGCAGCACGGTCATGCCGTGCTGTTCGCCGACGCTGCGCGCCCGCTCGTAGCCGGTCAGGTAGGCCGAGACCTTTTCCGGCCAGGTCGGATAGGGCATTTTCGCAAACAGGCTCTGGTAATAATGGTCTGTGACCACCACGCCGGCATAACCCAGACGATGGTATTGCAAAACCGCTTCGCAAGCCGGGACTTTCGCGCAGCCGCTGACCTCGCTGGTATGAAAATGAAGTTCGTAACGGTAGCTTTTCATGGTATCTCCTGTGGGTGCCGCAAGGCATTGCTTGTGCTATTCTACCACACCGGACCGTGGAAAGCAGGTGCATGACAAAGCCCCCGCGAACCTTGATTCGCGAGGGCTTCGATCTGGTCTGGCCAATATGCAGATTTTTGCATCCGGTAGCGTCAGAAGCCGTACCGTCCGCGGCCGCGGCGCCGGGAAACGGGCCGGCCCAGGATCTCGGCAAAGATGACACCCTGAATCAGGTCATCTGCCGACATGGAGGCATGCTCGGTCGGCAGCGGTTTCGCCGCCGGCTGATCCGATACCGACAGGGTGGACTGCATCGGCTGTTGAGGCTCGCTGACCGCGGTAAAGGACTGGGGCTTCGGGTTATAGGACGGCTGCGGACGGGCAGGCGGGGCCTGCCGTCCTGTATCGCTCGCCGCGTTGGCAATCGCTTCCAGGCGGCTCAGCATTTCGTTAATTCTGTCATTCAAGCCGGCCATCCGGAATCACCTCCCTGTTTCGTGACACTCATTTCTGGGCGCCGGGTGTTTCGGGCTTGCCGGTGGTGGCGATCGCGTTGCGCATCTGGGTATCGGAAACGACGTTCTGCAGGTTGTAGTAGTCCATCACGCCGAGATGGCCTTCGCGCAGGGCCTGAGCCATCGCCTTCGGAACTTCGGCCTCGGCCTCGACGACCTTGGCGCGCATCTCGACGACGGAAGCCTTTTGTTCCTGCTCGCGCGCGACAGCCATGGCCCGGCGTTCTTCCGCCTTGGCCTGGGCAATGCGCTTATCGGCTTCAGCCTGGTCGGTCTGCAGCTGGGCGCCGATGTTGCGGCCGACATCGACGTCGGCGATGTCGATGGAAAGGATCTCGAAGGCCGTACCGGCATCGAGGCCCTTGTCCAAAACTGTTTTTGAGATACGGTCAGGATTTTCCAGCACATCCTTGTGGGTGGTGGACGAACCGATCGTGGTGACGATGCCCTCGCCGACACGGGCGATGATCGTCTGTTCGCCGGCGCCGCCGACCAGGCGGTCGATGTTGGCCCGGACGGTGACTCTGGCCTTGGCCTTGAGCTCGATGCCGTCCTTGGCGATTGCGGCGACCAGGGGGGTTTCAATAACCTTCGGGTTGACGCTCATCTGGACGGCTTCCAGGACGTCGCGCCCGGCCAGGTCGATGGCGGCGGCCCGCTCGAAGCCGAGATCGATGTCCGCCCGCTGGGCGGCGATCAGGGCATTAACCACCCTGTCGACGTTGCCGCCGGCCAGGAAGTGCGCTTCAAGCTGGTTGATGCTCATGCTCAGGCCCGCCTTGGTGGCCTTGATCATGGGGTTGACGACGCGGGTCGGTACAACCCGGCGCAACCGCATACCGATCAGGTTGAAGATGCCGACCTTGACACCGGCGGCAGCGGCTGAAATCCACAGCCCCACGGGGACAAAGCTGAAAAACAGCGACAGGACGACGATGACGGCGGCAATGATCAACAGGTAGACAAAGATATCTGGCGGCATCGGGAATCACTCCTTTTTATTGATTATCAGGGACGGAAGCAAAGCGGGCGGATAGACCTTCAGGGCGTTTTCTGGTCGGGGCTGACGACGATGCGCCGGCCTTCGACGCGGATAACCTGCACTTGTTGTCCGGCCGGGATGAAAGAGCCGTCTGCGACGACATCCAGCCGTTCCCCGTTGAAATCGGCAGAACCTGCCGGCCGGAGCACGGTCAGGGTTGTGCCGGTGCGGCCGACAAGGTCGCTGCGGTCGTTTGTCGACCGGAAGCCGTCCTCGCCGCGCGTCGCCGATTTCAGGATCAGGATTTTGCTCAGCCGGCCTTTCCTGGCTGAACGGATGACGATCGCGAGCACCACGCCGACCACGATCATTAACAGGGCAACCATGGCCATGGCTTCCCCCGGGTTGCGGGCAGTCAGGATAATGCCCAGAATAATCAGGGCAATACCGCTGCCGCCGGCGATACCGAATCCAGGCAGGAAAATTTCTGCGACCAACAGGACCAGGCCCAGGACCAGCAGAACAGCCTGCAAGGTATCGATGGCCTCGAGGAAACTGAAAAAACTAAACGACGGATCGCTAACCAGTGCCAGAACATTCATGATGAATCACCTCGGTTCACGCTCACAAAACAAGACCTGGTTCCAGTATAGGCTTAATCCAGGCGCTTGACAAGAAAATCACGCATCTACGGAAAAACACCCCGGATCTTCTTGGCCTTGACGACCCGGTCTATGGCAATCTTATAGGCCCCCATGCGCAACGGTATTTTATCGCTCAGCGCACTGTCCCAGACATCGTTGAAGGCGCGGATCATGATCTTCTCCAACGTGCGGTTGACTTCTTCCTCGTCCCAGGTCAGCGACTGGATGTTCTGGATCCACTCAAAGTAAGAGACGACGACACCGCCGGCGTTGACCAGGATGTCCGGCACCACGGTGACGCCCTGTTTCTCGAGGACGGCATCCGCATCGCTGGTCGTCGGGCCGTTGGCCGCCTCGACGATCACCCGGGCCCGGATGCGCGGCGCGATCTCCAGCGTGATCTGGTTTTCCATGGCCGCCGGGATCAGGATGTCCGTGTCGAGGGTGAGCAGCACTTCGTTCGTGATATGCTTGACCCCGTCGCCTTCATACCCGCTCAGCAGGTTGCCCGAACCGGAACCGAGATAGGCCAGTATATCGGTAATGTCCAGGCCGCTGCGTTTGTAGATGCCGCCGGAGATATCGCTGACGGCGACGATACGGCAGCCTTCCAGCTCCAGAAGCCTGGCGGTTGTCCCGCCGACATTGCCCATGCCCTGGATCGCCACGGTCGTGCCCAGCACCGGCTTGCCCATCCGGTGCAGTGTTTCCCGGGTGATCAGCATGACGCCGCGGCCAGTCGCTTCCCTGCGGCCCAGCGAGCCCCCGATGTCGACCGGCTTGCCGGTGACAACCCCGGGGACGGAGTAGCCTTTGAACATGCTGTAGGTGTCCATGATCCAGCCCATGATTTCGGCGTTGGTGCCGACGTCCGGCGCCGGGATGTCCTTCTCCGGACCGATCAGGGGCAGGATCATGGCGGTGTAGCGGCGTGTCAGGCGCTTGAGCTCCGCTTTGGACAGCTGGTAGGGGTCGACTTTGACTGCCCCCTTGGCGCCGCCGTAAGGAATGTTGACCACGGCGCATTTCAGGGTCATCCAGGCGGCTAAAGCCTTGACCTCGTTGATGTCGACTTCCGGGTGGTAACGCAAACCGCCTTTACAGGGGCCGCGCGACGTGGAATGCTGCACCCGGTAGCCCTCGAACACCTCGATCCGGCCGTCATCCATCTCGACGGGGATGCTGACCTTGAGCTCGCGCTCGGGATACTTGAGCGCGACATAGTCATTTTCTTCCAGGCCGAGCAGCGCGGCGGCGCGGTCCAGTGAATACAACAAGCTTTGATAAGTATCAAACGATTCTTGCATAAACGACACCTCAGATCATGCTGCCGAAGCCGATGAAACGTTCTGCTTTTACCCAAATCAGAAAGCGCGCCCGATTGGCACAACCCTTATATAATTCTAGCACGATTAAATGGAAGTACCAATCATGCAGCCGGTCATGGTATGATGAATATCGGAAACGGGAGGATGCAAAAAGATGCGTGCATTGATCACAGGGGCCAGCTCCGGCATCGGCCGTGAGATGGCGGTTCAGCTGAGCCGCATGGGCTATGATCTGGTGCTGGCTGCCCGCAGCCAGGACAAACTGGAGGAACTCCAGCGCCAGTTGCCGACCCAAGTGTCGATCCACAGCCTGGATTTGTCGCTTGAATCATCCTGCCATGCCTTGTACGAGGCCGTTAAGGATGATTTGCCGGATATCCTGATCAACAACGCAGGCTTCGGCATCTTTGGCGAATTTGTCACAGGCGACCTGGATGAAGAGCTCAACTTGATCGACCTCAACATCCGAGCCCTGCACATCCTGACCAAGCTGTTCCTGCGCGACTTTGTCGCCGCGGGCCGCGGCACGATCCTGAACATCTCCTCGATCGCCGCGTTCATGCCCGGTCCCCTGATGTCCAGCTATTACGCTTCCAAGGCTTATGTCCAGCGCCTGACGGAAGCCATCTACGGCGAACTCAGCCGGCACAAGAGTCCGGTGCGCATCTGCGCGCTCTGTCCGGGTCCGGTCAAGACCAATTTCAACCAGCGCGCCGGCGCGGCGTTCCTGGTCGACGGCCCGGAGAGCGGGCCGGTGGCCGCTTATGCCCTGAAAAAGATGTTTGCCGGCAAGCTGGTGATCATCCCGGGCTGGCCGATCCGCCTGCTGCGCTTTTTTATCCGCTTCGCCGGAACCAAAAGCCTGCTGCGCATGATGTATTGGGTGCAGAGCCTGCGCCGCGGGCAATCGGCATGAAGCGCGACACCGTCGTCCTGGTAACGGGCGCGTCCCGGGGCATTGGGCGCGAAACAGCGCGCCAGTTTGCCCTGGCCGGCTGCCGGGTCGGCATTCAAGCCCTGAACCGGTACGATCTGGCCGAGCAGCTGGCCGGCGAGTTAAGCCAGGCCGGATGCCAGGTGCTGGCCCTGCAGGCGGATGTGCGCGACCGGAGCCAGGTGGACGCCATGGTCGCGCGGCTGTGCCAAAGCTGGGGTCCGGTCGATGTGCTGGTCAACAACGCCGGCATCGCCCAGCAAAAGCTGTTTACCGACATCAGCGAACAGGATTGGGACCTGATGTTCGCCGTCCATGTCAAGGGCACGTTCCACTGCTGCCAGGCGGTTATTCCAGACATGGTCCGGCGCCAGGCGGGCAAAATTATCAACGTGTCGTCCATCTGGGGACTGACCGGCGCGTCCTGCGAGGTCCACTACGCCGCCGCCAAGGCGGCCGTGATCGGGTTGACCAAGTCGCTGGCCAAGGAGCTGGGGCCTTCGCACATCCAGGTCAACTGCGTGGCCCCGGGCGTCATCGAGACCGACATGATCGCCGGCCTGGACGAGCCCGGCCGCAACGAGCTTTTGGTCCAGACCCCGCTGGGTGTCATGGGCTCGCCGGCCGATATCGCCCACACCATCTGCTTTCTGGCCTCGGATAAGGCCGCGTTCATCACGGGGCAGGTCATCAGCCCCAACGGCGGCTTTCTCATCTGAAAGATTCACTTGCTTGCCCGACAAGCCGAAAATCACTATACTGAAGGTGTTAGATGCCTGACGTGCCTGTCAGGCACAACCTGATGCCGGGAGGTCTGAATATGCATTGTTGGTTTTGCTCTGTCCGTGACACCGATGAAGCCCACGCGCTGCATCTCGAGATGTATGGCGATGTCGATGCCAAAAAAACATCGTCGGAGACCAAAATCGCCTACAACGTCCGCCATGTCGACGTCCCGCGCTGTGCCGACTGCCACAGCCGCCATGTGATCGCCTTTTACGCCCTTATCCTGGCCGGCATCATGGCGCTGGCTCTGGTCGCCGCTGTCCTGGTCGCCATGTTTACCGATTTGCCCAGCTGGGTCTGGGGCCTGTGGGCCGGTTTGGCTGCTGGCTTGCTGCTGGGCGCCCTGGCCATCCGCTTCCTGATCCTGAAGGGCATCAATTCCATCCACCAGGCCAGGACGCAGTTCCCTGACATCGTCGAGCTGCTGGATAAATGCTATCGGTTCGGCCGCCGGCCCAAGGGGCCGATTCCCGAAAGCGACCAGCCGTGCGATCAGCAGGATACACCGGGCCCGGACAGCAACAGCCCGTCATGACATCGGCCGGATCATCCGGTAACGACAACAAAAAACTGCTGACCATCGCCATCGCCTTTGTCCTGATCGTGCTGCTTGGCGTTTTTGGTTACAGCCGCCTTTTGCATGTCTCGCTTCTCGATGCCCTGTATATGACCATCATCACCATCTCGACGGTCGGCTACAAGGAAATTGCGGACATGACGCCAGAGGCCAAGCTCTTCTCCATCCTGATCATCTTTTTTGGTCTGACGTTTGTCGGTTACCTGTTCACCAGCATCGTAGCCCTCTTTGTCGATGGCAGCGTCCGGGACAAGATCCAGAGAAGGAGGCTGAGAAGCCGCATGGAATCCCTGAACAACCACTACATCATCTGCGGAGCCGGCGAAACCGGTGAAAATGTGATTCGCCAGTTTGAGAAGAGCCATGTCGCGTTCATCGTCATCGATAACGACCGGGAGCGTGTCGAGGAACTGATCGCCCGCAATGTCATGGCCTTGTACGGCAACGCGGCTGATGAAGATATTCTGCTGGCGGCGGGTATCCGCCAGGCCCGCGGCCTGATCAGCACGTTGTCGACCGACGCCGACAATGTCTTCACCGTCCTGACCTCGCGTTACCTCAATAAGGACTTGTACATCATATCCAAGGCGATCGAAGACCATGCCCACGAAAAACTGACTCGTGCCGGCGCCAACAGGACGATATCGCCGAACGAGATCGGCGGACGGCGCATGGCCGCCCTGATGCTGCGTCCGACCGTCATATCGTTCCTTGACATGATCACACATGTCGGCGATGTCATCCTCGACCTGTAAGATGTTGTCCTGGAGCAAGCCTCACCGCTGCTCGGGCAGACGCTGAGGACGGCCAAAATACCAGAAAAGACCGGCCTGATCGTCCTGGCGATCAAAAAAGCTGCCGGACAGATGATTTTCAATCCTGGATCCGATGAAAAACTGCTGGTTGGGGATTCGATGATTGTCCTGGGAACCGATGATCAGATCAACGCGCTGAAACAGCTGTCACACGACAGCGGCGAACGCGCCTGTCCCTGATCAGGAAGGTGTCGGACCGGCCTTGTTCTGGCCGCGCCCGCGCCGGTAGCCACGACCCTGGCCCATGCCGGTATGGCCCAGACGACGGCAGGAACCCCAGCAGCTGGTGGAGTTGCAGCCTGGCCGCTCCAGGTCTTCCGGACAGCATTCGAGGTTCTGCGAATGGCATTCCGGGCAGTTATAGCGGCCCTGGTCCGCCTCCAGGTGTTCGATCGACTCGTCCCAGGTCCAGCCGCAGTCCCGGCAGCGGATCGGACAAATGCCGCGGGTGTAATTGCCGCCGTCGATGCGGATGTCTTTACCATGAATCAGGCTGTCGGCGATTTTTTCCCGTGCGGCGGTCAGAATGCGCTGAAACGTCGGCCGCGACACTTCCATGCGGCTGGCACAGTCCTCCTGCTCAAGACCTTCCAGGTCCTTGAGCCGGATCGCCTCCAGCTCCTCCAGCTTGAGCACATTGCCCGCAATCACCTTGCGGTTCTGCTCTGCCGGGATAAAGTGCAGAAAGCGGGGCATATTCTCGATTCTCCGCCACTTGACAGGTCGGGCCAAAACGACACACCTCTTGTCTTTTTTTATGATCTGACGCGAATTTAGACGCATATCCTGCATTCATCGTAGCATCGGACCTGGCTGGTGTCAATGAAAGCTCATTGCCGGGGATCCTTAGTGACCTCTGGATAAGCTGGTTTTTTAAAGATTTTCTGTTTGATGTGACATTGTTACAGATTTGTTCATATGTTCATAATATAATAGAAAATAAAGATAGCCAATGCCGGAAATCAAGCTTCGTTCCGGACACATGACACAGGAGGATTATCCCATGGACGAAAACATTCGCTTACCGTTGATCGGTGATCCCGCCCCCGAATTCAAGGCCAAAACAACACAAGGCGATATTAATTTCCCCGCTGACTACAAAGGGAAATGGGTTATTCTGTTCAGCCACCCGGCAGACTTCACGCCGGTTTGCACAACAGAATTCATGACTTTTGCCAGCATGCAGGAAGAATTCCGCGCGCTCAACACGGAGCTGGTCGGCCTGTCCATCGACAGTATGTATGCCCACATCGCCTGGCTGCGCACGATCAAGGAGAAGATCGAGTGGAACGGCCACAAGGACCTTGAAGTCAACTTCCCGGTCATCGAGGACATCAGCATGGACGTCGCCAAGAAGTTCGGCATGGTTCAGCCGAATGTTTCCACGACCCAGGCCGTTCGCGCCGTGTTCATCATCGACCCCAAGGGCATCGTCCGCCTGATCATGTACTACCCCGCTTCGACCGGCCGCAACATGCAGGAGATCAAGCGTTCTGTCATCGCCATGCAGAAAGCCGACAGAGAATTTATTGCCACACCGGCCAACTGGCAGCCCGGTGACGATGTCATCATCCCGCCTCCGGGATCCTGCGGCGCCGCCAAGGAGCGTGTCGAGCAGCACGGTGACGATGTCTATTGCCTAGACTGGTTCCTCTGCTTCCGCAAAGAAAAATAGCCCATCCAGGATTTCCCTTACGGAGGCCGTCCCAATACCAGGANNGTTCCTCTGCTTCCGCAAAGAAAAGAAATAAGGCTTCACTGAAGCGATCCATAGCCCCGAAGAGCCGGCGTCAAGCCGGCTCTTTTTGTGTTATGATGCAAATCAAACGAACGGAAAAAGGATGAAGCCATGCCAATCGACTGCCACACCCATCTGTTCCCAGACCCGCTCGCCCCGACCGCCCTGGCCAGGCTCAGACAGGGTTCCGGGGGCCTGAAAGCCTGGTCGGACGCGACCGTCAGGGGCCAGACCGACGTCATGGCGCGCTGTGGTCTGGAGGCCGCCTGGGTCCTCAACATCGCAACGACTCCCCGGCAGCAGCGGTCCGTCAACGACTTCGCCGCATCGGTCAACAGTCCGACCCTGATCGCCTTCGGGTCTGTCCATCCCCAGGCGCCGGATGCCTGCGACGAACTGGAGCGGATGGCGGCCCTCGGTCTGAGGGGGCTGAAGCTGCACCCCTATTTCCAGCAGTTTGCCATCGACGACCCCCGCATGAAGCCGATCTACCGCAAGGCGGCCGCCCTGGGCCTGGTCACGGTCTTCCACGTGGGGTATGACATCGGCTTTTCCGACAGCCGGCAGGCGGCGCCGCGGGCCCTGGCTGCCATGCTGGACTGTTTTGGTTCCGCGCCTGTCGTCGCCGCGCACCTGGGCGGCAGTTTATGCTGGCAGGAATCCATCCGATACCTGGCCGGGCAGCCGGTCTACCTGGACACCGCGTTTTGCGCCGGCCGGATACCGCTGCCTGAAGCCTGCCGGCTCATCTCGCGCCATGGCACCGGCCACCTGCTCTTCGGATCGGATCTGCCCTGGAGCGACCCGCTCCAGGAGCTTGACTTCGTCGGCAGCCTGGGTCTTGACGCCAGCGAACGTCAGGCTGTGCTCAGCGGCAATGCCCGCCGGCTGCTGCCGGTTTGAGTCGCTAAAAACCTCTGCTCAGAGGTACCTGCTTGTGGTAAGATAAGCGCAAGGCCGCTAAACGGACGCCTGCCGCCTGCCAGGAGGTATATATCGTGGAACTGTCCAATGTGCTGATCGCTTTCGGGCTGACGCTGTTTGCCGGTTTGTCAACGGGCATCGGCAGTCTGCTGGCTTTACTGACCAAAAAGACCAATCGGACCTTCCTTTCCGTGACGCTCGGCTTCTCGGCCGGTGTGATGATTTACGTTTCCATGATCGAGATCTTTGTCAAGGCCCAGGATGCCCTGACCGGTGCCATGGGGGCCAAGCCAGGCAGCTGGCTGACGGTCGCTTCTTTTTTCGGCGGCATGTTCTTGATCGCCCTGATCGACCGTTTCGTACCGGCAGGCGAAAACCCGCACGAGACACGTGTGGTCGAAGAAATGAACCCTGAGCATAAGCACCCGCATGACCATGGCAAGCTGATGCGCATGGGCCTGATGAGCGCCCTGGCCATCGCCATCCACAATTTCCCGGAGGGCATCGCCACCTTCACCGCCGCCCTCAGGGACCCGGGACTGGGCATCGCCATCGCCGTCGCCGTCGCCATCCACAACATTCCCGAGGGTCTGGCCGTCGCAATTCCCATCTATTTTGCTACCGGCAGCAAGAAGCGTGCCTTCGGCCTGTCCTTCCTGTCCGGCCTGGCCGAGCCGGCCGGCGCCCTGATCGCCTACCTGATCCTGGCCCCGTTCATGAACGATGTCATTTTTGGTGTCCTGTTCGCCGCCGTCGCCGGCATCATGGTCTATATTTCCCTGGACGAATTGCTGCCGACTGCCCGCGAATACGGCCAGCCGCACCTGTCCATTTACGGCCTGATCGGCGGCATGATCGTGATGGCGGTCAGCCTGCTGTTGTTCATGTGAGGGTGCTACCGGCTTGCATTGCGCGTGTTTCCCGCACGGCATATAATAAAGGTACCCACAACGTGTTCACACTGCCGATCGCTTGAGTCAGGGTTTCACCTGCCTTACCGAAATGGAGGAACCGTTCATGTACCGTCTTACCGCTGCCGAATTGAATGAAACGCTGCACGTCCGACGGGATCCTTGTGTCAGCATCTACCTCCCGGTCGAAAAAGTCGGCCAGGACACGCGCCAGGGCACCATCCGCCTGCGCAAGCTGGTCAAGGCCAGCCACGAAGCGCTGCGCGAACGCGGCTTACGGACGCCTCAAGCCGAACAGCTGCTGGCCCCGGTCCAGGCCCTGCTGGATGACGCGCTTTTCTGGGAGCACCAGGAACAGGGTCTGGCCTTGTTTGCCAGCCTGGATGGTCTGAAAATCCATCAGCTAACGGAAACGTGCGCCGAGTCTGTCACGATCTCCAACCGCTTCATGGTGCTGCCGCTGCTCGCCGAGTCAGAACAAGACCCGGTCTACTACCTGTTGACCCTGAGCCTGGACGGCACGCGCCTCCACCTGGGAACCCGCACCAGCCTGACCGAATGCGAGCTGGCTGAACCGCGATACGTCAAGGCCGTCCGCGATACGTACACGCTGGAAAAACAGCTGCAGCACCACGGCTCTTCCGGCGGCAGCGGTACGGTATACCACGGCTCGGAATCGGCTCATGACAAGGAAAAACTCATGGTTGAGGAATTCCTGCGTCAGCTCGCAGCCAATCTGGCCGGCGGCCTGACGCTGCCTGAAGCACCGCTGGTGGTCGCCTGCGTCGATTACCTCTTTCCACTTTTCCGGTCGCTCTGCAAAGACTGCCGTTTGCAGGACGCGCATATCTCCGGATCCCCGGACACCTTGAAGAAAGATACGCTGATGGAAAAGGCCTGGCAGATTGCCCGCCCTTTTTTCGAGCAGGGCAAGCACCAGGCGATCCGCTCGTTCAGCCATCTGGCAGGGACTGACAAGACCAGCAGCGGGATCGGAAACCTGCTGCCCATGGCCCTGCAGGGACGGATCGAAGCGCTGCTGCTGCGCCGCCAGCCGGTCTGGGGACGCTGGGATACCGGCAGCGGGGCGGTCCTGGAAATCCTGGAGGAGCAGGCGCAGTTCGGCGACCCCGATCTGCTCAGCGAGGCCGCGCTGCTGGTTCTCGATCATGGCGGATCCGTGTACTTGCTGCACGATGAGGAGATGCCTGTCCCAGACCCTTGCGCCGGTCTGCTCCGGTTTTAGCCTGGCCGGCTATTCTGATCTGAACCAGGCCGCAGACAGCGTGGAGGACACACGATGACAGACATGAAACAACACCCGGAACCGAAGGACACGCGCTCCCTGACAATCAAGATGCAAGATGCCATCGTCCGCACCGGCAACAATCTGGCCGACTTGCCCCAGGAAGGCGCCGACCTCCCTGTTGACCGCCGGTCGCGGCTGCTGGCCTGGACCATCCTGCTGCTCTTTTTCCTGATGCTGCTGACCCTGGCCGTGGTTCTGCTGTTTGAACGCGGCTCATCGGGCCGGCGCCTGGTCTACATCGCGATTCCCCTGATCTATGCCGGCCTGCTGGTTTTCGGTTTCATCCTGAACCGCAAGCGCTGCGGCCGGCTGGCCGCCCTCTTCACGGTTTGGGGCGGCATGGCGGCCATCTGGGCCTCGATCCTGCTCGACAGCCAGTTCCTGGCGCAGCTGGACATCATCCCGCTGTTCTATGTCTCCCTGTCCATTCTGCTGGCCTCCTTTCTGCTCAGCAGCCTGGAGACATGCGTGATCGCGCTGGCCCAGATCGCCGGACTGGTCTGGCTGCTCGAGCACCAGGATGCCTGGGACTCGCTCAACTGGCAGAGCCTGATGACCTACATGGCCTTTGTCACCTTGCTGAGTTTGGGGATCAGCCACATCATCCGGGCCGATCTGAACCAGATCGAACGCCAGAACCAGAAGCTGCTGGCCAACGAAACCGCACTGCGCGACCTGGCCACCCGGGATTCCCTGACGGGCTTGTACAACCGGCACTACCTCGATGAAACACTGCCCAGGGAAGTCAGCCGCGTCGTGCGCCGCAACAGCACCCTGGGCATCATCATGATCGATGTCGACTATTTCAAACAAATCAACGACCAGCATGGCCATGCCGCCGGCGACGAGTTTCTCAAGCTGGTCGGGCATGTTCTGGCCGGGAAAATCCGCGATTCCGACATCGCCTGCCGCTATGGCGGCGACGAGTATGTGCTGATCATGCCGGACGCATCCCTGAAAGCCACTTATGAACGCGCTGAAAGCATCCGTCTCGACGCCGAGTCTTGGTCCTTTGAAATCGACGGTAAAACAATAAAAAGTCCGGCCCTTTCCTGCGGCGTCGCCATTTTTCCGGACCATGGTTCAACCGGCGACGCGGTTCTCCAGGCTGCCGACAGTGCCATGTACGCCGCCAAGACCGGCGGCCGCAACCAGACACGGATGCCGGGCGACCAGGAAGCGGATCAGCAGCGGGTGTAACGCCTGAGCTGGTCGAGAAAACGCTCGCGGCCCGCCACGCCGGCAAACTGGCAGAGCCGGTCAATCCTGTAATAGACCGTGCTTTCCGAAACATAGAGCTGGCCGGCGATCTTGCGGCAGCTGGCGCCGCAGCGCAGCGCGTCCATGATCGCCAGGTCCATATCGTTGGCGTGTGACAGGCAGGCTTCCAGGCTGCTGATCATTTTGAGCACCGGGCTGTCCGGTTCCGGGGCGGGATAGCCATCCGGGGATGGCAAGGCCAGCAGCCCGGGCTGTTGCGCTGTGCCTTCAGGCAAAAACGCAGTCGACTCGCGAACCACCAGTTGGTTGGCCACCAGGCATGTCAGGGAAATCGTATGCGGGTTGCGGTGCAAGTACAAGGCGCACCCGATCGCCTGGCGGGCCAGTTCCTTCATGTCCAGCGTAACCGTCGTCAGCGGCGGCCGGGCATGGCGGGCCAGCACCGAGTCTCCGAAACCGGCCACAAAGAGCTGGTCGGGCACCTGGATACCGGCCTCGGCCAGTTCACCCAGCAAGAAGACAGCGGCCAGATCGTCGGCACAGACCACGGCGTCGATCGACGCGGCCTGGCTGGCGATCGACACCGCCGCCGCGTTTGGATCCGGTCCGCCGGCCACAAATCCCGTACAGGCTTCGTCCCGGCATGCCTGCAAAAAGGCTTCTTCGCGCCGCTGGCCATTGGCCGATGTCGGGCGGGGATTGAACATCGCCAGTTTCTTTTTGCCGTGAGACGCCAAGTAGGCAACCAGCTTATGCGTCGATCCGACCCGGTCCGGCAAGACCAGGCTGGCACCTGGCACCGGTTCCTTCGGCTCCGGACTGACGATGACCGGCTTAAGCATGGAACGACGGCACAAGGCCAGCGTCTCATATAGCCAGCCGGCCGTCGACCCGAACAGGATCGCCATGCGCGGCTCGTCTGTTGGCGCGTCCGGAATGGCACTGTCATAGACGAAAGTAATGTCCAGGCTGCGCCGCGAGATTTCCTCAGCCAGATTCTGCTCATAGACCTGCCACCAGTGCGCCTGCCTGAAGCTGGATTCAACCAGAATCACGGCGATGGATTCCTTCATGCCGACACCTCCCGGGCACCGCCTGATGCCTCATTATACCATGCCCGGCTGGTCGCGTGGCTTTCTCCGAATTCTGCCCGAAGGAACCGGCCATATTTTGGAATCAGTCGCCAGACGCAATGCTACAATGAAGACATGTCAGACTTGGCACCTGTGTTGCGGCAGGTGTCACGATCAGAGAAAGCAGGTGCGATATGATCGACAAGGAAGCCATCCGCCGCTTTGCCCTCGAGGTTGGCGCCGACCTATGCGGGTTCGGCGATCTCAACCGTTTCGAGGGCGTGCCCCGGGCCATGGACCCCCGCTTCGTCTTCCCGGACGCCCGCAGCTTGATCTGCCTGGCGTTCCGAATGCCGCGCGGCGTGCAGCGGGGGATCGAGGAAGGCACCCAGTTTTACCAGTATCCGTCCCTGGCCTACGGCGGGATCAACGAAACATATGCTCCGTCCATCTTATATGAGGTGGGCAAGTTCATCGAGGACCAGGGCTACGAGGCCATGATCTACCGCAACACCGGCGCGCGCGGCAGTGTATCCGACATGGACGGGACACCGGGCAACACGCTGTCGCCGGAAGAGCAGATCGTCTACCAGCAGACCGGTTCACGCACGGCCCATCACCGGACGGTCCAGACGACCCGGGCGGTCTCTCCTAAACAGGAAGCGCCGGATCTGCAGTTCCATTTCCGCCTGGCGGCCGCCGCCTGCGGACTGGGCGAAATCGGGCTGAGTAAAATGCTGTTGACGCCCGAGTTTGGCCCCATGCAGCGCTTTGCCTTCATCTTCACCGACGCGCCGATCGAGCCCGACCCGATGTACAGCGGCAAACCGCTCTGCCTCAAATGTAAAGCCTGTATCCGGGAATGTCCCGGCCATTGCCTCAGCGAAACAGAAACCATCACCGTCACGGTCGGCGGCAAGCAGATGACCTGGGCCAAGCTGGATGAATGGCGTTGCTATGTCTATTACACGTACTCCGGCCGCAACCAGGACCCGTTTGTGCCAACCGAGGTTTTCGACAAGCATCGCGACGGCAAGCTGCGTATCTACGAGCACCCGGAGGTTCAGGCCAACGAGCAGGAAGTGCTGAATGTCTATTCGACGCTGGATCCTTACTTCCCGTCCCAGGTCGGCTACAACATGGCTAAATGCGCCGGCTGCATCGGGGCCTGTGTCAACATGCTCGAGCGCGGCGGCTGCCTGAAAGGCAAGTTCAAAGAGCCGTTCCGAAAAGGGCTGCGCCGCTGGAACATCGACCGATGAGCGCTCATGACAGGAGGGCCAAGATATGCTCACAAGCCAGTTAATCAAAGAAGCCGCCCGTCGGTATGGCGCTGACCTCGTCGGCATCGGGGACATCCGCCATTTCGCCGGCACGTCGCCCGAACACGACCCGCGCCTCATTCTGCCGACTGCCCGGACCGTTATCGGCCTGGCCATGCGCATTCCCCGCGGGCTGAACCAGGTCATGCAGTCCGGTACGCAGCGTTACGCGGCCAACTACCTGGGCATCAAGACGATCAGCGAGGAACTGACCGTCCTGCTGCTGCTTAAGCTCAGCCGCCTGATCGAGAACGAGGGCTACGAGGCCTGCCCGCAGCGCACCTGCCCCAACATCCGCGCGCGCGACGACGACGGCACCAACCCCGAGGTCTCCGAAAACATCTCCTTGCGCCACGCGGTGCCGGTCGCGCCGGGCAAACCCGCGCCCGATGTCCTGATCGATTTCACCCAGGCGGCCGTCATCTGCGGCCTGGGCTCGCCCAGTTGGCGCGGTCAGCTCCTGACACCGGCGTTCGGGCCGTTCCAGCGTTTGGCTTTCATCATCACCAACGCGCCGCTTGAGACCGACGAACCGTTTGCGGCCTCGCTTTGCGACCAGTGCGGCGCCTGCGCCGCCGCCTGCCCGGGCCAGGCCATCGGGGACAAGCCCACGCCCGTCACGTATGCCGGCCAGACCTTCTCCACCCGTTCGTACGATCGCTGGCAATGCAGCGTCTACTACCGGGGCGCCCACCGCTCCAACCCGCTGCAGCCGCCGGATTTCCTGGCAGATCACCCGGATCGCGAGGCCATCCGGGACGGGCGGTACCGATTCGACGAAACTACCGCCAAGGCCATCTATCCCAAGCTCAATTTTCTGCCCCAGGCCCAGTACGGCTACGTGCCCTGCCTGTGCGGCCGGTCGTGCGACCAGGCCTGCTACAGCCATCTCAAGGAAAAAGGACTGCTGGAGGACCGCCGGGCAGCCGCACTGCAGGCGATCCGGGAAGGGGTGCGCCCATGAATGATCTCAAAGAGGCCATCCGGCAATTTGCACTGCAGCTTGGCGCAGACCTGGTTGGCTTTTCCAGTGTCGACCGTTTTTCCGCTGACAATCCGCAGCAGCATCCCGGCACGATCTATCCCGACACGCGCACGGTCATCGGGCTGGGCTTTCGCGTTCTGCGCGGCTCATTCCGGGGAATCGAAGAAGGATCAACCTATTACCAGTACTACACGACCGGTGTCGAGACGCTCGAGGAAGTGGTCATGCCCGAAAAGCTTCTCGCCCTGGCCGGCCTGATTGAGGATTTCGGCTACGAGGCCGTGATCCAGAAACGCATCCAGACCCTGATGCCCGGCCAGGATGCGACCAACCCCGAAACAGAAGACAGCAAGATCACCAAGGGCGTCACCCAGGAGCTCCAGCTCGATTTCACCGAGGCGGCGATTTGCTGCGGTCTGGGTGAGGCTGGCTTGAGCGGGGCCGTGCTGAGCGACGATTTCGGCCCGTTCCAGCGTTTCGCCTTTATCCTGACCAACGCCGAGCTTGAGCCGGATCCGGTCGTCACCCCCCATGTCTGCGACCAATGCGGCCTGTGCCTGCAGGCCTGCCCGGGCCGGGCCTTCGCCGATGATCCCGTCGGGCGTACCTATGGCGGTCAGGCCAGCCAGGTCCATCCGCGCGACAGCTGGCAGTGCGCCGTCTACTACAAGGGGGCCAACCGGTCTACCAACCCCTTCATGCCGGACGATGCCCTGGACGGCATGCCCGACCGGGACGACATCCTCGCCGGGACGAAAAAACTCAGCCAACAGGAGGCTCAGGCGATTCTGCCCCGGATCGGTTTTTACCCGCCGGGCCGTCACGGGCTGACCGCCTCGATCTGCGGCCGGGCCTGCGACCGCGCCTGTTACGTCCACCTGGAGGAAAGCGGTTTGCTCAAACGCCGTTTCAGCGCACCGTTCCGCAAACATGCGCCCTGGCGTATCGAACCTAATGAGGAGACACGCCGATGAATCTCGCAACCATTCACCTGGCAGACGGCAGCAGCCTTGACGTGCCGGTCAGCCTGGCTGACCAGGCCACAGGGCATACCGCCCGGATCAGCCGGGAAGCCATTCCGCCGCAGGCCGTTTCGGTCGACTTCATGCCCGAGTACCTGACCGCCCGGACCGGCGATGACGGCTACCTGGTGGTGCCGCACGGCCATCGCTGGAGCGGCAGCTTTATCAGCTATTTCACCGAGCGGCCGGACACGGAATTCGTCTCCAGCGGCTGTATCCTGCCTTTTTTTGGCATCCGGCAGACGGACCAGGCCATTTTGGCGGTCGTCACCGGCATGCCCTACGATTTTGAGGTCGTCGCTTCCGTCACAGGCGGCCGCTACCGGGTCTATGCCCGCTTCCAGCTCGACGGGGACGCGCCCTACGAAGATCTTTGCATCCAGTTTGTCTCCCTGACGGGCCAAGACGCCAGCTATGCCGGCATGGCCCGCCGTTTCCGGCAGATGCAGCTCGAAGCGGGCGTATGCCGACCGCTCAAGGAACGTCTCAACCCCGAGCTGGCCTATGCCGCCCAGGCGATCGAGATCCGGATCCGGCTCGGCTGGAAACCAGTTCCCTCGCCGGTACTGGAGCAGACCGTGGAAACGGAACCGCCCATGCACGTGGCCATGACCTTCCGGCAAGTCGAAGACCTGCTGGACAGCCTGTCTGCCCAGGGAATCGACAAGGCCCAGATCTGCCTGGTCGGCTGGAACCAGAAAGGCCATGACGGCCGCTGGCCCCAGGCGTTCCCGGTTGAGGAGGCGCTCGGCGGCGAAGCCGGTCTCAGGCGCCTGATCGCCAAGGCGCAGCGGATGGGCTACCAGATCGTCTGCCACACCAACCACTCCGACGCCTACCGCATCGCCGACAGCTGGGACGAGCGGGACCTGATCAAGAACAAGAACGCCGGCTTGTCGCAAAACACGGTCTGGAGCGGCGGCCAGATGTACAACATCTGCCCGGCCCGCTCGGTCGAACTGGCCGGCCAAATGCTGCCCCGGGTGGCCGAACTGGGCTTTCGCGGCTTGCATTACGTCGACGTGCTCTCGGTCGTGCACCCGCGCAAATGCCACGATCCGGCCCATCCGCAGCACCGCGGCCAGACGGTCGCCAACCTGCGCCAGGTCATGGAACGGAGCCGCGAGCTGTTCGGCGGCTTCGCCTCGGAGGGCACCTACTGGTTCGCAGCCGGCAGATTGGATTTCGGGCTGTACGTCACCTTCAACCTGCTGGGCAAGCAACCGGACATCGCCGACCGGATCGTGCCGCTCTGGCAGCTGGTGTACCACGGGATCGTCTTGAGCAACCCCTCGTCTGAGACAGTCAATGTCCCGATCAAGAGCTGGCAGGCGCAGCTCATCTTCCACGAGCACGGCGGCCGGCCGCTGATTTACCTGCAGTCGAAGTTTGTTTCCGGCAACCGCGTCAACTGGATGGGCGAGCAGGACCTGACGGCCGACACACCGGAAGCGATGGCCGCCAGCGTCGCGAAAATCAAGGAAACCTACGTCGCCTACCAGGCCGCCCGCGACCGCCAGCTGGCCTTCATGGACGAGCACGACTATCTGACCGACAAGGTCTGCCGGACACGTTACAGCGACGGCAGCGAATTCGTCTACAACTACGGCGAAACCCCCTACACGGTCGCCGGACTTGAGGTTTTGCCCCACACCTGGAGCCAGGTGCATCAATAACAGCAAGGAGATCTGCCATGAACACCTTATTGCACATCGGATTTGTCGGCTGCGGCAGCTTTGTCCAGCACTTCATCCCGCTTTTCAAGGCTCATCCCTATGTCGGGTCAGTCGCCGTAACCGACCTGATCCCCGAACGCCGGATCGAGACCGCCAAAAAGCACGGCGTCACGGACATCTACGATTCCTTCGAAGACATGCTCAAGAGCACCAAGCTGAACTGCATTGCCATCTTCACTCAGCGCCACCTGCATGGCCCGCTGGCGATCGCGGCCCTCAAGGCCGGCAAGCACGTCTACAGCGCCGTCCCGATGGCCACGTCGGTCGAGGAGATCGGCCAGATCGTCGAACTGGTCAAACAGACCGGCCTGACCTACTCCATGGGCGAAACCGGCCATTACCGCCCCTGCAGCATTTTCTGCCGCACCAAGCTGCAAAGCGGCGAAATGGGCGAGTTCGTCTACGGCGAGTCGCAGTACAACCACGATATGCGCCATTTCTACGCCTCCTACCAGCGTTCCGGCGGACCGGACTGGAAACGGGCGGCGGCCGGTATCCCCCCGATGTTCTACCCTACCCATTCGACCGGTATGATGCTTTCCTCGACCGGCTCCTATGCGCGCAAAGTGGCGGCTTTCGGCTACCGCGACCACCACGAGGACGGGATCTTCGGCGAAGGCAAAAACGATTGGGACAACCCCTTCACCAACACCAGCGCCATGCTGTACCTGGCCAACGGCGGTATCGCCCGCATCAGCGAGAACCGGCGCATCGGCTGGTATGGCCCGCAGTCCTACATCACGAACTTCTGCGGCACCGCCGGGTCTTACGAGTGCTCGATCGCCCAGCACAGCTATGTCCGCCTCTCCGGCATGGACGCCGTCTACGAGGATGTCAGCGGGCTGCTCAATCCGTTCGAGATGCAAAAGCACGTCTCCGAAGAGGGCTTTTCCAACGCGGTCGTCAACAACAAGTGGTCGAGCACCTTTGCCCCGATCCAGAACACCAAGCGGCTGCCCGAGGCGTTTATCGGCATGCCGGACGGCCATGGCGGCACGCACAAGTACATGTGCGACGATTTCTGCAAAGCCGCCTATACCGGCAAGCTGTCGCCGACCAACGCCTGGGTCGCCGCCCGCTACAATCTGCCCGGCCTGGTCGCGCACCAGTCCGCGCTCAAGGACGGCGAGTCCCTGGACGTGCCGGATTTCGGCGATCCGCCAGCCGGCATGGACGTGATCGATTCCGACAAATAAGGGACCTTTGTCTCCATTCAATACCGGGAAGCGAACCGGGGCCGTGCATGCGGCCCCGGTTTTTTACCCCTTGACATTGACGTAACGGCAAGGTTTATTATGGGACTGTTCAGACCTGCAGGAGAAAGACCATGACCTACACGATCCAAAAACTGGCCAGGCTGGCCGGGATCAGCACCCGGACGCTGCGGCACTACGACGCCATCGGGCTGCTCTGCCCCGCCCGCGATGACAGCTCCGGTTACCGGCATTACGGTCCGGATGACGTCGACCGGCTCCAGCAGATTCTGTTCTACCGCGCGCTGGACATGCCGCTGGAAGGGATCCGGGCCGTTCTGGATGCGCCGGACTTTGCGGCCGCGGATGCCCTGCGGGCGCACCAGGCTGCCCTGCAGGCAAAGAAACAACAGGTTGCGCTGCTGCTCGCGACGGTCGAAAAGACCATCGCCATGAAGGAGGGACGACTCAAAATGACAGACGAGGAAAAATTCGCCGGTTTGAAAAAGAAGCTGATCGACGACAACGAAACCCGCTTTGGCCGGGAAGTCCGCGACCGCTACGGCGACGATGCCGTGGACGCGTCCAACGCCCGGCTCCAGGGCATGACTCAGGCCCAGTACCAGGCCAGCCAGCAGGCCGGCGAGGAATTGAACGCGGTCTTGAAGCGAGCCTGCCAGGCCGGTGACCCCGACAGCGCGCTGGCCCGAGAAGCCTGCGCCAAACACAAGGTTTGGCTGGGCTATTTCTGGAAAACAATCACCCCGCAGGCCCACCTGGGCCTGGTCGAGATGTACGTGGCCGACGAGCGATTCAGCGCCTACTACGAGCAGATCGCGCCGGGCTGCGCCGTCTTTCTGCGCGATGCCATGAAACGCTACTACAGCAAAACATGACGATGGCGCTCAGTCCATCGGGAAGACCAGCCCGATCTCGCGCCGGATGCTGTCCAGCAGATCCATCACGTCAACCGACTGCCGCCAGGTCATGAGCGGGCTTTCCAGCAAGCCGTCGTCCAGACAGCGCATCAGTTCACGGGCCTCGAAATCGAAGCCGGTCGCGCCGCCGGCCGAGTAGGGCGCCCGGATCACCTGATCTTCAACATCGCCGCTCCGGCTGCGCACGACCGCCTGCTCCGGGTGATAGAATTCCGGCACGTCGATGGTCGCCTTTTCGCAATAGATCGTCGCCGCGACCCGCGTCGCCTGGATGACACTGGACCGCAGCACGGCCATCGCGCCGTCGCGGTACTGGAACAAGACGGCAGTCATCCCGTCGACTCCGGTTGAGACCCGGGTCGTCAGCGCCTTGATCGCCGTCGGCGACTCCCCTTTCATCCAGGTGGCGTAGGAAACACAATAGACGCCGACATCAAGCAGGCTGCCGCCTGCCAGCTGCGGCGCGTAAATCCGGCTTTCCGGGTGGTCGACCGGGCCGCGCGGCCAGCTGCCGAAACCGAAGTCCACCTCGATCAGGGTAACAGCCCCCAATGCCCCGCTGTCGAGCAGCGCCTTGACCTGCCGGTTGACCGGAAAAAAGCGCGTCCACATTGCCTCCATGAAAAACTGCTGGTTGGCGGCGGCACAAGCGACCAACTGGCAGGCCTGGCGGGCATTGACCGCGACCGGCTTTTCGCAGAGCACGGCCTTTTTCGCTTCCAGGGCCTGCTGCGCCAGCTCGGCGTGCTGCGGGTGCGGCGTCGCCACGTAGACGATGTCGACCGCCGGGTCCTGGAGCAGCTCGCTGTAGGAGCCATAGGCCTTCTGGAAGCCGTACTGCCCGGCAAACGGGCGAGCCCGGTCCAGGTCGCGCGAGGCGACCGCCGCCAGGCTGGCCTGTTCGCAGCGCGGCAGGTCGTTGAGGAAGCGGTGAGCGATCCGCCCGGGACCCAGGATGCCCCAGCCATATGTTTTCATGTGTTCACCTCGTCACCAGGTCACGCAAAGCGGTGAAGCCAAAGGCGCCTCGTGGCCGGTCAGGGCCAGTTCGCCTGTTGCCGGGTCCACCGCAAGGACGGTCACCGTATGCTCTTTTTCGTTGCTGCTCAGCAAATAGCGGCCGTCCGGCGAAAAGTCAAAATCGCGCGGCGACCGGCCGCCGCTGGGCGCGATCGAGACCAGGCGCACCCGCTCGCCATCGATGGCAAAGCAGGCGATCGAGTCGTGGCCGCGGTTGGATACACAGACAAAGCGGCCGTCCGGCGACAGGCGGATCGCGGCGCAGGTGTTCTCGCCGGTAAAACCATCCGGCAAGGTCGGCTGCGTTGCCAGCATTTCGAGGGTTCCGTCACGGTAGCGGTACACCGTCAGGCTGGACGCTAGTTCGTTGGCGCAAAAAGCGCAGGAGCCGTCGCGGGAAAACACCAGGTGGCGCGGCCCCTGGCCCGGCTGCGCGCGGCAGATAAAGGCCGGATCCGGGCCCAGGCCGGTTTGCGGATCGACCGCATACAGGATGATCTGGTCCAGACCCAGGTCGACGACGCACAAGAAGCGGCCATCCGGCGTGAAAACCGCGGCGTGGGTGTGCGGGCCTTCCTGCCGCCGGGGATTGACGCTGGATCCCTCGTGCTGAACCAGGCGCGAACGCGGCCCCAAGCTGCCATCCACCAGGACAGGTAGTTCGGTCAGGTTGCCGCTGACATAGTTGGCTGTGTAGAGAAAGCGGCCGTTCGGCGACAGGGCCAGGTGGCAGGCGACCGTGCCGCCCAGCGGCTGCAGCTCGCCCAGAGGCGTGAGCGAGCCGTCCGGCTGCACCTGGAGCGCCTGGGCGCCGCTTTCGGCGCGGCCGGCAAAGGGTGCGCGCAGCAGCAGGTAGATCACGGGGCCGCGGCGGATCGCGTACATCGGTTCGGCAGCGGCGAAATGGTCCTGCAGGGCCAGGCGGCCGTCCGGCAGCAGTTCATAGCGGAAGACACCGCCCTCCGGGACACAGGAGGATAAGCAGACAGTCTGGTTTGTCATGGCGTTCACGCTGAACCGGGCCGGGTCCGCGGTTCAATCTCCTTGCTCAGGTTTCAGGTCCCCGGACACATCCAGTATACCAGATGCGGCAGCCGGAAAATCTCCGGTCATGGTAAAATAAGGGAAACAGGCCGCGCCGGCGGCCGGAAAACGGAGGGCATCCGGATGTCGCAAGAAGAAGCCATGGTTCGCCTGACCGCAGACGATTACGATGAGGCCATCGATTTTCTCAACCTTGTATTCAGCCAGTCCAGCCGGCCGCACGATTTCGAGAAGCTGCTGCCCCGGATGTGCGTGCCCGACGACGAGCACATGGGCAAGCATTTCGCGGTCAAGGCCGGCGGCCGTATCCAGGCCATGCTGGGCGTATATCCCCTGCCCACGACCATTGATGGCCGCCCGTTCATGTTTGCGACAGTCGGCAACGTGGCGACGCACATCAAGGCCCGCAGCCGCGGCTGCATGACGCGCCTGCTGGACGAGGCGATGCTGGAGCTCGAGCGCATCGGGGCCGACGCGGCCCGGCTGGGCGGACTGCGCCAGCGCTATGGCCGCTACGGGTTTGAGAAGGCCGGCACGTGCTACACCTACACATTGACGGCCCGAAACGTGCGCGCCTGCTTCGGCGATCTGCTCTCCGGCGACATCCGCTTCACGCCGATCGGCGCGCAGGACGAATCCTTGCTCGCCCGGGCCCGCGACCTCGCCGGCCAGCGCGCGATGGCGGTCGACCGCGGCAGCCCGGCCGAATTCCACAAGACCCTGCAGGCCTGGCAAAACCAGCCCTGGGCCGCCTTCGACCCCGATGGGCGCATGATCGGGTACCTGACCGCCTCGGCCGACCACAGCGCGTTGGCCGAGCAAGTCGCCGACAACCCCCAGCGGTTGGTGGAGATGCTGTGTGCCTGGCTGACCCAGCGCCAGCTGGACAGCGTCTCGTTCAGCCTGGCACCCTGGGAACTGGCCAGCTGCCGCACCTTCAACCGCATCTGCGAGCAGTTCGCCATCCAGCCGGCGACCCACCTCCTGATCCGCAACTACGCCGGCCTGGCCGACGCCCTGCTGGCCGTACAGGCCCGACAGGTCCGGCTGCCTCCCGGCCGGGTCGTGATCGGCATCGAGGATTACGGCAGCCTGGTCCTGGAGGTGGAGCAGTCCCAGGGCCGTTGCCGGCGCAGTGACGAACCCGGATCGATCCAGGTCGATCCGCTGACCGCGACGCGACTGCTCTTCGGCCCCATGCCGCCGTCTGCTGTCACCAGTCTGCCGGAAGACGCATCCGCCTGCCTGGCCGCCTGGTTGCCCCTGCCGATGTCCTGGAACGGCCTGGACCGCGTCTGATGCGCCATTGACGCCCGCGGCACCACCCGTTAAGATATAGGCAAAGGCGCCGTCTGCCGTTTATTCCACCACCAATGAGAAAGAAGGGGTTACAGCATGTATCGTGGAGAAACAAGAAATCCAGTCCTGGTCATCGTACTCAGTATTGTGACATGCGGCATATACCAGATCGTCTGGCTTTTCATGGTCAGCAATGAGATCAACAATGCGGCTGGTGAAAAGAAAATCGATCCTGTCATTTTTTTCCTATTAGGTCTGCTTTGCTTCCCGCTCATGTATGTCGGCCTGTACAAAATCGACGAAGCGCTGTTTGAGCTCAACCCGCGCTACAACTTGCCGGCGGAAAAGCATTTCATCCTCTGGCTGCTGCTCAGCCTGGTCGGCATCGGCTGGCTGTTCATGGGCTACCAGGTTCAGGAAAACCTGAACAACATGTGGGCTCGCACCGCGCCGCAGGCCTGAGCGAACCGCACCCTGCCCAATCTGATGAAAAAAGCATGGACACGATTCAAGAAAGCCCTGCGCCAGCAGGGCTTTCTCTGGGCGGGTCTGACGGCTTTTTTTCTTTTGGCCTGGCTCTTGACCGGAACCGGCTGCACGTTCGCCTCGACCACGGGGCTGCCCTGCCCCGGCTGCGGCCTGACCCGGGCGCTTGCGGCCGCCCTGCACGGCGACTTGGCCCTCGCGTTCCGTCTGCACCCGCTGTTCTGGCTGGCGCCGTTGATTCTGGCCGCCGTGCTGGTTCTGCTGGCTGTCGCGCCGGACAAGCTGAGCAGCCCGCGCCTGAACGCGCTCTGGATCGGGCTGGCCATCCTGTTCATGGTCGTCTACCTGATCCGTATGGCGCTTCTTTTCCCGGACCAGGAGCCGATGATCTGGAATGAGCAGGCTGTTCTGCCCCGCCTGTTCCGCTTTCTGGCCGGCCTCTGGCATTCAGGTTAGGCTCAGCACCGCGCCGCGCCCCAGCAGCTGGCGTTCAAACCGCACAGCTCCGTTTTCAAAACCAAACGGCAGAATCCGACCGTCCAGCCGGGCTTGCTTGATCTGTGCCGCTTCGGGGACAGACAAGGACCGCAGGGGCAGGCATCCGCCCAGGACCGCCAGCTCGACGGCGTTTTTTGCCTGCTCCGGCCAGCGGATCTCCCCCCAGGCGGCGTCGACCGACCAGAAGAATTGGAGCGGCCGGCATCCGGCATGCAGCGGCCGGAATGACAGCTGCTCGCCGGCCATATCGCAGTGAAAGCCGCTGTAAGCCAAAAGCAGCGCGTACGAGGCCATCGAGCGGGCATAGTTGCTGCCGCACTCAAATTCGTTCCAGGGGTTGCGCTTTTCACCGTCGTAGCGGTCGCGCACCGCCTGGACCACCTGCAGCCCTTCTTTTTCCAGGCCGCGCAGGATCATGTGGCTGCCGGCCTGGTATTCGAAGCCATGCATCGTCTCCTCGCTGTAGGGCGCGGGCACAGCCGGCTTGAGGCAATCGTCCGGCCAGGCGCAGATCATCGTGCCGGCTTCGTCGTTGAGGCCATAGATCCGGCAGGGGTTGAACAGCGTGCGGAAAGAGGAGCGGTAATTGTAGCGGTGGATGGACTTCAAGGCTGAACGGACCTTTTCCGGGTCAAAGATGTCCCCGAGGCCGGTTAAGTCACAGTGCCACTGGCCCAGTACCTGGTCGATCGCACACCCCTCCCCGATCTGGTATTTCAACTCGCCGGCTTCTTCGTGCCAATAGACGTCGTGGCTGTCTTTGCCGACCAGGGTGTCACGGCTGAACGCATCCAGCAGCGACCGGTCCTTGAGGTCGATTTTCTGGATGAAATACGTGCCGTTATACAGGTTTTCGTCGGCCCAGGCGCGGCCGCGCGCCAGAATTCCCCGGTATTGTTCGGCTGCCTCCCCGTCGCCGACGGCTTCGGCCAGCCGGATGCCGGCCTGCAAGGCTGCCAGGTAGATGCCGGTCAGCCAGGCGTTGGGGCCAAACAGCTCCATGTCCAGCGTGTGGTGCTGGCGGCCTGTAAGCACGCCCTGCCGGTCGGGATCCCAGCGGTCCGGGTTGTCCGGCGACCAGGCATACTCGAGCGAGCGTTTGACCGCCGGCCAGAGCCGTTTGAGCCAGGCCGTGTCGCCGCAGACCATAAAGTCGCGGTACACCTTGACGACGCCGCCCAACTGGCCGTCCGCGCAAGCGCGGAAGGCGGACGGCGCACGGCCCGGCGGCAGCTGCAGCCGGAACGGCATTTCGCCGCTGAGCTTGAGGTTGTGGCGGTAATCGAGCTCGCGCATCGACCGCTCCAGGCTAGGATACAGGTACGGCAGGGCGTAGGCATAGTTCCAGACATGGGTGCAGGAGCCTTCGCAGCAGCCCGCGTGGGCATGGCAGCCCTCAAAGCCGTAGAAAGATCCGTCTGCCAGGCGCAGGCAGGTCGGTGAACGCAGCAGCGAGAGGTTGGCGGTGACCGCCTCCAGGGCCGCCTCCGGCAGCGACGAACCGTAAAGGCTGGCGACAAACCGGCGTGTCTCCTCTTCCAGGCTGTCCCAGTTTTCCTGCAGGTGCACATTGACGGCCAGGCCGTCCGGAAACAGCACGGCGTAGTGGTTTTTCCAGGTGTTGCTTAGCAGCTGGGAGCGGGCGGCTTCCTCCGGTGACAGTCCGGGTCGATCCAGTTTCTCCGGATTCCAGTAGTTGGTCGCGTTGGGAAAATACCAGGCCAGGACAAACCGGGCCTGCCCGGTTTCACCTGGCATCAGGGTCAGGCGCGTTGTCAGCGTGGCCATCGCCTCGTCCTTTTCCTGGCGCAGTTCCAGGTTCACGCGGCGGTTCTTCAGGTCGCCTGGCGATGTGAAGTCGCGCCAGAACGTCGCCAGGCTGTCAAACCAGCTGCCGCGGTACCAGTCCTCCTGCCAGCTGACGCGTTCCCCGCGCACCGAAAAGACCAGTTCACCGAAATCCGGGTCGTCCGGATCCGCCCAGGTGCTCT
>LSQX01398626.1_pt1 | contig 46339 bp, 37 predicted proteins | sample 654561 | NCBI WGS metagenome assembly LSQX01 (sample SAMN04489861, study PRJNA283612) | anaerobic digester metagenome | isolation source: 4 biogas reactors fed with cattle manure at either 37C or 55C with and... | place: Denmark: Kongens Lyngby | collected 2014 | reverse complement strand
TGGAGGAGATGGGCTTCAACATGCAGGACTTCCTGGGGAATATCTTCCCGGCCAAGAAGACCAAACGGCGGATGACGGTTGCCGAGGCGCGGCGGGTGCTGACCTATCAGGAGGCCGAGAAGTTGGTGGAGCCCAGCGACATTGCCCGCGAGGCCCTGGTCCGTGTGGAGGAGTCAGGCATCGTCTTCCTCGACGAGCTCGATAAGGTGGCCGGGCGGGAGGCGGGACATGGGCCGGAGGTCTCCCGCGAGGGCGTACAGCGCGACATCCTGCCCATCGTTGAAGGCAGCACGGTGATGACCAAGTACGGGCCGGTGGATACCTCCCATATCCTGTTCATCGCCGCCGGGGCCTTTCACGTCTCCAAGCCCTCCGACCTGATTCCCGAACTGCAGGGACGCTTTCCGCTGCGCGTCGAGCTGAACAACCTCAACGAGGACGACTTCGCGCGCATCCTGGTGGAGCCGCAGAACTCCCTGGTCAAGCAGTACACGGCGCTGCTGGCCACGGAGGGTGTGGAGTTGAGCTTCACCAAAGAGGCGGTGCGAGAGATCGCTATGCTGGCTAGGCAGGTCAACGAGCGATCGGAGAATATCGGTGCCCGGAGGCTCTATACGCTCATGGAGCGGCTGCTGGAGGAGTTGTCCTTCCACGCTCCCGACCTGGGCGAGCAGAAGGTGAAGATTGACGTGGAGTACGTGCGGAAGCAGCTCAAGGATGTGGTGGAAGACCAGGATCTGAGCAGGTATATGCTGTAGAGGGTGAGCGAGTTGCAGGGGTGGGCGGGTGGCTATCGTTGCCCTATGCGCCTCCAGGGTGGTATGCTTGAGGACCCGTGATAACAGGGACGGAGACCGCGGGGGACGCCGCGGCGCGCACCAACTGGATCACGCTCACTAAGGGCTGGTGACACCAGCAGGGAAGGATTCGTAGTGGATACCTCCGAGATGAAATTCGATGAGCAGGGCTTGATACCGGCAGTCATTTGTGATGCCGAGACTAATGAGGTGCTCATGGTCGGGTACATGAATGCCGAGTCCTTCCAGAGGACGCTGGACACGGGGCTGGCCACCTTCTGGAGCCGGTCACGGCAGAAGTACTGGGTCAAGGGCGAGACCAGTGGCCACGTGCAGCAGGTGAAGTGGGTACGGCTGGATTGCGACGGTGACTGCCTGCTGCTGGGCGTCAAGCAGACCGGCGCGGCCTGTCACCTGGGCTACCGGAGTTGCTTCTTCCGGCAGGAGCAGGAGGGGGAATGGGTGGTTTGCCAGGAGAAGGTCTTTGACCCGGAGGAGAAGTACGGGAGGTAGGCGCGAGACGCGAAACACAAGACGCCAGTTGCGGATTGGAGGGGGGCAAGGCACGGTGGCCCTCCTCGCTCTGCTTCTCTGGGCTGCGGCACAACCGGTGCGAGGCGCGGAGGCCGGAGAAGCGTGGCTGGCCGCCGCCCATCGCCACGCCGCCGCGCAGCAGTATGCCCAGGCGCTGGCGGCCTATCAGCAGGCCGCGCGGCTGGCCCCCGGCTCCGCCCTGGCCTGGTATGGCATGGGCTGGAGCCATTATCACCTGCAGCAATACCGGCAGGCCGTCGCTCCTCTGCGACAAGCGTTGCGCCTGGCCCCCGGGCATCGTGAGGCGGCGGCGACCCTGGGTGAGGCCTACCTGGAGTTGAGAGAGTATGGCTCGGCGGAGAAGACCTTCCGCGACCTGTACCGCAGCGGGGAGGATTACCCGGCCGTATTCGGGCTGGCGCGGGTGCTGGCTTATCAGCAGCGCTACGCGGAGGCCCTGCCACATGCGGAGAAAGCAGTCGCCCTGCGGCCGGATCTCCCGCGCCCACGGGTAGTGCTGGCCCGCATCTACCGTTCCCTGAACCGGCTGGCGGAGGCCGAAGAGGCGCTGTCGGCGGCGTATGCTCTGGACCCGGCGTTTGAGCCCACGTTGCGCGAGCAGCTCAGTCTGTACCTGGCGACGAAACGTCCGGCGCTGGCCCAGACCCCGCTGTATGCACTCCTGGTCCGTTACCCACGCGATCCCGGCTTGCTGCAGGCGCAGGTGATTTTTTGCCAGCAGGCGGGGCTGCAAGACCGGCTGCCAGTGGCACTGGAGCAGTTGATCGCCGTGCTGCCGGCGGAGGCTGCGGCCCCCTATCGGCGAGACTTGGGAGCGTTGCTCCTGGCCGAGCAGAAGTACGGGGAGGCGGAGGCACAACTGCGGCTGGCACTGGAGAGTCAGCCGAGAGACTCCGCCAGCGCGCTGCTGCTGGCCCAGGCGTTATTGGGACAGGGACGGCCGCAGGCGGCGGCGGACCTGCTGTCTGCCCTCAGCCGGCGAGAGCCGCCGCAGGCGCGGGTGCTCATCACTCTGGCGCAGGCCCAGATGGCCGCGGGGCAGGCGGGCGCGGCGCTGAGCACAGCAGAGCGCGCGCTGGCGCTGGAGGCCGGCTCAGAGGTGGCACTGACTGTGGCGGAGACCGCGGCCCGGAAGTTGGGGCGCCTCGCCACTGCGCGGGGGTACCTGCGACGGCTGCTGGCCGCGCATCCGGGCGAGGCGACGTTGCGCTTGCGACTGGCTCAGACGCTGGAAGAGACCGGGGACCTGCCGGAGGCGTTGGTACAGTACCACATGCTGGCCACCGGGAGCGGCGGGACAGCAACGACAGCCCGGGTACGTCTGGCGACCCTGGCGCTGATGTCCGGGAACAAGGAGTGGGAGCTGACCCTGGCGCGGAAGACGCCACGGCGAGCTGAACTGGCCGGAGTGCTGCTGCAGCACAACCGCCTGCGGGAGGCGGAGAGGGTGCTGGGGGAGAGCCTGCGTCAGGAGGCAGACAATCCTGAGCTGGTGACAGTGCAGACTGAGCTGCTGCGGAGAACGGGACGCGAAGCGGAGGCGGGGTCGCTGCTGCGAGAGGCAATCCGGCGGTACCCGCAGCACACCGGACTGAACCGGGAGCTGGGACGGTGGCTCTGTGCACAGGGGGAGGTGGAGGAGGGGGTGAGTATGCTGCGGCAGGCGCTGCGCTCCGATCCGCTGTCGCTGGCCTCCTACGAGGCGCTGGCAGAGTGTGCGCCGGCGAGTAGGGATTTCCAGGCGCTCACCGGTTTCCTGTGGAAACTGGCCGAGCCGACTGCGACGGGGCCGGCGCAGGCGGAGGGGATGGCGCTGGACTGCCTGGCCCGGGCCTGGGAGAGACGCGCCGGTCCGGCCGAGGCGGCCCGGGAGCTGCGGCGGCTGTCAGACACGCGGTCCGAGTGGGCGGAACTGGCCTGGCGGGCCGGGCAGGAGTCTGAGCGAGCGAGAGAGTACGGGCTGGCGGCACAGTATTACCAGCGGGCAGCACAGGACCCAGGGTACAGGGCACGGGCACTGAGACTGGCGGTGATGGCCCAGGCCCAGGCTGGAGACACCGCGGCGGTGTTGAGAACTGCGGGCGACTACCTGAGCCGGGTGGCCAAAGATCCGGGGGCTTTGGCGCTGGTGACCGAGATGGGAGCCGCTCCTGGCTCACCTCCAGAGTTGCAGCCCGCAGGCGAGAGGGAGGAGAAGGGAAACACTAGTGGGGCATCAGTGTCGCCGTCGGTGGCCCTGCTGGTGGGGCTGGTAGGAGCGGAGCCAGGGTCCTTTGATTACCATCGCTATCGGCTGGGACTCTTCGCCGAGCGCGAGCGGCTGGCGGAGGTGCTGGTGGAATATGCTGTACGGGCGCGGGAGACGGGGGCGCCCGCAGATCAGTTGGCCCTGGCTCTGGCGCAGGAACTGGAGGGTGAGCTCTCGACGGCCCTGGAGATAGTGGAGCGCCAGCCGCAGGCGGTACAGGCCGAACCGGCGGCACGGGTCTTCCATGTCCGTTTGCTGCGTCGGCTTGGAAGGACGGAGCGGGCGCTGGCTCTCCTGGAACCGGCGCAGGGGGCACGGGACCCGGAGTTGTCACGGCTGCGGGCGGAGCTGCTGGCGGAAAGTGGGAGGTCGGAGGAGGCGCTGGCGGAATATGCACGCGCGCTGGTGCTGGGCGCGGACCTGCAGGCCTGTGGCACGGGCATGAAAGCGTTACAGGAGGGTAAGCTGGTATCAAATGAGGCATGGAGGGCAGCTCTGGAGACGGTGATGAGGTCCCTCGCGGACCCGGAGCCGGTGCGAGCCTGGGAGTCAGGAAAGTGGTGAGTGAAGACACGTGCGGGGCAGAGCAGCAAAACGGACAGGCCGGAGGGAGACATGGCCAAGACCGATAACTCTACGAGGTACCGAGTCAAGCCGGGGAGCAAAGTTGAGCTGAAACAGCATGATCCAGGCTACGACAACGGCTACACAAAAGGCAGCCCGGAGGTCGAGGAGAAGCTCGCCAGGGACCTGGATCGCATTTGCGAGTGGCAGGAGAAGCTGTATGCAGAGAGCAAGCAGGCGCTGTTGATTGTCCTGCAGGGCATGGACGCCTCCGGCAAGGACGGCACCATCAGCCATGTCATGCGCGGGCTCAATCCGCAAGGCTGCGCGGTGGCCTCCTTCAAGGTGCCCACGCCCCAGGAGCTGGCGCACGACTTCCTGTGGCGGATTCATCAGAAGACACCGGCCCGCGGGCAGATTGCCGTCTTCAACCGTTCACATTATGAAGATGTGTTGGCGGTGCGGGTGCGCAAGCTGGTGCCACAGGCGGTATGGAAGGCACGATATGATCAGATTAATGATTTTGAATCCATGCTGACGCAGAACGGCACCCGGATTGTGAAGTTATTCCTTCATATCTCGCGAGAGGAGCAGAAGAAACGGCTGCAGAAGCGGTTGGAGGATCCGAAGAAGCACTGGAAGTACTCGCCCGTGGACGATCAGGACAGCCGGCTCTGGAACCGATATGTGACGGCGTATGAGGAAGCCCTGAGCCGCTGCAGCATGGAGGCGGCTCCCTGGTACGTGATCCCGGCAGATCGCAAGTGGTACCGGAATCTGGCCGTGGCTGAGATCGTTGAGCAGACCCTGGCGGAGATGAAGCCCCAGTGGCCCCAGCGGCCGGAAGCGCCCGCTGAGGGAGGAGAGCATGTTTGAGGAAAGCCGGGAGATGAAGAAGAAGCGGGCTGGGGAGATACTCAAGCGGCTCAGGAAGAAGTATCCGGAGGTGCGCACCGCGCTCCGCCATGACTCGCCGCTGCAGATGCTGGTGGCGACCATCCTCTCCGCCCAGTGCCTCGACCAGACCGTCAATGAGGTCACTCCAGCTCTGTTCGATAAATACCCCACTGCAGAGGCCTACGCGAAGGCCAAGCCGGGCGAGCTGGAGGCCCTCATTCGCCCCACGGGGTTCTTCCGCAACAAGACCAAGAGCCTGATCGGCATGGGGCAGGCCCTGGTGGAGAAACACGGGGGGAAGGTGCCGGAGACGATGGAGGAACTGGTGCAGATTCCCGGCGTGGCTCGCAAGACCGCTAACGTCGTGCTGCAGGAGGCGATCCGGCCCCAGGGGCCCCACGAGGGCGTGGTGGTGGATACCCACGTGCGCCGGGTCGCGTATCGCCTGGGATTGACCGCGGAGACTGTCCCTGAGAAGATCGAGCAGGACCTGATGGCCCTGACACCCCGCAAGTACTGGCGCGAACTAGGGATGACCATGATCTGGCATGGACGGGATACCTGCGTGGCGCGCCGCCCCAAGTGCTCGCAGTGCGTGTTGGAGGAAGTGTGCCCCAAGATCGGAGTCTGAGCGTATCCGGCGAGGCCGCCGCGCCGGCCTCCTCCTAGAGTCTGTAACGCATGTTCACTACCGCCACGCCGGGTTCGCTGCGGAGCTGGAATTGCAGCCACAGCGCGCTGTGGTTGTGAAGCAGTGACTCCCACCAGGTGTCCACTATGAACTCCGGCAGGACCACTGTCACGGTATCATAGTGCTCCTGGCTCCTGACCTGGCGAATATACTCAGCCAAGGGGACAGCTAGGTTGCGGTAGGGAGAGGGGATGATAATGAGCGGCATCTCCTTCTCGTAGGCGTCCCAGAGACGCTGGATGCGGGGCTCCGTCTCCCCCTCGGCCTCGATGTGAATGGCCCGCACCGGCCCACCCAGGGCACGGACGTACTCCAGAGCCTCCAATGTTCCTCGATGCATGCCTCCTACCAATAGAAGGTTCAGATTCCGCCGGCGACGGACCTCTCCGGCTCTCTCCAGACTCAGGCGGGAAGCGACATAGCGGTAATGCCGGGCGATGGCCTGGAAGGCCAGGACCACTAGCGGAATCAGAATGCAGACGATCCAGGCGCCATACACGAACTTGGTCACCGCCACCACGATCAAAACCACTCCGGTGCAGAAGGCTCCAAAGCCGTTGAGAAGAGCCTTGGCCCTCCAATTCCGTCCTCCCTGACGTTTCCAGTGCAGGACCATACCGGCTTGGGAAGCAGTAAAGGCGGTGAACACGCCGACGGCATACAGCGGGATTAGCCGGGTAACGTCGCCCTGGAAGGCGACAATCAGAGCGATGGCCAGCGCGGCCAGGGTGAGAATGCCGTTGGAGAAGACCAGGCGATCCCCGAGATTGGCCATCTGGCGAGGCAGGAAACCGTCGCGCGCCATGAACGCCGACAGACGAGGGAAGCCGGAGAAGCTGGTGTTGGCGGCAAAGATCAGGATCAGCGCCGTGAGGGTCTGCAGAACATAATACATCGCGTGGCGGCCAAAGACTTTGGCGCCCACCTGGGACAGCACGGTCTCCGTCTCCCGGGGCACGACGTTGAGCTGGTGAGCGAGGATGGCCACTCCGACCACGGTGGCGGCGAGAATCACTGCGAGATAGACCATCACCGCTGCTGCATTCCTACCGCGCGGCTCGCGAAAGGCCTGAACGCCGTTGGCCACGGCCTCAATCCCGGTCAGAGACACGCAGCCCGAAGAGAAAGCACGCAATACCAGGAACATGGTGAGCGGTTGGAGTACGGGCAAGGCGGTGAGTGGGGCGTCGGGCGTCATCGAGCCGCGTGCCAACTGCCAGAGGCCAGCGAGAATGGTGATCACAGCGCAAACGACGAAGCCATAGACCGGCAGGGCGAAGGCCGCCGCCGACTCGCGCAATCCACGCAGATTGCCCAGAGCGATGAGCGCGACGCAGATGCCGGCAATGAGCACGCGATGGTGGTAGAGAGCGGGGACCGCCGAAGTGATAGCTGCTATTCCAGCGGCCACGCTGACAGCCACGGTGAGGACGTAGTCAATGAGCAAGGCGGCGCCGGCGATGTGGGAAGCGAGCGGACCGAGGTTCTCACGGGCCACCACATACGCGCCACCGCCCGAAGGGTACTCGATGACCGTCTGGCGGTAAGAGGTGGCAACAATGCCGATAAGCACGGCTATGGCCACGCAGACCAGTACGTTCAGGCGCATCCCGGCGGCACCCGCGACGAGCAATACCAGCAAGACCTCCTCGGGGCCGTAAGCCACCGAGGACATGGGATCGGCGGCGAAGATGGCCATGCCTCCAGCCTTGCCGAGCTTCTCGTGTTCGATGCGATCGGTGGCCAGCGGGTGGCCGATCAGGATACGCCGCAGGAGACTCAACATATGGTTACCTCGGGAATGAATCTTTCGGGCCATTGTACCACTCCGCAAGGAATTTGTTCCCTTTTCCCGCCGGTTGCGGTAATATCGCGGCAATCGGCCCGGGGGGCGGCGCGGACGAGCGGTCAGGCGCGGCTAACCCAAGGGAGGTGAACGGCATGGGCAAGGTCTGCAAGTACTGCGGCATGCAGAGCGACCGCGACCAGGTCTGTACCTGGTGCGGCAAGAGCCTGTCGGAGGGGGCAACGGACCCCGCAGCGGCGACCGCCGCTGAAGAGAGCCAAGCCCCGGCGGCAGCGCATCACCCGATGGTGGACTCGGCTCCGGAGGTGGACTCTATGGGGGATGAGGAGGGGCCGGAGGAGATCGAGCGGCTGGGGCCGCCGGTGCCCGGCCAAGGTTCCGCCGGGCCAACCGGTGCTAAGAAGAAGCCAGGGGAAGCGCCCAGCCGGTATGAGGGCGCAGCCCGGGCGATGTTTGAGGTGGAGAGGGTTCGGCGAGAGGTTCCCGCGTGGCGGGTCTATGGCATTTCCGCCGCCGTGCTGGTGGCCTTAGTCGTGGTCGCGCAGGTTACGGCCTTTGTCGTGGCCACCAGGCCCCCGGCGGAGCCGAAGGACTGGAAGGATTACGCCACGCAGAACAATCTCTTCCGGATGAAGGGGCCGGGGAACTGGTTCTATGCCACCTCGGGGTCGCTGGGCAGCTTTGAGTCTGCACGGTTTAAGCCCAGCGGCCTGTATGTGGTAAGCATGAAGGGCACCATGGTGGCAGGGACGGTGGCAGATATCGCCGGTGCTGCCTCCCGTCTGGGGGCCAGTTACGGCGGCACCACAGAGAGCGCTCTGCCTCTCGAACGCCGTAAGGAAGGCTCGACACACCTCTTCCTGGGTGACCGGGCCGCCAAGGAAGACCCTACCTTCAAAGAGGAGGGGCAGATGCAGGCCATGACCGTAGCGAACCTGCCCGCGGCCTGGTCCTACTTCACCTGCACCCGACGGACGGGGCTGATTTCGGTGCCCATGAAGGGCCTGCGCATCACCATGCCTGCGACGGACCTGTGCTACGACCTCCGGGTGCTGGCCCCGGTTTCGCACTGGGACGAGTTTGAGAAGACGGCGATGCAGATTGTCAACAGCCTGCAGCAGGGTACGGGGAAATAGGCGAGACGCTTCCTCCTGCGTGCCCGCGCTCGCTGTGTGAACCGAAGTGAACTAGGAGTCTTGCGTATATTGAAGAAACTGGTATAATGTTACTAGTGCCCGACAGTGGTTAGTGATAGCTTGCTCCTGTTCAGGGCGCGACGTTGTAGTTACTCTCTGCGCCACAGAGGCGCCCAAGGAGCATTGTGCATGCGTATCTACGTCGGGAATCTGTCGTACACAACCACGGAGGAAGCCCTCCGGGAAACCTTCGAGCAGTTTGGGCAGGTGGACGAGGTCAGCATCATTACTGACCGCGACACGGGGCGGCCGCGCGGCTTCGCTTTCGTGGAGATGGGCGATGATGATGAGGCTTCCAAGGCTGTCGGTGCCCTCAACGGGACCGACCTGGACGGCCGCAAGCTAGCGGTCAATGAGGCCCGGCCGCAACGGTCCGGTGGCGGCGGCGGTGGTGGTGGCTTTGGCGGCGGCGGTCGCTTCGGCGGTGGCGGCGGTGGCCGCGACCGGCGGGGCGGCGGGCGCGACTGGTAGCCTTCAACCCCAGACGCCACCTAACCGATAGATTGACTCGGATACCTGAGCCAGGTCCCTGTTTTGGGGCCTGGCTTCTCTGCCACCGCTAGGGGCGTGGAGAAGACGCCTAGAGGCAGCCAGACTGAAAGGCCGGGGTAGGGGACGTCTTCAAGCGGCGGGGAGAGCGCGAGGGTAGCAGATGGATAATGAGCGCACACAACGCCTGGCGCAGATTGCGCTGGTCTGGTACGGGGGCCTCGGGCCGATAGGCTACCGCCGCGTGGTGGGGCACTTCGGGGGGGCCCAGGAGGCGCTACGCGCTACGCCCGAAGAACTCAGCGTCCCGTCCCTGCGCCTCGATCCGGAGCGAGTTAACGGGGTCAGCCAGGCGCACAGGCATCTGGAGGACGTCGCTGCGGAGACGAAGGAGCTGGCGCAGCAGAACATCCGAGTCCTGTGCGACGTCGACGAAGCGTACCCGTGCCTCTTGAAGCGTATGCGGGACCGCCCTCCGGTACTGTGCGTGGCCGGCAGGCTCGATGAAGAGGCGGAACCATCAGTGGCAATCGTGGGAACGCGTTCGCCCACCCGAGAGGGGAAGGAGCAGGCACGGCTACTGGCCAGGGCCTGCGTGGCTGAGAGACTGACGGTAGTGAGCGGCCTGGCCCTCGGCTGCGACACCTGGGCGCACCGGGGAGCCCTGGAAGTCGAGGGGCGGACGGTGGCGGTGCTGGGGTCGGGAATCCGGCTACTCACACCCAAAGAGAACGCCGAACTGGGACGGAGAATTGCGGAAACCGGGGCCGTGGTCTCCGAGTTACCGCCCTGGGTGGGGCCCTCGTCCTCCCGGCTGCTGGCCCGCAACCGGCTGCAGGTCGCCCTCAGCCAGGTGGTCATTGTAGTACAAGCCGGGCCCAGTGGGGGGGCCATGAGTACGGCCGAGCGGGCCTTCAGGACTGGACGCCCTGTCTGCGTCGTGACCTGGCCGGTCGATCTGGAGAAAACCGAGGGTAATGAAAAGCTGTTGCAGGCTGGAGGGCATCCTCTGACGGGGCCGGAGGAGATCCCGGAGTTGGCGCGGATGGTCCGCGAGAACCTGGAGCGTGTCCTGCGCGAGGAGCCGGGAGAAGGGTCGCAGAAGACACTCTTTGCAGACCAGGATCAGACAGAGGAGTAAATCACAATAATATGGTGCCTCAGCTCCAAAACGCCTTGCACAAAGGCGAAGCGCTGAGCGTACCGGAACAGGGAGGAACAAGATGCCAGATTTCACCGATCCTTTCAGACAGATTGTACCTGGACGCAAGCTTACCCTGCGGGAATTGACCCGTGCCATTCGACTGACCCTGGCGGCGGAGGAGGATGCCACCAGCCTGTATGAAGCCATCGCTGACGCGACCGACAACGAACTGGTCAAGAAGGTAATGCAGGATGTGGCCGACGAGGAGCGAGTTCACGTAGGGGAGTTCCAGCGGCTGCTTGGCATCCTGCTGCCCGACGAGGACGAGTTGCTCGCCGAGGGAGTCGAAGAGGTGGATGAGATGGCTGCTGAGACGCCGGGCGATGCCGGCTAGAGCAGCGGCTCCCACGGCACGAGGATAGAGCCAAGACCCTATCGGCCGGGCGACCGGTTCGCGTCGGACAGCGAACTGTACTTCTGGGTGCAAGCGGATCAGTTGTGCTGATGCCGGACCGGGAGGCATCTCCCCGGTTGGGATAAGAGAGGCCGGACAGGGGCCGCCCGCTTGTTACGCGCGGCCCCTGTCCGGCCTCTCTTGGTTTGACGGAGGAGATGGTGGCTGAGGTAGCGAATGACCGAGCAGGCCAGTTTGCGGGAGGGATTCTCGATGTCTGATCTAGCGCTGGTGTTTGATTGCGGGGCCACCAACGTCCGCGCGGTAGTAGTTGACGTGTCCGGGGAGATTCTGGCCGCCGCCAGCCAGCCGAATGCTCCCGTGTCTCAGCCGGACGGTTCCGGACTCATCTGGGACATGGAGGAGATCTGGGGCAAGCTCTGCGCCTGCTGCCGGGAGGTCTGCAGCCAGGTCCCGACTGAGGACCTGCGAGCGGTTACGGTAACCACCTTCGGTGCCGATGGCGCACCCGTGGACAGCAAGGGGGAACAGACCTACCCGGTCATTTCCTGGGCCGACAACGCGCGCACTGCCGATTTGGCGAAGCGTCTGGGGGAGGACCCCGGCGGCTGGCCCTTGTTTGAGCGGACCGGCTACCAGATCATCACTTTCGATACCTTGCTGCGGCTGATCTGGCTGCGGGAGAACGCGCCTCAGGCGTTGGAGGAGGCGGAGAGCTTCCTCATGACGCCCGGCCTGCTGAGTCTACGGCTATGTGGCGAGAAGTCTATCGATCCCACCATTGCCGGTACCTCAATGGCCGTGGATATGGCGCAGCGCGACTGGGCACCGGAACTCCTGGCTATGGCCGGCCTCACTCCCGACTTCTTCCCTCGCTGGGTGGAACCGGGAGAGGTAATTGGGCAGGTCTTGCCCCAGGCTGCGGCAGATACTGGCCTGCCGGAGGGGATTCCGGTGGTGGCCGCCGGGCATGACACCCAGTTTGCCCCCTTTGGGGCCGGAGCCACCAAGTACGAAGCCATCCTCAGCAGCGGGACCTGGGAGATCGCCATGTTGCGCTCGCCGGAGTACCGGGCCACGAAAGAAGGCTATGAGCGGGCACTGATGATCGAGGCTGACGCGCTGCCCGGGTTCTGGAATCCACAGCTCCTGATGATGGGTAGCGGCGTGCTGGAGTGGGTACGGGCCAACTTTTTCCCCGGTGCGACCGGTGACGAGGGCTACGATACCATGATCGCGGCGGCGCGGGAGGTCCCACCGGGCAGCGACGGCGTGACGTTGTTGCCCAGCTTTGTGGCCGACAGCGGCCCCACGCGGAAGTACAACGTCGCCGGCGCGTTGGTGGGGCTGGGTCTGCAGAGCGACTCCGGGCACATCTACCGCGCGGCGCTGGAGGGCCTGTGCTTCCAGATGCGCTGGGCGCTGGAGATTCTGCGCGACTGCGTGGGTTTTGAGGCCCAGGCGATCCGCGTGGTCGGCGGGGGATCGCGCAATGCCTTGTGGAACCAGCTACGCGCTGACGTCAGCGGCTTGCCGGTAACGGTGATTGCGCAGAAGGAGGCGACCGTGCTGGGAGCCTCGCGATTTGCGTTGGTGGGGGCAGGTGTGTTCAGCGACGTAGCCGAGGCCCAGGCCGCGCTCAAGCTGGACGAGACCGTCTACCAGCCCGGGGACCAGAAGAACGTGTACGAGAGGCTGTATGCGACCTTCCGGGAGCTACCCGTCAAGCTGGCGGGCTGGGGGCAATAAACCCTGGACTCCACGCCTTCCCCACAGGGGGGAGACTGGATCAGATGCGCTTCGGTTTCATGCTGGCTTGATGGACGAGGAAGGCCGCGATTCGGTACACGATAAAGGCCAGGATGTACAGCAGGGTCAGTACATAGCCCCAGCGCAAGCGGCGCGAGGTGGCCGTAATCTCGTACTGATCGTGCTCTGCCGTCAGCGTGAAGAACGCTGTGGCGCCCAGGACCTCGGGCCTCACCGAACCCGCCATCGCGGGAGTAGGCTCGAGCGCCGGCGCGGAAGGCACCTCCGCGGGAGCCGCCACTGGTGGTACCTCGGTGGGTGCGGGGGGGATAGTGGCTTCCGGGCCTGCCAGGGCCGGCGGTGCGGGTTCGGCCGGGGGCTCTAACGGAGCACCCGGGAACTCCGTAGCGGGCACGGGGGGCGTCTCAGGAAGCCAGGCTTCCGGGGGGGGAGCCTCCGACGCGGGCACGGCAGATGCAGGGGTCGCACTGGGTGCGGGTTCCAATGGCGCTGCCTGCGCCACCGCCTTGGCCTCCAGGATCTTGCCCGGCATGACCAGCTTATACTTGAACTCAGCTTGTACGCGCCCGGCCTTCTCGATGGCTGTAGCAGTATCGGCGGGCACCTTCAGGGTCTCTTTCCAGGTATAGATCGTGAACAGGCTGAGTGGAGTCTCCACGATATTGCGGAAATCCACGGAGGCACCGTCTATGTCCTCCGCCTTGGCCAGGATGACGCTGCGAGTGGCCCGCTGGACGTCGGCCACGCGAGTGCTGCCTTCACGGTCGGCGATAGGCAGTGCGCTCTTAAGCTCGGGCAGAACATTGCGGCGGCGGTCCTCCAGGAAATCGGCCTGCAACTCGCGCCGTACGGAGCCATCCAGATATACGGTGGTATGCACGGAGACGGCACGCGAAGAGGAAAGCAGCAAAAAGGGCAACAGGGAGAAAACGACCAGTGGATTGCGGTGAGGGCTCACAGGCGTTCTCTCCTCACTCAGCTTCTGATTGGGCGGCCTCTGCGGCAGCCTCAGCTTCAGCCCGGCGTGCGGCACGCTGGGCCAGGAAGATCTGCCAGCCGCGCAGCAACAGAGCACCCAGGATCACATTGAACAGAAAGAGCACAGTCTTGGGAGCGTCGAAGTCCCAGATCAGCACCTTGACCCGCGCCGGCGGCCAGTTCTCCAGCAGGAACCAGAGCACCAGGATGATCCCCAGCAGCTGGAGGAAGGTGCGCAGGTTCCACTCCGGGAGCTTGAGCCGGGTCAGAGGGGCCCTGACCTTACTAGTCAGCTTTTGCAGGGGACCGGGCTTGTGCGCGCTCAGGACCCTGGGTGTGGGAGCAGCAGCTTTCTCTGCGGCCTTGGTAGCCGGTTGCGAGGTGCTCTCGGGAGCAGGTTGCGGCTCCTCCGTCTCGCCGGCCAAGGCTTCCACGTCAATGTCGAATTCGTCAGGCACAGGGCAGTCCTCCCCGGGTGAGGTCCGACTTGCGTAGATTATACGGCAGGAAAGGCGAAAGGGTCAAGGTGCAAAGAGCATACGAGAGTGCCGAAATACGAGGTGGCGGGGAGGGTGATGGCCCGAGGATGACGCATAGACAGGTCAATAGCGGTATTGAGAGGCAGTTATGAGGCCACAGCCAAATGACTGCAGAGGGGACGCTGGCGCGCAAAGAAACGAACAAAAATGGTAGTCCGAAAGACGCTCGTGAGTTGACGCTGACTCAGAAAATGGTATAATAATATCTGGAATGTGCGCGCCGTGCCATAGCGCGCTGTCAGAGGTCTCACCCCGAGGTGCCACCAGTTGTGACCCTGGCTGAAGCGATCGAGGTTCTTCAGGCTGAAACGGTAGTTCCGGCGCCGGAAGGCGACAGGGAACTAGCGGCTGGTTTTGCCTCGGACTTGATGAGTGATGTGCTGGCCTTTGCGCGGCAGGATACGTTGCTGCTGACCGGTTTGGCTACGGATCAGACCATTCGCACGGCGGCAGTAAGGCATTTGGCCGCCGTAGTAGTAGTCGCAGACAAGGAGGTCAGCAGCGACATGCTGGAGGCCGCTCGCGAAGAGGACATCCCGCTGTGCCGGACGGCGATGTCTAAGTTTGCGGCCTGTGGAAGGCTCTGGGAGAAGGGGCTGTCAGCGGTGGAGAACGGGAAGCCGCGCGATGCATGAGCGGCAGGCAATGGTTCTCGTCTTCTGTCCGGGGAGCAGGGGCGGCTCAAACAACCCATGGACGAGGCGCCGGTGGTACATTACGAGTTCCCCATCCTGGGAAGAGCTTATTTCCTGGGGGGTAGGGCCTCGACCTCGGTCAAGCGCGTTCTCACGCAAGCGGGAGTGGATCGCGAGACGGTGCAGCGGGTCAGCGTAGCCTGCTACGAGGCGGAGATGAATGTTGTGCTGCACGCGCGCGCTGGCCACGTGGCGCTGGATATCTACACTGACCGGGTCATGCTGCACGTGTATGATCGGGGGCCGGGTATCGCCGATGTGAAGCTGGCGATGACCTGCGGCTGGTCCGCGGCCTCGGAGGAGGCGCGGGCGCTGGGGTTCGGGGCGGGTATGGGCCTGCCCAACATCCAGAACCAAGCCGATGATATGCAGCTCACCAGCACGGTGGGCGAGGGTGTGCGGCTGGAGCTTACCTTCTATCGGAGGGGAGCGGGCGATGAGTGAGCGAATCACCGTAGCGCACGCCGTACAAGTCCTGGGGCTGGGCGTGGCCGCAGGGGAGGACGTCCTGGAGACGGAGGTCACCGGCGCGCAGGTCAGCGACCTGCTGAGCCATGTTATGGCCCAAGGCAAGGCCGGCCAGCTCTGGATCACCATCCAGACGCACCCTAACATTGTGGCAGTGGCCGCCTTGCATGGGCTTTCGGCAGTGTTGATCGCTGGGGGCTTTGCCCCGGAGGAAGAGACCATCGCCCGGGCCGAGGAGGAAGGAATCGCGCTCCTGACCTCCTCCGAGGGGGCTTATGCCCTGGCGGGGCAGTTGTACGAGCTTGGGGTGCGGTAGGTGGGGCCGAGCATGGCGCCCCGCGTGCCGATTGACCTACACATACATACGGCGCTGTCGCCCTGCGCGGCAGCAGAGATGAAGCCGGCTGAGATCCTGCTCACCGCCGAGCGAGCCGGTTTGGCCGTGGTAGGGCTGGTGGATCACGGCTCGGCAGGAAATGCGGGTGCGGCCTTGCGGGCTGCCCCAGCTTTTGAGCCGCGGGTGCTGGTGGGGATAGAGGCGGAAAGTACCGAGGGAGTGCACCTGTTGGCGCTCTTTGACACACTGGAAGCGGTCGCGGACCTGGAGACCGTGCTTGCCGCGCACATGCCGGATTTGCCCAATCGTCCGAAGGTACTGGGTGAACAGCAGCTTGTGGACGAATGGGGGGAGGTAAGGGGGGTGGAGGATCGGCTGCTGGTGACGGCGACGGATCTGGGCGTGGAGGAGATTGCGGACCTGACCCGCGCACGAGGTGGATTGTGCATCCCCGCGCACATTGACCGGTCCGTTAACGGCTTACTCCCCCTGCTGGGATTTCTGCCGCCTCGCCTGGAAGTGGACCTGCTGGAGGTCTCTTCGGCCCTGACTCCAGAGCAAGCGCGGGAGCGGTGGCCGGAGTTGGCCGGACGGGCCCTGGTCACCGGCTCTGACGCGCATTGCCTGCAAGATGTGGGCCGGGCGGTCACCTGGATACCGCCGGAGTTCGCTCAGGCTGATCTGGAGCCGAAAAAGTGGGGCGAGGCGGTGGCGAGGGAGCTCTTGCGGGCATGAGGCAGATTGCCGACCATATCCTGGATCTGGTGAGGAATGCCGTGGAGGCGGGGACCAGAGAGCTGGAGTTGATGGTCGCGGAGGATTCTCAGGCCGACCGGCTGGAGATCACCGTCCGAGACAAGGGCCAGGGCATGGATGCGCAGACCCTGGCGCGCGTCACCGATGCTTTCTTCACCAGCCGCACGACACGGCGACAAGGCCTGGGGCTGCCGTTGTTCATCGCTACCTGCCAACGCTGTGGAGGAGACGCTACGATTGAGTCGGCGCCCGGGCAGGGCACGGTGGTTCGCGGGTGGATGCAGACCAGTCACCTGGACCGGCCTCCACTAGGGGATCTGGGTGGGGTGGTACAGACCTTGGCGCTGGAATCTAATCTGCGTTTCTGGCGTTATGAGTATCGGGTGAACGAGACGAGCTTCGTCCTCGAGAGCGACGGCTGGAAGCGCGTGCCGGGAATGGGGCCAGCCGGGCCGGCGGCGCTGGTAGAGCTGCGCGCATCAGTCAATCGACAGGTGCGCGAAATGGGCGGCACTAGATAAGCCCGCAGGCAACAACTGCTGGCCGAGTAGCGTCAAACAAAGAGACAACCCATAGCAGATTTCGCAGTTCTCGTCGGCACGAGGTCGCGAGACGATCATAGCGCTGCGTGCCATGCCAGATCCTGGAGCAGGAGGCACGCGGCAGGCCAGTTCTGGTGGTCTGAAGTATTTCGGGGAGTCCGGAATGCCAAGAAGGACTTTCCGCCTGTCCTGAAGCATTAGGGGCAGGCTTTTATTGTGTGAGGAGAACGGGAGAGCGTCGAGCTAGCGGAAACGCGAGAGTGGTTTCTGGTGACGGTCCCGAGAATCAGCCGGCAGGGTCCACCCCGTCGAGCGCTAGGAGTCAGAAGGAGGCAGCGTTGAAGTGAAAAGCCGAGAGGAGCTGCAAGCGATCCGCGAGCGGGCCAAGGCGGCCTTGGCGGTGCGCGAGACCCAAGGGGGCCCCCGTGTTGTCATTGCCATGGGGACTTGCGGGATTGCCGCCGGTGCACGCGAGGTGATGACCACCCTGCTTGAAGATCTGGCCCAACGCGGGCTGGGCGAGATCACGGTATCCCAGACGGGGTGTAAGGGTTTGTGCGACCGTGAGCCGATGGTGGAGGTTCATATGCCGGGTGCCCCGCCGGTAGCTTACGGGGGAGTTACCCCTCAAGTCATGCGGCGGATCGTTGCCGAGCATATCGTGAACGGTCAGGTAGTACAGGAGTATACGCTGAATGCGGAGTTGAAGGAGTAGTTGGCGATGGCAACCACAGAGTGCCTGTGCGCGGAAATCTATTCGAAGATTGATGAGATTGTGAAGACCAAGGGGGCAGAGCCCAGTTCGCTTATCGAGGTGCTGCATGCGGTACAGCAGGAGATTGGGTACCTGCCAGTGCCGGTGCAACAGTACGTGGCGGATGCTCTGGGCCTACCCCCGGGCACGGTGGAGAGCGTAGTGAGCTTCTACAGCTTCTTCACCACCCAGCCCCGCGGACGCCATACCGTGAAGGTGTGTCAAGGGACAGCCTGCTACGTGCGGGGCGGCAAGCGTGTGTTGGAGGTAGTGCAAAAGCAGTGTGGCTGTGGGGTGGGTGAAACCAGCGCCGATCAGCGGTTCAGTGTGGAGGTCGTGCGCTGCATCGGTGCCTGCGGGCTAGCGCCGGTGATGACCGTGGACGAGGACATCTACGACCGGGTGAAGACCACCCGGGTGACCGAAATCCTGGAGAAATACGAGTAGTACAGGCCTCCGAGCCTGACTCCGTAAGCCGCACAGGCTGGGAAGCCTGTGCTACTGAGAGAAGGAGAAGTTCCAGATGCACGCTTATCGTTCGCATGTACTGGTCTGTGCTGGAGCCGGCTGCGTTTCTTCGGGCTCCTTGGCTGTAGCCGAAGCTCTGGAGCAGGCACTGGTTGACCAGGGCCTCGCCGAAGAAGTGAAGGTAGTTCGCACCGGTTGCATGGGGTCCTGTGACCTGGGCCCGGTGGCGGTCATCTATCCGGAGGGCGTCTTCTACAAGAAGCTGACCCCCGAGGATGCCACGCTAATCGTCAGCGAACACCTGCTCAAGGGTCGTCCGGTGGAGCGGCTGATGTATGTGGCTGCCGAGGGCGAAGAGCCGGTACTGAGCATAGAGAACATACCATTCTTCGCGTTGCAGCAGAAGATTGTATTGCGCAACTGCGGCGAGATTGACCCGGGCGACATTGAAGAGTACATCGCCCGCGATGGCTATGAGGCGCTGGCCAAAGCGCTCACGGAGATGACACCCGAGGAGGTTATCGCCACGGTCAAGGCCTCTGGCCTGCGCGGACGTGGCGGCGCCGGCTTCCCGACCGGCATGAAGTGGGAGTTCACCGCCAAGGCCGAGGGCACCCCGAAGTACGTGGTGTGCAACGCCGACGAGGGCGACCCCGGGGCCTTCATGGACCGCAGCGTTCTGGAGGGCGACCCGCACAGCCTGATCGAGGCCATGACCATCGCCGGGTATGCCGTTGGCTCCAGCCAGGGGTATGTCTATGTGCGCGCAGAGTACCCGCTGGCCATCCAGCGACTGCAGGTGGCCCTGGCCCAGGCCCGCGAGTACGGTCTCCTGGGCGAGGATATCCTGGGCTCCGGCCATAGCTTCGACATTCAGTTGCGCATGGGCGCCGGAGCCTTTGTCTGCGGCGAAGAGACAGCCCTGATGGCTTCCATCGAGGGCCGGCGGGGTGAGCCACGACCGCGTCCGCCCTTCCCCGCCCAGCAAGGCCTGTTTGGCAAGCCAACCCTGCTCAACAACGTCGAGACCTACGCTAACATCGCCCCCATCATCCTCAACGGACCAGAGTGGTTCTCCTCCTTTGGCACCGAGAGGAGCAAGGGCACCAAGGTCTTTGCCCTGGCTGGACATGTCAACAACACCGGGCTGGTTGAAGTGCCGATGGGCACACCGCTGGGAACGATCATCTACGAGATCGGCGGCGGGATTCGTGGCGGGCGCAAGTTCAAAGCTGCCCAGACTGGCGGGCCCTCCGGCGGCTGCATCCCCAAGGAATATCTGAATACTCCGGTGGATTACGAGCAGCTCAAGGCGCTGGGCGCCATCGTCGGCTCCGGTGGGCTGATCGTGATGGATGAGACCACTTGCATGGTCGACCTGGCGCGTTATTTTCTGGACTTCGTGCAGGATGAGTCGTGCGGCAAGTGCCCGCCGTGCCGCATCGGCACCAAGCGTATGTTGGAGATCCTCGAGCGTCTCTGCTGCGGCGAGGGCCGCGAGGGGGACATTGAATTGCTGGAGGACCTCGGCGCCCAGATCGCCGCAACTTCACTCTGTGGCCTGGGACAAACGGCGCCGAATCCGGTGCTGAGCATGATCAAGTATTTCCGCGAGGAGTTTGAGGAGCACATCCACGACAAGCACTGCCGGGCCGGGACCTGTAGCGAGATGATGAAGGCTCCGTGCGAGCATGCCTGCCCAGCGGGTATTGATGTGCCAGCCTACGTCAACCTTATCGCCCAGGGGAAATTCGATGAGGCATACGCAGTGATCCGCGACGCCAACCCCTTCCCCTCGGTGTGCGGACGGGTGTGTACCGCGTACTGTGAGGCGCAGTGTCGTCGCGGTCAAATGGATGCGCCGGTGGCCATCCGTCTGCTCAAGCGGGCCGCCTCCGATCTGCGTACCACGACCTGGAAGCCGGAGCTGGAGCCGCAGCGGCACCAGAAGGTGGCAGTAGTGGGATCGGGGCCCGCAGGCCTCACCGTGGCCTACGATCTGGTGCGCAAGGGCTATGAGGTAACGGTGTTCGAGAAGCAGGCGATTCCTGGCGGCATGCTGGCCTTGGGCATTCCGGACTATCGCCTGCCTGCAGAAATCCTGCAGAAGGAGATCCAAGAAATTCTGGATCTGGGGATCGAGCTGCAGACCGGGGTGGAGTTCGGCAAGGATATCACGCTCCAGGACCTCGGCGATCAGGGATATGAGGCAGTGTTCCTGGGCATCGGCTGCCAGGTGGGGATTCCTCTGGAGGTCCCGGGAGCCGAGGCTGAGGGCGTGCTGGACGCGGTCAAGTTTCTGCGGGAGTTGGCGCTGCGCGAAGAGCCACAGATCGGTGGGCGCGTGGCCGTCATCGGCGGTGGTGATACAGCGATTGACTCGGCCCGCTCAGCCCTGCGCCTGGGGGCGAAAGAAGTGCACCTCGTCTACCGGCGGACCGAAGAGGAGATGCCGGCTCATCCTGAGGAGATCGAGGCCGCGCGCGCAGAGGGCATCAAGTTCCACATGCTGGCCGCGCCTCGCGAGGTGCTATCCAAGCAGGGCAAGGTGGCGGGGCTGGTCTGCCAGCAGATGCGATTGGGCGAGTTCGACAAGAGCGGCCGCCGGCGGCCGGTTCCGGTGGAGGACGCCGATTTCACCCTGGAGGTGGACACGGTGATTGCCGCGATCGGCCAGAGGATGGATCCGGCCTGTGTGTGTGTGGATTGCGACGGTGGCAAGATCCTGAGCGAACCACGCACCGGGGAGACCTCCCTGCCGGAGGTATTCGCCGGTGGGGATGCGACCTGGGGGCCGATGACGGCAGTAGATGCCATTGCCGACGGGCATCGGGCCGCAGCCGCCATTCACAGCAAGCTCTCCGGCGAACCCTTGCCTGAGCCCAAGAAGCGTCCCCGGACGCGTGTCTCGGCAGAGGTGATGGCGGAGTTGGAGGCCACCGCAGACCAGGAGATCGCCCCGGTTGAGCCGGAGAGAATCCCCGAAGAGCAGCGCTGTACCGGCTTCTGTGAGGTGGAGTTGGGTTTCTGCCTGCCCGCGGCCTGCCAGGAAGCCTCGCGATGCCTACACTGTGACTACGTGATGATAGAAGAAGAGTAGGCCAGGTAGTCGGCGTTTCGTTCGTCCCCTGCCCGATGGGGGCCTCGTGGGACGTCCGCGTGAGCTAGAAGTAGGAGGAAGTCTAATGTCGGATATCAACGTGACAATTAACGGCCAGAGCCTGAAAGCAGAGCCCGGGCAGACCATCCTGGAGGTCGCGCAGCAGGCGAAGATTCACATCCCCACCCTGTGCTACCATCCCGACTTGCCGCCGATAGGGGCTTGCCGTGTGTGTTTAGTGGAAATTGAGGGTGAGCGTGCCCTGCAGCCTTCCTGCTCCTTTCCGGTGCGTGACGGCATGGTGGTGCGCACCCACTCGGCAGCGGTGCGCAAGGCACGTCGCGCGGTAGTGGAGCTTTTGCTCTCCGATCACCCCTCGGACTGCACCGCCTGCGTGCGCAACGGCAACTGCGAGTTGCAGGCACTGGCCGAGGAGTTGGGCATCCGCGAGGTGCGGGTGCGGGTGGAACCGCACGGGTACGAGGTGGACGATTCCAGTCTCGGCGTCGTGCGCGACCCGGACAAGTGTATCCTGTGCCGGCGCTGCATACAGACCTGCGAGGAGATTCAGGGCGTGAGCAGTCTGCGCATCAAGGGCCGCGGCTATGACAGTCTGATTGGCACGGCGTTTGACTTACCCCTGGGGGATGCAGTATGCGTCAACTGCGGACAATGCATCAATCGTTGCCCCACCGGGGCGCTCACGGAGAAGACCGCCATTCCCGAGGTCTGGGCGGCGTTGGAGGATCCGGAGCTCTTCGTAGTGGTGCAAACCGCGCCCGCCGTGCGCGTCGCGCTGGGAGAGGCCCTGGGCATGCCACCGGGGGAGGTCGTCACCGGCAAACTGACTACAGCACTACGCGAACTGGGTTTTGACCGCGTCTTCGATACTGACTTCAGCGCTGACCTAACAATCATGGAGGAGGGGTATGAGCTAGTCAAGCGCGTAACCGAGGGCGGGGTGCTACCGCAGATTACCTCCTGCAGCCCCGGCTGGATCAAGTTCATCGAGCATTTCTACCCGGAGCTGCTGCCCCATCTGTCCAGCTGTAAGTCGCCCCAGCAGATGTTCGGGGCGGTGGCCAAGACCTACTTTGCCGAGGAGGCGGGCGTGGACCCGGCCAAGATGCGGGTGGTGTCCATCATGCCTTGCACCGCGAAGAAGTACGAGGCGGCGCGCCCGGAGATGCGCGATTCAGGCTACCGCGATGTGGACTACGTCCTCACCACGCGTGAGCTAGCACAGATGATCAAGCAGATAGGCCTGGACTTCGCTCACCTGCCGGAAAGCGACTATGATGATCCGCTAGGCGAGTCCAGTGGTGCCGGTGTCATCTTCGGCGCGACCGGAGGGGTCATGGAGGCAGCGCTGCGCACCGCCTATGAGGTCATCACCGGTGAGAGGTTGGAGAACGTGGACATTGTAGCGGTTCGAGGGATGGAGGGCGTACGCGAGGCGACCGTCAAGTGTGGCGACCTGGAATTGCGCGCGGCGGTCGCTCATGGCCTGGCCAATGCGGCCCAGCTTCTGGACAGGATTGTCGCCGGCGAGGCTGACTACCACTTTGTGGAGATTATGGCCTGTCCGGGCGGGTGTCTGGGCGGCGGAGGGCAACCAGTCCCTACCTCGATGGCGATTCGCCAGGCACGGGCAGATGCCATCTATCAGGCAGACCGTAGCCTGCCCATCCGGCGGTCGCATGAGAACCCCTCGATCAAGCGCCTCTATGAGAGGTTCCTTGGTGAGCCGCTGAGCGAGAAGTCGCACCATCTACTGCATACGCACTACACTCCGCGCAGCAAGCAGACGGTGGAGACGGAGACGGAATAGCAGAGACGTTGGCAGTGGACACTCTTGGCGGGCGGATGATCCGAAGCCCAGTTCTTCCGGGCGGCAGATCATCCGCCCGCTTTGCCTGAAGGAGGCGGTGAGCGCAGGCCCACCCTCTCTGCAACCAGGCGACGCTTACTCGAAGCGCAGCGCGTCGATCGGGTTGAGGCTGGCGGCGCGGCGGGCCGGGTAGATGCCGAAGAAGATCCCTACCGCCCCCGAGACCACCACCGCCAAGAGCACCACTGGAAGCTGTACCATCGGGGGTACTTGCAGAGCTGCCCCCGCGATGCGTCCCAGCACTACGCCCAGGAGAATCCCGAGGACCCCTCCCAACAGGGAGATGACCATGGCCTCAATGAGGAACTGGGTGAGGATGTTGTGGGCGGTAGCTCCCACCGCCTTGCGGATGCCGATCTCGCGGGTGCGCTCAGTGACCGACACCAGCATGATGTTCATGATGCCGATGCCGCCTACGAGCAAGGAGACCAGGGCGATGCCGCCCAGCAGCGAGGTCATGGTGCGGCTGCTGGCGGCGCTGGCTTCGAGAATCTGTGACTGGCTGCGCACCTGGAAGTCATCGTTGTCCGGGAAGGGAGGGCGCAACCTATGGCGCTCGCGCAGCAGGCTGGCGATCTGTTCGGTGACCGCTTCCATGTCCCCCTCCGTCTTGCAGCTCACCGCAATCTCGTTGAGCCAGGTGCGGTTGAAGACCCGACGCAGCGCTGTGGTGACGGGAATCATCGCCACGTCGTCCTGATCCTGCCCGAAGGCTCCGGAACCCTTCTCCTTGAGCACGCCGATGACTGTAAAGCGGATTTGGCGCAGGAGAATGGCTTGGCCGATCAGGTTGGCGCTACGGTCACCAGTCAGATTCTCGACCAGACTCCGCCCGATGACCGCCACCCGGGCGCGACCAGCGAGCTCCTGACGATTGAAGAAACGCCCCTCCTCGATCTCCCATTTGGCCACGTTGAGATAATCCTGAGAGACGCCCGCGATCTGAGTGTTCCAGGCTTTACTGCCATACTTGGCCTGGCCATTGCCGCGACTGACCTGAGCGATAGCGGCGATGCCCTCGGCGCTCTTCTTGGCAATCGCCTCCGCGTCCTCCGGGGTCAGGGGACGACGAACTATTTGGGCGCCACCTGCCGGACGCCCGAAGCTGCGAGTGACGGTCAGCAGGTTCGTGCCCATGGAAGCGAACTGCTGGCTGATCTGATGAGCCGCGCCCTGGCCAATAGCCACCATAGCGATAACTGCGGCCACCCCGATGACTATGCCCAACATGGTCAGAGCCGTACGCATTTTGTTGGTGCGCAGGGCGCGGAGGGCGATTCTAATGGATTCCCAGAAGTTCATACAGTTCCATCCTAGCGCAGAGCGGGGCTCGGACCCTCGCCCTGCAGCAATCTCATTCCACTGGCAGAGTCGGCAGGATGTCGGTGGCGAAGAGCCGATCCGTCACCGGTTCATCACCCACGACATGCCCGTCACGAAACATCACGACACGCCTGGCATGTTGACCGATATCGTGCTCATGAGTGACCATTACTATCGTGATCCCGGCCCCGTTGAGCTCCTGGAACAGCGCCATGATCTCCTCGCCCTGGCGGCTGGCCAGGTTGCCGGTGGGCTCATCAGCGAGAATGATGGTGGGGCTATTTACCAAGGCGCGCGCGATAGCCACGCGCTGCTGCTGGCCGCCGGAGAGCTGGTTGGGATAATGTCCGATGCGGTCCCCCAGCCCCACTCGCTCCAGGGCTTCTACGGCCTTGGCGTGACGATTCTCGGCTCCGTTGTAGAGCAAGGGTAACTCCACGTTCTCCAGGGCGGTGGTACGCGGCAGCAGATTGTACTGCTGAAACACGAAGCCGAGCTGGTGATTGCGAACGCGCGCCAGGTCAGCGTCGGACATACTGGAGACCTCTACGCCCGAAAGCTGATAGGAGCCGGAGGTGGGAGTATCCAGGCAGCCCATGATATGCATCATGGTGCTCTTCCCGGAGCCGGAAGGCCCCATGATGGCGACAAACTCCCCCGCCTCCACAAGCAGGTCGACACCGCGCAGAGCGTGGACGTCCACCTCCCCGAGCGAGTAGACCTTGGTGATGCCGGTCATGCGAATAAGACTCACTAGCGACCTCGTCCTCCTCCGGTAGGGGTGCCTAGCGGGCTGCGCAGGAAGAGCACCTGGCCCCTGCTGGAGAACTGCTCCAGCCCCAACTGGTCAAAGCCGGCTACCACGACCTCGTCGCCTTCACTGATGCCACTGAGGATAGCCGTGTTGGTGCCATCGGTGTTGCCGATCTCCACGGTCCTCACGTCCGGCTTGCCATTGGCCAGAACCACAACCTGATTCACCGTGGCGGGACGCCCGCCAGCACCAGGGGCAGCGCCCGGAGGGCCACCCTCCGGCCGGCCCGGTGATGCCTCGTCCCGTCCCTCTCCAGTCTCGGCTCGAATCTGCTTGACGGCCTCGTTGGGCACCAGGAAGATATCGTCCTGGCGAGAGATCGTCAGCGTCACCTCAGCCGTCATCTGTGGCTTGAGCAGTCCCTCCTCGTACTCATCCAGGGCGACAGTGACCTGGTAGGTGACCACATTGTCCTGGAGCGTCGCTGCCGAGGAGATCTTGGACACCTTGCCCGTGAGCTTCAAGTCGGGAAAGGCATCCACGTGAACCTCGGCGGCTTGGCCCAGGTGGACCTGGGCGATGTCGGTTTCGTCTACGTTGGCGTGTACCTCCAGCCGGCCGAGGTCCACCACCTCCAGCAGAGTCGGAGCGGCCAGGCCCGCCGCCACCGTCTCACCTTCCTGCTGGGTTAGGCTGATGACCGTGCCCGAGATGGGGCTGCGAATGTTGCTCTTGTCAAACTGGGCTTCCTGATATGCAACTTGGGCCCGCGCTTGCCGCATGGCCTCGTAGGCGGTCTGAACATCCTTCTGCTTGAGCTTGTCCTGGGTCATGTTACCCAACGCGACCTGCTGGGAGACACGGGCGTTGCGGACCTCGGCCTCGGCCGAAGCGACCTGGGCCTCGGCCGAACGCACGCTCTGCCGCGCCGTTTCTAGCTGACTCTCACTCTGGATCACAGAAGCCTTGGCATCGTTGACCGAGGCCTCGGCGGCGGCGACCGCCTCAGTGCGGACCACGTCCTGATAGGTCTGCGCCTCGGCAGCGGCGAGATTGGCCTGGGCTTGAACCACCTGATCGCGCGCCGCCTGCAAGTCGGCGGTAATCTTCTGCCGCGTGAGATCCAGGTTGTTCTGGGCTGAACGTGCTGCCTGCCGGGCCAGATCATCCTGATTCCGCGCCGAATCTACTTCCTGCTGGGAGACGTAGCCCTTGGCCAGGAGAGTTTGCTGTCGCTGCAGGTTAGCCGCCGCCAGCTCGACGTTGGACTGAGCTTGCCGCAGAGAGGCTTCGGCATTGGCAGTTTGCAGATCGGCACCCTTCTGAGTCTGGACCAGGTTGGACTGGGCGGTGCTGAGCGCTGCTTTGGCCCGCGCGATATCAGCCTGCGTCTGCTCGGGCTGGAGCCGGGCGGAGGCCTGGGCCGAGCGGAGATTGGCCTCTGCCGACTTGAGACGGGCCCGCACGCCGGACAGCGCAGCCGTGGCAGACTTCACCTGACTGCCGGCCGAGGCGAGATTGGCAAGGGCCTGAGCGCGCTGGGCCTGAGCCCGGTGCAGCGATTCGGTAGCCTGCTCAAAAGCGCCGGCCAGTTGCGTATGTTGCATGGAAACACCCGTGAGCTGCTGCTGATACCTGCTCTCAGCCTGGGCCAGGTTGCGCCGGGAGGATTCGAGGTTGGCTGCGAGGTCCGGAGCGTCAAGGGTGACGATAATCTGGCCGGGGCTGACCTTGTCGCCCAGGTCCACGTATAGGCGTTGGATACGACCGGTGATCTGGGAACCGATTTTGACGTTTGCGCCGGTCTCAGCTTCAATGGTGCCGGTAGCCGAAATGGTCTCGACGAGGGAGCCACGAGTGACCTTAGCGGTCCTGACCGCGCTGTCGGTCTGGGAAGAGCGACGGCTCCGGAGGAACCAGAACACCCCCACCGCCAGCACCACTACTACCACCCCCAGAATCAGCAGCCGCGTGCGCAGGCGGGCCTGTCGGGCTCTCTTTACGCTATTTGCAAGATCCTTGATTTCGGCCATGTTGTGTTTCCTTCCGGACAGCGATTCTCAGTTGCGGTTACGACGTGGCGGCGGGAATCTCAGGAACTCCGACCGCCGCTTGCAGGGCGATGAGTGAGGTGTTGTAGTTGTAGAAGGCGGCGACCAGATCGGACTCGGCCCGGCGTAGCCTCTGTTCCGCATCAGTAACATCCAGCACCGTACCAACTCCGGCCTGATAGCGCTCCTGCGCAGCTTCAGCATTCACCTGGGCGGCCCGGAGCGCAGTCTGGGCTGCGTCAATCTGGGCGTGGGAGGCCATAACATCGAGATAGCTGTTCTCCACCTCGCGGCTAGCCGCTAGCTCGATCTGGCGCAGGTTCTCGGTGGCGATGCGCAGAGCGGCGTCAGCGCTATCGGCAGCCGCGCGACTGGCGCCGGAGTCGAAGAGAGGCAAGGAGACGCCAATCTGACCCTCCCAGCCATCGCCGCCGCGACCATTTGTGAACCCCAGACTATTCGAGGCCGAGACGCTGATGAGCGGGCCCTGCTGCAGACGCGCAACCTCCCGTTGCAGGCGGGCCGCCTCTACCAGCGCCTTTTGACGCAGAATGTCGGGGCGCTGCAGATAGGCTTGGTGTCGCAACGTCTCCAGGTCACCCGGGAGCGGAGGACGGCTCAAGCGATCGGCCAGTTGCAGCGGGGACTCAGCGGGGAGGCCCATGGTCTGTTTGAGGAAGTTGAGTGTGACACGAGCCTGGTTGCGGGCCTGGATCAAGGACACCACCGCTTGCTGCAGCTCCACGTCAAAGGGGTAACGATCGGCGGGAGCAGTCGCACCGGCGGCAATCCGGGCCTCTGCCGCCTCCAGATGCTGTGTGGAGGCTTGCACAGCCCGATCGGCGACTCCCACCAGCTCCTGGGCCGCAAGCGCGACGTAGTAGTCCTGGGCGACCGCCAAGATGAGGCTGCGCCGGGTATCCATCAGTGCATGGCGTTGGCCCGCCACCTGGGCCTCCGTGGCGCGGATCTGCTGTGCGCGTCCGCTCTCGAAGAAGCTCTCATAGAGTCTCACACCCACCTGGCTGGTGGTGCTCGGGGTAGAGCTCAGCCCCGAGCCGGCACCGAAAGGTCGCCCGCCGCTAGCACTGACCTGGCCGATGGCGGAGAGCTGGGGCAAGCCCTGGGCGCGGGCCTGGGTGACGCTGTTGCGGGCCTGTCGCACCTGCTCGCCAGCCACCGCCAACTGCGGGTTGGCGGCCAACGCCACCTGCACACAGGCCTCCAGAGTCAGGGGCTGGCTGAGGTCTACGTCAGCAGGAAGCGGAGGCACGTCGGGCTGGGCCAGAACCGCGCCTCCGAGTATAAGAAGCAGGCTCGCAAACCACGCGGTTATTCTCATATTAGCCATAACTGTCTAGGCCTCGCTTTCCAGATACCCGCTCATTCCACCATCGGGAGAGTGGGGGACGGACCGAAAACTCTATCTCTTAACGCCATGCGTTGCCTTCAGGTTGCGCGCCCGGGCAGGATGAGCACTCCCATCAGGGGAATTGGCGACCCCTGGCAGCCATGACCTCCGCCGTTAACTGCTCCAGAGCCTCGGTAAGACCCGCACGGCGTTGGGGATTCCCGCCTCCCAGCAATTCCTTCAGGCGTGTGCAGTATTCGGGGAAAACCTGCCCATATACCTCTTCCCCGCGCTCCGTCAGCACGGCCAGCACCACGCGCCGATCCTGGGGATGTGGCAGTCGCTTCACCAGCCCTGCTTCCTCCAGCCGATCTACCAGCCCCGTGATGTTGCCGCCAGTGACTAGCAGTTGCTGGCTGATCTCGCTCAGCATCATCCCGCCCGGATCGGCCTGCGCGAGGGCGCAGAGAACATCCCATTGGGGCGGAGTCAGATCGTGCTGGGCAAAGAGGGGACGCACCTCACAGCCTATGGACATTCCGGCGCGCAAGATCGCGCGGAAGAGTCGGATCACACTCCGGGCCTGATTATCCACGCTCCGACGGGCCATGGCGGTTACTTTACACCATAATATTTTAGACGTCAAGTATTAGCCACCAGATTCCCGCAAGAGTGCTCAACGAAGCAGTCATCGGCAAAGAAGCCCGTTGGCTCTCTCCTTGACCCTCCCCTTCCCCCTGTGCTACCATCCTGCATAAGCGCCGGGCGGCAGGCTCGGCCTACTGGCGGTATTGGTGATTCCCCATGCATCTCTACGAACTCTCTGCTCATGAACTGGCCCAGGGCCTAGCGGCCCGGGATTTCTCCGCCCGCGAGGTCACTGACGCCCATCTGGAGCGCATCGAAGCGCTCGAGGACCGCGTCCGTGCCTTCCTGCTGGTCACTCCAGAGGCCGCGCGCGAAGCTGCTGACGAGGTGGACCGCCAGCGCGTTGCCGGGGAGGACCTCCCACCGCTGGCCGGAGTGCCCATCGCTCAGAAGGACCTGCTCTGCACCAACGGCCTCCGCACTACTTGCGGCAGTCGTATGCTGGAGAACTTCGTGCCTCCCTATGATGCCACGGTCGTCGCGCGCTGTCACGAGGCCGGCCTACCCATGCTGGGCAAGACCAACATGGACGAGTTTGCCATGGGCTCCTCCACGGAGAACTCGGCCTTTCAGATCACCGCTAACCCCTGGGACCTGGAGCGCGTGCCGGGTGGGTCCTCGGGAGGGAGCGCCGCGGCAGTCGCGGCTTGCGAGGCTCCCCTGGCCCTGGGAACCGACACGGGCGGCTCCATCCGCCAGCCCGCTTCCTTATGCGGGATCGTGGGCCTGAAGCCTACCTATGGCCGCGTCTCACGCTACGGCGTGGTTGCGTACGCCTCCTCACTGGACCAGGTAGGCCCCTTCGCCCGCAACGTCACGGATCTCGCGTTGCTCCTCCAGGTCATCGCCGGACATGACCCCCATGATGCGACCAGCGTAACGGACCCGGTCCCGGACTACCTCGCCGAGATGCAGAAAGGTGTCACCGGGTTGAAGGCTGGCCTGCCGAAAGAGCTGTTTGGGGAGGGGATTGACCCGGCGGTGAAGTCCACCCTCCTGGCAGCGGTGGACAAGCTCCAGAAGCTGGGCGTGGAGTGCGAGGAAGTGGAGATGCCGCATGTGGACTACTCGCTGCCCTGTTACTACATCATCGCCCCGGCGGAGTGCAGCTCCAACCTGGCGCGCTATGACGGTGTGCGCTACGGGCACCGGACTAAAGAGCCGGTCAGCGACATTTACGACCTGTTCAGCAAGACGCGCGCGGAAGCCTTCGGGCCAGAGGTGCGCCTGCGCATCATGCTGGGGACCTACACGCTGAGCGCGGGGTATTACGACGCCTACTACGTGAAAGCGCTGAAGGTGCGGACGCTGATCAAGAGCGATTTCGACCGGGCGTTTGAGAAGTATGACGTGCTGCTCTCGCCGACCTCACCCACCACGGCCTTCAAGATCGGGGAGAAGGCAGACGACCCGCTGGCGATGAAGCTGGCGGACATCTGCACGATCCCGGTAAACCTGGCGGGCCTGCCGGGGATGAGCCTCCCGTGCGGGTTTGTGGAGGGCCTCCCCGTCGGCATGCAAATCATCGGCAAGCCGTTCGGCGAGGCGGAGATGTTAAGGATAGCATACGCCTACGAACAGGCGGAGGGGTGGAAAGAGCAGCGGGCCTCCCTATGAGGGTGCGCTCACTCCGAATGTAGGGGCGGCAGTTACGACTGCCGCCCGCGAGGAGCTCCACATCTGGAGCCTGAGAATGCCATGGCCGTGTTTCTGATCCCGGTGAGGAATCTCATCAAGCAACATGGCAAGGCCGGTGCTGACCTCCAGGAAATCGTCATTTCCGGCAAGGGGAAGCAGGAGTCTGAGGCGACCCTCCGTGAGGTCCTCGCACGCAGCCAGAAATACGCGCGAGCCACGGTCAACCTGCTCGACTCGGGCCATTGGGAGGCCGCCGCTCTGATTGTTAGAGCTGTCTGGGAAGACACTGCTGTGCTTGGGTACATCCACGCGAAAGGTCCTCGGAAGAAGCAATATGCCGCCCTGTACAAACTGAGTTTCGCCCTTCAGCAGGAACGCATGCAGGTAACCCTCGACCAATGTGGCGCCACGGACCGCTTCCAAGATGACCGGGAGTCCGCCCGCCAACGCAGAGCACTTGACGAGCGAGTGAAGCAGTTCGAGAAACTCCGAGCGGACCTATGGGAGGGAGCCCGCAAGCCGGACGGCACACCGAAGTGCAAGAACACGTGGAACGGACTGACGATACGTGACACCTGGGAGCAGGCAAGCCTTCAGTCGCCGTACACGTACGTCATGCACTACATGTCGCTATGCCCGTATGTCCACTCCGACTCTTTGTCATTTGCGTCTGGAGGTTTTGCGACTGAGTTTGGCATAGCGGACCCGCAAGAGGAAGCGCAGGAAACCGCCACCGTGGCTGTGAGACTCCTGCTCGCCTTATGGCTGCAACTGGTCTATCTGAAGGACACGGCGGCTGCCCTCGCTGACTTGGAGATTCCTCCGGAAGACCAGCTTGAAAAGGCTGCCAGTACCATCTGCACGTCTGCGGGCATGGCCAAGGCAGAAACCAAGCCCCGCAAATCGGGCTTGTCCTCGGTCAATGACCCATGACGTCGGCTGCGGGTAGCGCAAGGCTGGAGATCAGCGCCGGGCGGCGGTAGTAACCGCCGCCCCTACATCGGAACCGTGACCTTGCTCAGGAGGTGTCCCACATGACTTTCCAGGGTTGGCCCCTCACTTCCCTCGCGTTGCTCCTTCTCTGTGTCGTTGCCCTCGCCTCCCCCCTCGTCACCGAGGACGGCTACCAATTCGTCGTCCCCACCGAGCCCCTCCCCGCCAAGCCCTGGCATGATCATTTCGTGGACGAGAACGCGAAGACCCCTGAGGGGCAGCCGAATAACTCCGCCAAGTGGATTGACTGGTTCCTCCAACGCTCCCTGGATAATCAGCTTGAGAAGACCGCGGCGCAGGGCCCCTGGGAGACCTCTGCCTTCTTCTTCAACTGGGCGATGTGGGGCTATCTCTCGCCGGATTCCAGGTTCCAGGGCGACCAGCGCATGATCACCATGAGCCAGACCTGGCTCGATACCCTGCAGAAGACCGTCGCCACGGCCCCCACTGACCCTGAGAAAGCCCAAACCTGGCAACCCCGCCGCCTCAATAGTTGGGGCTTCCTGGAGTACACCCAGCCGCTCCTGGAGGTGCTCCACCGCCCGGACTTGCAGGCCAAGCTCGGGGAGGAGCGCGTGGAGGCCTTCCGGGAGCTGGTGCTGGAGAACGTGCGGCATTACGGCTCGGCGGAGTACTACAATAAGATGATGGAGGGCGCGGAGACCTACATCAACCCCGCGGTCCACCCCATGGCCGTCTACATCCACGGCTGGATCCTGACCGGCGAGAAGAAATACCTGCAGATGGCCCACCGCATCGTCCACATCCTGGGACGCGACCAGCTCCCCAACGGCATGTTCCCCTACCGGTACAAGATATACGGCCCGCGGCATCAGGAATTCGAGACCATGTACTACCACAACATGGACCTCCGCGGGCTGTACCTGTACTGGTGGGCTACGGGGAGCCAGGAGGCCGAGGCGATCTTCCGCAAGTCCGTCCCCTACTACCCCCTGAACCTGGAGCCGCCCTACTACTTCAACGACGGCGCGGACATCTGGTGGAAAGATCAGTGGCGCACCTTCTGGCCGGAGCATATCGCCATGGTCGCGGCGGTGACGGGCGACGGCGAGAACGCGAAGATCGCTAACGACATGGCGCGGGACGGCATCAGCGGCGACCGGATTGACCTCCCCCTGGGCGCGCACGCCTACCAACAGATGGGCTTACGGCAGGTGGAGGAAAAGCCCGTGCGGGACGAGTACCTGATCGAGGATCCGGACATTCGCGGGGTACGGCTACGCTTCGGGAGCTGGTCTTCCACCTTCACCACCAGCTCTTTCACCTTCACCCGCGCGAGTGCCATGGCAATCGCCGAGGATCACAAGCACTGGTCTGCGCTCCACCTCGCCCGCCCGGTGGTGGTGACCTCGCCACTTACCAGATCGGACCGTGACTACAACACGCTGGGGAGGAGCGGAGCCTTCTACAACGCGGCGCTGGGCACGCGGGCGGCCGCTGTGGCGACGGTGTACTCCCCGGCGCTGACCGCCGCCACCTGGGCCGACGAGCAGCCCGAGGCCCCGTGGCAAATGCGCGAGGTGTGGCTGCTGACCGCCGAGGGTGATGTGGGGCTCATCGAGAGCACGGTCCTGGAGGCCAACGAGGCTCGCGAGTTGCACCACGAGTTCCGCTTCATCCCTTCCGAGCCCATGGGCGAGGGCGAGGAGCTGGGAGAAAAGGACTGGGCGATCAGTGGAATACGGTTCAAGGTCTGGGCCACCGACCTGCCCTTCACCATCCTGGAGCGCGCACGGCGCTCTGCCCTCTCGGCGGAGGACCGCCGGGATTGGCAGGTGACGCTCTCGGATCAGGACCGCTCGCCCCTGCACGTGGCGCTGGACCCGCCAGCGGAGGGGCAGCCGAAGCCGGAGGTCAAGCTGCCGGAGACGCACGCCTATCCCGCCGCGTACAGCCGCTACAGCCTGGTGCAGGTCTCACCGCTGAACGGCATCACCTGGAGTGGCATCTCGCGCGAGACACAGGGCGACTTGGCGATCCTCCGCGCCCAGGCCGGGACGCGGCAATACCTGGTGTTGCACAACGCCGGGAAGCGCTCGGCGACGTACCGGACCTCCGACCCGGCGCAGTACCTCGTGGCCTCCTGGCTCAGCCAGGCCGTGCCTGCACCTCGCCAGGGCAATGAGGTCGTTGTGGAGCTGCCGCCCGGCGGGGTGGCGATCCTGACGCGGTGAGGCCTAAGGGGCGAGTTAAGTATGGTGTCCCTAATTCGACAAAGCGGCGTATAGGCAGGACCCGCACCGGTGACGCCGAAGAGGTTGAGGAGCAGAGAAGGCGCGCCCGCCTGCGGAAGACGGGGCTAGATGAGCCGCAAAACGGGGAAGATGAATCTGCTGTCCCTGGATCTTCGTGGTGGCTCGCATGGCCAAAGCTGCTCCCGGGCTCCTGTCGGACGCCTGCCCCGGTCCAGATAGCGGAACCAGGCAGAGGCGAGCCGGCGTTTGGCATTACAGCAGCAAGCTGGATGACTGGGAGGTAGGGCCATGCGCTCGGGACAGATTGCCGGACTCGTCTTCGTGTACATCCTGATCTCTTTGGCCTGGGCCATTCTCGGCAGCAGTGTCACGGTGCGGACGGAAAACAGCTTCAAGGAGCTGCGCGAGCAGGTGGCCGGGCTGTGGGGCAGTCCCATGAAGCAGCGTGCTCCGGACCTGCAAGTGCAGGAGACCGTCTCCTACACGGATGGTAAGGGCAACCGGCAGACCCGGACCGAAAGCACCGCGTTAGTCCCCGATTCCTCCGACGTCAAGGTCAGTCTCCAGTCCGACGCCCGGCGCAAAGGCCTGCTATGGTACCGGACCTACGCGGTGGAGTTCGACGCGACCTACACCGTATCCCATTCCGCTACGCGCAAGCCGGTGCTGGTCACCACCTTTCATTTCCCCTCCAGCGAGGCCCTCTACGACGAGTTCCTCTTCTCGGTAAATGGCGAGAGGGCGACGGTAGGAGCGCAGGCGCCGCTGGTGCCCTCCGGGAGCAGTGACAAGAGCAAACCGTCGGAGCCAGGTCTTCCGGCTGGCAAATTGACCAAGACCTTCTCTCTGCCGCCGGGAAAGACAGCGACCATCAAGGTCCACTACAAGTCGCGGGGGCTGGATAGCTGGGCCTACGAGTTCGGTCCGGGAGTCACCGAGGTCAGACACTTCAAGCTCGCGGCCACTACGGACTTCCAGCGGGTGGACTTCCCCGCGCGGTCCATCTCGCCCAGCGAGAAGCGGCTCGCTGGCACCGGCTGGGAGCTGATCTGGCAGTTCAAGGACCTGATTACGGGGTTCCAGGTTGGGGTGGAGGCGCCGCAGGAGCTCAATCCTGGCACTCTGGTCTCCCGCATCAGTTTCTTTGCGCCCGTGGGCTTGCTGTTCTTTATCGCGGTTCTGGTGATTGTGGGCCTGAGGTGGGGAAAGAGCCTGCACCCCATGCATTACCTCTTCGTGGGGGGCGGGTTCTTCTCTTTCCACCTGCTTATGGCCTACCTGGCGGATCACCTGGACCTGAAGCTGACCTTTCTGATCTGCGCTTTGGTCTCGGTGGCCCTAGTGGTGAGCTACCTGATTCGAGCCGCGGGAGCCAGCTTTGCGCTGAAGGTGGCCGCACCTGCCCAGTTGGTCTACCTGATTCTGTTCTCCTATACCTTCTTCTTCACCGGCTACACGGGTTTGAGCCTGACGGTGGGGGCCATCGTGACCCTGGCCATCTTGATGCAGGTGACCGCCAAGGTGGACTGGGAGCGTCTGCAGCCGGTACGCAGCGCTCCCGCTCCCCCGCCTCCGCCACCCGGCTGAACGGCTAGGACTCTGGACTCTCCTGCAGCCGCAGACGCAGGGGATGGCCGTCCTTCGCCAGGCCGATCATGATGGGCTGGCCGGGACGCCAACGTTCCTCCGGACTGGTCATGCCGGGCCAGCGCGGGCCTTCGTTCACTGAAGGCTTGAGCGGGGTGAAGGAGAGCGTACTCAGAGGCGCCGCCGCTGATTCGACAACGTACGTGCCCCCGGCCTGCGTCGGGAAGACAACTACGCGCTCTTCACTCTCCAACTTGAAGCCCTCTGGCCCACTCACGCGCAACTGGCCGTCCCAGGGATTGACTAGTCGACACTCCTCCCCCCGTTCGCTCTCGACCACTACGTAGGCGACTTGTCCGCTCAAGATTTCAGAGGTGACCAGGAAGCCAGGCATCGCACGCAGACGGAGCAAGCCCCGCCACTCGGCGGGGAAGGCCGGCCACAGACGCACCCGCTCATCGTACGACTGCAGGCACATCTCTGTCAGGGCGGTGGCGTTGGCGCCGGCGGAGTCAAAACCCGGGGAGTCAATCAACGACTTGGCCCAGAACGTGGTGGCAGGCGTGTTCCACCACCCCTGGGGCCAGCGTTGATTGCCCCCGTGGGCGAGCACGACCTTAAGAGCCTCCTCTGCCAGCCCCAGACGCGCAGCCCACACACCACTGGGGTCCCAACCGGCTCCGCCCCCTCTCCGTGCGAGGAAGGTTGTCCGGGCCTGCTCGTGGTTGGGGCTGCCGATGCCGGCCAGGTTCCAGGGGAAAATGAACTCGCACTCCGGGGACTCAGAGTTCTTCCTGTCAGCGGAGCTGCGGCTCACGTTCTTACCCACGTAGACGCTTTCCACCACCCGGAGATCAGTGGGACGCGGCTCCGGCACGTACACACACGGAAGATAGGCGCCGGTCTCCGGGTCGGTCGGGAAATCGGCCAAGTTATCAAGAAACTCCTGCCAGATCGGGCGCAGCGCGGCATCGCGGCCCAGACGCTGGCTCTCCTGAATCAGGATCGGCAGACAGGAGCGCAGGCCAGCAAGATCCGGCGCGGCATCTTGCACCCGCCACCAGGTCTCACGGCTGTTGGTGGGATAAATATGCCACTTACCGTCCTCACCGCGTTTGGCATACTCCAGGAAGAACTGCACAGCTTCCACCATATAGGGATAGACCTTCTCGCCGAATAGCGCGTCGTTACCGGTGTACTGACACCACTGGTAGAACTGCAGCGCGGTCTCCAGCCCGTTGGTGAGAACGAGGAAGGTAAAAGGACCGCCGGAGAAGCCGCCGTCCACCCCACTGGTCTCCTGTACCTGGAGGCCGCCGACATGGAAATACTGACGCGCATGCTGGCGGCTGACTGGCCAGAGATCCATGTAGAGATCAAACAGCGGCTGGACCATTTCGGGATGATTGGCGGCCGGCAAGCACCAGAACAGCTCGCGGGTATTTTGCCACCAGTAACCACCGCCCCAGCAGCGTGTGTCCTTGTCCAGCAGAAAATTGCCGCCGTTGAACTTTGGACAATAAGGCCCTCGGGACTGACAGCCGGCCCAGTACAGGTTCAGGTACCAGAGTTGCGCCAGGTACTCCGCGGTCATATCAGGCCCGCGCAGGTATAACGCGGACTTGCTCCAGAAGTCAGCCCAGAAGCGCTTGTGCTCAGAGAACAGGGTGCGCCAACCGCGTTGGCGGGCCTGCTCCAGCATATTACGAGCATAGGTCAGGGGATCGCCCTGCTCAGCCCGGACAGCGGGGGCGGCGAAGTAGAGCGTATACTCGACCGGGCCCGTCTCGCCGAGGGTCAATCTGATTGTCTTATCCGCCGCGGGGCTAGCGTTGGCGGACAGACCCTCCACACAGGCTGCGACCACCGAGGTGGTGGGGAGGGGTAATCCCGTCAAGGAAGGTGTCTTCCTCGGCAGGCCAGAGTCGCTAACCATGGCGATGACGCCCTCATCAGCAACAAACTGGACGTCGTCACGCCAATGAGAGAGAATGAGCTCCCGCTTCACGGGGCCCGTTCGGCCGTCCATTACGTGCATGACCACCAGGTCCTGGCCTTCAGCGACGAAGCTGGTGACCAGAATGTCCCCCGTGGGGGTCGTCGCCCGAGTGTAGACCGCCCCCTCGTAGAGCGATAGGCGCTGTTTGAACTCGGTCGCCTCTGCGAACAGGTCCGGGTCGGCCGTGAGTTGAGCCTCCCCAGAAGAGCACTGCATGCCACCGGCGTCACCTCGCCAGAAGCTCCCGTTGTTGAACTTGAGGTACATCCCGCCCTGATTCCAGAGCGCTACGCCCAGGTTACCGTTACCCAGCGGCAGTGCCTCGAAGGGATACAACGCCGGGGTGAGGTAGACCACGTCATTGTGCCCGACCAGGGCCGAGTAATCCAACTGCAGGGAGCCGTCGCGGAGAGCGATCGTGTCGGAGAGGACAGGATCACGCCAGGGCGCCTGGTAGATCTCGCGTCCCTCGTAGCGCGCCTGAACCTCCTGGACAAGTAACTGCCGAGAATAGACGCGGACCTCATCGAGACGGCCGCGGAGCTGGCTGGTGCCTTGGCTGTCTGCGCCCAGGCGCAGGGGCAGTGAGGTGACAGAGAGACTGCCGTAGGCGATCTGGCCGGCGACCTCTTTGCCGTTTACATAGAGAATCTGGTTGCCGTTACGCATGTTGTAAGTGGCAACCACGTGATTCCACTGGCCTGGCGGCAGCTTGACATCACCGTGGAGGCCACTGCGGGCAATGAAGCGCGGTGTGCTACCCGGGTGGAGATCCAGCATGTAGGCTTCGTTCTTCCCCGCACGACCTTTGTCAATCAGGCGTCCGCTGCTCCCCTCCGGTGGGAGCCAAACCCAGCACTCAAGCGTGACGGCCTTCTCAAGCGCGAGCAGCGGGTGGTCAGGGGTCTCCAGGTACCCCTCACCAGTGAACTCAGCGGCCTGACCCAGCCTGCCTTCGCCGAGGCCGACAGTGCCCACGATCTCCAGGTCCAGGCCATTCCCAGAGAGGTCGCGGATCCTGCCCTCCTCCACCTCCTCGAACCCGTACCAGGCGACCAGGGAGGGGTCGAGGCGCTGGTCCGCAATCGCCATAACTGAAGTCAGAGCGAGCAGCAGAATGAGTAACATCGTTGGATAGTAGTTGCACATGATGTCCTTTCAGGCCCCCACTCTTCCTCGTGGGCCTACGGTCGAGAGGTCAAACGGCTCGAAGCCGATCTCTGTAAACGCCGGGGAGTCGGACGCGAGAGTGAAATCGTTGTGCTCCGGGTCGGCAAACTTGGGGTCGGCGATCACTGAATCCACGTCCTGCCCGCGCGCTTGCCATTCCTCGAGGGTGGGGGTCGGCTCACCAAACTTCAGCGGACGGCCCTGGGCATCCCAGTACAGGTTGCGGCGGAAGAGGAAGTTACCGTTGGTCCAGTTGCTCCCCAGCAGCCCCTCGCCGGAGACATACAGCACGTTCCCCTCCAACATGAAGGACAGATGCTCCTCTTCGCGGGTACGAGATACCAGGAACTCGCGGCTGCAGGCGAAGATGTTGTTGCGCAAATTATTCTCGCGTCCATAGTGCTGGTGGAAGGCATCGCACTTGTTGCTGTAGACCAGGTTGTACTCGCTGACGATGTACGAGCTGCCCTCGTCGTGGTACAGGCCCCAGCCGCCATAGGTGGAGCTGACCACATCGTGGATGTGGTTGTGGTGTATCGTGGTGCCGGGCGAGATACCTAGAGTGTAGATGCCGCCCATATCCGAGAGCAGTCCTTTGCCCAGGTCGTGGATGTGGTTATAGGCGAACTCATTGTGAGCGGCGGCGGACTCAGCATAGCCCCAGGTCCAACCCACGGAGATTCCGGAGTAGTAGAGGTCATGGATGTGATTATGCAGCACCGAGTTGAAGGGGCTCTGGCCGATCCATACGCCGATGGCGCTGTAATAGACCAGACCACCCGGGCCAATGTTGCAGTCGGTCACGGTGTTGAAGCCACTGATCTTGCCGTCCGCGACCTCCCGGGTGCCGAGCTTGATTCCCCCCGCCCCGAGGTCCCGCAGGTCACAATGATCCACTACGTTGCCCCAGCAGCCGCGGCCAAAGTCTATCCCATATGTGCCCACGTTGGTCACCGTGCACCGCTCCAAGCCACAGAAGCGGGCCCCGACGGCCTGGAAGGCGCCGGGCACAGATACCGCAGCCTGGGAGTCGCCAGAAGGCTCGCCGGGCTTGAGGTCTTCCTGGTTCAAACGCCACTCGGTGTGCGAGAAGGTCAGGCCCCGGAAGTGCAGATGCTCCACAAAGGCCCCCTCGTCAGGGTCGCCCTCCAGACGGACGAGATGGGTGAGACGGGGAGCAATCACTTCAGCGGACTGCGCCTCTTCACCCGGCAGCGGGAGATAGAGAACGCGCCCCTCGCTGCGGTCCAGATACCACTCGCCCGGCGTGTCCAGAGCTTCGCCAACGTTCTCGAAGACATAGCGCGCCATCAGTTCAGAATGATCGTCCAAAGGCCGGAAAACTGAACGCAGGTAGGTGCGCACCAGATTCTGCTTCTCGTCAACTTCCAGTAGCGGCAGACGCGACTCCGCCCAGAGGGTGAATATGATCATCTCCACATCGGTGAGGTTCTTCCAGACCTGGGCCTCACCGGGGTTAACCAGGAACTCTGTCTGTCCGGAGTTGTATTCCGGAGCTTCGACACCGGGGGCCAGACCCGCAAAACGGTAGAAGCCTTCCTTCGGCAGTCGGGGGCGCTCCCGCCGCTCACCGTTTACCCAGAGCTGCCGGAAATAGGCCTCGGGAGCCGGAGCGGACCAAGCTGGCTGGCCGTTGAAGGTGGTTTCCTTCCAGCCGCTGAGCAAGAATCCGCCGCTCAGCCGCGGTTGCTCACCGGGATAGGCCGCGTAGGTCACAGGGGCAGCCGCAGTCCCGGAATCCTCCGGCGCGAAGACCACAGGTTCAGTGAGAAAGTAAGTGCCGTCTCGCAGCAAGATGGTTACCGGTTGGTCGTGATCTTCGCGGGCGCGGACGGCCTGCTGAGCGCGCTTCAGGGTGGCGAAGGGGCCGTCGGTACCTGCCGGGTCCCGCTCCGGCAGGCGGCCAGACCAGGAATCATCTCCGGCCGGAGATACATAGAAGTCTGCGGTGCTGTCGGTCATGAAGGACACCTCAGTTCTCGTGATGGCACGGACAGGATGGAGGAGTATATTCCCGCTGGGCTTCTGCTCTCCCTCCTGCTCGGAGAAGTCTTGGTCTGGAAGAGAAGGGACTCACGGCTGCTTCAGCGAAGAAGACCGACGACGCCAGATAGGTAGGGAGCCCAGCAGCCAAGCACGGTGCTCCCGCCGCAGACAGAGAGAAGGGAGCGAGAACGCATGTCGAGCGTGGAGGCAGAGACAAAGCCTAAAGCGGACAGGCTGCGGCCAGTGCTCGGGTTGGTGGCGTGGATATTGCTTACTCTCACCATAGGAATGATCGGGGGACGCGCGACTGCGGCGGGGATACCCGACTGGTACGACAAACTAAACCGTCCCTCACTGACACCACCCGACTCAGTGTTTGGCCCAGTGTGGACAGTTCTGTACCTGATGATGGCGGTGGCCATCTGGTTGGTGTGGTTGCGACAGGGCGACTCGCGAGCGGGACGCTCCGCCGCGACCGCGTACATGGTGCAGCTCTTCCTCAACGGCCTGTGGTCAGTCGTCTTCTTTGGCAGCCAGTCTCCGGCAGGCGGAATGCTGGTGATCCTGCTCCTGTGGTTCGCCATACTCTGGACGCTGGTAGTATTCTGGAAACAGCGGCTGGTGTCGGGAGTGTTGCTTATCCCGTACCTCGCCTGGGTGAGCTTTGCCGCAGTGCTGAATTACCAGGTCTGGGTGCTGAACCCCTAGCTTCCGCCCGCCCTGGCAGGCTTACTCTCTACCCGAACAGCGCTACGGCCAGCGCGGCGACATTGCGACCCAGCTTCTCACACTCCCCCGCCGAACGGCCGTCCGGGGCGCCCACGGCGACCGGGCCGTAGTGATCCCCCGAGGCCTCCCCCTTCACGATCATCCCGTGCACCAGCAGCATTTGCAGGATCGCCAGGATCGTGGTTTCATTGCCGCCGGCCAGGCCGCCGGAACTGGCAAAGGCCCCGCCCACCTTCCCCGCGAGTTGTCCGTGGAACTGTACGCTATCGTCCAACAGCTTCTTCAGTTCCGCTGCGGGCAAGCCATAGTAGACCGGCGACCCCATGATGAGCCCGTCATAGGCCAGCAGGTCCTGCGGGGTGATCTCCTCCACCGGGCGGGTGACTACCTCCGCGCCCTCAACTGAGGCCGCTGCCTGCGCGACCAGGTCGGCCATTTGGGCCGTGTTGCCGGTGCGAGAGTAATAAGTTACGAGAATCTTGGCCATGGCAATTACCTCCGGTACCTGTTATGTGTGCGGGACAATCTGCCCCGGTCAGTGTTCACAACGGGCGGGTAGCTGCGGTGCCGCCTTCCCGCCGCTGCAGCGTAGGTCACGGTCACACCTCTCTGGGCAGCCAGACCCGCATCGTTGAGGGTCCGCGATTAGCCCAGGCATAATACGGAATGGCCAGCGCCGTGACGTCGTGACGCGGGGGTAGAGACCTGCTGCCCAACGATCGGTACAGTGGCAGCTCATCGAGCTGCGCACAGGGACTGCACACCGCGCGCCCGGTACCGCGCAGAACAGTGACTCCCCCGAGAAGCTCCGGCTCGCTCTCAGCAGTGAAACCGCCGGCAGCATCCGTGGGCGCCAGCGCGAGATCCAGGATCTCTGCAGCCGGACTATCCACGCTCTCGAAGCAGTAGACCAGTGGCCCTCGCGCTAGAGCCACCGAGCCACGCACCTCCGCAATACGCGGATGCGGTTCCACGACGCGCGGAGGCATAGGCAGTGAGAGCTGCACACGGTCGCCGGGTTGCCAGCGGCGGCGCAGCTCCACATAAGTGCCAGACTCGACGGCGGCAGAGACGGGTTGGCCGTTGACCGTCACCTGCGCAGCCTCAGCCCAACCGGGTATGCGCAGGAACAGAGTGAACTCGACTTCCGCAGCGGGAGTCACAATCAGCTCCACCTCTCCCTCCCAGGGATACTGCGTCTGCTGCTCGAGGCGCACCACCGTGCCGTCAGGCATGGTCAGCAGGGCCTCACAGGCGTCATAGAGGTGAACCCAGACGCCCTCAGAGCTGGTGCTGAACATATAACCCGGAAGCATGGCCAGGGTTCGGTGGATGTTGGGCGGACAGCAATTGCAGCGGAACCAGGGAGAGCGTTGATAGTCCTGCGCGGATAGCGGATTCATGTAGAAGTACTCGGCGCCGGAAAGCGAGACGCCGGAGAGGAAGCCGTTGTAGAGAATCAACTCCATGACGTCGGCAAAGCGCGCCTGCCCGGTCAGCAGCAGCATACGCCAGGCCCACATGGCATGAGCAATCTGTGCGCAGGTCTCTGCATAAGCGCGATTCGGCAGTTCATAGGGCAGGCCGAAGGACTCGCCGTCGAAGCGTTGCCCCACTCCACCCGTGACATACATCTTCCCCTGCACGAGGTCCTGCCACAGCCGCTCGAGAGTCTGGAAGATACCGCTTTCCCCGGTCTCGGCATACCAGTCAGCGCCGCCACAACAGAGATAACCAGAGCGCACACAGTGCCCGACCAGAGCGTCACGGTCCGCAAGCGGCGGGTACGTGTCCTCGGAGGGCTGCTGATGGAGCAGAAAACCGGCGAGGTCCAGGTAACTTTGTTCTCCCGTTTCTCGAAACAGCTCCACCAGTGCCATCTCCACCTCGGGATGGCCGTCCGGGGTCTCAATTTTCCCGGGACCAAATTCACGCACCGCCAGATCAGCGAAACGACGGGCCACCCCGAGGAGTGTCTCCTCGCCAGTGGCGCGATGGTGGGCGATACCGGCCTGGATCAAGTGTCCCAGGCAATACAGCTCGTGTGAACCTGCCAGGCCCTTCCACCGTCTCTCGGGCGGCACATGCGTCGCCAGGTAACCATCCTCGCCCTGAGCAGCGGCAATCTCATCAATTACTGCGTCCACGGAAGCCTTCAGTTCGGGAAGATCCTCGGTGACCAACGTCCAACAGGCCCCCTCCAGCCACTTGTAAACGTCGGAGTCGCTGATGAAGCTGGCCTGTTTGAACTGCCCGGTCTTCCTACCGGACTGATAGCGGAAGTTGTCAAGCACGCCATGCTCTTCCATCGAGGCCAGGAACCTTGGCATGCCCCGACGCGTATTCAGTTCGCGCCGCTGCCGCCAGAAGCCCTCGGCCAGGGTCACGGCGCGCAAGGGAACGGACTGCAGGCGGAATTGTGGGGCATGCCGAGTTTCCACGGTTCCGGCGGTTTTCCAGTCTGAGGACAACGACATGGGGATGCCTCCTTAGAAATTTACTTCCTGAGTCTGCAGGTGGCGGGCCATCTCGGCGACGGTCTGGAAAGCGAAACCCTTGCGCTTCAGCCCGACGATAAGGTCGGGTAACACTTCCAGCGTCTCGGGGATACCATCGTGCAACAAGATAATGGACCCATTCCCGGCTTTCGCCAGCGCCCGCCGCAAGATGTCCGCGGAGGCTGGCCGGGCTGAGTCAGCAGCATAATCACTCCACATGACGACCGTCATACCCAATGTGTTGGCGGACCGTACCACGGTTGAATTGCGGTTGCCCCCGGGTGGCCGACAAAAACGCGGGGCGACGCCGGTGACGCTCTCCAAGGCTGCCGCGCCAGTCCACCATTCCTGATACACCTGCTCAGGTGCCATCTGCGACAGGTCAAAGTGGTTATATGTGTGATTGCCAACCGCGTGTCCAGAGCAGTGCTCGGCCAGTACCAAGGCAGGATGGGCCAGCGCCATTTTACCGACGACAAAGAAGGTAGCTCGAACTTTATGTGTCGCCAGAATTCTGAGGATTCGTGGGGTGAACTCCGGGTGCGGACCATCATCAAAGGTCAGAGCAACCGTGGGAACAGTCAAGTCCCCGCGTGAAATCACCTTAAGCGAGGGCGCAGCTGGGGGCTGAGCGTTATTTGTCCGACTCTTACCGCCCCGTACCGTCGGGAGAGAATGTACCTCTCCCTGAGTGCGGGCCCATGGAGCGGGCTGAGTGGCAGCGACGGAGGTTGCACCTCTACCAGGCGCCACAGCCTCAAGGGACGCCTCCTGTCCCTGTGAGGAGGAGTGCATATTCCCTGGCGGTGACCCAAAATAACAGCCGGCCAAGGCCAGCGCCATCACCGCTAGCACCCAGATCCTCAAGTCGCGTCTGCCTCCAATCCATGGTCGAGCAAGGTTTCCGAGCTGGGGCTTCCCTCGTCTGTCCAGCCCATCATACGATAGTACATGCGCAGGCACTCTCGGAAGCGCTCCCGATTGAGCACGTCCCCCTGGCGCGGCCCCGAGGCAAGTGGTTCCTCAAAGAAGCGATCAGGCAAGGTGTCTTGCTCAGCGGTCAACCCTTCGCGCCAATTATAATAGCGCATCAAGTGCAACCGGCGCTCCCCGATTCGCATGATTTCGTAGTCGCTGGTCTCCCAGCCGGTGACCGCTGCGAGTACTGCCGCCATCTCGGGCATCGAGAAGACTCGCGTGGGAGCGGTGGCGAAGAGACAGAAATCCAAGGCATCGGCTCCGGACCACAGCGAGCCCAGGGCCTTGTACATGGGTACTTTCTTCGGCCCCAGGTAATTCATGGGAATACGTTCTAGGATACCCAAGGTTCGGGCCAAGTTGAGGCTGTGTTCCCAGCCGGCCTGAGTGTCAAAATCCCAGTCATGCTCGCAAATGTCATAGCGGGGGCCGATGGGCGCCACCGCGTAACCTAGTCCCAGATTGGCCTGGCTGCGTGGCTCGAACACGGTCATTTCTAAGCCCTTGACCTGCATGGCATATTTCTCCGCGCCATGCCCAATTCTCTCTGCGGCCCGGCGCGTGCCCTCCGCCAGGATGTCGCCCAGGCCTTCCCGCGCCACGATTTGCTCCATCAACCGCATGGCTCCGTCCATGTCGCCAAAGCTCACCGGTTCGCCATCAGCCTCCGTCAAAAGGCCGCGTTGATACAACTCCATGGCGAAGGAGAGCGTGAAACCGAGCGAGGTCGGATCAAGGCCCTGCTGGTTGCAGAAGTTATTGGCGCGAAGTACCCAATCCAGGTCTGCGATACCCAGGTTGGGACCCATGCTGCCGGTGACCTCCTGATGGGTGCCACTCGCGCGAGGGTCGAGGTCCGGCGCGTTGAGGGGATGCAGAAACTTGATGCAATCATTCGGACAGCCTGGACAGGCGGCGTCGCCCTGGTAGCGCTTGAGGAATTCTTCTTCCTTGAAGGTCTCCGTCCCCTCCATTATGGGCAGGGAGTAGTTGTTGACGCACAGCGCCGCATCCAGACCGTGCAGGTACAGCCAGCAGGAGAAACCCGGCGGCTCCTTCTGCCAGCGGCTGAGCTCGTTCTCCGGCATACGCTTGGCGAAGACGTCTGCCAGTAGACGCAAGCGTTCTGGATGGGCAACTGCCGGGAGCTTTCCCCCGCGCAGCACAAGCGCCTTCAGGTTCTTGCTCCCCATCACCGCGCCCATGCCCATGCGCGCAGCCTGAAAGCCACGATTCGTTACCACGGAGGCGAAGCGCACCCGCTTCTCACCGGCCGGCCCGATGGCGGCCACAGCC
>LSQX01315778.1_pt1 | contig 46344 bp, 45 predicted proteins | sample 654561 | NCBI WGS metagenome assembly LSQX01 (sample SAMN04489861, study PRJNA283612) | anaerobic digester metagenome | isolation source: 4 biogas reactors fed with cattle manure at either 37C or 55C with and... | place: Denmark: Kongens Lyngby | collected 2014 | reverse complement strand
ACATTTTCACTGGCCGTTGACAGTTAAATGAGAAGTGAGAGATGAGATATGAGATATGAGATGTGAGGTGTGAGAAGTGGGAAGCGAGAGACATTAAATGGTAACAACGCGGCCCTTGTGCCGCCCGAAATTGGAAACCGGATGTCATAACCCAAAAGCCATCCAGGAAACCGCCAGGCCACAAAGGGCTGCCCTTTGGGGACAGCCCTCTAATAGTTTTCCCGGTAAAGGGGCTGCCCTTGGCGGGCGCCCCCGGCAAACTCATACCCCGCCGTGGGTTAGAAATGGTAGTACTTACGGGGATTTACGCGCACGTCGTATTCCCTGACCTCGAAGTGAAGGTGAATGCCTGTGCTGTTACCGGTAGTGCCGGCCGTTCCAATGTGCTGGCCGCGGAGCACCTTCTGCCCCACTGATACGGCAATGACGCTGAGATGGGCGTAGAGGGTGCTGAAGCCCTCCCCGTGGTCGATGATGATGCAGTTGCCGTAGCCGCCATACCAGCGTGCCAGGACCACCGTTCCCGTCTCCGCCGCGACCACGCTCCTAGTCCCCAGGGGCACCAGGTCAATGCCGCCATGGTAGTTGCTCCCGCTGCCATGGCAAACCCCGCAGCTGGGCGACGGCTTCCCCTGGCATGAAGGCATGGGGCATTTCCGCCAGCCAAATTCGGAACTGACATAGTAGCTGCCAGCCAGTGGTGAGCGGAGGCTCGTGATGCCAGAGCCGCCGTCTTTACCAATGAGCTCCAAAATGAGGCGGTCCAGTTCCTGCGCCTCCCGCTCCAGATCCCGGATCGCCTTCTCCTTGCGGGCAATCTCCTCCTGCAGATCCCGCAGCACCACCCTGCGAGAGGCAACGATCCGGTTAACCTCTTCCCGGTTGGCCAGGATCCGGCGGCGCATGGCTTCGAGCTGGTTCTTCTTGCCCTCCAGCTCCTCCTTCATCGCCGCAATCTCGTCGCGCTCGGCCCGGATGCTCTCGATGAGCTGCTGATCCTTGGCCGCAATGAGCTGGAGATAGTTGAGGCGGCTCAGGAAGTCGCTGAAGGAGGAGGCTCCCAGCAGCACATCAAGGTATGTAACGTTGCCCTGCTCATACATGATCCGCAGGCGGCGCTTAAAGGTTTCCTCTTTTTTCGCCAGTTCTTCTTCCGCCGCTTTCAGCTTTTCTTCAACGCGGGCAATCTCCGCTTCGGTGGCGGCAATGTCCCGGTTGATCTTCTGCAACTCCTGCTCCAGCTCCTGGATGCGGCGGTCAAGCTCCTCCAGTTCTTTCTTTAACGCCGCTTCATCCTTGCGGCTCTGCTTGAGGCTGCTCTGGTGCTTTCCCAGCTCCCGCTCGATTTCCTCCTTCTCCTTCAATTTTTCATCGAGCAGAGAGGCATAGGCGGGAGCCACCGCTTCCGCCAGGATAAAGAAGACCAGAAATGCCGCCATAACCACCAGCAGTATGTGACGCCGCATGCACATCCCTCCCGTATACAGCCGCGCGGGCGCTCAGACCCTCAAAAAGCGGTCCATGGAAAAAGCGCTCCCCAGTATCCCCAGCCCCGTTCCCAGGGGCAGGAGATATTTCACCAACTCCGCCATGACCAGGGGAAGGGGAACAAGCGAGAGAAACATCAGGTTGTGCGAAACCCACTCCAGGGAGGCGGCATAGATATAGTAAAGCGCTCCCAGGGGCAGGACGGCCCCGCACAACCCGATAATCAGGCCTTCCAGGATAAAGGGCCAGCGGATAAACCAGTTCGTTGCACCCACGTATTTCATGATCATGATTTCGCGGCGGCGGATGAAAACGGTCAGCCTGATGGTGTGGGCAATGAGAAAGATGGCCGTGACGGCCAGGCCGATCATGAGCATCAGACCCACCAGCTGCACCGCCCGGGTGGCCTTGAACAGCCCCTCCACGGTGGCCTTCCCGTAGTCAACCTTGGCCACCGCCGGGTACCGGGCCAGCTCCTCCGCCACAGCGCTGACCGCCTCGGGTTCATAGGTGCGCACTTCAAAGGAATCGGGCAGGGGGTTGTCGGCGCTGCCCTCGTATCCTTCCGCCACGTCGCCGAGCTTATCTTTCATCCGGCGCAGGGCTTCATCCTTGGACACAAAGCGCACCTCGGCCAGAGCGCGGTGGGCAATAAGCCTCTCACGCAGTTCATTGCGCTCATGCAGGGTGGCGTCGTCTTTTATGTAGACGATGATCTCCACCTGGCTCTTTACATCTTCCGTAATGTGGTTCAGGTTCAGATGGACCAGCATGAACCCGCCCAGCATGAGCAGGGTCACTATGACCACGCCAATGGAGGCAACGGTCATCCACTTGTTCCGGTAGAGGCTGCGCAGGGCTTCGCCCCAGGCGTAGAAGAAGCTGCTACAAGGCACCGGCGTAAACCCCCTTTGCCTCGTCGGCCACCACTCTCCCCTTCTCCAGGCGTATGACCCTCTTCTTCAGGTAGTTGACCATTTCCTGATCGTGCGTGGCCACGAGAACAGTGGTGCCGCGCATGTTGAAGGATCGCAGAATATTCATAATTTCGTAGGAATTATCGGGATCAAGATTGCCCGTGGGCTCATCGGCAATGATCATGGCCGGGCGGTTGATGATAGCCCGCGCCAGGCCGACGCGCTGCTGCTCCCCCCCGGAAAGGTCGCAGACCCTGCTGTGGGCCTTGTCCAGAAGCCCCACCATTTCCAGCACGTAGGGAACGCGGCGCTTGATCTCCCGCCTTGAGGCCCCGGTAACCTGCATGGCAAAGGCAATATTTTCAAAGGCGGTGCGATCTTCGAGAAGGCGAAAATCCTGGAAGACCATGCCGATATTGCGGCGCAGGTAGGGCACCCGGTAGCGGGGCATCCGGGCCAGGTCGTGGCCGAATACCTTCAACGTCCCCTTGATCGGGACGATCTCCCGGATGAGCAGTTTAAACAGGGTTGATTTTCCCGCGCCGCTTGCCCCGATGACAAAAACAAATTCCCCGCGCTCGATGCTAAAGTTCAAGTCGTGGAGAACGTAGTCGCCGTTTTTGCTGTAGCGGTAATAGAGCCCCTTGGCTTCGACCATGTTGAACCTTCTCCCGGCTTAACATAAACTTAACATTTTCGAACATAATTCGACACGCGAAGGCTTATTCCTGCTGCAATCATTAAGAAATAATAAGTTTTTCCAGGAATATATTGGTTTCCCGGGGCTCGCCCGCGAAAGGCGGCGCCTGGGGGAGAATGGCGGGATTTATGGGAAAATTAAGCCGGATGTAACCGCATGAAGTCAAAAAGCCTGCAAATATGGTTCTAGCCGCGGCGGCGTTGCGCCAGCTCCCGGAAGCCCTTGCCGTGCACTTCGCCGGCATTGCCGATGATAACAAAGGCGGCGGGATCCACTTCATAGACCAGCTCCTTGAGCTGGGCCACCTGCGGCCGGGTCAGCACGCAGAGCAAGATTTCCTTCTCTTCGCCGGTATAGCCGCCCCGCCCGGCCAGCCTGGTTACGCCCCGGTCCAGGTCCCGGAGCAGCCGCCGGGTGAGCTCATCGCCCTTAACGGTAATGATGATCGCCGCCTTCGCCGTGCTAAGGCCTTCCTGGACCAGGTCTATCACCCAGGTGCTGACAAAGAGCGACAGCGCCGCGTACATGGCCGCCTCGCCCCCGAAGACAAAGGCGGCCAGCCCCAGCACCGCCAGGTCGCTTCCCAGAAGCCCCTGCCCGGCGGTCAGGCCGGTGAGGCGGTTCAGGATGAGGGAAAAGAGGCCCGTCCCCCCGGTGGAGCCGCGGCAGCGGAACACCAAGCCCAGGCCCAGGCCCATGAGGATGCCGCCGTAGACTGAGGCCAGCAGGGGATCCTGCGTCGCCGCCGGCAGGTATGGCGCCGTAAGCTCTATGGCCAGGGAAAATAAGAAAGTGCCCAGCAGGCTGCGGACAACCACGGCCGGGCCCAGGATGACCCAGGCGGCAATAAAAAGCGGCAGGTTCAACGCCGCCACGGTAAAGCCTACTGGCAGTCCAAACAAATGATAAACAATAACCCCCAGGCCGCTGATGCCGCCGGCAGCGAGGCGATGGGGAATGAGGAAAAGATTCATCCCCGCGGCCATGATCAGCGAACCGAGGAAAATGCCCAGCGCAGGCGCAGCTTTATTTCTTAGAAGCTCGTAGATTGTTTTGCGCATGTCCAGTCTTCTGTTCCAGGGCGTTGTCGCTTTCGGCACGCTGCCGCACCTGCCAGCGCAGGAAAGCTTCGATGAAGGAGTCCAGCTCGCCGTCCATGACCGCCTCCACCTGCCCGCTTTCCATACCGGTGCGGTGATCCTTGACCAGGGTAAAGGGATGGAAGACGTAGGTGCGGATCTGGCTGCCCCAGGCAATCTCCTTCTGAACGCCGCGTAAGGCGGAAATCTGCGCCGCCTGCTCGCGGCGCTGTATCTCGGCCAGGCGGGCCCGCAGGATGCGCATGGCCTGCTGACGGTTGCTGTGCTGGGAGCGGTTGTTCTGGCAGGTAACCACCACCCCCGTGGGGATATGGGTAATGCGCACCGCCGAGTCAGTTTTATTGACGTGCTGCCCCCCGGCGCCGCTGGAGCGAAAGGTGTCGATGCGGAGGTCGTCGGGGTTGATGACGAACTCCTCTTCTTCGATTTCGGGAATGACATCGACGGAGGCAAAGGAGGTATGGCGCCGCCTGGCGGTGTCAAAGGGCGAGATGCGGATGAGCCGGTGCACTCCCTTCTCCGCCTGCAGATAGCCGTAGGCGCCGTGCCCGCGCACGACAAAGGTAGCGCTCTTTATGCCGGCCTCGTCGCCCGGGAGCAGGTCCACCAGCTCCACCTCCCAGCCCTTTCGCTCGGCCCAGCGGGTATACATGCGCAGCAGCATCTCCGCCCAATCCTGCGATTCCAGCCCCCCGGCCCCGGGATGGATGGAGACAATGGCATTGTTGAAATCGTACTTGCCGCTGAAAAGCGTCTCCAGTTCCAGCTTATCCAGGAGCCGGGCAGTCTCCTTAAGGCCGGCGCCCGCCTCCCGGAGTGCCTCCTCGCCGTCGGAAGGATCCTCACGGGCCAGCTCCAGCAGCACCTCGATCTCTTCCAGCCGCGCTTCCAGTTCCTGCAGCGGGCGCAGCTCCTCGCGCAGCGCCCCCAGCTCTTTCATGAACTCTTGGGCCCGCGCGCTCTCCTCCCAGAGGGAAGGATCGGAAGCTTTCTGCTCCGCCTCCTTCAGCTGGGCCAGCTTGCAGGCATACTCAAAGGGAAGCCCCCATTTCCTGGAAGCGCTGGCGCTGCCGGGCCAGCTCATCGCTATATTCCTTCAGCATGAACAGCTCACCTTTCTTCTCCCAATTTTTGCGTTCAGCCCTCCCGGCGCCCGGACCTGAAAAGGATCAGGCGCCGCAGCACTTTTTATACTTTTTCCCGCTGCCGCAGGGGCAGGGTGCATTGCGGCCAATCTTCTCTCCCGCCGTGACGGGCTGGCGCTTCGCGGGCGCTTTACCGGCGGCCGCCGCTTCGCCGCTCGCGGCCGTATCGCCCGCCGGCAGCGGCTCCTGCAGCCGGGGCCGCACCGCGGCGGCCTGCCCGTAGGCGGCACGGCGGCGCGGCGGCGCCACCACGCGGGTCATGTAGATGCCGCGGACGACCTCCTCCTGGATGGCCCGGATCATCCCTTCGAACATCTCAAAGCTTTCCAGGCGGTATTCCACGAGGGGGTCACGCTGCCCGTAGGCGCGCAAATTTATCTCCTGGCGCAGCTGGTGCATCTCGTCGATGTAGTACATCCAGTGGCGATCCACCGTGCGCAACAGGATGACCCGTTCCAGTTCGCGCATGATCGCGGGGCCCAGCTCCCTTTCGCGGGCATCGTAGAAGGCGCGCGCCTCTTCCAGGAGGAGCCGCTTGACCTCCTCCCGCTCCCGCTCCAGGAGCATGTCTACGGTTATCTTGCCCTTGCGCAGGTAGGAATTTTCACCCGCCTGCAGCAGGGCGCGCGCCGCCGGCTCCTCGAGAAAGTCCTGGTCCTGGAAATAGCTGTCCAGGTGGCGCGAGACGACCTCCTCCACCATGTCCAGGATGGGCTGGCGCATCTCCATGCCCTCCAAGACCTGCCGGCGCTGCTGGTAGATGATTTCGCGCTGCTTGTTGAGCACATCGTCATACTCCAGGAGATGGCGGCGTATTTCGAAGTTGCGCGATTCCACCCGCTTCTGGGCCTGCTCGATGGCCCGGCTGACGAGGGGATGCTCTATGGGCACATCCTCTTCAAATCCGAAGCGCTCCATGAGGGTGGCAATGTTGTCCGCTCCGAAGAGGCGCATGAGGTCATCTTCCAGCGAGACGATAAATTGCGATGAACCGGGGTCCCCCTGCCGGCCGGAGCGGCCGCGCAGCTGGTTGTCTATGCGCCTGCTTTCATGGCGCTCGGTGCCGATGACGTGCAGGCCGCCCAGGGCGATGACCTCCTGGCGCTCCTGCTCCACCCGCCGGTTGGCCTCCTCCAGCAAAATCCGCCGCCTCTTCTCCCACTCCCTCTGCCGCTCCGGGTCGAGCTCGTGCTCCTTTGCGCCAAACTCCTTCTCCAGGCGCTGCCGCACCTGGTACTCGGGATTGCCCCCCAGGAGGATGTCGGTGCCCCGGCCGGCCATGTTGGTGGAGATGGTCACCGCTCCCTTGCGCCCGGCCTGGGCGATGATCTCCGCTTCGCGGGCATGGTTCACCGCGTTGAGCACCTCGTGGGGAATGCCTCGCCGCCTGAGCATGCGGCTGAGCATCTCCGACTTCTCCACGGAGATGGTCCCCACCAGCACCGGCTGCCCGGCCTCGTGGCGCCTGGCAATCTCCTCCACCACCGCCTGGAACTTGGCCCGCTCGGTCTTGTAGACCAGGTCCGGCAGTTCCTTGCGGATGAGGGGCCGGTTGGTGGGGATGACCACCACGTCCATGCCGTAAATTTTGCGGAATTCTTCCTCTTCCGTCGCCGCCGTGCCCGTCATGCCGGCCAGCTTCTCGTACATGCGGAAGAAGTTCTGGAACGTAATGGAGGCAATGGTGCGCGTGTCGGCCTGCACCTCCACTCTCTCCTTGGCCTCAATGGCCTGGTGCAGCCCGTCGGAGTAGCGGCGTCCCCACATGAGACGGCCGGTGAACTCGTCCACGATGATCACCTTGCCGTTCTGGACCACGTAGTCCACGTCTCTTTCATAAAGCGAATACGCCTTCAGCAGCTGGTGAATGCAATGCAGCTGCTCGCCGGCGCTGTCTTCTTCCATGTCTTCATCCAGGCTGCCGGCAGCCGTTTCCGGGGCCTCCTCGAAGCCGAGGAGGCGGGCCAGCTCCGGGTTGCCCCGCACCAGCTCCCGGTAGCCCTGCTGGGAGATGGTCACGGCTCGGGTAATCTCGTCGATGGTGAAGTAGAGCTGCTCGTCAAACTGGGCCAGCTTCTTCTCGGCCATGAGCATCTGCTTGGTGCGCTCCACCAGCTTCTCCATGCCCCGTTCCTTGAGCAGCTTGAGCAAATTCTTATTTTTGGGAGCGCCGCGGCGAACCAGCAGCAGCTTCTCGGCGGCCTCATCCCTGTATCCCTGCTCCATCAGCTCCCGCGCCTCTCGCAGCAGCTCGCCAATGAGCCGGTTCTGCTTTCGCAGCAGCTGTTCCACGTCGCCGCGGAAGCGGGTGTATTCCTCCTTCGTCTCCAGGCGGCTGCTGATGATGAGCGGCGTCCGCGCCTCGTCGATGAGGATGCTGTCCACCTCGTCGATGATGGCATAATGGAGCTCCCGCTGCACCAGCTCCTCCCGGTAGAGGGCCATGTTGTCGCGCAGGTAGTCGAAGCCCAGCTCGTTGTTGGTGGCATAGACAATGTCGGCCCGGTAGGCCTGCTGCCGCTCCCGCGGCGAGAGGTCGTGGACGACCAGCCCCACCGTGAGACCGAGGAGCTTGTAGATGGGCCCCATCCACTCACTGTCGCGGCGGGCCAGGTAGTCGTTTACCGTAACGATGTGCGTCCCCTTGCCGGTGAGGCTGTTCAGGTAGGCGGGCATGGTTGCCACCAGGGTTTTTCCTTCGCCGGTTTTCATCTCGGCAATGCGTCCCTGGTGCAGGACAATGCCGCCGAGGACCTGGACATCAAAGGGACGCATGCCCACGGTGCGCTTCGCCGCCTCCCGCACCAGGGCGAAGGCTTCCGGGAGCAGCTCATCCAGGCTCTCGCCCCGGCCCAGCCGCTCCTTCAACTGGGCCGTTCTCGCCGGAAAGTCGGCCCAGGCCAGCGCCTCCATCTGCCCCTCCAGGGCATTGACCTGCTCCACTATTTTCCACAGGCGGCGCACCTCTCTTTCGTTGGAGCCGCCAAAAATTTTCTGCAAAAGCCCGGCCATGGGCCACACCTCTTTCCCTGTTCAAAGCAGCGATCTGAAAAAAGGAACCCCGCGGTTCCTTGCACGCAGTCTTATTTTACCATAGGGGAACTTTAAAAAACAACCTTGCCCGCGCGGCGGGGAAAAAAGGAAAAGTCAGCAGGAACCGGCCGGCTGCCCGGGGGCCAGCTCGCAGGTGAGGGCCCAGAGGCTGCCCGAAACAAGGGAGTGGCCGCCAAGAAGAACGGGGATGGGGCAGTCCATGGCGGCGCGGGTAAATTCTTTCAGCCAGGGATGCTCGATCTCCTGCCAGAGGCCCAGGTCGGAGAGGAAGCGCTCCCGCTCCGTAAAGCGGTACTTGTAATGCGCAAAAAGGACGCGGCTGTCAATGAAGGCGCAGTCGGCCACCCGTGCCAGGTAGTCGAAGAAGCGCTCCAGGCCGGCATGGTCCAGAAGAAGCCCCAGCAGGGAGACCACTTCGCCGGCAGCCTCCCTCCCCAGCGCCTTCATGCCGCGCTCTTCGGAGAATACGCGCAGCCGCAGCTTGAGCAACGCATTCATCCGCTCGATGATGGGGGCGCCGACGCGGCCGATGAGGGCCACGTCGCGGTAGCTGTCCCGCAGCACCTCCTTGGCCCGCTCCAGGCGCGAGTAGTCAAGGTCCAGGCCATCGAGCACGGCCCTCGCCCGCGGCCCGGCAAAGGGACCGGCGCCGAGGATAAGCATGTCCGCCGGCGTATCCAGGTCAAAGAGCAGGCCCAGGGTCTGCGGCATGAGCTCCAGCTCCAGGCCGCACTGGTCGCGCAGCGTCATGGCCAGGCTGTTGTCCGCGGCAGGAAGGTCGGCGGAGGCAAAATTGGCGGGCACGGTAAAGGCGACAATATCAGCGGACTGGATGTTGTTGGCATAAAGCAGGCTGGGCTGGTGGGCCAGCTTCTGGCAGATCTGCTCCAGCTCGGCCACGGTGATGAGGGGGCAGCCGGCGCCGCTAAGGTAAAATACCCTTTGCAGATTTCTCTCCAGGACCAGTTTTTTCAGTTCGCGGCCGAAATGGAATTCCTCCGGGTGCTGCCGGTTCAGGATCATCTCCGCCCCCGCAGAGCGGGCCGCTTCTTCAAGGGCCGGGTTGTTGGTGATAAGAAAAATCTGCTCCACGGCATCGACCCGGCTTAACTTCTCCAGGTTGTCATGGAGCAGCGCCTGCCGCACCCGCACCAGCATCTTTTCAACGGGACTGGCAGCCGCCGCTCCTTCAAAAATGATCACGCTGACGCCTGCGCCCATGGGAAGCAACCTTTCTACGAGGGGGAAGTTGTTCCGCCTGCCGCAGCGGGCCGCTTTTAAGGCCCGTACTCCGGCTCGATAAGGCCGTAATCGCCGTCCTTGCGGCGGTAGAGGACATTCACCTTTTCGCTTTCGGCATTGGCAAAGACAAAGAAGTCATGACCCAGGAGGTTCATCTGCATAATCGCCTCTTCGAGGTGCATGGGCTTCAGGGGAAAGCGCTTGGTCTTTACCACCCGGGCTTCCTCCAGCTCTTCTTCCGGGGAGGCCGGCGAAAGCATCTTCTCGTTGATGGCACGGAGGCCCCTCTGGCGCAGGGACTTGCTCAGCCGGGTCTTGTACTTGACCAGCTGCTTCTCCAGCTTGTCGACAACCATATCGATAGAGGCGTACATATCGCCGGTGGACTCTTCGCCGCGCAGGATCAAGCCGTTCAGGATTACCGTTACCTCGACGATATGCTCCTCCCGGATTACGCTCATGACCACCTGGACCTCCTGGGGGCGGTTCAGGTACTTGGTAAGCTTTTGCACTTTTTTCTTGGCATATTCTTCCAAGGCGGCTGTGACTTCAATGTTTTTCCCGCGAACTTTGATCTCCATGCCCATCCTCCTCGTCAGCCTTTTCTAACAATACTATTCCCCAAGCGGTATAAAAATCCTTCAGCAAGGCGGGGAGAGGCGCGGGGTAAAGGCCGCCGCGGCCCCGTAGACGATGAGCCCTTGCTCGGAGAGCACTCGGGCCGCCTCCTGCATGGTGGCCCCGGTGGAGTAGATGTCATCGACCAGCAGGGCTCTCTTTCCCGGCAGGGGCTTCCCCCTGTAGGCGAAGGCGCCGCGGACATTTTCCCGGCGCTGCTGGTAGGAGAGGCTGCTCTGCGGCAGGGTGGGCTTCGGCTTTACCAGCAGCGGGCGCAGGGGGAGCTGCAGCGCCTGGGCAGCGAAGCGGGCCAGGAGGAGGGCCTGATTGTAGCCGCGCTCGGCCAGGCGACGCCGGTGCAGCGGCACGGGGATGACCAGCTCCGGCTCCCATGCCGTTTCCCTGGCCACGAGCTCGCCCAGCCATCGCCCCAGGGGGCGGGCCAGGCTGCGCTTCTGCTCAAATTTTAAGCGGTGAAGCATGCGCCGCCAGGCCCCTTCATACCAGGAGAGGGCATATAGCCCCTTTAGCGGAAGCGTATCCAGGGGGCAGCCGCAGGGCTGCCCCAGCCGGAAGATGGTGCCGCAGCGGGGGCAGATCAAGCCCGCGGGAGTGAATTGCCGCTGGCAGGATCGGCAGAGGGGAAGCCCCGGCGGCGGGGGAAGCAGCGCTTCGCAGGTGAGGCAGCGGGGTGGGAAAAGGAGGCGCCAGAAGGATTCGCTCCACGGCCAGGCCGGAGGCCCGCCTTTACTCGCTTTCGCCGTCTCTTCCGGCAATGGTTTCACCTTCCCGGCGCAGGCGGTGGCCCAGGTAGCTGTAGCGCTCCTCGGCGCGGTTGTTGCGCACGGCAATGGCCAGGGCTTTCCTTGTTCCCACGAGAACGACCAGCTTCTTGGCGCGGGTGATGCCGGTATAAAGGAGATTGCGCTGGAGCAGCAGGTAGTGCTGGGTGATTACCGGCATGACGATGACGGGGTATTCGCTGCCCTGGCTCTTGTGCACCGATATGGCGTAGGAGAGGGTCAGCTCATCAAGCTCGCTGAAATCGTACGCCACGGGGCGGTCGACGGCGGCATCGCGGAAGGTCACCGTGAGCAGCCCCTCTTCCAGGTCAATTTCGCTGATGATACCGATGTCGCCGTTGTAGACCTCTTTCTGGTAGTTGTTGCGGATCTGCATGACCTTGTCGCCCAGGCGGAAGGTAACGCCGTGCACGGTAACCTCGCTTTTCCGCCGGTCGTAGGGGTTGAGGGCATTTTGCAGCAGCCGGTTGAGCCGCTCCACCCCGGCGGCAGTCCGCCGCATGGGCGTGATCACCTGCACATCAGCCACGGGATCAAAGGGGCCGTAGTTGGGTATGCGCTCGCAGCAAAGCTGCACCACCCTGCGAGCAACCATCTCGGGAACGGCCTCTTCGATAAAGAAGAAGTCCCTGTCCCGCACATTGAGGTAGGGCATCTCGCCGCGGTTGACCCGGTGCGCGTTCACCGTAATGAGGCTTTCGCGGGCCTGGCGGAAGATGTGGTTGAGGCGGACGGCAGGGAGAATTCCTGAATCGAGGAGATCCTTGAGCACGTTCCCCGCCCCCACCGCGGGAAGCTGATCCGCGTCGCCCACCATGATGAGGCGGCAGCCCGCGGGGATGGCCCTGACAAGGTGGTACATGAGCATGAGGTCCACCATGGAGGACTCGTCAATAATGATCACGTCAGCTTCCAAGGGCCGCTCCGCGTGGCGCAGGAACCTGAACCCTTCCCCCTCGATGTGGCTGTACTCCAGGAGACGGTGAATGGTGAAAGCCTCCTCGCCGGTGGCTTCGCTTACCCGCTTGGCGGCGCGCCCCGTGGGGGCGGCCAGCAGCACCTTCTGCTTCAGAAGGTGAAAGAGAGACAGCAACGCCCTGATGGTGGTGGTTTTCCCCGTGCCGGGCCCACCCGTGACGATGAGCACGCCGCAGCTTAGCGCCCGCTCCAGGACCTGGCGCTGCTCCGCCGTCAGCCCGCTCTCCTTTCCCGCCACGGCGGCAAGGGCCTCCTCCTTGCGGGAGGAGCTCAGCTGCCGCGGCGCCGCCGCCAGCCTGGCCAGGCGGCGAGCCACTTCGCGCTCTGCATAGAAGTAGGGGGCGGCGTAGATAATCTCGCCGTCCGCCGTGGTTTCGCGGCAAATTTTTCTCTCCCCGGCCAGCTGCTCAAGATGCTCCTCCATGGGAATATCCGGCAGGGGCTCGCCGGGGATGAGCAGGAGCTTCCGCGCCTCTTCAGTGAGAAGCTGGCGCGGCAGGAAAACATGACCTCTGCCGGCGGCCTCGCTGAGGGTAAAGAGTATGGCCGCCTGGATGCGTGCAGGGGCGGCGGCGGGAAGGCCCATCTTGCGGGCAATGCTGTCGGCAGTTTTAAAGCCGATCCCCGTCACCTCTTCGGCCAGGATGTAGGGATTTTCCTTGACCCGGTCCACCGCCTGGCGGCCGTAGTGGCGGAAGAGGCGCAGCGCCTGCCCCACCCCGATGCCGTAACCCTGGAGAAAAACCAGCACGTCCTGCATGTCGCGGTACTCGCCGAAGCTCTCCAGGATGGCCGCCGCCTTCTTGGGCCCGATGCCGGGTATCTCCTGCAGCCGCTCCGGTTCCCTCTCCATGATTTCCAGGGCTTTCATCCCGAAGGCCTTCACGATGGCCTCGGCCGTCACCGGCCCAATGCCGCGTATCAGGCCCGATGAAAGGTAGCGCTTTAGTCCCTCCTCGGTGGCGGGAAGAATGCGCTCCCAGTGCTCCACCGCCACCTGGCGGCCGTAGCGCTGATGGTGCTGCCACCTGCCGGCGACAAGGAGGCTTTCCCCCTCCTGCAGGGGCGGAAAGCTGCCCACGATGGTCACCGCCTCGCCGCTGCGGCAGCGCAGCCTCCCTACCAGGTAGGAGCTCTCTTCGTTGTAATACCTGATCTTTTCCAGGGTCCCCTCAAACTTCGCTAACTCCTCCAGAAAATCTCCTCCATGTAAAACTGATGTTTATCTTTGTCCAAAGCGGCGCCGCAAAGGACTAGAAGGCGTCTTCCTGGAGCTGCTGCACCCGGTCCAGCTTCTCCCAGGGGAGATCGAGCTCGGGCCGCCCGAAATGGCCGTAAGCAGCCAGGGGCTGGTAGATGGGGCGGCGCAGGTCGAAGCGCTCGATGATGGCCGCCGGGCGCAGATCGAAATGCTTGCGGATCAGCTTTTCAATGCGCTCCACCGGCACCGTTTCAGTGCCGAAGGTCTCTACATTGATAGACACAGGCTGGGCCACGCCGATGACGTAAGCCACCTGCACCTGGCACCTGCGGGCCAAGCCGGCGGCAACAATGTTCTTGGCCACATGGCGGGCGGCGTAGGCCCCCGAGCGGTCCACCTTGGTGGGATCCTTCCCCGAGAAGGCCCCCCCGCCGTGGAGAGCGCTGCTGCCGTAAGTATCCACCATTATTTTTCTACCCGTGAGCCCTGTATCACCCTGCGGCCCCCCCACCACGAAGCGGCCGGTAGGATTTACCAGGATGCTCGTATTCTCCGCCAGCAACTCCGGGGGAACGGCCCTGGCAATGACCTTTTCGGTTATATCCTTCTCGATCTGCTCCAGAGAAACCTCTTCGCTGTGCTGGGCGGAGACCACCACCGTCTCCAAGCGCTTGGGCTTGCCGTCTTCATAGGCCAGGGTGACCTGGGACTTGCCGTCGGGGCGCAGGTAGGGGAGTAGGCCAGACTTGCGAACATAGGCCAGCCGCTGGGCCAGCCTGTGGGCCAGGGTGATGGGCAGCGGCATGAGCTCTTCCGTTTCATCGCAGGCGTAGCCCACGACGATGCCCTGGTCGCCGGCGCCAATGCGGTCAAAGGGATCTCCCGATTGCATCTTCTTTACCTCCAGGGCGCTGTCCACCCCCATGGCGATGTCCGGCGACTGCTCATCTATAGAGGTGATCACGGCGCAGGTATCGCCGTCAAAGCCGAACTTGGCCCTGGTGTAGCCGATTTCCTTGACCTTTTCCCGGATGATCCTGGGTATGTCCACGTAGCACTTGGTGGTGATCTCGCCGCAGACAAAGACCATGCCCGTGGTAACCATGGTTTCTACGGCCACTCTTGCTACCGGATCCTCGGCGATGATGGCATCGAGAATGGCGTCGGAAATCTGGTCTGCCAGCTTGTCCGGATGGCCTTCGGTGACCGATTCGGAAGTAAAGAGCCTGGAGTTGTGGTTCATTTATTCCGCCTCCCTGGTGTAAATTAAAAACCTCTTCCAAGAAGAGGTTTCAGGCCACTCTCATCTCCCAGGAGAGCCTTCGCCTCCCCTGCGGCAATTGGCACCGTGGTCCTTTTACCGGACCCGGTTGCCGGGATTCATCGGGGCCGTCCCTCCTCCGCTCTCGATAAGAGTCCGGCTTTGCGGCGCCGGCAAACTTAAAATATATCTTTTCCAGGAAAAAGTCAATTGCAGCGGTCGACCAGGGCAAACATGAGCTCGCCGGCGGCGGCAAGCTTTCCTTCAACCGAGGCCTCCGCTTCCGCCTTGCCCAGCCGGCCGCGCCGCCAGGTCAATTCGGCTGCCAGCTCCAGGCGGTCGCCGGGGCGAACGGGATGCTTGAAGCGAAAGCGGTCGATCCCGGCAAAAAGGGCCAGCTTGCCCGCCGTCTCCTCAGCACTGAGCAGGGCTACCGCCCCCACCTGGGCCAGGGCCTCCACGATGAGCACCCCTGGCATGATGGGCTCGCCGGGGAAATGCCCTTGGAAAAAGGGCTCGTTAACAGTCACATTTTTATAGCCCCTAGCGCTCTTGCCGGGTTCCAGACGGGTCACCCGGTCAAGGAGAAGGAAGGGGTAGCGATGGGGCAGAAGGGAGAGAATCTCCTTGATGTCCAGCCCTGCAGTTGACATGACAACATCCCGGATGCAGGAGGCAAGAGGATAGAGGCAGGAAAGATTCATCCTGCCACCCTTGCCGGCCTGGAGTTGTTTTCACTTGCAGTATCCTACATCTTCCTCGTGGGACAAACAGGTACGTCCCCATTCAAGAAACAGGAAGCAAGAGCAAAGAGGCGGGAAGATGTCGGTTCTATGCTTACTAAAAACTTTTACTCCCCAATGACCCAATTTTTTATACCCATGATGCGCGACAATAAGGACCATTTTAAGGAGTTACCAGGCTTCCTCGAGGGCGGCGATAACCTCCCTGTCTGAAACCTGGCTGAAATCGCGGTAAAACTGTCCCACGGCGTAGAAATATGGCGGCGCCTCCAGGCAGCATAGTTCGTCAACTTCCCGCCTTAGCCCGGACAGGGTTTCCGGGGGGCCTACAGGAACCGCCAGGATCAGCTTTTGCGGACGGCCGCGCCCGACCCCCTGCAAGGCGGCGCGCAGGGTGAAGCCGGTGGCCACCCCGTCGTCGACGATGATAACCAGCCTCCTCTCCACCTCCGGCAGCGGCCGCCGGCCGCGGTAAAGCTCCAGGCGGCGCCGTATTTCGGCCTGCGCCTCCGCGGCGGCGCGCTCCACGTAGCCCTGGGGAAGCCGCAGCTGCGCAGCCAGGGATTCATTGAGCAGCACGTGCCCGTCAGAGGTAACCGCGCCCACGGCCAGCTCCGGCTGATGGGGGGCGCCTATCTTCCGCGCCATGACCAGGTCCAGCTCCCCGCCCAGGCGGCGCCAGATGGGCAGGGCCACCAGGACGCCGCCGCGGGGCACAGCCAGGATGAGCGGCGACTGCCCCTCGTAGGCGGACAATTTGGCAGCAAGAAGTTCGCCGGCATGGCGGCGATCTTGAAAGGGCACCATTCTCCTCCCCCTCTCCGGCGGGCCTAAAGGGCCAGACGGTCAAATAAGGCGGCGGCTGCTTTTACCGACACCGTATCCGGAGGCAGCTCCAGGAGAGCCTTCCCGGACAGGTCGTAGTCGACGATGGCGGGATCGAAGGGAATCTCTCCCCACAGCTCCAGCCCGGCGCGGTCTATCTCCTCCGCCAGCTGTTCCACCTCTCCCGGCCGGCTGCGCGTGATCACCAGGCCCATGCGCCCTATTTCCAGGCGCACGTTGGCGGCAATGTCGCGGATGCGCCCCGCCGAGCGCACGCCACGGGCCGTGGCGTCGCTGGTGATGAGCAGCAGGTCGGCCTGAGGCAGGACGCGGCGGCTGAGATGCTCCAGCCCGGCCTCATTGTCCATGACCAGGTAGTCGTAGTTGGAGCTCAGCTGCTCCATGAAGCGGCGCAGCAGGTCGTTGGGATAGCAGTAGCAGCCGGGGCCCTGCGGGTTGCCCATCACCAGCAGGTCGAAATGCTTCGTCTCCACCATGGCCCGGTTGAGGCCGTACTCCACAAAAATGTCCTTGGTCATCCCACTGGGAATACCGCCCGGCTTCTTGGTCGCTTCCAGGATCATGGCGATGGTTTCCTTGACCTGCAGGCCAAGGGCCTCGTTGAGATTGGCATTGGCATCAGCGTCAACGGCCAGAATGGCCTTCTCCGGGTACTTCTCCTGCAAGTAGCGGATTAAAAGGGCGGTGAGGGTGGTCTTCCCGGTGCCTCCCTTGCCCGCTACGGCAATGCGCATGGTCATCTCATCACTGCCTCCCCGTCAAGATATAGGCTGGCGGCAAAGAGCCGCCCGGCGATGGCCTCTTCCAGCCGGGCGATGGTGTTGCAGGGCCACATCTCCGCGATTTCGCCAAAGGCGGCCACGGAGCGGTAGCGGGGCCACTGCTCCGGCGGCAGCGGGTTGAGCCAGATGAGGCGCCGCACCCGCTCTTTCAGCCGCCGCAGCTCCGGCAGCGCCGCTTCCAGGTTGATGGTGCGCGTGTCGCTGACAATGATGGCCACCGTCCGCGTGGTGAGCAGTTCGCGGTAGTCCCGGTTAAGCTCGGCCAGGGCGGCGCCGATATTGGTCCCGCCGCCCCAGGACTTGCCGTGCAGGACCACGCGCTCCAGCAGCTCTTCCAGCCCGGCCTGCTGCTTGAGCGCGGGGGTGAGATACTCCAGGGTGTCGGCAAAGGCGAAGATCTCCAGGTTGGAGACGGCCACCTTCAAGCCGTAGATAAACTGCAGCACGAAGCTGCTGTAGCGCTTCATGGAGGCGGAAAGATCGCCGATAAAGAGCAGCTGCAGCTTGGCGGGGCGCTTCCGCTTGTATTTCAGCAGGAAAGGCCGCCCGCCGTGCCGCATGTTCGCCCGCACCGTGCGGCGGAAATCCAGCGCCCCCCGGGGGGCCCTTCTCTGCCGGCGCTGCAGCAGCCTGGCGGCCAGCTGCCGCGAAAGGCGGTTGATGAGCGCCTTCGCCGCCGGCAAATCCTCCTGCCCCAGCTGCTGAATATCGGCTTCGCGCAGCCGCCGCTCCCTCTCGGCGGCCCTCCCGGTGCCACCTCCCGCGCCGGCACCGGCAGCAGCGTCCCCGGCAGAGGCCTGGGCCATGCGGCTGTGCCAGTAGCGCAGCTGCCCCTTGACCACCGTCTCCAGAAGCGGCCGCAGCGGCCGCATCTCCTTCTCTGCCGCCTCGGTCTCGCGGACAAAGCGGTGCAGGCTCTCCCGCTCCCTTTCAGGAAGAGAGGTATAAATGAGCATCTCCTCGGGGGAAAGCTGCAGGGGCTCTCCCTTAAAGGAAAGCTCGTGGGCGGCGCATTCCAGCCTGGCCTGTTGCTGCTCCCGCTGCCGCTCCGCTTCCTTGAGCCGCTGCGTGTGGACCTCGGGGGGGACGAAGCAGCAATCGAAGAGCTCGTCAAACACTTCCAGGTCGCGGTGGTTCTTCACCAGGGTGGAGCGCAGGGCCGTTTTGAAGGCCCGGCGATCGCCAATATCAATAAAGGAAAGGGCCTGCAGGGCGTCCAGCAGTTCCGCCGTCCCTACGGGAAGGCCGTTGGCCCGCAGCAGCGAAGCGAAGAGGGCCATGTTCTCGGCAAAGCGGCATTCCGCGGGAGCAATCAATGGCCGGCTCACTCTCCTCCCTGCCGCAGCAGGCGATCAATGCCTTCCTTGCCGATGGTACGGTGAAAGAGCAGCTGATCCTGGCGGTTTTTTAAGAGGAGGTTAAGCGTACCGGCGACAAGCTCCCCGTCAAGGCGCTTCTTCCCCAGCACGACCAGGGCCCGCGCCCAGTCAAGGGTTTCGGCAATGGAAGGCTTCTTCCGCAACTCCTCCTGGCGCCGGAGGTAGGCCACCACGCGGGCCAGCTGCCGGGCAAAATGCTCCTCCACCTGCGGGACCTTGGCCCTGATGATCTGCGTCTCCCTCTCCACGTCGGGAAAATCGAAGAAGAGGTAGAGGCAGCGCCGCTTCAGCCCGTCGGAAAGATCCCGCTCGTTGTTGCTGGTCAGGACCACCACGGGAATGTTCTCCGCCCGCAGCGTGCCCAGCTCGGGTATGGAAACCTGGAAGTCGGAGAGGACTTCAAAGAGAAAGGCTTCAAACTCGGGATCACACTTGTCAACCTCGTCAATGAGCAGAACCACCCGGTGCGGGGAACGGATGGCCTTTAGCAGGGGCCTTTCCAGCAGGTAGGAGAGAGAGAAGAGATCTTCTTCTTCGATCTGCGCCCCCTCCTGGCCCCGCTCAATCTGGATCCTTAGCAGCTGCCGCTGGTAATTCCACTCGTAAAGCGCCTTGGTCTCATCGAGGCCTTCGTAGCATTGGAGGCGGATCAACTCCGTATCCAGGATCTCCGCCAGCACTTTCCCCATCTCCGTTTTCCCCACGCCCGGCGCGCCCTCAATGAGCAGCGGCTTCTCCAGCTTGAGGGCCAGGAAAACGGTAAGGATGGCGTTCTCATCCACGATATAACCGACGTCGGCAAAACGCTGCCGCAGTTCTGCCAGCTCTATGTGCACGACACCCCCCGGCGGCAAGATTATCTGTAAGGCTGATCATACTATAAATTCTCTCTTGCGGCAAACGTATCCGCATTCATAAAATATATTCAGCCGGCACAAAATTGCGCCTGCCGGGAAGGCCCAAGAATTCCCGCCGCTGAAGAAGGTGCAGCCGCTTAAACCAGCGGCTGCGCCAGCTTGCGCCTCTGCTTTTCCCCCTCAATTTCCGCTTCCACTTCGAGAATTCTTGCCAGCACCGCGGCCTTTTCGGCACCCTTCGCGATGACATATTCCCGCAGCAGGTTCTCTCTTGTCTCCGCCAGGGTGGTCAAGATGTCGGCCATCTGTCTCCATCCTTCCTCCAAGTGATTTATCCCTTATTTTGAACAATTTCGACATAAATATTCCTCTTATCCCCTTTGTCAAGGGGACGGGGAATTAAAGAGACGGTGGCTTTGACTCCATGGGGAGATAAGCAAGGGATGCTGCTCGAAAGCAAGGGGGCTGCCTTTGCTTTAAAGGCAGCCCCCTTCTTCTTGGAGCCGGCAAGAGGACTCGAACCCCCAACCCGCTGATTACGATTCAGCTGCTCTACCAATTGAGCTATGCCGGCACCGGGCAGCTAATATTATACCTAAAAACTCCCCATCGCTCAAGTAGTTGGTAGCGCCTTTGCAGAAAAATCAGCTCAGCCCCGCTCCAGGTACTCGCGGGCCAGGTCGCAATAGCGGCGGTAGTTGCCTCTGGCCACAGGAAGTTCGTCATCGGCAAGCTCCCGGACAACCCTCCCCGGAATGCCCACGACCAGGGAGCGAGGAGGGATCACCACCCCCGAAGGAACGAGAGCGCCCGCCCCAACAAGGCTGCCCCGGCCGATAACGGCGCCGCTTAGCACAATTGCCCCTATGCCCACGAGGACCTCATCTTCAACGATGCAGCCGTGAAGCACGGCATTGTGCCCCACCGTGACCCGGTTCCCGATCTCTGCCGGGCTGCCCCGGTCCACGTGGATGGTGGCATTGTCCTGGATATTGGTCTCCTCGCCAATGGTTATGGAATCCACATCGCCGCGCACAACGGCGTTGTGCCAGATGCTTGATCCCCGGCCAATACTGACCCGGCCGATGACACGGGCCCCCGGGGCGATAAAAACACCCTCGGCCACCGCCGGTTTAAAGCCGCGAAATATTTCTAGGGCCATAAGCAGGCCCACCTCCTGCATCGGTGATGCTTCCCGCCGGCTGCCCCGCTTCACAGCAGCAGCTTCGCAGAACTTGCCTCCAGGGGCCCAATCCGGACCTGTCCCCAGAGGGCCATCTTCTCCCCGCATATGACCGCCGCGCCGGTGACGCCCTCAAGGCTGCGGGCCAGGTCAAGGGCCTTCTCCAGATCGGCGGGGCCCTGCACGGCGTTGCCCACGGCCGTGGCCGCCGCATCGGCCAGGGCAGCGGAGGGGGAGAGGACCACCGCCGCATCGGCCCGCCCCATGCTGTAGGAGTGCCCCACGGTGCCAGAGGAGGTGGAGATGCCCAGCGGCCCCTCTCCCGGTTCGACAAGGAGGGCAATCTTTCCGCTCAGGGGAGATTTTCCGGCAAGAATCGCTACCTTTACCGCTTCGACAGCTTTCAAAAAGATGTCGCCGCCGTTTTCGACAATAACCTCGTCGCAGTGCTGCAGCAGCCATCGCCCGACAATTTCCGCCAGGGCTCCCGCCACCGCCGCCATGGGGCCCACGCCGCAGGTATTCCCGGCACGGGCCATTTCCACGGCGATGGGCGGAGCCGGTCCATGCACCAGGTAGGGCTCCATGGTGAGGGCGAACTGGGGGTGGGCGGCAATATAAAGCTCAAGCTGCCGCCGCGCCTGCCAGAGCAACTGCTCCACCTGCCCGGGCAGCGCCTCGGAAAAGCTTTTCCGGGGGACGGCGATCCAGAGGTCGCTTTCCTTGACCTTGACCGAAAAGGTCTTGAAGCGCCTGCCGCCGGCGGCATGGCGGTAGAGGCGCCGCGCGTTCATGAAGCCTGCTCCAGCAGGGTCTCCATGGCCCGGGCGGGGCAGGCTTTCAGGCAAAGCTCGCAGACGATGCACTTGCTCTCGTCGAAGCTGACCGTCATCGCCGGGCGGTTAAGACCCAGGGCTCCGGTGGGGCAGATTACGCTGCAGGCGCCGCAATGGGTGCAGCGCTCCTCGTTCCAGGTAATCTGCTGCTTCAAGTTCAGTATGCCTACCCCCTGCTGCTTCAGCCATTCCACGGCGCGGCGGTAGTTGGATTCGGAGCCGCTCATCTCGAGCATGAGCCGCCCCTCTTTGTCGGGGTTGATGTCGGCACGGAGAATGTTGACCATGAGATCAAAATCCTTGACCAGGTGGTAAATCAAGGGCTGCTCCACCACGGAGGGCGGAAAGCGAAAGACGAGCTTCTGCTTGATGGCCATTTAAAACCCTCCTTCATCGGGGTCCCGCTGGAGCAGGGGCTGCATCTTGATGCCCGACTCCACCGACGGCAGCGGCGCCGCCGGCCGGGTCAGGGTGAACTTGCCTTCCCGGATCCATTCTTTCAGCGTGAGGGCAATCTCCCTAGCCCCGGCGTAGCTGGATAAAGACGCCGTGGGGACCTTGCGGCCTTTGACCGTAATGGTGCCGCTTTTCAGCTCAGCGTAGCTCACGAAGCCCAGGTTCCCGGCCTCGCGGTTGGGGTAGGCGCGGGAATAATCCACGATGGGAGCATAGATGTCTTCATCCCTGACGGCGCAGTAGGACATGATCTCCTCGTTGAGAATGGGAATGGGTACGCCCAGGCCCACCTGCAGGGTGACGCCGTAGCCCAGCATGCTCAGCCCGCGCAGCCAGCGCGAGTGCATCTGCTTCAGGTCGCCGGCCACGGCCAGCGTCCCCGCCGGCACTTTGGGGACCCCGTTTTCGCCCCGCTCCACCGAGGGGTTGTGCTGTGTGCCGTGCCAGGTGACATAACCCACGCCTCCGCCGAGGAAGATGCGCGTGCCCAGGCCAATGGTCTTCAGCAGGGGATCGTTAAGCAGGGGACTGAGCTGCCCCGCCGAGCTGTAGTTGGCATTGCCCAGGTTAGGCTTCAAAATTCCCATGTAGGTGTAGAGCGTCTTGGAGCCCAGGTTTACGGCCACGTTGTAATTCTGGTAGGCGTTGCGCGGGTTGTATAGAATGGCCTCGTTAATTTCAGAGAGGCGGAAAGCAGTTTCAATCTTTTTCAAAGGGTAGCAGTCGGTGCCGTAGGCGCGGGCCTCCAGCCGGATCTCCTTCCCCGCCACCAGCTCTTCGATAACGTGGCCGCCGCCGTAGCGAAACTCACCGGGGTGATTCCGGTTGCGGGGATCTCCCGGGGGCAGCGCCGTAGCGCCAAGGTAAGCATCCACTGCCGCCAGGCCGGAATAAGCCGGCACCCCGTTCAAATAAACCTCTTCCATTTTAATGCGCGGTTGCGAATGGCCGAAATTGAGAAAGACTCCGGAGGAGCACATGGCGCCGAAAGTACCCGTGGTCACCACGTCAACCTTTTTCGCCGCCCCGGCTACCCCCTCCGCGGCAACCAGGTCCAGAACCTCTTCGGCGGTGAGGACAACTACCTCGCCGCGGCGAATTTTCTCATTGATCTCTTCGTAGGTCCTCTCAATTTTTCCCATGTGCTTCTCCCTCCCATCTTTATTTGTATAGCTTACATCATTCTTAATTTCTTGGCAAGGCGCAATTGGCCCGCCAGTAAAAGAGCCCCACCGCGAAGGTGGGGCTCTGGCAAGCGTCCGGGCGGCGCCGTTTAGCAGGCCAGCAGTTCCCGGACATAATTTTCAAAAACTGCCGCGTAGTTTTCAGGATGGATTAAAAAGTTAAGGGCTTCCCGGTTTTCCTGGAAAAGGCGGTAAAGAGGGAAGCCGGTGATGAGGTTCAGCTGCGGCACGGGAGTCACCGGGCAGCGCCGCAAGGGGGGGAGTTCCCGGTAATTAGGGTTGGCTTCAAAGGCAGATCCCTCGGCCGTGTGCAGCTCGAAGTAGGCGCCCCCGCCGGCCTCCCGCACCGGATCGTAAATGGAGGCAAAGCCGTCGGCCACCCAGTTGCTCATGATGAGGTAATCGTCCCCGGGGTTGATGGTAATATGGCCGAAATGGGGCGGAATGAGCACCTTGTCGCCGGGCTTTGCCGCGATGAGGATGACCGTATCCAGCTCTCCGGGATGCTCCGGGTGAGGCCGCTGCAGGAGATAGTGGGCCCGCCCGTGCAGCACCTCGTAGACTTCAGGATAGGTCAGCCCCGTACCCGGCTTCTCGGGGTGGTAGTGGCCCGCCGTTTTCACGTATTCCGGCCCCAGGGTGCCGGGAACGATGACGGTGATATCGTAGCGCAGCCCCTTCTCTTCGATTAGTTGGCGATCAGCTTCCAGGGCCACACCCCGGTACATATAGTAAAGCTCATCCAGATCCGCGGCCTGGCGATCATACAGCACCTCCACCATATCTTGCCGCCGGCGGATATCGGGGGCCGGCGCCCTGCCCTCTGCACCCTCCTTGAAGACGATTTGCTTAGCCGCCGGATCCCACAGCATGGGCAAACCGCTTTGCTTGTGCAGATCAATCACCGCTACCATGCTCCTTTTCCGTCTGGGCGGCACCGAACCCGGGGCGCCGCCCCTTCATCGAAGAGAGGCGCTCTCTTCTTCTCATTATATGTTGCCATACCGCCGTTATTGCCTTTTTTTATTCACGCCCGGCAATATAAGCGGCCAGATCCACCACGCGGCAGGAGTAAGCCCACTCGTTGTCGTACCAGGCTACCACGCGCACCAGGTTCCCGCCGACCACCATGGTGGAAAGACCGTCCACGGTGGCGGAATGGGGATCTCCCCTGAAATCGGAAGAAACCAGCGGCTCCTCGGTATAGGCGAGGTATTTTGACCCGGCAGCGGCTTCCTTGAAGGCCTCGTTGACTTTCGCCGGGGTCACCTCCTGCTCCAGCTCGGCCACCAGGTCCACGAGGGAGACGGTGGGCGTGGGCACCCGCACGGCAAAGCCGTCAATCTTGCCCTTCAGCTCGGGCAACACGAGGCCTACCGCCTTGGCCGCCCCGGTGGAGGTGGGAATCATGGAGACAGCGGCAGCACGCGCCCGCCGCAGGTCGGGGTGAGGCAGGTCCAGGAGCACCTGGTCGTTGGTGTAAGAGTGGGTTGTATTCATCAGCCCCTTGCGCACTCCGAAGCGATCGTGCAGCACCTTGACTACGGGAGCAAGAGCGTTGGTGGTGCAAGAGGCGTTGGAGATTAAAAAGTGCTCCTGCGGGTTGAAGCGCTCCTCATTTACGCCGAGGACGATGGTGATGTCGGCCTCGCCGGGAGCGGTAATAATCACCAGGCGCGCGCCTCCCTTAAAGTGGGCAGAGGCGGCATCTCTTTTCCGGAAGCGGCCCGTTGACTCCACCACCAGGTCCACGCCGCAATCCTTCCAGGGAATTTGCGCTGGATCCCTTTCCGAGAAGACCTTGATGCGCTCATCGCCGATGATCAAGGCGTCAGCTTCCGCCTTTACGGGGAGATCGAGCTTCCCGTAAAGGGAATCGTACTGCAGCAGGTGGGCCAGGGTAGCGCTGTCCACAAGATCGTTTACGGCCACTACCTTAACCTGATCCTGCCCCAGCGAAGCACGCATGGTTAAACGCCCGATCCGCCCAAAACCGTTGATGCCTATTTTTAGCATGAGCAAAAACCTCCCTTTAAAATTTCTGTACGGTTATTTTCCAGTAACGGGGGCAGATTATGTATCGGCGCCACGGCAGAGTAGAAACCGTAACCCCCTTTTCCCTTCTGCTAATGGTATAACATTTCTTGCATATCTGCAAGCCGGTCGGCGAATACGGCTACGGCAGGAGAATATTTATTCGTCAAACAGCTAAAATATAAACGCCCAAAATTCGAAGAGAGGAACCCCGCCCATGGAGATTCCCGCTTTAGCCCTCATCATAGCCGCCCTGGCCGGCATGGCCATGGCCGTCCAGGGTTCGCTTAACGCCGCCCTGGGCAAAATTATCGGCAACCTGGAAACAACTCTCGTGGTTCACGTGGTGGGGCTGGCGGTAATTTCCGCCGCTCTTTTTCTTTTCCGGCTGGGGAAGGGCCATCTCTACCTGCTGAAAGATGCTCCCTGGTACACCTATCTGGGAGGGGTGCTGGGGGTGCTGATTATTTTCGGCGTTGCAGCGAGCATTCCTCGCGCCGGCGTAGCCAACGCCACCACCGCCATTATCATCGGCCAGCTCATCACGGCCCTGCTTATTGACCACTTTGGCCTCTTCGGCTTGGAGAAGGTCCCCTTTACCTTCTGGAAAGGGCTGGGCCTGGCCTGCCTCGCCGCCGGGGGCTACCTCATGTTCTGCCGGTAAAACCCCGCTAGCCCTGGGAGCGAATGTAAATGGGATTGGCATAAATCCACGGCCGCGCCTTTCCCGCAAGAGTGCGGTAGTATACCTCGGCGCGGTAGACGCCGGGGCCGTTCGCCCGGCAGCGCAGCTCCGGCCCACCGCCGCGGCAAAAGAGGCGGCCGTCCTTAATAATCCTTATCTCGGAGCGCCGCGCGGGTGAGCGCACCGCCAGGAAAAGGCCTTCCTGCCAGGGCATTTCTTCACCCATGATTGCCGCCGCTTCTTCCCGGAGGCCGCGGAAGGCGGCAAAGGAAAAGCCCTCACCGGGATAAAGCCGGTCGTAGGAGACATAGCAGCGCCCTTCGCGCAGGGCGGCGTAAACCTGGCCCTTCGCTTCGGGAAAGGCGCCGCTCATCTTCTCCTTGAAGCAGAGATAGGTGTTGATTTGGCGAAAGAGAAAGGCGTAGGGGAAGATTTCCACCGGTATCCCGGCCACTCTTACCCTGGCGGCATGGGCGTCTGAGGTGCCGATGGCGGTCACCCGCATGCCGCGTCCCGTGTAGTCGTCCCAGAGGGCCAGCGCTTCAGGAGGAGGGCTGTCCACCGCCGCGGCGCGGTTGAAGAGGAACCAGTAGATGGTGCGGGGAATGGAGGTCACCCGCCCCCGCCAGTAGGAGGTGTAGTTCCAGATCTCCAGGCCGGTAAAGCCCCTCTCCGGCAGGCGGGTCCAGTGGTAGGACTTCCCCCCCGCTATATAGGGTGAACCCTTCTCGAAGGGGTGGGCAATGAAGCCCAGGGCGCCGGCCCGGTTCAGGCGGTCAATCATCTCCTGCGGCTCCTCTTCATTGCCCCTGGGCAGCCGATCCACGCCCAGCACGAGGTAGTGATTGTTCTCCCGGTTCAGCTCCACGCCCACGAGGACCACCACGCCGTGGCGGATGCCCTCTTCGGGCAGCCCGGCCAGCGTTTCGTGGTCGGCGATAATGATATAGCGTAGACCGGCAGCGGAGGCGGCGGCGGCAATTTCATCGATGGTGCCGCTGCCGTCGGAATAGGTGGTATGGATGTGTATATTTCCGGGATAGGTATACATGTCTTAATAAGAAACCACGCTCAGTTTGCGGCTGGAGAGAAGGGTGTCGCCCAGCCGCCCCATGTTCTCAAGAGCATAGGCCGTCCCTTTAACCACGCAGCTGATGGGATCTTCCGCCAGGTAAAAAGGCACCCCCGTCTCCTGGCTCAGGAAGCGGGTGAAGCCGTTGAGCAGGGCGCTGCCCCCGGAGAGGACCACTCCCTTGCTGCAGACATCCCCGGCCAGTTCAGGAGGCGTTCTCTCCAACACCTCCTTGATCCCCTGCAAAATGGCCGCCAGGGGATCCTGGAGTGCTTCCACGATCTGCTGCGTGCTTACGGTCACCGAGCGGGGCAGCCCGGTGACCAGGTCCCGGCCGCGGACCTCCGCCTTCAGGGAGCGGCCTTGGGGATGCGCCGAGCCGATGTTTATTTTCAACAGTTCCGCTGTTCTCTCGCCAATGAGGATGTTGTACTCATTTTTTATATAGCGGATGATGGCCTCGTCAAACTTGTCCCCTCCAACGCGAACACTGGCCGATTCCACGATTTCGCCCATGGAGAGGACGGCGATGTCGCATGTCCCCCCGCCCACGTCTACAACCATGCTTCCACTGGGCTCGAATATGTTCAATCCCGCCCCTAACGCCGCCGCGCGGGGCTCTTCGATGAGGAAAGTTTCCCGCGCCCCGGTGCGGGCAATGGCCTCCAGGACCGCCTTCTGCTCCACTGAAGTAACCCCCGCGGGGATGCAAACGACCACCCGGGGGCGCAGGAGGCGCCTTCTATCCATGGCCGCGGCCAGGAAATGCTTTAACATTACCTCGGTAATGTCGAAATCCGCAATAACCCCTTCCCGCAGCGGGCGTATGGCCACAATGTTGCCGGGCGTCCGCCCGAGCATGCGCTGCGCCGCCTCGCCCACCGCGAGGACCTTTTCCAGCTGCTGCTCCACGGCCACTACCGCGGGTTCATGCAAGACGATACCTTTCCCACGGACATACACGAGTACGCTGGCCGTGCCCAAGTCGATTCCGATATCCGTCGAAAAGGCCATCGCCCATCCCTCACCGCCAATTTTAAGGGGCAGCGTAGTATTTTGGCGAACTCCTGTTAAATTATTCAACATGACCTATCTGTTTCCTTTTTTTATCGATCAAATTTACTGAACTTTTTCTCGCAGGGAGAGATACTTGCGGCGGGTGGCTTCTCCGCCACGCAGGTGCCGCTCAGCCTTGTTTTTTTCCAGAATTTTTTTAATCTGCCTTGCCAGGTGCTGGTTTATTTGGGGCAAGCGCTCGGTAACGTCCTTATGTACGGTGCTCTTGCTCACCCCGAAATTGCGCGCAACCTGCCTCACCGTCGCTTCAGTTTCCAGGATGTACTGGCTGATTTCAAGGACGCGCTGATAAATATAATCCTGCACCGCGCAGGACCCCCTTTGTCTTAAAACTCCGCTAAATTATATGAGGGGTGAGCGTGAAAAATACCCTGGCGAGAAAGAGCTTTAAGGTTTAGGCAATATTTCCTTAGGATCTATAAATGCCCAGCGATTCTCCTTATATTTTCTAACCCTTAGAAATAAATAGGTTTCCCCGTCAGGATTTTGCCTAACGGTGGCAACAACGTCGCCGCTGGAAAGCTGTTGTCCTTCTTTAACATAGATATGGTCTAGAGCTCCATAGTAAACTTTTAGATTTTCCTCGTGTTCAATAACTACCGTCTTCCCATGCGGCAAACACGGGTCTAAGATAGCTTTTACTGTCCCCCCTGAAATGGAGTGAACTTTTTCTCCCGGTAATGCCTTAATGCCTATTGCGTAGTGAAAACCATGATGAGAGCTTATATCCATATAGGGTGCATGCTTGTAAATTTCTTTATAACCAAATTCCAGCTCTCTGCTTTCAACCGGCCATACCCTGGAAGGTTCCGTAGTTTTTTCAGGCGGGGGAGGGGCTGCGGCTTCAGGTTCACCAGAAGCGGGCTCGGGCGGTGCTTCCTGCTCCGCGGTTTCTTCCTCACTACTACCCGGAATTTCTTCATCATCCAGCTCTTCAAAATTAAACTTGTCCTCGATGTAGGGATTGATCGTCCGCAGCTGGGCGGAGCGCCACAGGTAGATCCCGCCCGAGAGAATCACCACAAGGAGGTAGATCAGGCCCAGCTGCAGCAGGCGAGGCCAGCGCCGGTATTTTTCCCCGGCCCATTTCAGCGGAACAGCGAGGAGGGAAAGCACGCGCATGCTCTTCCGGAGCAGGAGCTTCCCCTTTCCCACAAGCCTTGTCCACTCTTCTTTCCGCCATGCCATAACCGCTCACCTCAAAATGGTATTATCTCCATCAGAGGCATGATTATACGGTTATGGAATAAATTTGGCGATCTCCACCCCGGGATAGTAAAACATGAGAATCTGGCGGTAATTCTTGCCCGCCTTGGCGGCCCCGTCCGCCCCGTACTGGCAGAGCCCGGCGCCGTGGCCCTTGCCGCGGGTGTGGAGAAGCAGCCCCTCTTCTTTTATCTCCCAGACGAAGGCGGTGGAAGGCAGCTCCAGGAGCCGCCGCAGCTCCGGCCCCTCTACCGGCATACCGTTTATTTTCAGCGTTCCCACGCGCTCGCCGGGAGTTGACGAGACCAGTTCCAGCTGCAACTGCTCCCCGGAAGCAACCGGCAGGGCCAGTTCCTGCGGCAGCACTTCCACCAGCCGGGCAATGGGAATAAGATGTTCGCCGCGGTAATGCGGCGAATGCTTGCAGTAGGGGCAGTTTACGCTTTGCAGGTAGGGCAGCTCGCCACCGCTCCAGAGGGCATGGGAAGCTTCCGTTTTGCCGCCGCAGGTGGAATGGTAAACCGCTTCGATTAACTTGCCCCGGTAGAGAAGGGCTTCGCCCGACGTCTCCGCAATGGCTGCCCTGATGCGCTCGAGCAGAACTTCTCCTTCAGGGCCCCACTGGGCCACTGTCTTCTCCGGATCGAGCCAGGCCTGGCAATGGCCGCTCTGGGTGCAGATGTCGGCCGGCACCGGCGTCTCACTGCAGCCCTCTCCGCCTAGGGAGCGCATCTGCTGCAGGGCATAGGTACGGGCGGCAACGGCCTGGGCTTTCAGCGCTTCCGTCTCGAAGGTGGAGGGCATCTCGGCCAGGAGGACACCCTCAAGATATGCCTCCAGGTCCATGCGGACAACTCTGTCCATGTCGGCGCGGTAGAGCTGAATCTGCAGGCCCTTGTTTTTTTCCCCGGCCTCATCATCGGAGCTGCCGCCTTCCGGCGGCGCCGGTTCCGTTGACGGGCCCAGGGAAATTACTGCCGCCGGCAGCAGGAGCACCACCAGGACGATGGCCAGCAAAAACAGGGCGGCTTTGCGAGTCATTTGCCCCTCCGGTGCGCGATTTCATCAAAAAATCTATATGAAACCTGTCCCTCTTTTATGATATTTCCATTACCGTCACACCGGGGTGCCCAGGGCGTCTCATGAGCCGCCCCTGCATCATCTGGGGGAAATAGGGTATCGTAAAAGTCGCAGGGGTTTAGTATAAAAATAAAGGGCTGCCCTTCTGGGACAGCCTCACGTGCTCGGGCCGGGCATGCCCGGCTCTGCAATTATACCGAGGTTTTAGCCGGTTAAATATTTTCCCGAAGCAACGGGTAAATTTCTTGCCTCCGTCTTCCTGCAAGGGCAGGAGAGGATCCCTTCCTACAATCGCAAAGAGGGTTGGCCGGCAAATCTGAACAACTATCCTGAATGACTTCCCATGTTTAATGCCCGCTCCGGTTCTTCTGATATGAGCTCGATGCGTGCCCCCAGCAAGGCCAGCCTCTCTTCAAGGCCGCAGTGGCCGCGCCAGAGATGGTGCACCTCGTTGAGCTTCGTTTCCCCCTGGGCCGCCAGCGCCGCCAGGAGCAGCGCCGCGGCGCCCCGCAGATCGGTGGCCGATACGGGGGCCCCGGTAAGAGCGGGCCGGCCATGGATCACGGCCTGGCGCCCCTCCACCTTGATCTGCGCCCCCATGCTGTTCAAGCCTTCAACGTGGCGGAACCTGTTCTCAAAAACTGTCTCCACCACTACGCTGGTGCCCTCGGCCAGGGCCAGCAGGGACATGAACTGCGGCTGGAGATCGGTGGGAAAGCCCGGATAAGGCATGGTTTTCAAATCCACGGCGGCAATGCGCTCGCCGGCCGACGCCTTTATCGTGGAGGGACCCAACTCCTCCACCTTCGCGCCGGCCTCGGCCAGCTTGGCCAGGAGTGCCTTGAGATGGTCGGGGATGACGTGCTCCACGATGACGCTGCCCCCGGTAATCACGCCCGCCAGGAGCAGCGTTCCCGCCTCGATGCGGTCGGGGATGACCACGTGGCGGGTCCCGCCCAGCTCGGGAACGCCCTCAATGCGGATGCGCGAGGTTCCGGCGCCTACAATCTGGGCGCCCATGCTGTTGAGGCAGTTGGCCAGGTCAACGATTTCCGGCTCGGTGGCGGCATTCTCCAGGATGGTCGTCCCCCGGGCCAGTGCCGCGGCCATGATGATGTTTTCCGTGGCGCCGACGCTGGGAAAGTCGAGATATATCCGCGCCCCCTGGAGCCCGTCGGAGGCCCCCTCCACCAGCCCCTTTTCTATGTGGAAGCGCGCCCCCAGGGCCGAGAGCCCCTTCAGGTGCAGATCCACGGGACGGGAGCCGATGGCGCAGCCCCCGGGGAGGGGAATGCGCACCTTCTTCCGCCGTGCCAGCAGGGGCCCCAGGACGAGGAAAGAGGCCCTCATCCGGCCGGCCAGCTCCACGGGCAGCGACGCCTGCTGCAGGCTGCCGGGCGTCACCCACAGGCGGCCCTGCCCCGGCCGGTAGTCCACGCTGGCGCCCAGCCCCTTCAACACGGCGATCATGCTGCTCACATCAAGAAGGTTGGGCACATCCTCGATGACGGTGCTCTCATCGGTGAGGAGTGTTGCAGCCATGATGGGGAGAGAGGCATTTTTGGAGCCGTTAACCCGCACGCGGCCCCGCAGGGGGACTCCTCCCCGGATTAGCAGTAGCTGATCCATGATAACTTCCTTTCAACGAAGCAGATCTAAAAAGGCACTGAAGGCAAAACCGGTATGCCCAGGCGAATTCTCAGCTTGCTTGAAGAGGTCGGCCGGTAAAGCTCCAGCTGGAGATTAACTGCTCCTTCATCCAGGGGCAACCCCTCTCCGGCCCAGGGAAGATAGGCCAGCAGCTGCACCATTCTGGGGCCGGCATGGATGCTCTGGATGCGGCCGCCCAAAGCCCGGGCCAGCCCGGTCCCCATGAGTTCCAGATCGCCCCTGCCTTCAAGGTAGGCCTCAACGCTCCAGGCCTGCGCGCTCGGCGGGCGGGAGATGACTGCCTCCAGGCGCCGCCGCAGTTCCAGGCAGGCCTGCCGATCCCGGCCCCTCACCAGGAGAAGCATTTCGCCGTTTTCATAGCCTTCTTGCAGGAAAAGACCGCTCTCCGCAGGAGCCTCCCCCAAGCCGTTTAACTGTTCAACTCCCAAGGCGAGAATTCGCTCGCGTTCGCTCTTGTCAATAAAGCAGTAGTACCGGTAGCTGATATTTTCAACATGATATGGCCTTAATCCTTTTTCCATTTCCAGCCAGGGATCTTTGTCCCCCGCCGGCTGCGGCGGGGCGAGGCAGAGCAGCAAAAAGAGCACGTTAAAGAATACTGCGCGCAGGGGCACCTCCCCTCGCTCCCTTCTGCAGGAAACTAAGGGATATTATGGCCCCGGCGCAGCCGGTTTATCCTAAGAGGGTGGGCCGCTCTTCGAGCGGCAGGGGTTCGGGCCCGCCATGGGGGCGGAAACGGCCGCCCGCTGCGGCTATACCTTGGCCCGAACCACGTCCTTGATTTTCATCAGGCGGGTGAGGGCGCCCCGCTCGTTTTCATCGAGCTTCATGGTGATGTAGCGGATGGTGGCCTCCATGCGCGGGATCATGACGTGCTCCAGAGCATTGACGCGGCGCCGCGTCTTCTCGATCTCGTCTGCCAGCATCTGCACCGCCTTCTCCTTTTCGGCCAGCTCCAGCAGCTGATCCATGACCCGGGCCAGCGTTTCAATGGCCGTGTCGAGCTCTGCCGAGGTGTCGGCGTAGCCGTAGGGGTAGATATTGCCTTCTTCCCCCTCTTTCTGCGCCTCCCACTGGAACTGTGGCGTGTAGACGCTCATGATGTTTCTCCTGCTTACCTGCAGCTCCAGCCGCCGCGTGGGGTACATGAGCGCCTCCTCCAGCACCTCCAGGGGCATGGAGGCCCGCGCCAGCATAAAGCTGGCGAAAGCCGACGAGAGCTCCTTCTCCACGCGCTCCCGCAACTCCCTGTTCTCCCGCACCAGGATTAAAAACTGGCGCACCAGCTCATCACGCTTGTCTTTAAGCAGCTTGTGGCCCCGCTCGGCCATCTTTAGCCGCCTCTTGAGGCGGTTTAACTCCATGCGGGTGGGATTGACCCGGATCTCCATCCCCTAGTCCTCCTTCCGGGCCGGCAGGTATTTGTCCAGGAATTCGTCGCGCACCCGCTTCAACTCCGCTCGCGGCAGAAGGGCCAGGAGCTCCCAGCCCAGGTCCAGGGTCTGCTCGATGGTTCTCTCTTCCTCCTCGCCCTGGCGCAGGTAGCGGTTCTCAAATTCATCGGCAAAGTAGGAAAACTTCTTGTCCACCTCGGAGAGGGCTGCTTCGCCCAGGATGGCCGCCAGCTCCTTGGCCTCTTTCCCCCGCGCGTAAGCAGCGTAAAGCTGGTTGAGGGTGTCGCCGTGATCCTCCCGCGTCTTCCCTTCGCCGATGCCCTTGTCCTTCAACCGTGAAAGGGAGGGAAGGACGTCAATGGGCGGATAGATGCCCTTGCGGTGCAGCTCCGGGCTCAGAATGATCTGCCCCTCGGTGATATAGCCGGTCAGGTCGGGGATGGGGTGCGTCTTGTCGTTTTCGGGCATGGTCAGGATGGGCAGCTGGGTGATGGAGCCTTCCCGTCCCCTGATGCGGCCGGCGCGCTCGTAAATGGAGGCCAGGTCGGTGTAGAGATAGCCGGGGTAGCCGCGCCGCCCGGGCACCTCCTTGCGCGCCGCCGAGATCTCGCGCAGCGCCTCGGCGTAGTTGGTCATGTCCGTGAGAATGACCAGGACGTGCATGCCGTGCTCAAAGGCGAGGTATTCCGCCGCCGTAAGGGCCATGCGCGGCGTGGCGATCCGCTCAATAGCCGGGTCATCGGCAAGGTTGATAAAGAGGATGGTCCGCTCGATGGCCCCGGTGCGCCGGAAATCGCTGATAAAGTAATCGGCCTCCTCGAAGGTAATCCCCATGGCCGCAAAGACCACGGCGAACCTGCTCTCCCCCTCCAGCACCTTCGCCTGGCGGGCAATCTGCGCCGCCAGCCGCGCGTGGGGCAGGCCGGAGCTGGAGAAGATGGGGAGTTTCTGCCCGCGCACCATGGTGTTCATCCCGTCGATGGCCGAGATTCCCGTCTGGATGAATTCAGAGGGGTAGTCGCGCGCACAGGGGTTGATGGGGAAGCCGTTGATATCAAGCCTCTTGTCGGGGATGATCCGCGGTCCGTTGTCGCGGGGTTCCCCCAGGCCGCTGAAAACTCGCCCCAGCATGTCCAGGGATACGGGGAGTTCCATGCCGCGCCCCAGGAAGCGGACCCTGGCGGTGCGCACGTTAATCCCCGCCGAGCCCTCAAAAATCTGCACCAGCGCCCTGTCCCCGTCCACTTCGAGGACCTGCCCGCGCCGGACGCGTCCCTCGGACAGCTCGATCTCGGTAAGCTCGCCGTATTTAACCCCGGCCACTCCCTCCACCAGCATGAGCGGCCCTGAAACTTCGGCCGCGGTCCTGTATTCCTTAAGCATCTTCTTCGCCTCCCTCGCCGATCAACTCCGCCACCTGCTCCCTGATGCCGGCCTTGATCTCATCCAGCAGCTCCAGCTTCTCTTCCGGCACATACTTGGCCCGGGCGATTCTCTCCCGCACCGGCAGGGCAAAGAGCTTTTCCAGGTCAAACTCCAGCAGCCCCTTCTCCAGGGCTCGCAGCGCCTCGTGGTGGAAGGTGAGAATGAGGTCGAGCATGCGGAACTGCTTCTGCAGGGAGCTGTAGGTGTCAATCTCGTGGGTCGCATTCTGGTGCAGGTAGTCCTCGCGGAGGGACTTGGCCGTCTCAAGAGTAATCCGCTCCCTGGCCGAGAGGGCGTCAATGCCCACCAGGCGGACGATCTCCTCCAGCTCCGCCTCCTCCTGCAGGATGCGCATGGCCTCGCGCCGCATCTCGTTCCATTTCTCGCCCAGGGTCTCGCGGTAGTAGGGGGCCACGCTGTCCAGGTAAAGCGAGTAACTCAGGAGCCAGTTGATGGCCGGGAAATGCCTCCGGTAGGCCAGGGCCGCATCGAGGCCCCAGAAGACCTTGGCGATGCGCAGCGTGGCCTGGGAGACGGGCTCGGAAAGGTCGCCTCCCGGCGGCGAGACCGCGCCGACAACGGTAAGAGCCCCTTCGCGCCTGTCGCGGCCCAGGACAATGGCCCGGCCGGCGCGCTCGTAAAACTCGGCCAGGCGCGAGCCCAGGTAGGCGGGATATCCCTCTTCACCGGGCATCTCCTCCAGCCGCCCCGACATCTCCCGCAGCGCCTCCGCCCAGCGGGAGGTGGAGTCGGCCATCAGGGCCACGCTGTAGCCCATGTCGCGGAAATACTCGGCGATGGTGATGCCGGTGTAGATGGAGGCCTCCCGCGCCGCCACCGGCATGTTGGAAGTGTTGGCAATCAAGACTGTCCGCTTCATCAGCGGCTCACCCGAGGCGGGGTCGGTCAGCCGGGGAAATTCCATGAGCACGTCGGTCATCTCGTTGCCCCGCTCGCCGCAGCCGATGTAGACGACAATTTCGGCATCGGCCCACTTGGCTAGCTGGTGCTGCGTGACCGTCTTCCCGCTCCCGAAGGGGCCGGGAATGCAGGCCGTGCCGCCCTTGGCCACGGGAAAGAAGGTGTCGATAATCCGCTGCCCCGTGATCATGGGAATGTACGGGCCCAGCTTCTCGCGGTAGGGCCGGCCCTGGCGGATGGGCCACTTCTGCATCATGGTCAGATCCACGATGCCCTCCGCCGTCTCCACCCTGGCCACGACCTCGTCGACGCTGAACTCACCTTCCCTGATTTCTAAGATCTTGCCTGCAGGCAGCGTTGGGGGGACCATGACGCGGTGCTCGACGATGCTTGTCTCCTGCACCGTGCCGATGATGTCTCCGGCCTCCACCGTCTCGCCCGCCTTCACGCGGGGCACAAAGTGCCACTTGCGCGTGCGGTCCAGCGCCGGAACATCCACCCCGCGGGTGATATAGTCTCCCGCCTGCTGGCGGATTACGTTCAGGGGGCGCTGCACCCCGTCAAAAATGGATTCAATCAGCCCCGGGCCCAGCTCCACGCTCAGCGGGGCACCGGTATCATAAACAGGGTCTCCCGGCCCCAGCCCCTCCGTCTCCTCGTATACCTGTATCGAAGCCCGATCGCCGCGGAGCTCAATGATTTCTCCCAGCAGGCGCTCCTCGCTGACGCGAACCACGTCGTACATGCGGGCTCCGGCCATGTTTTCAGCCACGACCAGGGGGCCGGAAACCTTGATAATCCTGCCAACCTCCAAAGATATCACCCTTCTTTCCTCGAGAAAATGTCGGCACCGATTGCTTTTTCCACGTTTTTCCGGATCGCCTCCATGCCTATCCCCAGCGTCCCCCGGCTGCTGGGAATGGGCACGACCGCCGGCAGAAAGCGCCTGTTCAGCTCTGCAATGGGCTCGCGCAGATCCCGGGCCAGTTCCTCGGTGACAAAGATGACCCCGTAGTTTTCTGCCACCAGCTGCCGGAAAATCTGCAGTGCTGCGGCGGCATCGGCGGCGGGGAAGGTGGCAACGCCGAGAGTCTTGAAGCCGAGGATGGAATCCCTGTCGCCGACAACGGCTATTTTACAGGTAGGCATGGCGCATTCTCTCCCTGATCGCTTCCTGGGGCAGCCGGTTGATCTTGCCCACCAGGATGAGGCGGATGTTTTTTATCTCCATCTCCCGGGCCCAGAGGTAGCCCACAAGCGCCTCCAGGCCGAAAGGAGTGTGCTTGCCGCGCTGCAGGAAAGCGGTGAGAAAGTCGTCAGACAGCTTCTCCAGGCGCGCCAGCGACTTTCGCTCCAGCCAGTGCCGGAGACCCTCGCCAACCAGGGGCCCGTACTCGCCTGCCGCCAGCTCGCCGGCCAGCTGCTCTAGGGAATTGCCGTAAAGAGCGATGAAAAACTCCGGCCCCAGGCGTCCATGCGGCAGCAGCACCTTCTGCAGAAAGGCGCGATCCCGCCCAATTCGCTGCAGTCGGATAAAGGTTTTGATGTTGATTAAATCAACCTGCTTCTGAAAAAATTCTTCCAGGAAATGCGAGCCCATCTCGCGAGATGAAGAAACTAATTCGTCGTATAAGAAGCGGTCCAGGATCAGGTCAATGGCCTGGGAATCGCTGGAGAGGGCAAATTCATCGGCCACCTGCGCGGCGGCGCAGCGCAGCCGCGGCGGCAGCTCGCGGAAATCCAGCGCCGCCACCGCCTCCCGCAGCAGCGGCAGGGACAGCGTGCCGAAGGAATAGAGCATCTCCGCCTCCGTCCCCAGGTACCTGGCCTTGAACAGCGCCTTCAGGTTGTGGATGTCGAAGCGCAGCAGGAAGAGATCGATTATTTCCGGGCGGGGGCTCATTTTCTTCAGCTCCAGGTAGCTGCGGCCAAGCTCATCCCTTAGGGCCGGTTCAAAATCATATACGCTTTCCAGCCCCGCCATGGCGGCAGCATAATCCGTCTCCGCCAGGATTTTTAAGACCTCTTCAGGCGAGGGCGCTTCGATCATGCGGTTGAACCTGTTCCGGTCGATGAGGCGCCTCTCCAGGGCCCTGATCCGGCCCACCGCGTAAGCATAAGCGTAGCTTCTGTCTACTGCCGGCATCTGCCTGTCGGCTCTCCTTTCCTCCGGGGGAAGCTTCAGTTTGCTTTCTCATCAAAGAGAATAGCGGCCAGCTCCGGTTCCAGCTCGTTCCGCTGCGCCTCCAGCAGGGCTTCAAAGGAGCAGTTAATCTCCACCCCGCCTGAATGCAGGATGAAGCCTCCCTTTATTTCCCGCGTTTCTTCGGCCGGGGCCAGCTCACCCTTTTTCCCCGCCTTAAGCAGGGCTTCATTCAGCTCTGCCCAAAAGCGCTCCGGGAGGCGGGCGCGATCTCTCTCCGAGAGCAAAACTTTCTCCGTTCCGCTTTCCGCGGCCGCCAAGAGCATCTCCCGCAGGAGGGAAGAGTAGTTCTCATCGTCAAGAGCGCACAGCTCTTCCAGCGCCTGCTGAAAGGCCTGGGCAATGAGCTCCTGCTTTGCCGCCAGCTTCTCCTTGCGCGCCTCCAACCGGGCCGCGCCCAGGATGCGGCGCTTTACTGCGGCCGCCTCCTCGCGCGCCCGCGCCAGGATCTGCTCCCGCCGGCGGGCGGCTTCCTCCTGCGCCTGCACCAAAATCTCCTCGGACCTGCGTGCCGCCTCGGCCCTGATCTCCGCGGCCTTTTCCCGGGCGTCGTTTAAGATATGCTCAATGATCCGCTCAGCTCCTGCGCTCATCAGCCGCACTCCTTACAGCGAAAGCCCAAAGAGCAGCATGATGGAGGCGAGCAGGGAGAGAACGGCATAGGTCTCCACCATGACGGCGTAGATGATGGCCTTGCCCAGCTCCTCAGGGCGCTTGGCGATGAGGCCCACGCCGGCTGCGGCAGCCTGCCCCTGGTAGATGGCTGAAAGAAGGCCCACCAGGGCAATGGGAGCGGCGGCCATCAACACGGCAAGGCCCTGCCCCGTGGTCAGATCCAGCAGATTGCCGCCGATGACGCCAATCCGCTGCATGATTAGAAATCCGGTGAGCAGGCCGTAGATGCCCTGGGTGCCCGGCAGGGCCTGCAGCAACAGCGTCTGGCCGAACTTGTCGGGGTCTTCCGTGACTACGCCGGCAGCAGCCTGCCCCACCAGCCCAACTCCCAGGGCGGAGCCGATGCCAGGCAGGATCACCGCCAGGGCGGCGCCCAGAAGCGCGATTACAGTACCTGACATGAAAAACATCCTCCTTTACCTCGTTGAAAAATGATGACATCTTCAGGCGACATCTTTAACCGGCCTCTCTTCTTCCTCCACCTGCACGTACCTCGTATTCAAGGCGAAGGGCCGGAAGGCTTTGCCGCCGCCTTCAAAGAACTTTCCAAAATACTCGATATACTGAAGCCGGCTGGTATGGACATAGGAGCCCAGCCCGCTAATCACCAGGTTGAAGAGATGTCCTCCGCTGAGGAAAAGAACCAGCAGGATAAAGCCCACCACTCCCTTGGGCAGGAGGCCGCCCATGGAATTGAGCGCCACGGCGATAACCCCCGTGGCCAACCCCAAGGCCAGCAGGCGGGAGTAGGAGAGGACATCGCTCAAAAAGCCGGTCACGTTGTAGAGGCTCAGCAGGCCGCTGAAGAACCTCTTGACAGGGTTTTTCTGGCTGCGGCCCTGCGTGAGAATCAATACCGCGGCACCGGCAATGGCCATCCACTGGCCGGCGGCCCGGGCTTGGGGCAAAAGGAGCAGCATCAAGCCCGTAAGAAAGAGGTACCAGCCGCCCTGGTCAAAGAGGGCGTCAAGAACCTTCCCTTCCTTGATGCTGCGGTAGGCCTTGATGGCCATGCCGCAGTAGATTTGGACAATGCCGAAGCCAAAGGAGAAGATGAGCATGCGCATAGGGTCCTCCATGGGGTTGAACCATAGCGGCTTAATGGGGATCAAATCGCCAAACCAGCTCCCGAAAAGAACTCCAAAAAATGCCGAAGAGATGCCGCCCATGAAGAGGAGCTGGAGAAGCTGCCGCCCCATCCCGGCCAGTTTAAGCTTGCGGGAGAGGAAGTAGCTGAGCAGCGCCAGGACGACCCCGTAGCCGGCGTCGGAGAAGCAGATGCCGAAGCAGAAAAAGAAGAAGGGAGCCAGCAGCGCCGTGGGATCAAGCTCGTTCTGGTGGGGATAGCCGTACATCTTGGTGACTACTTCATAGGGCTCGGCCAGGCCGCGATTTTGCAGCAGGATGGGCACATTTTCCTCGGGCAGGGGGTCGCGGGCCACCAGGACGGCGGTTTTGCTTTCTTTTAACAGGCTCTGCTCCAGGTCGGGCAGCGCCCCGGCCGGCACCCACCCTTCAACGAGGAAGCTGGAGCCAGTCTGGGCAAAATTCTCCCCGATGGCTTTTTGGGCCCGCTCTCGCTCCAGGTAATCGTAATATGCCATGAGGCGCTCCCGCTCGCCCAGCAGCTCCTTGATCCCGTCGAGCACGGCCTCCTCTTCCCGCTGCAGCGCCGCCTCCTTCTCCTCCAGGGCGGCGATGTTCTGCGCCGCCGTCCCCTTAAGCCCGGGGAAGCTCACCGGGTTCGCCCCGGCATCTTTCAGGAGAAGGCCCACCACGGCCTCATCTTCGGCCAGGCAAAGGAGGAAGCAGTAGGCCTGGTCCCGGTCGCGGGAAACTTCCTCCAGCATGACGGCGGGGGCTTTCTCCGCCAGAGCCTCTTGCAGGGAAGGCATCTGGTTGACGGGAATGGCCAGCAGGCTCAGGCGCACCCTTTTGGTGTCGGCTATCTCCTCCAGGGGCAGCGGGAAACCGGCCCAGGGCTTCAGCTCGTTCAGCGCTGCCTGGAGGCGGGTTCTCTCGGTGCGCAGCGCCGTCAGCTTCTCCTCGGCCTCGCGGCAGGAGAGATAAATCCCGTGCATCTGCTCACGCTGCTCGCCGCAGCGGCTGAACTCGGTGCTGCTGAGGGCGATTTTCCCCCCGGTAAACTGTTCCAGGAGGCCCTTGCGCACGGGAAAGTAGCGCTGCAAAAAATCAAGGCAGTAGCGGGCTTCGGCCAGCCGGGCTTCCGTGTCCGCCAGGTCCGCCGCCGCCTGCCCCGGCTCCATGAGCGCCTCCATCTCTTCCCAGGCCCGGCCGGCGGTGACATCGTTAATTTCCATGGTGCCCAGGCGCTGCAAAAGGGCAATGATCTTCTCCCTTTCCTGCCGGTGGGCCAGTAAAAAAACTTTTTTCATTTCCGCTATGGCCATGTCGTAATCCGCTCCTTGACCAGGGCCACCGCCTGGGCCATTCGGGAGCCGGCAGCGGCTTTCAGCGCCGCGATCTCCTCGCGGGAGGCGTCGCCAATGGGACGGGCTTCGGCATGCGCCTCCTCTTCGGCCCGGCGAATCAGCTCCGCGGCTTCCTTCTCCGCCGCAGCGAGAAGGCGATCCGCTTCTGCGGCCGCCCTCGCTTCGGCTTCTTTTACCGCCTGGCGGGCTTCCTCCCTCGCCTGGCGGATGAGCTCATCGGCCTTTTTTTCAGCTTCCCGGATAGAACGGATCAACTCTACCGTCAACGCTGCACCGCCTTTCCTCCATCCGGCCGGGGCCGGAAAAGAAATGAGGCTATATGTTGTCCAAATCTTTTCTTGTATTAAACAGATATTTACTAAAATTACATGTTACATTATACTAGATAATCAATGGCCATGCCAGCTTCGCTCAGCAGCTTCTCCGAAAGGCTGTCGGGGTAGCTGTGAGCGAGGCAAACCCGCCGTATGCCCGCGTTTATCAGCATCTTGGCGCAAACCACGCAGGGGAAATGGGTGCAGTAAAGGGTCGCCCCCTTAATGGCCACGCCGTTCAGGGCTGCTTGGATAATGGCATTCTGCTCGGCATGAAGGCCGCGGCATAGTTCGTGCCTCTCCCCGGCGGGAACGTTCTGCTCCTGCCTGATGCAGCCGGCCTCCTCGCAATGGCGCAGGCCCGAGGGGGCCCCGTTGTAGCCCGTGGCCAGGATGCGCTTCTCCAGGACCAGGAGCGCGCCCACGCGGCGGCGCAGGCAGGTGGAGCGGGTGGCCACGATGCGGGCAATGTCCATAAAGTAAGAATCCCAATCCGGCCTTTGCGGCATCTTTACACCCCCCTGCATGAAGCGGCGGCTTCATCCCCTTGTTCTCCAGGCGACCGCCCGCCTCCCTAGTAAGACGGTTTAATGGGGAATTCCCGGCAGAGCTCGCTGACGCGGCGCCGCAGCCTGCCGAGCACGGTCTCGTTGTGGCGATAGGTGATGGCCTCGTCAATCACCCGGGCAATTATTTGCATCTGTTCTCTCCCCATCCCCCGCGAGGTAACGGCGGGCGTGCCCAGCCGCAGGCCGCTGGTCACCCGCGGGCTGCGCCGGTCAAAGGGAATGGCATTCTTGTTCACGGTGATGCCGATTCTTTCCAGCAGCTGCTCTGCCTCCAGTCCGCTGATCTTTTTCGAACGCAGGTCCACCAGGACGAGGTGGGTGTCGCTGCCCCCGGTGACCAGGTCAAAACCGGCTTCCAGGAGGCTCGCCGCCAGCGCCCGCGCGTTCTCCACCACCCGGGCCTGGTAGGCGGCAAAGGCGGGCGACTGCGCCTCTTTCAGGGCCACGGCCTTGGCCGCGATGACATGCATTAGCGGCCCGCCCTGCAGGCCGGGAAAGACGGCCTTATCAATGCGAGAGGCGTACTCCCGTCGGCAGAGAATGAGGCCACCGCGAGGACCGCGCAGGGTCTTGTGGGTTGTGGTCGTCACTACCGCTGCATGGGGCAGGGGGCTGGGATGCAGCCCCGCGGCAACAAGCCCGGCGATGTGGGCCATGTCCACCATTAAGATGGCCCCTATTTCCCGGGCAATATTCTCAAATGCGGCAAAGTCAATGCGGCGCGGGTAGGCGGTGGCCCCGGCAATGATAAGCCTTGGGCGGCACTGGAGCGCCTTTTGGCGCACCTCCTCCATGTCCAGCAGGCCGCTGTGGCCATCCACGCCGTACGAGTAGACCTTGAAATAGCGGCCGGTTATGTTCACCGGGCTGCCATGGGTCAGGTGGCCGCCGTGGGCCAGGTTCATGCCCAGGATGCGGTCGCCCGGGTTCAAGAAGGCCAGGTAAACGGCCAGGTTGGCCGAGGAACCCGAGTGGGGCTGCACATTGGCGTGCTCGGCGTTAAAAAGCTGCTGCGCCCTGGCACAGGCCAGCCGTTCCACCTCGTCCATCCAGCGGCAGCCGCCATAGTAGCGCGCGCCGGGATATCCTTCGGCATACTTGTTTGTCAGCACCGAACCCTGGGCCTCCATAACGGCGCGGCTGGCAATGTTCTCTGAAGCAATGAGCTCAAGATTTTCCTGCTGCCGCCTCTCTTCTCTCTCGATTGCCGCAGCAATCTCGGGATCGACACGGCGGAGCTCGCTGAGATGATCCTTCTCTGTCATGCTAGGGCCTCCTTGCTCCGCTCATGGCGAGGTTGAAATGCGGCCTCCCCTCTCGATAAAGGCGATTTTCTCCAGGCGGCGCTGGTGGCGCCCGCCCTGGAAGGAACTCTCCAGGAAAGCATCCACGATCGCCAGCGCCAGCCCGGGTCCGACCACTCGCGCCCCCAGGGTCAGGATGTTGGCGTCGTTATGCTCGCGGGCACAGCGAGCGGAGAAAGTGTCGCCGCAGAGGGCGGCCCTGATGCCGGGGTACTTGTTGGCGGCAATGGTCATCCCTATGCCCGTGCCGCAGACTAAAATCCCCAGGGGGTAGTCACCGGCGGCCACCGCAGCTATTAGCGGCAGGGCGATGTCCGGGTAATCCACGCTGCTCTCGCTGAAAGTGCCGAAATCGGCAACCTCCATCCCCTTGGCCTCCAGGTGCTCTCCAATCAGCTTCTTTAAGGCAAATCCGGCGTGGTCACTGCCCAGGGCTATGGCCATTCTCTTTGCCTCCTTCAAGGATTTGGACAATTTTTTCAATGCCGTCGCGGAGCTCCTCAAAAATGCGGCGGTAATCCTCCAGGGAACCTCCATAAGGATCGGCCACATCAGGATCCCCCTCCAGCCCGGCAAATTCCTTTAAAAGAAAGGTTTTGCCCGCCGCTGCGGGAAAGAGGCGCAGCAAGCGCTCGCGCTGCAGCCGGCTCATGACCAGGATCAAGCTGGCCTCGCCAACCAGACGCTCGTCCAGCGGAGCCGAACGGTGCGCCTCCAGGTCAAGCCCCGCCTCGCGCATGACCGTGCGGGCATGCGCGGAGGCCTGCTCCCCCTCCACCGCCGCCAGCCCGGCCGAAGCCACTTCCAGCGCCGGGGCGCCGGGGCGCTTGGCCCACTCGTGGCGCAGCAGCGCCTCCGCCATGGGGCTGCGGCAGGTATTGCCGGTGCAGACAAACAAGATCTTGATTTTCCTTTCGGCCATATTTATCACCTAGACCTTGATGGTGCGGGCGGCGGCCCGGCGCAGCCGGTTCATCAATGCGGCACCCAGACCCCGCGCAGAAACTCCCTCGGCCAGGATGAGATCCACCCCCTGCGCATCAAAGCCACGTAGAACTTGATAGAGGCGCTTTGCCGCCCGGCGGAGCCCCTCGGGCTCCGTTGGAGCCCGCAGCAGGCCCACCTTTAAGCCCTTTTTTCGATAGTGCCGGGCCAGGGCGGCCAGCAGCGCCCGCCTCCTGGGCCGGGCCCCGGCAACAAGGAGCAGGGGCGCCCGGGGAGCATAGTGGCGGTACTTCATCCCCGGGGAAGGGGGCGTTCCATCCTTGCAGCCCTGCGCCACCGCCACGGGGACACCGAGAACGGCCTCCAGCTGCTCCCTGGTAATGGCGCCGGGGCGCAGGATCAGGGGGTGGCTGCCGCTCAAGTCGAGCACCGTCGACTCAAGGCCCACCTGGCAGGGCCCCCCGTCGATGACGGCGTCGATCTTACCGGCCAGGTCTTCAAGCACGTGGCGAAGCGACGTCGGGCTGGGCCGCCCGGAGCGGTTGGCGCTAGGAGCGGCTATGGGTACCCCGGCAGCGCGGATAAGGCTTAACGCCACGGGGTGGGCGGGCATGCGCACCGCCACCGTGGGCAAGCCGGCGCTCACCTCCGGGGGGATCTTATCCGAGCGGGGCAGCACCAGGCTGAGCGGGCCGGGCCAGAAGCGCTTCATCAGATGGAGGGCTCCCGGGGGAAGGCTCGCGGCGCTCTCCTTAACCTGATCCAGGCCGGCTACGTGCACGATGAGCGGATTGTCCGCGGGCCGCCCCTTGGCCTTAAAAATCTTTTTCACCGCGCTCCTGTCCGTAGCCGCGGCGCCCAGTCCGTATACCGTCTCCGTAGGAAAGGCCACCAGCCCGCCGCGGCGGATGAGCCTGGCAGCGACAAGCACCGACTTCCTGCTGCCAGGGAGAACGAGGGTTTGATTAATCCGCAGCACTTTGGGCATCTCTTTCCTCCGCGGCCCGCCGGCACACTTAAAATTCTTCCACTACCAGCTGGGCGATGTTGGTGGCATGGTCGGCAACCCGCTCCAGGTTGCTCAACACGTCCAGGTAGATCACCCCCGAGGGGGGGTAGCACTTCTTGGTGTTTATTCTTTCAATATGGGCTTTCCGCAAAACCTTCTCCAGGAGGTCCACCTCGTCATCCTCAACCATGACCATGCGGGCAAGGGCTTTGTCTTCCTTCTCGAAAGCCTGGATGGCCCGCTCCAGCATGATATTAATCTTTTCATAAATCAAGCTGAGCTCTTCTATGGCCTGCTCGGAAAAGGGGAGCCTCTCCTCAACCTTGATCTCCGCCAGCTGCTTGATATTGTGAGCATGGTCGCCGATCCTCTCAAGATCGTTTGCCGCGGACATAAAGCGCCCCACAGTCTTGGACTGGGTCTCGGTTAGTGCGTTCTGGGAAAGCTCGGCGAGGAAAACGTTGATTCCCTCCTCGAGACTGTCGAGGAGATCTTCCATCTGCTCAATATGCGCCCCCTTTTTCAGGTCATTTTTAACAAATGCTTGTACCGCTTCGCCAATCATCTCGCGGGCGATCATGGCCATGCGAAGCAGCTCTTTTTGGGCCCCCCGGAGAGCAGCTGCAGGCGTGGGGAGCATCCGCTTGTCCAGGTAGGTGGGAGCTATTTCAATTTTTTCCTCTTCACCGGGTATCAGGCGGGTGATGAACCTGGTAAAGTAAGGCAGGATTAAAATGAAGATTGTCGAGTTAAGAATATTGAAAATAGTATGCGCATTGGCGATCTGTCGCGGCACCGCCGCCGCTGTTTTTAAGACCAGGCTTGTAAAGGGGGCCAGCAGAAAAAGACAGAGAATCACACCTATAACATTGAAGAATAAATGAGCCATGGCAGAACGGCGAGCAGTCAAGTTGGTTCCGGCACTGGCGATGAAAGCCGTAACACAGGTCCCGACATTCGAACCCAGAATGAGGGGGATAGCCTCATTTAATGAAATAATCCCTTGCATGCTTAAAGCAATGACTACACCGGTCGAAGCGCTGCTGCTTTGAATTAAAGCGGTAAATGCAGCCCCGGCGAGTACACCCAGCAGGGGGAAAGCGCTGAATTGCACCAGGATATTTTTGAAGGTATCCAGCTCCTTTAAGGGGCTTAAGCCTGCCGACATGGTGCTGATGCCTAGAAATAGAAGACCCATCCCCAGAACAGCTTCTCCGAGGTAGCGATGCTGCCGGCGCCTGCTGAAAAAGATAATGAGCGCTCCTAAACCGATGGCCGGGTAGGCAAGCGCTTCAAGCTCAAAAGAAATAATCTGTGCTGTTACAGTAGTGCCGATGTTCGCCCCAATAATCACACTGATCGCCTGGGAAAGGGTAATCAAGCCTGCATTGGCAAAACCGACAACCATGACTGTAGTGGCACTGCTGCTCTGGATAAGCATGGTAATCAAAACACCGGTCAGAACACCGATAAGCGGGCGGGTGGTCAGCACCTCGAGAACCCGGCGCAGCCTGTCTCCCGCCGCCTTCTGCAT
>LSQX01053727.1_pt1 | contig 46378 bp, 28 predicted proteins | sample 654561 | NCBI WGS metagenome assembly LSQX01 (sample SAMN04489861, study PRJNA283612) | anaerobic digester metagenome | isolation source: 4 biogas reactors fed with cattle manure at either 37C or 55C with and... | place: Denmark: Kongens Lyngby | collected 2014 | reverse complement strand
GCCGAGCACGCCCGCTCTGTGTCTCCGTTGTAAGGGCCTGTTGAGCCGGAGCGATGTGGATGAATCGGTTCAGGGCACTCGGGAGGAGCTCGTGAAAGTCGCGGTATTGGGGTCGGGAAACGGCGGTTGCGCGGCGGCCTTCGACTTCGCCCGGGCAGGCCACGATGTCTGGCTCGCCGATTTCCCGGAGTTTCCCGGGAACATTGCGGCGATCGCACGGCAGCAGGGAATCGTTGCCGAAGGGCAGTTGCAGGGGTTTGCCCCCGTTCGCCACGCCGGCCACTCGATCGGTCCGGCGGTTGCCGGGGCGGAGTTGGTGCTCGTGGTCGGCCCGGCCTATAGCACGGCGCCGTTTGCCGAGGCCTGCCGGCCGCACCTCGAGCCGGGCCAGACGATCGTCGTATGCCCCGGCTCGTGCGCCGGGGCGATCGTGTTCAAAAACGCCTTGGGCCTGGACCTGGCCGACGACCGGTTTCTGATTGCCGAGACGGCGACGCTTCCCTACGCGGTGCGCGTCTCCGCGCCCGGCCGGATTCATGTCTACTTGAAGCTCCAGGCGGGCGTGTACCTGGCCGCGATTCCGGGGCCCCGAACCGGCGAGGTCCTAGCCCGGCTTTTGGACGTCTATCCGTGTCTGCGGCCCGCCCAGAACGTCTTTCAGACTTCGCTGCAAAACGGCAACCCGGTCATCCACCCGGCCGTGACCGTCTTGAACGCCGCGCTGATCGAGCGCAGCGGGGGCGATTTCTGCTTCTACCAGGAGGGAGTCACGCCCGCCGTCGGCCGGCTGATGGAAGCCATCGACAGGGAGCGGATGGCCGTCGGGGCCGCGCTCGGGTTGGAGGTCCTCTCCGATCCCGAGTTGGGCGTGATCCAGGGCTACATGCGAGCTGCCACCTACGACGCGGGGTATCGCGAAGCGCCCGGTTTCCAGGGCATTCGCGCCCCGCATCGTCTCGATAATCGCTATTTTCACGAGGACGTCGGTTTCGGGCTGGTGTTTCTCTCCTCCTTGGCGCAGCGGGCGGGCGTGGAAACGCCCGTGGCCGACGCGATGATCCGCCTCGTCTCCGTGTTGATGGGGCGCGACTATTGCCGCGAAAGGGCCAGAAGCCTGGAGATGCTGGGCCTGGGCGACGCGCCGCTCGACGAGATCCTTAACCGCTTGTGAGAGCATCAACGATGATTATTGGAGTCCCCAAGGAAATCAAAGATGGCGAACACCGCGTCTCCCTGACGCCGATCGGCGCCGAGACGCTGGCGGCGCAAGGTCACCGGGTCGTCGTCGAGACCGCCGCCGGGCTGGCGGCGGGAATGCCGGACGACGCCTACCGCCAGGCGGGAGCGGAGATTCTCGCCGACATCCGCGCGGTCTACCAGCAGGCCGAGATGATCGTCAAGGTCAAGGAGATCCTGCCGCCCGAATACCCGCTGCTCAGGGAGGGGCAGGTCCTCTTCACCTACATCCACTCGGCCAATAAGCCCGACCAGACCCAGGTCCTGTTGGACAGCAAGGTCGTCGGCATCGCTTATGAGAACGTGACGGCCGATGGCCGCGAATTCCCCCTCCTGACCCCGATGAGCGAAATCGCCGGCGAGGTGGGGATGCTGATGGGCGCCAATCACCTGTTCACGGTCCAGGGAGGCAGCGGCATGCTGCTCGGCGGCGCTCCCGGAGTCGAGCCGGCGAAGGTGGCGATTCTCGGGGCCGGGCACGTGGGGATCGGCGCCGCCCGCTACGCCCTGGCGATGGGCGCCGACGTGACCCTGCTGGACATCAGCCTCCAGCGCTTGCGCGAGGTGCGCCACACGATTTTCCCCAGCATCCGCACCCTCTATTGCATCCGCGCCAACGTGGTGCGGCTCCTTCCCGAAGTTGACCTCCTGGTCAACGCGGTCAAGTGGTCGCCGGGCCTGACGATCGTCTCCCGCGAGATGCTCAAGCTGATGAAGAAGCAGGCCCTGATCGTCGACATCGACTGCGAGCCCGGGGGAGCCATCGAGAGCTGTGCCTACACGACGCACGCCGAGCCGATCTTCGAGATCGACGGGGTCCGCCACTTGTGCGTGGCGAACCTGCCGTCGGCCGTGGCGGGCACCGCGTCGCGCTCGCTGTCGAATGCCACGCTCCCCTATGTTGTGGAACTGGCCGACAAAGGCTGGCTCCGCGCGTGCCAGGACAACGCCGCCCTCCGCGCGGGGCTCGCGTTCGCCAAGGGCTACCTCACGTTCCTGCCGACCGCCAAGGCCCAGAACCGGACCTTTACGCCGGCCGCCGAAGCGATCGCGATCCTCGCAGGCCGTTGACGCGACTACACATCCCAGCCGTCGTCGAACTCCAGGAGGAAGTCGAGCGGCAGGGTCTGCTCGGCGCGGTCGTTGCCGCCGCTGCTCTCGCGGACCTTGACGGTTTCGAAAGCCAAGAGCTCATAAAGCAATCGCAGCTCGCCCCGCTCCTGGTAGAAGCGGAGCTGGTCGCCGGACGCCCGCACAAGATCGTCCCGGGCGGTGTCCCAGAGGGCCGCCTTGTCGCGCCCCCCGTCGGCCTGCTGGCCTTCGCGGTTCGACGCCTCGGCATGGACCTCGGCAAATCCCCGCGCCGTGATCTTGTAGACGTCGCCGCCGGTCACCTGATCGAACAATTCGCTCTTGTGGGGCTTGCCGTGGAACTCGTCCTTCAGCGCCGAATCGACGAGCCTGGCGATATCAGTGCCCGCCTGCCGCGCGTCGGCGATCACCCGCTCGAAGCCGTGGACGCGGACGTCGTACCCGGGCCCCGAGAGCCGGCTGAGGCCCATTTGGCCCTCGAAGGTATCGTCGCCCTCGGAGCCGAACAGGCGTGCCAGATCGTCGCCGCCGCTGGAGTAGATATCGACGACGTCGAAAAGCTTCACGCGGGTATAGGGGCCGCCGCCGTAGAGCTTCACGTGGCCGAGGGCCGGCTCGGCCTTGGCCTTATTGTTCTTCGAACTCTCTTCACCCTGCGGGTGGTCGTAGAGGGCGGCCGTGTTGTGGCCACCGGCCGTCGCGTAGGCGTGTATCTCCGCGAATTCGGAGACATTCACCAGGAAGACCTCCGCGCCATCGTCCGGGTTGTTGCCGAACGTCGCCCGATCCGACCAGGCGTCGAAATGGTCGTCGCCCGGCGAGTCGCGGAGCACGACCGTGTTGTAGCCGGCGCCGCCGGCGAACTGGACCAGCGCGACCTCTTCGTCGGCGAACGCGTATTTCACGCCATTGATCGTCAGATTGCGGGAATTGCCGGCGTCGAACGCGAACGAGTCGTCAAGCTCCGTGCCGTGGACACTCACCGTCGTGCCTTCCTGGTGGACCAGGTTGGCGATCCGCGCGTCGAACTGGGGATTCGCGCCGTAGAACTCCACGTAGTAGTCCTGCCCGGCTTGGACGCTCCAGTCGATCCGTTGGTTGCCGTCAACCAGGGCCGACGCGGCCAGCGGCACGGCGGCGGTGCTCTCTTGGGGATTCTCGGCGTAGAGTCGAATCCGCGCGCTCTTGGGGGGCGAAGGGGCGACGACCTCCAACGTCAGCAAGCCGGTGTGCGCCGTGCTGAAGCCGTAGTACACGCTCCCGGCGGAAAGATCGAGCGATTCCAGCGTGCTGAAATCGACCGTCTCCAAATCCGCGTCGGCCACAATCGCCGTGACCGTCGCCCACTCGCTCCACGCCGCGTCGTTGTCCTCCGCCCGGGCTGAGAAGCTGTGTTCGCCAACCGCCCAACCGCCGGTGTCCACGCTGATCGACCAGCCGTCGCTGCCGTCTTCATCCACCCCCAACAGTTCCTCGCCCCGGTAGAATTCCACCCGCGCGACCGCGCCGTCCGCGTCGCTTACGCCATCCGCCACAAGCGTGAGCTGGCCCGGCCGCGTGATCGGGCTGGGCGTAGCGGAGAGACTGGCCAGGAGGGGAACGGCGTTGGCAGGCGGGTCGGCGATGCTGACCGTCAAGAGGATCGTGCCCTGGTATTTCGAATCGCTGCTGAAGAAGTCGTGGGCGAGGTAATCCGTGTGCGCTCCTTCCGCCAGGCTGTCGTCGATCGCGCTAGCGCGGACAGCTTGCGGCACGTTCCAGTTGGCCGGCGTGAACTGGAGGAATGCGTTGGCCGTGTGGGCGTCGTCCACCGCCGTCACCTGCCCATTGGTGCTGTCGAGGTAGATTGTTACATCGTGCCTTGGCTGGCTGGTGAGCCGCGTCCAATACCGCACCTGGTCGCCCTCGACGACGCTGATCGATGCAATCGTGTTCTGCCCGAGCGGATCGTCGCTGATCGAGATTCCAGCGGTGTCGTTGTCGCCAATTGCGGCCGTCACGTGGGCGATCGGCAGCGAGGCGGGATACATCGGATCGTGGATCGTGTCGGCAATTGCGTGGGTAATCCGGCCGCTGTGGGTCCCCTCGTCGACGTCGTCGTCCACGGCTCGCACGGCAATCGTCTGCGCTGCCGTGTCGTTGAGCGTCAGAACGAGCGTGGAGGCGAATGTCAGGCCGCCGTCGGCGCTGACCTCGGTCTGGGAATCGGCCGTCACGGCGATTTGAACGGCGCCGGCTGGCATCGTCGCCAGCGCGATCTGGTAGGCGCCGGTCGCGCCGCCTTCGGCTAGTTGCGTGCCGCCCGCGGTCTCCGTGATCACCACGCCGCCCAAGTCGTTGTCGATGATCTGGACGGTGAGCAGGTTCTCGCCCACGATCGGGTCCAGAAGACTGGCCAGGTCAAGCAGGGTGTGGACGAGTTGGGTCTGGTGGGGCCCCTCCCGCAAGGTGTCGTCGACGGCGGTCAGCCGGACCGGCTGCGGCTGGCTCCAATTCCCGGAGGAGAACATCCAGACGTTCTCGAACCCGTCTCCCATCGTGTTGTTGGGGTTGACGACGGCGGCCTGGCCCGAACTGTCCTCGATGAGCACCCACATTTCGTTCGCGGCCGGTTCGCTGAGCTGTATCCAGTAGGTCGCCTGCTCCCCCTCGGCGACCTCGATCGAGGTGATCGCTTGCTGGCCTGCTTGATCGGCCGTCATCATCACCACGCTTCGATTGTCGAGGATGCGAACCGTGACATCTCGAACCGGCAGGTTGTCGTAGTCCGGATCGTCGCTGGCCACCGTGTGCCCGATCCGCCCGGTCTGCGGTCCCTCGATCAGTCCGTCGTCCACGGCGGCCACGGTGATCGTTCGCGGCGTCCTGTCATTGAGCGAGAGGGCGAGGGTCGAAGCGAACGTCGCCCCTCCGTCCGCGCTGACCAGGGTCCGGGAGTCGGCCGTGATCGTGATTTCGACCGGGGCGAGCGGCACCGTCTCCAAGGCGAGCGTGTAGGTGTCGGTCGACACCCCCTTGATGACCTCGGTGGAACGAGCCGTCTCCTGGAGCCGAATTCCCGGCCCGGGCAGGATCACCTGGTCGACAGCCGGATTCAGGTCGAAGTAGATCGTACCCGAGCGCTGCTGCATCGACCCGTCATAAAGACCCCAGTCGCGAAAATCGAGGTGCACCTGGTTGATGTACCCATCCGGCATGCCGGGATAGAAGAACGAATAAAACCAGCCGCTGGTCAGCAGGTCGGAACCGAATACGCCGTCGAGCGGAGCTTCTCCCTCTGCGACCTGGATGTCGAGGACGAGCCACTGGAGATCGGTCCAGACCAGCTCCACGACCTCGCCGCTGGAAACCTGGGTGACCGGAACGCGGAGCTCGTCGATGGCGAAGACGGGAACGCTCGTCTGGCCGCCGACCCCTCCGACCGCCTCGGACCCCAGGTACGCGCTGTCGTTCTGGTCAAGCAGCCCGTCGCCGTTGCTGTCCAGGCCGATGGCGATCGCCAAATGCTCCGAAATCAGGCTGATTTGGGCCCCGGTGTCGAAGAGAAACGTCCCCTCCGCCCCGACGCCGTCTTGCGTCGGAATGGCGGTCAAGAAGGGGATGTCGGCCCAGACGGGCGGTTCGCCGGAGACGAGATAGTCCAGCGGATCGAACGCCAGCCGATTGTCGACCGAGAGGGCGTAGCGATGGCCTTCGTCGCCGGGCAGCTCGTCCGAGAATGCAACCTTCATGTAGAGGTCGTCCAGGCCGAGCCCGCCGCCCGACCAGCCTCTCATGTCCATCGAGGTGACGCGCTCGGCCATCGCCGGCATGCCCACCAGCCCCCAAGGCCCGAACATGCTGAAGTCGTTGTCGGCGTCGGAGAGGACCCGCGTCTCGTGGAGCGTGTTGCGGACTCCGCTCGTGCCGGCGAAATCGAACCGGTACGACGCGGAGACGTCCATCGGGTGGTCGCCGCCCACGCCAACCTCGACGAACTCCCCTTCCGTCCCGTAGGCCAGCGGAGGCTGGCTCATGTCGCTGACCGCGGTGGCCATCGCCAGGACGCTGTTGGCGCCCGTGTCGAGCAGAAACGTGTTGAAGATGCTCGGTCCCACGCTCTCCCATTGCTCGATCGCCGGGTCGGGATTCACATCGCTGAGCAGTTCGACCGCCACGCGGGGCTGGTCGAGCGCGATGTTGTCCGAAGGCCCCAATTCGATCGCCGCCACCGAAAGCATGGCGCGAATCTCAAGTGGCTCCAGAGCGGGACGGCGGAACCGGTTGGCGACTGTCACACGACGATGTTGGCGTTTGAAAAATCGCACGAGATCATCCTCCTCAGACTGGGACCGCTCCTGCCCACGCGCCCGTTCGAAGAAACACCCCCCATGCAAGGCAACCGATAGCAGTTCGCGCGTAGTATGAATCCGTGGCGAAACATCCAGGCGAAGAAGCTTCCTTGTGAAATCCAGTCTACTTATCTCCGTGTCGACGCGTCAACCATTTGGCACGCATCGACTTGCAGTTCGCCGCGGAGACCGAGCAAACCAGCGGTGCCATCTGCACGTCCCAAGGGGAAACCAGGCCGGCAATCGGCCGCTCCACTACCGCACCGGCACAACGATCTCGGCCGGCTCGGTGGCGGCGGGGAGCGTGATCTGAGCGGAGCCCTCGCGGAACTTGTTCAGCGCGATGCCCTTGGCCCGCAACGTGTAGGAACCGTGCGGCACCTGCGGAAACACGAAACGGCCGGCCGAATCGGAGACGGCCTCCAGGCCGGTCCCCTCCAGTCGCACGCTGATCCCCGCGGCGGGCCGGTCGATAAGAACGACGCTTCCTCGGATCGTGCTGGTCGTCTTTTTCGCGGGCTCGGCCGGGCCCGCGGGAGGAACAATCGAGACTTGCGCAAACACGCTCCGTGAGAGGCCCACCCGGTCCGTCCCGCGAACCAGAATCCGGTAGCGCCCCGGCTCGAGGTCCTCCGTCGGCAGACTTGTCGTCCACGACTCGGCCCCGCCGGGCTGCTGGAGCACCTTGGGCGCTTCCTGCTCCTCGAAGTCCGAGGAACCATCCAGGTCGAACCCCACCTCGAGCTTTTCGACGCCGCTGAGGTCTTGCGTCTCGGCGGAGACAAGGATTGGGCTGCCTTTGGCAACCGGATGATCCGGCACGGTCACGCGGAGTTCCGGGGCAGCCCCGTCGAGGATCACCCGGACCGCGGCCTCCGCCGCCGAGCGATCGGTCGCGGGCGAGATGGTCGGCAGAGACAACTGGGCGAGTATGTCCACCGCGAGATTTCGCAACCCGCCGGGGTCCAGCCGAGCGCGGAGATCGCCGACGCTGGCGGCGACTTGGAGCAGACCGCCCGGCTCAAGCTTGTCGAGAAAGATCTCTTCGCGGCGGTCTGACTCGAAGCGGACCGTCTTCTCGCCGACCAGCAGGCGGTCTCCATTGGCGTCGATCCCCACCTCGACGCAGTCGCCCGGCTGCTGGAAGGCGTCTTCCGGCGCGTCGACCTGCAATTCGACCAGGAGCTCCTCGCGCGGGGCGAGAAACGCGGCGCCCGGCTCCGGGGCGCGGATCGACACGGAGCGGACGGACCGTTCCCGCTCGATCCGCTGCCGATCCCGATCGCAGACCGCGTCATAGAGGAACGCCCGCCGGCAACCGTCGACGGTCAAGCGGATGGGGATTCTGCGCCCCGCAGCCGGCTCGACGACGGCGAACAAGTCGAGCGATTGGCTCGGGTCGACAATCCTCCCCTGGTCATTCATTTCCGTGTTGGGGTCGAGGACCCCCGCGGTCTCCCACTTCACGCGGATCGGCTGGTCCGGCCCCGTGGGCGGGAGGATGTCCCGGTCCGGCTGGCCGTCGCCGTCGATGTCCTTCGCCTGGACCCTGATCGAGACTCGCTGGCTCGCCGCCCGGTAGCTGACGAGCGGATCGAGGTAGTCCTTCGGAAGCAGCGCTGAAAAGGCGATCCAGTGTACCCATTGCTTCTCCTGGGTCTCTCTGACCACGCAGAGGAGCCCCTGGGTGAGATCGACCGGCTCGGCCGGCTCTGCGGCCGTCTGGCCGTCCTTCGGCGCCGCGCTCGGGCCGTCGGAAGCGGGTTTCTCCGCCGGGAAGGGAATCGGCGCCGGCTCCTGCTCGGCGGCAAGCTCGAGATCGAGCGGGCCGGCCAGCGGCCGGCCGCCAGCCAACCAGTCGGCCAACCGCTCCGCGCGCTGTTCGGCGCTGCGCATCGGGCGAGCCGCATCGCCCGGGGGGCTGCCCAGCAAGACGACGGAGACCTTCTTCGCCTTGCCCGACCGATTGACCAGCTCGAGTCGGAACGGCGTCGTGCGATTCGGGAACGGCCGCAGGCGGATCGCGCCGTCCGCGGCGGACCTCGGGTCCACGGTCAGCCCGCTCCCGGCGACCAGCAGGTCGACCCGATCGGGCGGCCGAACGGCAAGTTGCACGCGGTGCGTCTTCGCCGTTTGGCCTGAAGTCAAGTGAACGATCAGGTCGGCTGTTTCCCAGGAGGGTTGCTCCGCCGCCGATCGGACTCGAAACCCGACATCCTTAGGTTGTTCTGCCGAAACAGGCATCGGCCGGCCAGGCGCGACGACCCCCGGCTTGTCGAGGCCTTCGACGGTCAGCACGCTCTCGTCGTATTGGAGGGAAAGGCTTGCGCCGCCCGGCTCGGCGCCCGCGGCGCGGAGGGCGACGGAGAACTCCGTCCACAGCGCCGCCTCGATTTCGAGCCGCTCCGGACCGGTCAACTCGAGCGGTTGCCGCGGCAAGCGGAAATCCGTCGGCACGATCGAGTAGTCGCAGGCCGCGGCGGGGACCCGTACCGAGTCGCGAGCATCGACCGCGCGGAGCAACAGCTCGACGCGTCCGTGCGCCGCGGTGCCGGATGAGTTGATTTCCTCGCGGATTCTCCCCGGCAGGGAACGATAGAACGCGGCCAGTCCGCCGCCAAGCTTCCGGTAGGCTTCCCACAGGCTCGCGTCGTCGGTTTGGCCGTGCGGCGCGGGTCGGGATCCAACGGCGGCGAGTTCGTCCGCCAACTCCTTGGCGCTGGCGGGATCGAACAGCCGCACAAGGTTCACGGCGAGCGCGGCCTGGGCGGCGGCGCTGCTCCAGGCCGGCCGCGCCCCGGCCGGCACGGCCAGGTTCGTGTCGCCGGAGACGGCTCGCCCCCGGAGCTCCTCCAGGACCGCCAGCAGCGCCGTCCGCTCCGCCGCCGCCAGGATCGGCGTTGCCAGCAGGTCGACGATCCGCTGCGACAGCTCTTCTGGTTTGCGGGCGTCTTCCGACTCGCCGAGAATCGCTTGAACCTCCCGCGCCAAGAGGTCGTCTTCGATCCGGTCGCGGAGACCGTTCAGCGCGGCGGTTTGGAGCTGGATTTGCCGGAGCCTGGAATCGAAGTCGGTCTCCGTTGCGCTGGCCGCGGTGGCCGTTGATCCGAGCAGCTGGCCGTACTGCGGGAGTTGCTCGGCCAGCAGTTCGCTGAGGTGGTCGTGCAAGGAAGCGGCAAACGGGGCCCCGCCGGCGGCTCGCCCATACCAGCGAACATAGTAGGGGCAGGCAAACAGCAGGTCGTTTCGCAGGCGGATCGCCTCGCCATACGCCGCCGTGATCTGGGCCGTCTCGGGCGATTCTGCCGGCGGCGGTTTGCCGAGCGTCTGCCGCCCGGCCCGCTCCAGGCGAGCCAGCACCGAGGAAGGGTCTGCCGTCTGGGGCAGCGGTTGCCGCTCAACCAGGAGTCTCAAGGGCGCGACCAGGATTTCCAGGTCGCTGGCCAGGTCCTTGGCATCCGTCCTCCGGTCGCGAAACTGCATCTCGTAGCCCAACAGCAGTTCCTGGAATTCGCGCCAGATGTGCGGCGCATAGTCCACGGGTGTCCACTCCGCGGCGTTGTCCCGAGACTGGAGCCGATCCCGCAGGCGCCATGCGTCTTGCAGCAGGTTCAAGACCTCCGCCCGGGCCGCATCGCGGCCCGCGGCGGGCGCTGCCGGCGGCGTCGGCGGGGGAGCGTCGGCCGCCTGTTGGCCGGCTTCAGCGACTTGCGGATTCTCGCCGCCGGTCGCCGGGCCCTGGGGCGGTGGCTGCTCCGGCGCCGCGCGTTGCCCTTGCGCCGCTTCAGCTGGCGGCACGGAAACCAGTGCGATCCGGCTGTCGGGCTCGGCAAGTCCAATCCCGCCGCGCAACAGTTCTGGAGTCTGCGTTGCCGCTCCGCCGGTCTGGGCGGAGACACGGCTCGCTACCCGTTCGCGAACGAACGCGTAGAATTCGTCCAGTTCGACCACGTGGTCTCCGTCCTTGTCCGCCAAGCCAGCCAGTCCCTTGGTAACGAAATGGCCGAACACGGAAGCTTGATCGGGATACGTCGCGTGGGAGGTCTCCAGAGGCCCGTGCGAGGCGAGCAGCCACAGATTGCCGTCTTGCAGGCTTTCCACCTCGGCGCGGACGAGACGGGCAAACTCGTTGACGATCATCCCCTGGCGAAAATCGGCGGCGAGCCAGCCCGCATCGAGAAGGACGAGTTTCAGCCGCGCCGGGCAGGCGCTGACCTGTCGCAGGACCTCGGCCAACTCGATTCGTCCCGAATCGTCCGCGGGCAGATAGTTGCTGCACAGGAGCAGCGGCTTGCCCCCTTCCGAGACCCCATGCCCGCACAGGTAGAGAACGACGACATCCCGGCTTCGGGGGGCGACACTCCGCAGCGCCGCTGCCAGGGTGGCCATCCCCTCGCATGTCTCCAGGCCGACCAGGGCCTGGCGGGAATTCGATTTCGGGCCGAGCGGAGGCGGCGACGTGAGGCGGGCGGCGTCCTCTTCCGCGAACGGGACCGGCGGGACGGCCAGCGCGTCGTAATGCACGACGGGCAAACCGAAGACATGGACGCGCGGCAGGAACAGCCACCACCAGAGGGTCCAAACAAGCACTCCGGCCAATGCCAGGCCCAAAAGGCTCGTCGTCACGCGCGCCGTCCAACGACTCGCCGTGCTAACCCGATTCCCCTCCGGCCGACCTCGCCAGGTGCGGGTCGAGCGTATCGAGCGGCCAGATCGATCGGTCATCCTTCCTGCGCCTCCGGCGAAGGGCCGATGGAAACGGACTTTCCTCGCAAGCGAATTCTAGCGCAATGGTATCGAACAAGCCAGATAGCGATCGCCCGCAAGACAGGGCTCAAGCCCCAATCTCCCCGGCCCCGCAGCCGGAATTCCGCGTTCCAACATCGAACGGTCGAGCCGTGTCTGCTCTTGGTGACTGGAAATTGGAACTTGAACCTCCCCCCCCGCGCCGTCTTGCATTTGACCGGTCGTTTGCTACCCTCAGGGGAGTGCCAGGGCGGGGGGCGGGGCCGGCTCCGGTCTGCATCGCTGGGCCACCCCCTCTTCAGAAGTCCGCGTGATTCCGTGCTGTCGTCAGGCATTCGTTGAATGCCGCCGTTTTCGACAAGAGTGCACTTCGATTGTAGCCCGTTCCATGCATAACCTCCCGGTTCACTGGTGCGAGGGACTCTTCCTGAGGCCCCAGCACCTCCAGGCGGCGGATCGGTCCTGGCGCGAGACGCTCGGAACCAGCGAGCACTGGGACCACCAGTACAATTACGGACTTCGCCGAATCGAACTGAGCGAAGAGTCCATCAGCAACTGGCAGCTCCAGGTCAATGCCTGCCACGCCCGCATGAAGGACGGAAGCCTGGTCCAGTTGGATGCGGGGCAGGAACTCGACCGGATCGACTTGAAGGCGGCTTTCGACCGGAGCGACACCGTTCGGGCCTACTTGGCGGTTCCACGACTGAAGCTTGGGCAGCGCAATGTCTCCCGAGGGGAAGACGGCGAACCGGTGCGATATCTTGAGGCGACCGCGATCCTCCCCGACGAAAGCGAAGGGGGGAACGACCAGGAGGTCCAGTTGCGCCGTCTCAACGTCCGTCTGCTCCTCTCCACCGAGGACCTGTCGGGGTACGAACTGCTGCCGATCGCCGAGATCCAGCGGTCCGGCGAGAACGAGAGCGTTCCCCGACTGAGCAGCAAGTACATCCCGCCGCTCCTGGCGATCGACGCCTGGGCCGGGCTGGGGCGCGACATTGTCCGGGCGATCTACGATCTGCTGGGCAAGAAAGCGGAAGTCCTCAGCCAGCAAGTCATCAATCGCGGCATTTCCCTCGTCAGCCAAGAGCCCGGCGACCTCGACCGGCTGTTGATGCTCCTGCAACTGAACACGGCAATTGCGGCGCTGGAGGTGCTCGCCTTTGCCCAGGGGGTCCACCCGCTGGTCGCCTACGTCGAACTGTGCCGGATTGTCGGGCAGCTCTCGATCTTCGGCCCCTCGCGGCGGCTGCCGGAGATTCCCCATTACGACCACGACGACCTGGGGAGGATCTTCGGCTGGATCCGCGAGCAGATCGAGATTCTGCTGGGTCTGGTGCGGGACTATGAATTTGAGCAGCGGTACTTCGTCGGCGAATCGCGGGGGATGCGCGTCGCTCTCGATCCGAAATGGCTGGGCGCCGACTGGAAGTGGTTCGTGGGCGTTCAGACCGGCGTGTTGAGCGAGCGGGAATGCCTGGAGATGCTCTCGCCCGGCAATCTCGACTGGAAGCTGGGCAGCGCCAAGCAGGTCGACGCGCTCTTCCAGTATGGAGCGGAGGGCCTCCAGTTGACCCCGCTCAGCCAGGCGCCGCGGGCATTGCCCGCCGTCCGCGACTGGGTCTACTACGAGGTCACCCGGGGGAATGCGGCGTGGAAGGATGTCTTGGACACGCAGACCCTGGCAATGCGGCTGAAGGATTCGCTGATCCTCAATCTTGACACGTTGCAGGGGGCGAGGAAACTGGTGGTTTCCTTCGCTGGAAAGCAGGTTTCGCTGCACTTCGCCTTGTTCGCGGTGCCAAATCGCTAATGACTCCGGAATTTGCATCCGCCGCCGACCCGGTCTTTCTCCACGTCCTCGACCTGCTCGAACGGATCGGGCGCGGCGAGGACCCACCAGCCGCCGAGGAACGGGGGCGGATTCGCGGCTGGATCGATCAGGCGGAGGCCCACTTGGGACAACGCGAAGACTGGATGCTGGCGAAATACGCGCTGGTGGCCTGGATCGACGACCTGCTCATCGACGCGCCCTGGGAGGGGCGGAGTTGGTGGAGGGAGAATGCCCTGGAGGTCGAAGTCTTCAACACGCGGCTTCGCAATGAGGAGTTTTACGCCAAGGCCAGGCTGGCCTCCTCGCTGACCGCCAAAGACGCCCTCGAGGTGTTCTATCTCTGCGTGGTGCTGGGATTTCGCGGCCTCTATCGGGACCCGGCGGCAGCGGCCGTCCTCGCGCCGCCGCGGGGCCTCCCCGCGGATCTGGAAACCTGGGCGCGACAGACGTCGGCAGCCGTTGCCAGCGGACTCGGCCGCCCGGCAATTTCGGATGCAACACAACCCGGAGCGGGGGCCCCTCCGCTGGAGGGCCTGACAGCGCTTGTCAGTTCCACGCTGACGGGCGCCGTGCTGGCGGCCTTCGCCCTGATCCTGGTCTGGATCGCGTTTTTTTCGTGAGAGGAGGAAAGCTTGCAGGGACAGCCAACAGCGGCAACCACGCCCTCCCGTTCCCAAGCCGGAGCTTGGGAGCGGGTGAGGAACTGTAACCTGAACACCAAAAGCTGAAAACTGACACCGGCCAACGATCATGGGCTTCTTCCGCCAGCTTCTCAACGCCGTGACTTATCCCTTGCGCGCGTTGTTCGCATCGCCCGCACGGCTGTTTGCGGCCGGCCAACGACTGTCGGGCCTTTCGCTGCCCGCCCGCGCGGCGATTCTTGTCGCCGTGTTTCTGGTCATCTCGGTGATCACGGCGCTGGTCGCGTTCCGATTCACCCAAGACCGCGTGGCAATGGAGTACTGGTTCAATCCGGTCCGTGTGATCGTCATCGCGATCCTCGTCGTCGTGATTCCGATCGTCGTCTACTACGTGCTGCAACTCTGGCTGGAGGGGGATCGATCTCGCTATCCCGACATCGATGCGGCGTGGCGGGCGGGGCTGGCGCAGTTGCAGCAGCGGGGGTTGAGCCCGGCGCGGATTCCGCTCTTCCTTGTCGCGGGGACGGCTTGCGAAGCGGAGGAAAACGCGCTGTTTCGCGCTTCCTGCCTGGAATTGCCGGTGAAGAACGTGCCGGGCGGCGCGGCGGCGCTCCGCTGGTATGCCAACTCCGACGGGATCTACCTCGTATGCAGCGAGACGAGTTCCCTGAGCCGGCTTGCCTCCTCCGCGCGGGGCGCGGCAGGGGCGGGCCAGTCTCCCCCCGCCCGCCCCGCTGCCCGCCCGTCGCATGGCGCGCTGCGCGGAACGATCATCAGCCAGCCGGCCGACGTCGAGGCGGATCAGCCCGCGGAGGAACGACCGCCGGATGCCGGCCTCCGTCCGGCCGAAGACAGAATCCGCGGCACGATGGTGATGGGCGCCGGCCGTTCCGAGGCGGCCTCCCCGGCCGACCAGCGGAGAGCGGTCGTCTTGACCGCCGACGAACGGGCGGAGCAGCAGCGGCGGCTGGAGTATCTCTGCGGGCTGATCCGGCGGTTGCGGCAGCCCTATTGCCCGATCAACGGAATCCTCACGCTGCTGCCCTGGGATCTGATCCAGCACCCGCGCGAAGCCCTTGAGCTTCGGCGATCCGTCCAGGCGGATCTGGAGACCATCCGCCGAACGCTCCTGCTCCGCTGCCCGGTCACCGCCTTGGTCAGCGGCGTCGAAAGGGAGCCGGGGTTCTGCGAGATGATCCGGCGGGTCGGCGCCCAACGGGCAGGCACGCAGCGGTTCGGCAAGGGGTTCTCCGTCTGGAATCCGCCCACGCGCGAACGGCTCGTGGCACTGACGGCGCACGCGTGCGCGGCGTTTGAAGACTGCATCTATGCCCTGTTTCGCGAAACGGGCGCCCTCGGCAAACCGGGCAACACGAAGCTCTATGCCCTGCTCTGCCGGGTCCGGCGCGACGTCCAGGATCGGCTCGCCCATGTCCTTGTCGGCGGTTACGGCCGGGGCGAAGGGGAGAGCGACGACGCGATGCTCTTCAGCGGCTGCTACTTCGGCGCCACCGGCGAGACCGAGGACCGGCAGGCCTTCGTGCGGAGCGTCTTCGACAAGCTGCCCAGCGAGCAGGAAGAGTTGGAATGGACCGACCGGGCCCTCGATCAGGACGCACGCTGCCAGGTGTGGGCCAACCTGGGATTGATGCTCAATGGCGTCCTGGCTCTGGTGGTCGCCGGAACGATTCTATTCAGGTGGTTCCCCTTCTGGAAATGACAGCCGGCGCGGTCCTTGGGGACTGCGGCGACTGGTTGCCGCCCCCCTCATCCAGACGAGTTGGGCCGGACCTCTCGATCGAGGACATCTGAAGAGGGGGTGCAGCGGCAAGGAATCGCCGCACTCCAAAATACCGCAAACGCACGCTGGAATTGGCGGACTTGAATTCCTAGAATTGCCGTTGGGTTCGTTTCTTCCTTGCCAATCGGGGGACCCGGGCTTCCGCTTTGCCGGGCCAGCAATCTCGTCACGCGCCGCAGGGTGCGGCACTCGGCGTCCCCTGGCGAACGACTTGTCCAAGATCGAGTTCCCATGTCCATTCCCGCCTCGGGTGACGATCAGCAGCGTGGCGGCCGGCAGCTTCCATCCAAGGACGAGGCCGCTCCGCCCGGCAGGGACGCGGACCCCGCCGTGCTCGAGGGGGTCCTCCAGGAGACGCTTTCGCTCCTTGGGGCGGAGAGACCGCTTCCCGGAGAGACGGCCCAAGCGCTGTGCCGGCTTGTCGCGCGCCACAAGGGTAGGCAATTCACCCTTGAGCCGATCGCCGTGGACCTCGTCTCGATCGTTTTGAAAACCCAGTTTCCAGGCCTGTGTCCTCCCCCGCTGCATGATCGCATCGCCGAACGCGTGGCGAGGACTCTCTACGAGGACCCGCACTCGCGGGCGCGTCTGGAGGCATTCTGGAGACGATTGGGCGGAATCTAGGTCATGGTCGAATCGCCGCCGACTGCCCAGCACCTGATTGAAGGCTGCCAAGGCCTTGTCCGATCCTTGGCGATGCGGATCCAGAAGAGACTCTCGCCGCGCGTCGAACTCGACGATCTGATCGCCGACGGCCAGGTTGGCCTGCTTGAAGCGGCGCGCGATTTCGACTCCACCAGGGGCGCGAAGTTTTCGACCTACGCCTACTATCGCATCCGGGGCGCGATCTACGACGGGCTGAGCAGAATGTCCTGGACGGAGAAATCGCGCCGCCGCGAAATCCACTCCGCGCAATTGGCAAACGACGTGTTGCGATTGGAGAACGAGTACGCCGTGGAGGGGGCGGCGTCGACCCTCGAACTCGATTGGACCTGGCTCCGCAACCTCAGCGGAGCGCTCGCCACGATCTACCTCGCCACGCGCGGGGAGGAGGAGGACGCGGCGGCATTCGATCCGAGCGACGATCCCGAACGGGGGCCCGAACGGACCGCCATCACCCGCGAGATCCGCGAGCGATTGCGGCAACTCGTCGACTCGTTGCCCGCGGAAGCCGGGGCCTTGATTCGAGCGGTCTATTTCGAGGACCAGACCTTGGAGGAGGCGGGGCGCAGGATCGGTGTCAGCAAGTCCTGGGCAAGCAGGCTCCACGCCCGTGCCCTGGGCCAACTGGCACGCGCGCTCCGCGCGATCGATGTCACGTCCTGACCTCGCGCGGAAAGGGAACGGCAAGCAGGGGCTCGCTATATCGGGGGGGGTTGATTTCCTTCGTTTCAGGGGTAACGTATAGCAAGGGGAGAAATGCCCATTGGCCGCGTTTGGAGTGGAGGCAGCGAGAATGGGGTCGCCCAGCGTGCTTGACTTCGATCGGCTCTTGTCCCCAATTCCGGGGGACTGCCCCGCGGGGGCGGCGTTGAAGGAAGACTATTCTCCGGGCGCGCCCTACTACGCGATCAAGGACGCCCGTTCGGCCGCCCGAGCGGCCGAACGGAGCCTGATGTGGGGAGGGGATGCCGAATCGGGCGGCGACCGGCCGGACTGGCGTCCGGTCGTGGAGTTGGGGATCGGAATTCTCGCCGAGCGATCCAAGGACCTCGAAGTCGCCGCCTGGTTGACCGAAGCCCTCGTCCGCCGGCACGGCTACGCCGGTTTGCGGGACGGCTTCCGCCTGATCCGCGCCCTGGTCGAGAATTTCTGGGACGACCTCCATCCGCGGCCCGACGAGGACGGCATTCCGACGCGCATCGCTCCCCTGACCGGCCTGAATGGCGAGGAGGGGGACGGCGTTCTGGTTGGGCCGATCGCCAACGTGCCGATCACGACCGCGGGCAGTTACCGGGCGATGTCCATCGCCGACTATCGCCAGGCGATCGACCTGGAGCGAATCGACGACGCTCAGAAACGCCAGCAGCGGATCGATCACGGAGGCGTCAGCCTCCAGATGTTCGAGACCGCCGTCTCGGAAACGCCCCTGGAACACTTCCAGAACATCCGCGAGGACCTCCGCGAGGCGCTCGATGCGTATCGAGAGCTGACGAGCCTCCTGGAGGCGAAGTGCGGCCAGGACGACCGCGGCGACTCCCTTGCGCCCCCCTCTTCGAGCATCCGCAATGCCCTCGAGGAGTGCTGCGCGCATCTCGGCAACGTAACGAAGCATCTCTTCCCGGACGACGCCGGGGAGACGCCGCCCGCGAGCCAGTCGGCGGGCCAGCCCGCGGCCGCGCCGGCTGGCGGATTCAAGCGGGTGGAGACCCGCGCAGAGGCGTTCCAATCCCTGCTGCAAATTGCCGCGTTCTTCAAGCGGACCGAACCGCATTCGCCCGTCTCCTATGCGCTGGAGCAGGCCGTGCGTTGGGGGAAGCTGCCGCTGCCCGAATTGCTCAGCGAATTGATCGCCGACCAGGGTTCGCGAGAGCAACTGTTCAAGCTCGTCGGCATTCAGCCCCCGGAGAAGCCATAGACTTCGATCGGAGCGGATTTTCTTTCCCGGCAGGGAGCCGCCGCGCGGGGAGCAGGATGTCGTTTGCCTTCAACAGACTGTGGGAGAAAGATTATGGCCGAGAGTATCCACGAGAAACTGAAACGCGTGCGCAAGCCGCGGGTCCACATCACCTACGATGTGGAGACCGAGGGCGCGGTCGTCGAGAAGGAGCTCCCCTTCGTGATGGGGGTCATGGGCGATTTCTCCGGCGACCCGACCGAGCCCCTGAAGCCGCTCAAGGACCGCAAGTTCATCCAGATCGACCGCGACAATTTCAACGACGTCATGGCCCGGATGACCCCCGGATTGAACTTCCGCGTGGAGAACACGCTGGCGGGTGACGGCAGCGAGATCGCCGTCCAATTGAGATTCAACTCGATGGAGGACTTCGAACCGGCCCGCGTCGTCAAGCAGGTGGAGCCGCTCCGCAAGCTCCTCGAGACGCGCGACAAGCTCCGCGACCTGCTCACCAAGGTGGACCGTTCCGAAGACCTGGAAAATGTCCTGGAGGACGTTCTGGAGAACACGGACCGCCTCAAGAAGCTCTCCGAAGAACTTGGCGTCAACGCGCCCCGCCGCGAGGAGGATCAACCATGAGCACCGACAGCCAGTCGCAAGGCCAGGCGCGGCCCTCTCCGGCGGAAGCCGCCGAAGCCAGTATCCTCGACCAGGCAATCAAGGCCACCAAGGCCACCGAGGCGTCCCGCGCCCAGGATCTGCTCCGCACGCTCACCGAGGAAGCGCTCAAGGGAACGATCACCTGGAACAAGGACGTGACGCGGACGATCACCGCCGGCGTCAGCGCGATCGACGCGGCGATCTCCAGGCAGCTTGCCTTGATCATGCACAACCCGAAGTTCCAGCAGCTGGAGGGTTCGTGGCGCGGCCTTGAGCACCTCGTGATGAACTCGGAAACCAGCGCCCAGTTGCGAATCAAGGTCCTCAACCTCGCCAAGCGCGAGCTGTTCAAGGACCTCGATCGGGCCGTGGAATTCGACCAGAGCCAGGCCTTCAAGAAGCTCTACGAAAACGAATTCGGCACGCCCGGCGGCGAGCCCTACGGCGCCCTGATCGGCGATTACGAGTTCACCAATCATCCGGAAGACATCGAGCTGCTCGGCAAGATGTCGAACGTGGCGGCGGCCGCCTTCTGCCCGTTCATCTCCGCCGCCGCGCCGGGGCTGTTCGGCTTCGACCGCTTCACCGAGCTTTCCAAGCCCCGCGACCTGGAGAGGATCTTCGACACGGTCGAGTACACGAAGTGGACGAGCTTCCGCGACTCGGAGGATTCCCGCTTCGTCGTGCTCACGATGCCGCGGGTCCTCTCGCGATTGCCCTATGGCTCGCAGACCAGGCCGGTCGAGGAGTTCGACTTTGAAGAAGTGGAACTGGACGCCAACGGCCAGGCCAAGGCCGTCTCCCACGACCAGTATTGCTGGATGAATTCGGCCTACGTGATGGGCACCCGGCTGACGGATGCGTTCGCCAAGTACGGTTTCTGCACGGCGATCCGCGGCGCCGAGGGGGGGGGCAAGGTGGAAGGCCTGCCGACCCATATCTTCACCAGCGACGACGGCGATCTCGATTTGAAGTGCCCGACCGAGATCGCGATCACCGACCGCCGCGAGGCCGAACTGAGCAAGCTCGGCTTCCTCCCTCTGTGCCATTACAAGAACACCGATTACTCGGTCTTCTTCGGGGCCCAGAGCGCGCAGCGGCCGAAGAAATACGACCGGCCCGAAGCGACGGCCAACGCGGCGATCTCCGCCCGGCTGCCCTACATCATGGCCTCGTCGCGGTTCGCCCACTACCTGAAAGTCATCGCCCGCGACAAGATCGGTTCGTTCATGGAGGTCGGGGATTGCCAGGCCTGGCTGGAGCGCTGGATCACCAATTACGTCAGCGCCGATTCGAAGCCGAGCGCGGAGGCCAAGGCCAGGTATCCGCTCCGCGAGGCGAAGATCGAGGTCCGGGAAGTGCCCGGGGCGCCCGGCAGTTACAGCGCCGTGGCCTGGCTGCGGCCCTGGTTGCAGATGGAGGAGCTGACCACGTCGCTGCGGCTGGTCGCCCGAATACCCCAGCTCAGCAAATAGCCGGGCCGGGCCGAGGGGAGACGGCCCGCCTGTTGCGGACGATCCGCCCGCCGGGCGCGCGCTGGGCGTGGCCCGCCGCAACAGCGGGGAGGGTCCCCTGGGACGATTACGGTCGCGTTCTCCTCCTCGCCGGCGCGCGCCCCTTTCGGGACCGCAGCGCCCCAGCGCGGAAAGCATGTATCGATGGGTGACGGCTCGATCGAACAAGGCCAGCGCATCGCGCCATCCGCCGACGCGGTCCGGGCGGATCGGCCCGGCGGCGAGCGGAGCGGCCCCGCGCTAGCGCCGCCCGGCCAGGCGATCCTGGTCGAGGCGGCGATTGCCGCCACCGCGGGCGGACGCGGCGAGGCCGCCGACCGGCTGAATCAGTTCCTCGCCGCCCCGCCCGACGAAGCCCTGAAAAAATGGCTCGCCTGGTCGCTGCCGCCGGGGCGGCGGATCGCCAGGGACGACGTCGTGGAAATGCTCGGCTGCCAGATCGCGCGGCTCGACGCCCTGATCACGGACCAGCTCAACGCGATCCTCCACCACGAACGATTCCAGAAGCTCGAAGCCTCCTGGCGCGGACTGAACTACCTGATCGATCAGGCGGACGACGTGGAGAATCTCAAGGTCCGCCTGCTCAACCTCGCCTGGAAAGAGCTCGCCCGCGACGTGCAGCGCGCTACCGAATTCGACCAGAGCCAGTTGTTCCGCAAAATCTACAGCGAGGAATTCGACACGCCGGGCGGCGAGCCGTTCGGCGTGCTGATCGGCGACTACGAGATCCACCCGAGGGCCAGCGCGGCCCATCCGATCGACGACGTGAGCGTTCTGGCGACCGTCTCCCAGGTCGCGGCCGCGGCGTTTGCGCCGTTTATCGCCGCGGCGCACCCGTCGATGCTCGAACTGGAGAGTTTCCAGGGGCTCGAACGCTCCCTCGATCTGCCGCGGACCTTCGAGCAACTCGATTACCTCAAGTGGAGAGCGTTTCGCGAGACGGAAGACGCCCGCTTCGTCGGGCTGACGCTGCCCCGCGTGCTGATCCGCACACCGTACGAGGACGACGGGTCGCGGGTCGACGGTTTCGTGTTTCGCGAACAGACCGGCAGCCCCGACGGCAGCGGCTACCTCTGGGGCAACGCGGCCTACGCCTTGGCGGCCGTCCTCTGCCGCTCGTTCGACGAGTCGCGGTGGCTGGCCGGAATTCGCGGCGTCCGCCGCTCGGTCGACGGCGGAGGCATCGTGCCCGGCCTGCCGGTTCACTGCTTCGGCACCGACCGCGTGGGAGTCGTCCCCAAGTCTTCGACAGAAGTCTTGATCACCGATCCGCTCGAGCAGGAGCTGAGCGAACTGGGGTTCATCCCCCTCTGCCATTGCCCGGACACGGAACTCTCGGTGTTCTACAGCAACTCCTCCGTGCAAAAGCCCAAGCGTTATGACGAGATGGCGGCGACGATCAACGCGCGGATCTCGGCCATGCTCCGATACATGCTCTGCGTGTCGCGATTCGCGCACTACTTGAAGATCATCGCCCGCGACAAGATCGGCACCTTCCTGGAGGCGAGCGAGTGCGAACGGTTCTTGTACGACTGGCTCCACCGGTACGTCACGTCCGACCGCGACGCCAGTCCCGAGGTCAAGGCGGAATACCCGCTGCGCGAAGCGGCGGTTCAGGTCCGGCCGCACCCCGGCAAGCCGGGCTGTTACCTGTGCGTGGCCCATCTCTGGCCGCACTTCGATCTGGATGAATTGGCGGGGAGCGTCAAGGTGGCGACCGAACTCTCGCCGGGGCGGCCCGGCTGAGCACGTGCCGAACGGGTCGGAGGCGGCCCAAAAAATGCGGGGAACCAGCTGATGAATCCAAGCGAACTGTTTCAGGCCGGGCGGCTCGGCGAGGCGATCGCCGCCGCGACCGACCAGGTCAAGCGGAGTCCCGCGGATGGCGGCCGGCGGGGACTGCTGGCCGAACTGCTGTGCTTCGCCGGCGCGCTGGAGAAGGCGGACCGGCAGCTCGACGCCCTCAGCGAGCTGGACCCCCAGTCGGCCCTCGGCGTCGCCATGTTTCGCCAACTGATCCGCGCGGAACAAGCCCGGCTGCAATTCTGCACCGAGGGGCGCGTCCCGGAACTGCTCGACAAGCCGGACGAGCGGGTGGAGCTGCACCTGGCGGCGTCGATTCGCATCCGCGAGGGGCAGCAGGGCGAGGCGGCGGCGCTGCTCGCCCAAGCGGAACAGCTCCGGCCCAGGAGCCGGGGGGTCTCGGAAAGCCGCCCGTTTGACGACATCCGCGACCTCGACGACCTGACCGCCTCGTTCTTCGAAGTCTACACGACCAACGGCAAGTACTACTGGATCCCCATGGAGCGGGTTGAACGGATCGAGTTCCGGCCCCCGGTCCGGCCCCGCGATCTCCTCTGGCGGCGGGCCCACATGGCGGTTGCCGGCGGTCCGGACGGCGAGGTCTACCTGCCCGCCCTCTACGTCGGGACTCACGCCGCAGCCGAGGACCAACTCCGCCTGGGAAGGTCCACCGATTGGCGTCAGCCCGGCGAGGGGCCGGTCCGCGGCGTGGGCCAGAAGATGTTTCTTCTCGGGGAAGAGACGCGGGGGATTCTGGCGATCAACGAGCTGTGTTTTTCCACTCCGGCGGTGGCGCAAGAGAATGGCTAAGATTTCATCCAGGCAGTTGCTGTTGCCCTCGGTGCTGGATCGGCTGATCGACGACAGCCCCGGCGACACGCGGGAGGCGGCCAGGTCGCGGGCACAGGTCCTCCGCGAATTGAAGCAGAGTGTCCGCCGCGACCTGGAGAACCTGCTCAACACGCGCTGGCGCCCCACCGGCTGGCCAGGCGACCTGGCCGAACTCGAACGATCCCTGGTCGGCTACGGGATTCCCGACATCACCGCGGCCGAACTGGCCCAGCCGGGTTCGCGGGAGGATTTCCGGCGGACGATCGAGGCCCTGATCCGGCGATTCGAGCCGCGCTTCAAGAGCGTGCGGGTCGAGATCCGCACGAATGCCGAACCGCTCGATCGCACGTTGAGGTTCCGCATCGACGCGGTCCTCTACGCGGAACCGGCGCCCGAGCCCGTCTCGTTCGATTCGGCCGTCGAGCCGGCCACGGGCACGGTCGAGGTCAAGGGAGCTGCCGATGGGCGATGAACTGCTTTCCTATTACAACCGTGAACTCTCCTTCCTCCGGCGGCTCGGCGGAGAATTCGCCGAGACCCACCCGAAGATCGCCGGGCGGCTGCAACTCACCGCCGACTCGGCGGAGGACCCGCATGTCGAGCGGCTGATCGAGGCGTTCGCCTACTTGACCGCGCGGATTCGCTGCAAGCTCGACGACGACTTCCCGGAAATCACCGCCGCCTTCCTCAATGTGCTCTATCCCCACTACCTGGCGCCGATCCCCTCGATGGCGATTGCCCGGTTCGTCCCGGACCGCGCCCAGGGGGAACTGACCGGCGGCTATGCGGTTCCCCGCGGCGCCCTGCTGGAGACGGATCCGATCGGCGGGCAGCCCTGCCGCTTCCGCACGGCGCAGCCGGTCACGCTCTGGCCGATTGAACTGGCGTCCGCCGGGCTGGCCAGCCGCCCCTTCCAATCGCCGGAGACGGTGTTTGCATCGTCGGCGGAGTCGGTGCTGCGCCTTGCCCTCCGCTGCACCGTTCCGGAAATGGGGTTTGGCGACCTGGCCATCCCCGCGCTGCGGTTCTTCTTGAAGGGCCAGGCCCAGCATGTCTACGCGATCCATGAAATGCTCCTGAACAACGCGCTCGGCGTGGCGATCGCCGGGCGCGACGGCCAGCTCCTTGCCGCGCGGGCCGGCGGTGAGTGGATTCGCCCGGTCGGGTTCGAACGCGAAGAAGGCCTCTTGCCCTACACGAACCGCTCGATGCTCGGCTACCGCCTGCTCACGGAGTTTTTCACCTTCCCGCAGAAATTCCTCTTCTTCGATCTGGCCTGCTTCGAGCCGCCGGAACGAGCGCGGGCCGGCGACCGCCTCGACGTGTTCATCTACTTCGACCGGTCGTCGACGGACCTGGAGAGAAACGTCGCCGCCGACATGTTCCAGATGGGCTGCGCTCCGATCGTCAACCTATTCGCCCAGCGGGCCGAACCGATTGCGCTGGCGCACCGGGAGACGCAGTACCGGGTGGTCCCCGACGCGCGCCGCCCTGGCGCCCACGAGGTCTACTCGATCGACCGCGTAACGGCCACCTCGCCCGACAACCGAAAGATCGAGTTCTGGCCGTTCTTCTCGTTTGGGCATGCGGGCCGCCGCGAACAGGCGGCCTTCTGGTATGCCACCCGGAGCGCCGCCCGCCAGGCCGGCGGCGAACCCGACGAAGGCACGGAGGTCCATCTCGCGCTGGTCGACCTGGATTTCGAGCCGTTCGCGGCCGCCGATTGGACGCTCGCGGTGGAGGCCACCTGCCTGAATCGCAACCTGCCTCACCGGCTCCCCTTTGGACAGGGGCAGCTGCGGCTTCGCTTGTCGCAGGGCGGGCCCTTTGCGGCAATCGAGTGCCTGACGCGGCCGACGGCGACTTACCGCCCGGCCGACCGCAAGGGCCATCTCTGGCGGCTGATTTCCCACTTGTCGCTCGGGCACGTCTCCCTCACCGGCGGTGAGACCGGCGCGGACGCCCTGCGGGAGATTCTCAAGCTCTACGATTTCGCCGATTCCGCCGAGACACGCTCGATGATCGACGGCGTGCTCCGGATCGCCGGCCGCCGGGTCGTCGGCCGCGTTCCCGGCGATTACCGGGGAGGCGTCTGCCGCGGAGTCGAAGTCGCGATCCACCTCGACGAGAGCAAGTTCTCCGGCACCGGGGCCTACCTGTTTGCCTGCGTGCTCGAACGATTTCTCGGCCTTTATTGCTCGATCAACTCGTTTTCCAGGTTGATTGTCACAACCAACCAGCGTGAAGGAGCGTTGCGCAAATGGCGACCGCGAGCCGGCGAGACGGTGCTCCTCTAGGACAGCAGTTGCTGGAGGAGCCCCACGCGTTCGATTTCTTCCAGGCGGTCCGCCTCCTGGAGCGGCTTGCCCACGCGGACGGGCCGCGCGGCGCGGCCCGCGCCGAGCCGGTCGGCTACGACTACGATCCGAAGACAGAGGCGGTTCGCTTCCGGGCATTTCCTTCCCACAGGTTTCCGGCCGGGGAAATCCACCAGATCAAGCCGCCGCCCGCGGCGGGCGAAGCCGTCGGTCCGCGCGGCGCGGAGATCACCGTGGCGTTCATCGGGCTGACCGGCCCCTGCGGCGTCCTGCCCGCCCACTACACCTCGCTGCTGCTGGAGCGGATCCGGGAAAAAGACTTCGCCTTGCGCGATTTTCTCGACCTCTTCCATCACCGGCTGGTTTCCCTGTTCTACCGGGCATGGGAGAAATACCGGTTCTATGCGGTGTATGAACGGGCGGAGATCGCCAACGCACCCGAGAACGCCGACCTGCTCACCGCCGGCCTGCTCAGCCTGGTCGGCCTGGGCACCGGCGGACTCCGCAATCGGATGGCTTTCGACGACCAGGCGTTCCTCTTCTACGGGGGGCATTTCAGCCGCCGCGTCCCCGCGGCCGTCTCGCTCGAACAGATCGTCGGCGACGATCTCGGTCTGCCGGCCTCCGTCCGCCAGTTCCTCGGCCGCTGGCTTTACCTGGGCCGCGAGGACCAGTCGGCCCTGCCGTCGCCCAAGCTGCCCGAGGGCTTGAACAACCAGTTGGGCGCCAGCGTCTTGTTGGGCGAGCGGGTCTGGGACGCGGAGGGCAAATTCCGCGTGCGGCTGGGGCCGATGACGCGCGATCGATTTCGGCAGTTCCTGCCCGACGGCCCGCTGCTGCGGCCGCTCTCCCAGATGATCCGCGCCTACGTCGGGCCGCAGTTCGATTTCGACGTGCAGCCGGTGTTGGCGGGCGCGGAGGTTCCCTGGTGCGTTCTCGGGGGCAAGGACGCCGACGCGCCCCGTTTGGGATGGAATATCTGGATACGCTCCCGGCCGTTTGCGCGCGATGTCTCAGACGCCGTTTTCTCATTGGAGGGAGAATCGTGGATTACCGAGTCTTGAAGTCCCTGGTGGGCAAGTTGAACCCGACCTGCCGCAATGGCCTGGAAAGCGCCGCCGGGCTCTGCCTGGCGCGGACGAATTACGAAGTGGAAATCGAGCACTGGCTGCTCAAGCTGGCCGAAGCGCCGAATACGGACCTGGCGGCGATCTTGCGGTATTTCGAAATCGACAACTCACGGCTGATCCGCGAATTGACGCGCGTGGTCGATCACCTCAAGACGGGCAATTCGCGCAGCCCGGCACTCTCCCCCAACCTCGTGAAACTCGTCCGCGAAGCCTGGATCGTGGCCTCGATCGAGTTCGGCGCGTTTCAGGTCCGCTCCGGCCACCTGCTCTCGGCTTTGATTTCCGAAGACGGCCTCGCGCGGGTCGCCCGCGAAGCATCCCGCCAGTTTGAAAACATCTCGCCGGAGGCAATCCGCAAGGACCTGGCGGACATCACGGCCGGCACCGAGGAGGCCAGGTCGGCCGCCGCCGTGCCGGTCGCCGTCGGGCCCGCGGAGCGGCCGATGGGGGCGGCGGGAGCGGCCGCCGGCACGAAGACGCTCGATCAGTTCACCATCGATTTGACCGAAAGGGCCCGGCTGGGCCAGATCGATCCGGTCCTCGGGCGCGACGCCGAGATCCGCCAGGTCGTCGACATCCTCACGCGGCGGCGGCAGAACAACCCGATCCTCACGGGCGAGGCGGGCGTCGGCAAGACCGCCGTCGCCGAGGGCTTCGCCCTGCGGATCGCCGCGGGCGACGTCCCGCCGCCGCTCAAGGACGTGGCGATTCGCACGCTCGATCTCGGCCTGCTCCAGGCCGGAGCGGGCATCAAGGGCGAGTTCGAAAACCGCCTCAAATCGGTCATCGAAGAGGTCAAGGCATCCTCCCGGCCGATCATCCTGTTCATCGACGAGGCGCACACGATGATCGGCGCCGGCGGGCAGGCCGGACAGGGCGACGCGGCCAACCTGCTCAAGCCGGCGCTCGCCCGCGGTGAACTCCGCACGATCGCCGCGACAACCTGGGCCGAGTACAAGAAGTATTTCGAAAAGGACGCCGCCTTGGCGCGCCGCTTCCAGGTTGTCAAAGTCGAAGAGCCGAGCGAGCGGGTGGGCATCGAGATGATGCGCGGACTGGTTGCGACCCTCGAACGGCACCACAACATTCGTATCCTCGAAGAGGCCGTGACCGACGCGGTCAAGCTCTCGCACCGTTACATTTCCGGCCGCCAGCTCCCCGACAAGGCGGTCAGCCTGCTCGACACGGCCTCGGCCCGCGTGGCCATCAGCCACTCGGCGACGCCGCCGGCCGTGGAGGATTGCCGCCGGCGGATCGAGCAGCTCGCGATCAGCCTGGAAATCCTCCAGCGCGAGAGCCTGGCGGGGGCGAAAAACGCCGATCGGATCGCCGAGGTGACCGAGGCGCGGGAGGCGGCGCGGAGGCAGCTCGAATCCCTCGAGGCCCGCTGGAAACAGGAAGCCGAGCTCGTCGGCCGCCTCCGCCGCGTCCGCGAGCAGCTCGAAGCCAAGCCGCCCGCCGGCGACCAGGGGCGCGGCGGCCAAGAGCCGCGCCAGCCGGCCGCCGCGGAGCCGGCCGCCGAATCGGCGGACGCAACGGAGCTTGCCGCGCAGCGCCCTGAGGAGCTCCGCAAGGAGTTCCAGCAGCTCTCCCGACAATTGGCCCAGCTCCAGGGCGACGCCCCGCTGATGCACGTCTGCGTCGATTCGCAGGCGATCGCCGAGGTGGTTTCCGGGTGGACGGGCATCCCGGTCGGCCGCATGGTCACCGACGAGATCCGCACGGTCCTCGCGCTCAAGGAACAGATGGAGCGGCGCGTCGTCGGCCAGTCGCACGCGCTGGAGGCGATCGCCCAGCGGATCCGCACCTCGCGGGCCAACCTCACCGATCCGCGCCGGCCGATCGGCGTGTTCCTGCTCGTCGGCCCGAGCGGCGTCGGCAAGACCGAGACGGCGATCACCCTGGCCGAACTGCTCTACGGCGGCGATCAGAACATGACGGTGATCAACATGTCGGAGTTCAAGGAGGAACACAAGGTCTCGCTCTTGATGGGCTCGCCGCCGGGCTACGTGGGCTACGGCGAAGGGGGCGTCTTGACCGAGGCGGTCCGGCGGAGGCCCTACAGCGTGGTCCTGCTCGACGAAATGGAAAAAGCCCATCCCGGCGTGCAGGACATCTTCTACCAGGTCTTCGACAAGGGCACGCTTCGCGACGGCGAGGGGCGCGACATCGATTTCAAGAATACCGTGATCCTGATGACCTCCAACGCGGCCACGGACCTGATCGTGAAGCTCTGCGCCGATCCGGAGACCTGCCCCGGCGCGGAGGCCCTGGCCGAGGCCCTGCACCCGGAACTGGTCAAGACGTTCAAACCGGCGTTTCTCGGCCGGGTGACGATTCTGCCCTATTTTCCGCTCGGCGATGAGGTCTTGCGCAGGATCGTCGAATTGCAGCTCGACCGGATCGCCCGGCGGATCAGCGAGAGCCACCGGGCACGGCTCGCCTACGATCCGGAACTGGTCGCCGCGATCGCCGGCCGCTGCACCGAGGTCGAGAGCGGTGCGCGGAACGTGGACCACATCCTCACCCGCACGCTGCTGCCGGACCTGGCCTCGGAGTTCCTCGCCCGGATGACCGGCGGAGAGCCGATCAGCGAGGTCCGCGTTTCCATGGGAGACGGCGGCCGGTTCCGCTATGAATTCTCGTAAGCACCGCCTGCCAGGACCCCGCAACCCGGACGGGTCATGAGCCGGAGCTTCTCCGATCCATCGCGCCCCGTCAGCACCCGACGCACCACCAAGGCCACATCCCCCCACGCGCAAGCACCATCGTAACCCGACGCGTGCCTCGCTTGCGTGTCGGGTCAATCGCCGCGCGCCACCTCATACTGGCAATGCGGCCGGGCCGATCTGGAAATTCTGAAGCCCGGCCGGTTGGCAAACTGCTCATGCTGCGCTTGCGCGTTGGCATGATCGTAGGCCCCGCGGTGGGCGTGGAGGAGGTAGCGGAGCACAAGCGGATCGTCCGCGGTGATCGTGTAGCCTGCGTTCATCGAAAAGGCGGCGCCCATCCATCCGTCTTCCCGCACGTGCCAGTCGACCGGATAGCGGGGATTCCGCGGATGATCGAAGCAGGTGATCCCTTCGACTACGGACTTGCGTTCCGGCCCCTGGCCGACGGCCACCGGGCCGCTGTAATCCATCCACCGAGCGGGCCGGCCGAAGACCGCTTGTTCGCCCTGCCCCCCTTCGCTGCTGGTCAGGATCCCGCCGCCAAAATGGGTGGACACCGTCTTGGCCACGCGCACGGCAAGCAAGCCGAAGTTCGTCTGGCCGAGCTCCACCGACTCGGACGCCGGTGGCGGCGGCCGCAGCGCGAGCTGAATCTCCAGGGCGTGCTCGCCCCCGTCCAAAGGAATCAAGGCGGCCACCAGGTCCTGCTCCAGAAGCTCCTTCCCCGCCCCATCGTACCAGCCGCAAACCGACGCCATGACCGCCTCTCCGTCGCCGTCCTGGTACGCGTACCAGTGCTTCTGGCGGACCCGAGCGCTCGTGTTGTCGCTCCAGAAGTCGGCGCCCCCGAGACGCGCGTGGGCCAGCCAGACGGAGCGGTGGTGATCGTGGTTCTCGGCTCCGGGGTGCCCCATCCGTGTCAGCGGGGCGCCCGACGGCCCGTTGAACGGATAGAAGAACGGCCGGGGGGAGTCTCCGCCGAAATGCCAGCGGACCTTTTCGATTCCGTCGACCTGCATCGACACCTGCCGACCGGGCAGCGGCAGCACCTCGCAGCGCTTCAAGGTAAACGGCTCGCCGGCCGGCAGCATCCCGGCTGGCCCGGACCAGAACAGCGCCACGGCCAGCATCGCTCGGGCAACGGTCGCGCTCATTTCCCCCAATTCTCCAGCGGCACGATCTGGAAACTCGACCGGGAAGCGTTCTCCTGCGCCCCCGGTTCGGCCACGACGGCCAGCGTCAATTCGCCGGAGTCGGGGGCGGCGGCCTCGAAGGCGATCATCGAGGTGCCGCGGTTGGGCGAATCCCAGTCGTTGCGCGGCCGGGCCGTGTCGATCGTCCGCCAGACCGCCTCGCGCGGCGCGAGGATCGTCAGGGTCAGCCTGGCGCGGCCCTGGCCAAGTTCGATCGCCGCGGCGCCCGCCCGCGCCGGCTTGCCGGGGGTGATCATCCCCCAGCGGACGCGGCTGCCGGGTTTCAGACCGGTAAGCTGGTCCTGGATGAGAACGTCGCGGGAGTCGAGGAGGGCCACGCCGCGGCGGGCGGATCCGGCCTGCCCCTCGTAGACCGCCGTCATGTCGACGATCGAGTGGGGGAAGGCCCGATCGTCGGAAAACGCCACGATCGGCGCGTTGCCCGACACCTTCTGAAGCTGCCCGTCGATGACCAGGGTGTTGTGCCCCTCGTTGCTCTGGCGAAAGATCTTCCAGCGGTCGGAGTTCTGCGCCTGGCTCCAGAGATTCATCCCGCGGGCTTCGATCCGGTGGTAGCCCTCGGCGCCGAGGTCGAGCGCCCAGCGAACGCCCTGGGAATCAAGGACAAACGAACCGATGTCCATCTGCCCGTGGCTGGCCGAGGGCGAGCCGGCCTTCAATCCCACGTAGGTCGCGTCCGGATCGGTCCAAGAGCCGCGGTGGATGGCGATCGGCGTCTGGCTTCCGCTCTGCCAATCGAGCGGCATGCGGATCGCTGGATCGTCGTCCCCATCGCGGATCCAGAGGAGGGCGAAGGGGAGCAGGCGATTGCCGCCCGATGCGGCGTAGCCTGCGTCGACGCGCGACGCCTCGTCGAGCACCCGGCGGCGCTCGCCGAGCAGCCAGTCGGGCCGGTCGAACCGCGCGGCGAACCAGAACAGGCACGCTTCCGGGCCGCGCCGCGCCCCGCCGTCGGCATAGTTGAAGAACAGGCCCGAGGGGCCGCAGGCCAGGCTGGGGTATCCGCCCGTCTCGCGGAAGCCGGGGGCCTTGCTGAGCCCGAAATCGCTGCCCAGCACGCTCTCCAGCGCGGCGATCAGGAGCACGTTGTAGCTCGTGCCGTACGACCAGTAGCCCGGCCCCTCCGGGTAGCTCCCCTTGGGCGCGAAGGCCTGCATCGAACGGGGCACGTTGTGCAGTGCGTTGTGGACGGTCCGCGCCGCCAGCTGGCGCTCGTCTTCGAGGACCGCCAGGGCCCCGGCCGTCAGCCCGCCGTGGCAGACCTGCCCCCAGTTGTTCCGCGACCGCACCCAGCCGTTGTGCCGGGTCTCGAAGGGGAGCGCGACCCCCTTCTCGACAATCGCCTTGCGGATCTCCTCGCGGGCGGCCCCGTCAAGCTCGCCGTAAAGCCAGTCGTAGCCGATCGCCATGCCGAACGTCATTTCCGCCACGTCGAGGAAGTGGCTCGGGTTCCAGTCGGAGAACCGCGCGGCGGCGAGCATCTCCTGCTGGCAGCGCCGCGCGTGCCGCTTGTCGCCGGTCAGGTGGTACGCCATGGCAAGCACGGCGGTCCGCTTCACGCAGCGCCGCGACTCGCCCAGCAGGCGGCGCCCCTGAAGCGTTCTCTCGATCGGCGGAATCTCCTCAAGCAGGTTCGCCTGCTTGATCACCGCGCCAGCCAGCGCCTGGCGGAGCGGATCGCCCTGGAGCGACGCGCGGAGCGCGGCCAGCTCCGCCCGGCTTGCCAGCAGGCGGGGATGGCCGGCGGGCGCCTTGTCGACCCACTGTTGCACCTCCTCCAGGGAGATCGCCGGCGGGTATTCAAATGCCGGTCTGTCCGCCGCGGCGGCGAGGCTCACGCTCAGGGCCCCTGCCGCCAGGAATCGTCCAACCGCGCTGATTCGGATCATCACTCTTTTCCCTTCCTCCGCACTAGATCCCAACAACCTCTCGCCAGGTCTTCGTCATCAGTGCATGGCCGGCCAGCGTGGGATGGACTCCGTCGCCCGCCCAGTACGCCGGCCGAGCCAGCCTGGCCGCTGCGTCGAACATCGACTGGAAGGGGACGAAGTCAAGCCGCAGCTCCTCGGCCAGCTTCCTGGCCACGGCGCGCCGCTGGTCGAATTCCGGAAACCAGCTCTCGTTGACGGCCCCGCAGCGGAGCACGAACGGCTCGCAGACGACGATCCGCGCGCCGGGCAGCTCCTTGAGCGACCGCTGGAGCAGCTCGCGGTAGCCCGTCTCGTAGTCCGCGACCGTGCCGCTGTAATGCCCGCCGAGCTTGTGCCAGATGTCGTTGACTCCGATGAGGATGCTCAGGATCGCCGGCTCCAGGTCGATCGCGTCCTGCTGCCATCGGGCGGCCAGGTCGGGCACCTTGTTGCCGCTGATCCCGCGGTTGTAGACGGTCAGCCGTTTCTCGGGGTAGTCCGCCAACAGCGCCCCGCCGAGGAGGAACGGATAGCCCCGGCCGAGCCCCGCGGCGTCGTTCGGCGATCCCCCTTTCTTGTCGCGCCCGGCGTCGGTGATCGAATCGCCCTGGAAGAGGACCACGCTCTCGGGCTTCAGGTCCGGGCCCTCCGCGGCGGCCCGCTCGGCGCCCAGCAGCGAGGCGGCGGCCAGGCCGCTTCCAGCCGTGGCGGTTGTCTGGAGAAACGTCCGGCGGGTCAACTTCGCTCGCAGGTGTTCAGACATGGCAGTCTCCGATCATCATCCGTGGCGTCTACTGGTCTTGGATGGCCGCGCGGGAGCGGGAGGGCAGCGCGGGCGCTGCCCTCCGCCGAGTCACTTCCCGCGCCGCCCGGCAATCGGTTCAGACGAGTTTCCAGCCCTCTCGGTAGGGGCAGCGGAGCAGCGGGTCGGCCTCCGGGGCGTTGGTCGCCCGCATGGCGACCGGATCCCACTGGAGTTTCTTGTCCACGCGGTAGGCGACGTTGCCGAGGTGATTGGCCTCGGTGAGCCATCCGGAATACTCGAAGTTGGCACTGGTCTGCGTGCCATTCTTGCAGGCTTCGAGCCACTCGGCGTGGTGCGAGGCGACGCGGGGCAGGAAGGGTTCGGGCGGCTGGAAGTCGGCATACTGCGCTTCCGGCAAGAGCACGTACTTGCCGTAGTCCGACAGCAGCATCCCCTTGTCGCCAATGAACAAGTGCCCGCTGCCCCACTGCGGGATGCCCTTCGCTGTCCAGATTTCCGGTTTCTCTTCGCCCTGGTACCAGGTCATCCGCACCGGCGGCAGATCGCCCCGCGGGCCGTACTCGTAGACCGCCTTCATCGACGCGGGGGCGATCTCCGGATGCGGCGGCGGGCCGCTCCCCTCGACCGTCAGCGGGTACTGGAGCTTCAGCGCCCAGAATGGCAGGTCGTTGAAGTGGCTGCCCAGGTCGCTCATCGTGCCGTTGCCGAAATCCCACCAGCGGTACCACTTCGGCCCCGGGAAGTAGACCTCGTGGAACGGCCGGTAGGGCGCCGGACCGAGCCAGAGGTCCCAATCCAGCCCCTCGGGGATCGGTGTCGACCCAGTGGGCCGCTCCGTGGCATAGACGATGTCGCGATTTCGCTCGGCCGCTTCCTTGCTCTGCCATCCCCAGGCGCGGGAGACCCAGACGTGGACCTCGGAGACCGCGCCGATCGCCCCGGTCTGAATCAACTCGACGACGCGGCGGTAATTCTCGCCGGCGTGGATCTGGATGCCCATCTGCGTGGTCACGCCGGCCTCGGCCGCCGCCAGCCGGATTTGCCGGGCTTCCCAGACATCGTGCGTCAGCGGCTTCTCGCAGTAGACGTGCTTCTTGGCCTTCAGGGCCATCATCGTGGCAATCGCGTGCGAGTGCTCGCAGGTGCTGACCACCACGGCGTCGAAGTCGTCCGGCCGGTCGAAGATCTTGCGGAAATCCTTGAAGCACTTGGCCTGGGGGTATTTTTCCGCCGCCTGCTTGAGTCTTGGCTCGTAGACGTCGCACAGCGCGACGATGTTTTCGGAACGGACTCCGCCGGTGTTGCCGGCGCCCCGGCCGCCGGCGGCAATGATCGCGATGTTGAGCTTGCCGTTGGGATTCTGCGCCCGGAGAAAACCCGGCAAGGCGACAAGGCTCGATGCGCCGGCGGCTGCCAGCTTGACGAACCGCCTCCGGCTAAGCCTGTTTCCGGCGTTCTGGGCAGGCTGACACGATGAATGGCGCATGCTTCTTACCTCCGCGGAATCTGGATGACCTGGCTGTCGTCCCGCCCGGCTGTCTGACGGGGCCTTGACGCTCCTATTGTGGCCGGGGGAGAAAGCCGCCGCAAGAGATCGGCCGCGGGCCCCAGTCAGAAGTGGCTCGATAACCACCACCCCTGCCCCGCACCCTATAACCCGCCCCCCCCGCGTGCTATAATCCGCCCCGACACCAACAAAGGAGGACTGCAATGATCTCGGAGTGGGTGCAGGTTTACGGCCCGTTGGGTCCGGTTTTGTCGCCCTTGGTTGCCGGTGTTCCGATCGTCCTGCTGCTGGGGCTGTTGGTTGCGGGCGCATCGGCCCCGAAGGCCGCGCTGGCCGGATTGGGCTCGGCGCTGCTGGTCGCCGTGGCCGTCTACCGGATGCCGGCCGATGCGGCCCTGGCGGCGGCGGGCTATGGAGCCTGCTTCGGATTGCTGCCGATCGGCTGGATCGTCTTCTCGGCCGTGTTCCTCTATCACCTCACGGTCCGCTCGGGGCAGTTCGACGTGGTCAAGCGTTCCGTGGCGGCGATCTCGCCCGACCGGCGGATGCAGGCGCTGCTGATCGCCTTCTCCTTCGGCACGTTTCTGGAAGGGGCGGCAGGTTTTGGAACGCCCGTGGCGATCTCCGCCGCCCTGCTGATCGGGCTGGGGTTCCGGCCGCTGTATGCCGCCGGGCTGGCCCTGATCGCCAACACCTCGCCGGTCGCCTTCGGGGCCCTGGGCACGCCGATCATCACGCTCGCCCAAGTGTCGGGGATCGACGAGATGGCGCTGTCGCAAATGGCCGGCCGCCAGTTGCCGCTCTTCTCGTTGATGATTCCCGCCTGGTTGGTGTTCGTGATGTCGGGTTGGAAGGGCGTCAAGGGCTGCTGGCCGGCGGTCCTCGTCTGCGGCGGGAGCTTCGCAACGATCCAGTTCGCCACGTCAAACTTCCACGGCCCGAGCCTGGTCGACGTGACCGGCGGGGTCGGCTCGATGATCGCCCTGGCCATCTTCCTGCAATTCTGGCAGCCGAAACAGGTCTGGCGCTTCGACGGCCCCGGCGCGGAGGAGCCGCCGGCCGAAGCGCGGACCGAGGACGCACCGCCGCTCACCGCCCGGCAGGTGGCCTACGCTTGGACGCCGTGGGTCGTCCTCTCGCTGATGATCTTTTGCTGGGGCCTGCCCGTGTTCAAGACGGCGCTGAACGGCGGCACGAAGGAGTCGCCCAACTTCCTCGCCGGGATCAGCCGCCGCTCGCTGGAGGTCCCCCATCTGCACAACCTGGTCTACCGCGCCGCCCCGGTCGTGCCCGTGCCCGAAGGGTCCGACCGAGCGGGGAAGCCCGAAGAGGCCGTCTACCAGCTCAACTGGCTGTCGGCGACGGGCACGGGCATCTTCCTGGCCGCGCTGCTGTCGGCGTTCTGGCTGAGGATCGGCGTCCGGCCGTTTCTTCTCCAGTTCGCCGACACGCTGTACAAGGTCCGCTGGGCCGTCTTCACGATCGCCTGCATGCTCGCCTTGGCATTCACGACAAAATACAGCGGGGCCGACGCGACCCTCGGCCTGGCGTTCACCAAGTCGGGCTGGCTCTATCCGTTCTGCGCCCCGATGCTGGGCTGGCTGGGCGTCGCCTTGACCGGGTCCGACACGTCGTCCAACGCCCTCTTCGGCAGCCTCCAGCGGATCACGGCGGAACAGCTGGGCCTGAATCCCGTGCTGATCGTGGCCTCGAACAGCACGGGCGGCGTGATGGGCAAGATGATCGACGCGCAGAGCATCGTCGTCGCGGCGGTGGCCACGGATCAGCCGGGTGGGGAAGGGGCGATCCTCCGGTTCGTCTTCTGGCACAGCCTCGTTCTGGCCGCGCTCGTGGGGCTGTTGACCCTGGTCCAGGCCTACCTGCTCCCGTGGATGATCCCCGCGGGCTGAGTTGATGACCGACGGTCTTGACGACAGGCGGACGCCGCCGTGTTCTTTCTGCGTTTCCTCGCTTTGGACGACGCGCAGTTCGGCCATTTGCAGCGCTACCTGGCGTCGGGCAGACCGGTGATCGGACTCCGCACGAGCACGCACGCGTTCCGCTACCCGGCCGAGCATCCCCGCGCGGCCTGGAACGAGGACTTCGGGCGCGGCGTTCTGGGAACGCATTACTTGCGCCACATGCAGACCCCGACCGAGTGCCGGCGGTTCGAGCAGGCCAAGGCCCACCCGATCCTCAGCGGCCTCGACGACCAGCCGTTCAGCTCGCCGGGCCAGCTCTACATCGTTGACCTGGAGCCCGGCTGCGTGTTGCTGGTGATCGGCCGTGGTGAAGCGCCCCGAGAGCAAGTGGTGAACGATCGGTTCCGCATCCGGCTGGTGGCCAGGACCGAGTCCGATATCGTCGCCTGGACGTGGCAGAACCGCTACGGCGCCCGGGTCTTCGCCACCACGCTGGGCCATCCGCAGGACTTCGCCGTGCCCCAGATCATGCGCCTGGTGGTCAACGGGATTCATTGGGCCGCCGGGGCCCCGGTGCCCGACGCGTCGACCGCGATCGACACCTTCCGGTTGGCGATCCGTCCCTGACGGCGCCCGCGTCGGCGGAGAGCAAACGCGCCGCTCGGCCGCTTGCATCCCGGCAGCGCGGCAAGCGGCCCTCAGGTGAGATCCTCGAGTTCCCAGCCCTTGCGGAAATAGGGCTTGATGTACTCGTTGGCCTTCTCGTTGTTCGTGAAGCGGAGATTGCCGCCGTCCCAGAGCAGTTTTTCATTGGGGAACCGCCAGCAAATGGCGCCGAGCAGCATCCATTCCGTGTAGGGTCCGGCGATGCTGAAGTTGGAGCAGGCCGGCGCGCCTCCCTTGCAGGATTGGATCCAGTCCTTGAAGTGCCCGGGAGAACGCTTGATGATCCGCGGCGGCTTGGTGAAGTCCTTCATCCTGGCTTCGGGAATCAGGCGGACGCTTTCTCCGCGACCGCTCGTGCCCATGCAGCCCTTCGTGCCGACGAAGATCTCATTGAAGGACTTGACGTCCGCCGCGGTCAGCCCCCCTGGCGGTTGGAACCTGCTGGTCATCTTGCCTTCATACCAGTAGAGGGTCAAGGGGGGCATTTTCCCCGACGGCACGTACTTGCTGGCCCGTTCGGGGAACTCGAACTTGCAGGCGTAGTGCGGGTAGGTGACGGGGTTGACCTCGTCGACGGCCGTGCACTCGACGCTGGTCGGGCTGCCGAGTTGCAGCGCCCAGTTGGCGGGACCGAGCATATGGATGCCCCAGTCGCCGATCATCTGCGTGCCGTAGTCGAGGAATCCGCGCCAGTTCCAGGGATGGATTTTCGAGCTGTACGTGTGTTCCGGGGCACGGCCCGTCCAGAGGTCCCAGTCCAGCGTCTTGGGGATTTCCTCGACAGGCGGCCACTCCTTGATGCCGCGTGCAAAGCCGCCGCCGCTCATCGAATGGACTTCGGTTATCTCGCCGAGCTGGCCGCTCCAGATGATTTCGCATGCGATCCGCGTCGCCTCCGACGAATACCCCTGGTTGCCCATCTGCGTGGGCACCTTGTATTTCTCGGCGGCCTTGGTCAACAGGCGGGCCTCCCAGACGCTCTGGGTCAACGGCTTCTGGCAGTGAACGGCCAGGCCCCGCTCCATCGCCCACAGTGCCACGGAGGCGTGCATGTGGTCGGGTATCGTGATCGTCACCGCGTCGAGACGCTTCGCCTCCTTGTCGAGCATGCGGCGAAAATCCCTGTACTTCCCGGCACTCGGGTAGGCCTCGGCTGCCTTGTTCAGAAAGTTCTCGTCCACGTCGCAGATCGCGTAGATGTTCTCGCTGCTGACGTTGCGCACGTCGCCGGCTCCCTGCATCCCGCCGACGCCGACGCATCCGATGTTGAGCTTGTCGCTCGGCGGCTGCTCGCCCGAGCCCGCCAGCAGGCGCCGGGGCAGAATCGAGAAGGCGGACAGTGCGGCCGCGGTGCCGAGAAAATGACGCCTCGTTGCCTGCCCGCCCGATTGCCGTCGCTTTGTCACCATTTTCTCCTTCAGCTCTCGAATTCCCCTTGGGGCGTCGCCCGGGTACGCTCCGAACAACAACCGCCCCATGGTATCCGAGAGCGGCGGGGGATGCCAGCCGCCGCCCGGCGGTTCTGATGCCGGGGAATCGCGGGCCTCGGCTCCTCGCGGGTCCATCGAACAGAGACGCCCGCGGCGGTGAAAACCTCAGCCGCCAACAGCCCCGGCGGCGTTCAGTGCCGCCAGAAGTCAACCGTCGGGCAACAAGAGCCGAACCAGAATCGACCAGTCGCCACCGCGCCGCCCGCGCCCCCCTTTGTTCGGGTCAGGCCTGTTGCCACCGCGCCACGTCCTTGGCCCAGTAGGTGATGATGATCTGCGCGCCGGCGCGGCGGATGGCGACGAGGCTTTCCAGGGCGACCGTCTGTTCGTCGAGCCAGCCGCGCTCGGCGGCCGCCTTGATCATGCTGAACTCGCCGGAGACGTTGTAGGCGGCCAGCGGCACGCCGGGATACCGCGCGGCAACCGCGCCGATCACGTCGAGATACGCCAGCGCCGGCTTGACGATCACCAGGTCGGCCCCTTCGGCGATGTCGAGCTCGACTTCGCGGATCGCCTGCCCCGCGGCGGCGGCCGGGTCCATCTGGTAGGTTCGGCGATTGCCGAACCGGGGGGCGCTCTCGGCCGCCTCGCGGAACGGTCCGTAGAAGCCGCTGGCGTACTTGGCCGCATAGCTCATGATCGGCAGGTGGGAAAACCCGGCCGCGTCGAGCCCGCCGCGAATCGCCCCGACCATCCCATCCATCATCCCGCTCGGGGCGACGATGTCCGCGCCCGCCCGGGCATGGACAACCGCCTGGCGGACGAGCATTTCGAGCGTGGCGTCGTTGTCGACGTCGAATTGCCCGTTGCGCTCGACGAGCGCCCCGCAATGCCCGTGGTCGGTGTACTCGCAGAAGCAGACGTCGGTAATCACCAGCAGGTCGGGCACGGCGGCCTTGAGTTGCGCGACGGCCTGGGCGATGATCCCCGTACGGCTGGTCGCATCGCTCCCGTGGGCGTCCTTGGTGTCGGGGATGCCGAACAGGATCACGCCGCCGATCCCCAGCTCGGCGATCCGCCGGCCTTCTTCGGCCAGCAGGTCGGGCGAAACCTGGTCGTGGCCGGGCATCGCGGCGATCGGCCGGCGGACGCCCCGGCCGGGCCGCACGAAGAGCGGCAGAATCAGGTTGCCGGGCGCGACGTCGACGGCGCGGACCAGGCGGCGAACTCCTGGATGATAACGCAAGCGCCGCAGCCGGGTTGTCGGAAAGCCGACATGCCTGCCGGTTGGCTCAAGGGGCATTGGAACCACTCCTCGGGGGATGATTGTCCGGGTCTGGATTGTCGCGCCTGGCCGGTTGACCGGTCGCATCCGGATCGCCGCCGAGCGTGCGGCGGGCTTCCTCCAGGACCGGTTTCGCCCAGGGCTTGTTGCCGTAGACGTCGAGCGCCGCCTGCCTGATTTCCCGGGCGCGATCGGGATCGGCCGACTCGATCCCATCGGCCTTGGCAAGCTGCTTGCGGATCAGGTTGAGGTCGTCGGCGGTCGATCGCTGCATCGTCAGCCGCATCTGCTCGAGCCGCCGGCGGGCCAGTTCCAGGCACATCCCCGTCGGGCCGGTGGTGTCGAACGGCTTCGTGCGGTCCTGCCGGTTGTCGTAGAGCGCGATCAGCGCTGTGAGCCTGGCGATTCCCAGTTCCGGTTCGATCCGCATGTAGTTGAGCGCTTCGACGTAGGCCCTTTCGATCGGCAGCAGGGTTCCCAGATCGCCGCGGCCTCCGGCCTGGAGATCGAAGCGCCGTTCGCGCAGGTAGAGTTCCACGGACGTGAGCATTGCGCGGAGTCTTCCGGACCGTGGATCACCGGAATAGTGCTCCAGAAACTGGGCGATTTTCGGCTCCGCGTCGCGGTAGGAATCGATCGTCTTGTCGGCCGTCTTCTGCATGATCTGCTTGTAGAGCCGATCGGCGGACGGCGGCTGGAGCAGATACCAGACCGCAAGCGCGACGGCCGCGGCGGCGGCCAGCAGGACCCAGGTTTGCACGGAGATCCAGGGCGGCGGTTCGTCCTCCGTCTCCACCTGGTCGAGGTCTTCCGCTTCGACCTCGGTGAATCGCCCGCGGGCGCCGCCCGCGCCGCCCGCCGCCCCGGCCATCCCGGCGGCCGACGGCTGGAAGACCTCCGTGGCTCTTGCGCCGCTGGCGAGTTCGCCGGGTTCCGCCTGGCGGGTCTTTTCGACCGGATCGGGTTGCGCCTCCAGCGGATCGCCCGACGGATGCGGCGTGTCGCCGATCGTCGGCGCGGAGACGAACTCCCGCTCCTTCGGCGAGAGCGCCCGCTCGTCCACCTCCCCGGCGGCGCCCTCCTGGCGGGTGAGCCCGTGGATCATCGCCGACAGGCGCCGCGCGAGGATCGCTGCGTTGCGGATCCGCTTGGCCGGGTCCTTGGCCAGGAGATCGATCAGGATCGCCTGGAATTCCTCGGGGACGCTGGGGGCGTATTGGCGGACCGGCAGCGGCATCTCGGTCCGCTGCTTCTTGAGCATCTCAACGAACGTGTTGGCGACCAGCGGCGGCCTGTTCGCCAGGACCGTATAGAGGACACACCCCAGGCTGTACAGGTCGGACCGGGGGCCGACGGGGCGGGCGTCGGCCTGCTCGGGCGCCATGAAGTCGGCCGTCCCGAGCACGTTGCCGGCGGCCGTCAGCCGCGTCTGGCCGAACAGGCGGGCGATGCCGAAGTCGGAGAGCTTGACCGTGCCGTCGTTGGCGATCAGCAGGTTGGCGGGCTTGATGTCGCGGTGGATCACGCCGCGATCGTGGGCGTGCTTCAGCGCGGCGCAGATTGCGATGCCCATTTCGGCCGTTTCGCGCCAGTCGAAGTGCCGGCCGGCCAGCAGTTCGTGCTCCAGGCTGCGTCCGTCGACGTATTCCATCGAGTAGAACAGCCGCCCTTCCTCCTCGCCGAATCCGAGCAAACGGACGATGTTCGGATGGTTCAGCTTGCGAAGCGTTTCGATTTCCACTTCGAATCGTTGGCGGAGCCCCGTATCGTGGTGGAAGCCGGCCGCCAAGACCTTGACCGCCACCGTCTCCTCGGTTTGCAGGTTGACGCCCTGGTAGACCACTCCCATCCCACCCCGCCCGAGCGTTCGCAGGATGCGGTAGGGGCCGAGTTGGTCCGGTCGTTTCTCGGAATCCGGTTTCGGCATGCCTGGTTTCGAGCGCGGAGCTGGTTGGCGCGAATCAGCGGGCAAGGACTCTTGAAGTCGTGTTGCCTGGTTGGCTGAGACGCGAAACACGCAGCGGGCCGCCCCGCGGGGGCCAGCGGAGCGCGTGGAAAATCGAGAACGCCTCGGGTCTGGCGCGTGGCGACCCTCGCCTGTTCATGGTAACGCCCTCTGGCCGTGTTGGCCAGCCGCCCGAAAACGCAGACTGAGCGGGGTCGAAGGGCCTCGCTGACGCGTCGGGTTGAAAGGGGCGGGCCTCGCTGACGCGTCGGGTTGGAAGGGGCTGGGCGAGCATCTCGGCGATGCCCTAGAATGAACAGCGCGGGCCAAAGGGCGCCGCGCCGCCGGGGATGCCCTCGTCTATCGGGGCCCGTGCCGGCGGCCGGTCCCGTGGGGCCGCGCCGGTGGATTTGGAGAGATCAAAGAAAGGGTTCGCGTGGCGAGGTGGGGATTGCTCAATCTGTGCAAGCCGGCGGGTTTGACCTCCCGGCAGGTCGTCGACCAGGTGCAGCGCCTCGCCGGCCGCGCGATCAAGGTTGGCCATGCGGGCACGCTCGACCCGTTGGCCTCGGGCGTGCTCGTGACGCCGGTCGGCCGGGCGACGCGGCTGACCGACTACGTGCAGCAGATGCCCAAGACGTATTCCGCCACGTTTCTCCTCGGCCGGCAAAGCGACACGGAGGACACCGACGGCGCGGTGACGGAGTTGGTCGATCCGCCGATCCCCACGGCCAGCGCTGTCCGCGAAGCCGCCGAGCGACTGACTGGCCGAATTCTCCAGCGTCCGCCCGCCTATTCCGCGATCAAGGTAGGGGGGCGGCGCGCCTACGACCTGGCCAGGCGAGGCGAGGATGTGCGACTTGCGCCGCGCGAAGTCGATGTCCACCGGTTGCACGTCGTCGCCTACGAGTACCCCGAACTGCGCCTGACGATCGAGTGCGGGGGGGGGACCTACGTGCGTTCGCTGGGCCGCGACCTGGCCGCGTCGCTCGGGACGGCTGCCGTGATGTCGGCGCTCCAGCGAACGGCAATCGGGCCGTTTCGGATTGAAGAGGCCGTCAGTCCGGAGTCGTTGACCAGAGACAATTGGCCGGGGCATCTCCTGCCGCCGATTGCGGCCGTATCCCAACTTCCGCAAATCGTCCTCGGCGAGGACCAGGTGCGGCGGATCCTCTCCGGCCGCACGGTGCAATCGCCGGGGCGCCTCGATCCGGGCCTGGACGTCGCGGGGCTCGATCCTTCCGGCCGGCTGGTGAGCATCATGACCGTGCGGAACGGGAACGAACTGGCGCCGAAGCGGAATTTTCCGCCCGCCGAGCTGCTTTAGCGACGGCCGAGGGCGCGCCTCATGCCGCGCTGCCTGTCCGCGGGTTCCCAAGCTGGAGCTTGGGAACCAGGCGGGGGCGGGAACCAGCCGCGGTGCGGCAACCAGGCGGGTCGCAGCGTTTCTACCGCTTGGAGGGGCGCGGCGGCTCTTGTCGTGCCGGCTATAGCCGGTCTGCCGGTTGCTCGCGTGACAACTGCGGGGCAAGCGGCATGGCCGCGGCGAGGCGTGCTGGCCAACGGCTGCCCGCCGAGCCGATTCTGTTCATCGGATGAAAATCGATGTCCAGGGCACGGAAGCGCCTGGGAACGGCGGTGCCGCAAGGACTTGCGCAAGGTTGGCGGCCGGATGACCGAGCGCTGGAATGTTCGAGGAACGCAACCTCAAAATCGACCTGTTGGCACTCGGCTTGCTCGCGTTGACCGTGTTTCTGGCCGCGGCGCTGTTGAGCTATGCGCCCGAGGACCCGCCGGGCCGGCTCGTCTACCCTCCTCCCGAGTCGGTCAACAACCTCTGCGGTCACTCCGGCGCAATCGTCAGCCACGTGCTGCTGACGGCGTTCGGCCTCGGCGCTTATTACGTTCTCGGTTCGATGGCCCTGCTCACCGCCGCGCTGCTTGCCCGGCACGAGATCACGGAGCCTCTGGTGCGTCTGTCGGGCTGGCTGCTCTCGCTGGCCGGTTTCTCCGCTCTGGCGAGCATGACCGTGCCGGAGCTTTCCCCCGGACCGGTGATCGGCGCCGGCGGATACCTGGGCGCGGCCGGGCGCGGCATGCTCGAGATGTATTTCGCCAGCGTGGGGGCGTATATCCTGGTGATCAGCGCGGCGTGCGTGGGAGTGTTTCTTGCCACCGACTACCTGCTGTTGCGGCTCGCCGGCTGGCTGTTCGTTATTCCCCTGCTGGGATTCGGCCGCCAGGTGGTCGGGGTCGGGCGTACGGCCGGGCAGCGCGCCCGCGCTGCCCGCAGCGCCGCCGTGGCGAGGTGCGCCTCTGAGAAGGACTCCGGCCGGGGGGGCGATGAAGACGGTCCGGCGATCAATCGGTTCGGCCGAGCGTTGCCGGAGAAGGAGGACCTTGCGGACGAGGTCGTCCTCGTCGAGCAAGCCAAGGAGGACGCCGCTGGCGGTGGCCAGGGGGCCGAAGCGGCGGCCGGAGAACTCGCCTCGCCCCTGCGGATTCGCAAGCCGCGGAAATCCAAGCGCGAGCAGTTGATTGAGGAGATCGAGGCCGCGGCCAAGGCGGACGAGGCGGCCGACTACGAACTGCCCTCGATCGACCTGCTGCTGGAAAGCGAGCCGTTCTGTTTCGAGGACCATGAGAAGGAGGTCCGCCGCCAGGCCAAGCTCCTGGAGAAGACATTCGCCAACTTCGGCTTCAATGTCCGCGTCGTGGAGATTCAGACCGGCCCGGTGATCGCCCAATTCGAGGTCGAGCTGGAGGCGGGCCTGCGGCTGAGCCGGATCACGGGGCTGGCCGACGACCTGGCGATTGCGCTCCGCGTGCCGAGCGTGCGGATCGTGGCCCCGATTCCCGGCAAGAACACGGTCGGGATCGAGGTGCCCAATTCCGAGCGGCAACTCGTCCGGATTCGCGAAGTCATCGAGGAGACGGCCGGCAAGGTCCAGGCGATGCGGATTCCGATCTTTCTGGGCAAGGACGTGTCGGGCAATCCGATGGTCGTCGACCTGTCGACCTTGCCGCACCTGCTGATCGCCGGCCGGACGGGCACGGGCAAGAGCGTCTGCCTGAACTCGATCATCGTCTCGATCCTCATGTCGCGGCGGCCCGACGAGGTGCGGATGCTGCTCGTCGACCCGAAGATGGTCGAGTTGAGCCCCTATAAGAAGATCCCCCACCTGATGCATCCGGTGGTGACCGACATGCGCAAGGCGGAGGCGATTCTCGCCTGGGCGGTCGAGAAGATGGAGGAGCGCTACCAGCTGCTGGCCCGCGCCGGCGTCCGCCACTTGAGCGTGTACAACCAGCTTGGCGAGGAGGAACTCAAGGACCGGATCGAACCGGAATCCGACGAGGAGTGGGCGGAGATTCCTCGCCACATGCCGTATATCGTGATCGTCGCCGACGAAATGGCCGACCTGATGATGACCGCCGCCAAGGAGGTGGAAGGCCACATCATCCGACTCGCCCAGAAGAGCCGGGCGGTCGGCATCCACCTCGTGCTGGCGACCCAGAAGCCGACCGTCGACGTGATCACCGGCCTGATCAAGTCGAACCTGCCGGCGCGGATCGCGTTCGAGGTTTCCAGCCGCATCGACAGCCGCGTGGTGCTTGACGAAATGGGCGCCGAAAAGCTCCTCGGCAACGGCGACATGCTGTTCCTGCGGCCCGGCACGAGCGCCTTGATTCGCGGCCAGGGAACCTATCTGAGCGACGACGAGATCGCCAAGGTGATCGACGCCGTGGCGACCAGCGAGCCGCAGTACGTCCACGAATTGGTGCAGTTGAAGACCGACGACGGCGAGAGCGGGCCGAAGTTGAGCAATCGGGACGAGCTCTACGAGGGAGCGGTCGATATCGTGGTCCGCGAAGGCCGCGGCAGCGTCTCGCTGCTGCAACGGGCCTTGGGCATCGGCTACGGCCGCGCTGCGCGGCTGATCGATTACATGGAGGAAGACGGCATCGTCGGCCCCTACAACGGCTCGCAGGCCCGCGAGATTCTGCTGAGCGTCGAGGAATGGGAACGAATCAGCGGCAAGGCGCCGCAATCGCAGCCGCTCCCGGCGGCCGAGCCCAAGACCAGGCGCAGCACCAAGATCCAGCTTGCCCCGCCGGCCCGCACTTCAGCGGCGGCGCAAGCCGAACCGCGCGATGGCGGGCCGGTCCCCCACGACTTCGAAGAGATCGACGATCCGGCCGACGACATGCCCGCGCCTTGGGAAGGCAGCCGGTCGCGGCCGCCGCAGACTCGGGCCCGAGGGGCTGATCGGAAGGCGACAAACAGCAGCGGGGACAAGGGACCTTACGGCGACGAAGACTTCGACGCCGAGGAGGACGACGCCTTCGAGGAAAGCGAGTACGGAAGCCAAGGGATCGAAGACGACGACCCGTGGCACGTGGAGTCCGCCTGACAGGGGCCAGCATACCCCAGGACAGCCCCCGCCCGCCGTGAAGGCCGGCGATTACGTTGGGAGTCTCCCAATTCCCGCCATCCGAATTGTCATTGCGTCTTCTTCAGGCGACTTTTGGGGGCCGCAGGGGTCGGCGGGTCGAGCAGCACCGGTTC
>LSQX01036273.1_pt2 | contig 46438 bp, 57 predicted proteins | sample 654561 | NCBI WGS metagenome assembly LSQX01 (sample SAMN04489861, study PRJNA283612) | anaerobic digester metagenome | isolation source: 4 biogas reactors fed with cattle manure at either 37C or 55C with and... | place: Denmark: Kongens Lyngby | collected 2014 | reverse complement strand
GCTTAGTTTATTAAGGGAGCGAATATTACATCGGGATTTTTAGATTTAACTTCGGTAAGCTGGGCGGAAAAATCCTTGTCCCCGGTGTTGTAGTTAACTTTGGCAACGATAGAATCGTCTCCATTAGTGGCTTTGAAAGCCTTCTCAAAGTAACTGCTCAGTCCCACAGAGTAATCCTGCTGCACATCCTGGATTATGGCTGCTGTTTTTGCATTAAGAACATCAGTAGCATAGTTGGACATGACAGTACCTTGGAAGGGGTCGATGAAGCAAACCCGGAAGTAGAAATCATTGTCCAGGGTAACTGCTGGATTAGTGGGAGAACAACCAATCACTGGAACACCTTCGCGTTTAGCGATGGGACCACCGGCCATAGCGAGAGAACTTCCATAACTGCCAATAATTAAATTGACATTTTCCTGAGTGATTAATCTTTCCACGGCATTAGCGGCTTCTTGTTTCTCACTCTTATTATCTACCGTAACTATTTCTACTTTTTTCCCCAAAATCTCTGGGTACATTTCCCGGGCTAATTCAATGCCCTCCAGAGTCATCTGTCCACCGGCAGCATTGACCCCAGTAAGGGGTTCATACACACCAATTTTAATTACATCAGATTCATCCGCGTTTTGGCCAGCATTCTGACCAGGGTCTTCTGCCCCACCACATCCCATTGCCACTAAGCTCATTATTAGCATCAGGGCAATTAGAACTACATGGTTCCTCCTTTTCAATCCCAACAAAAGCTCCGCCTCCCTCAATTATTAGTTTTGTGCCCTTTTAGGCCTTTCACTTTTCTAATTGTACTGCTATGCTTGTCTAAAAGACAAGCAGAAAGACCCGGTAGCAAAATCAACCAACTACCGGGTTTGAACCTTCTTATTTTCTAGATCTGCCAGACGCTTAATTTGTTCAATCATTTTCAGGAAATTGTCTTTATTTAGAGACTGTTTCCCATCGGATAAAGCTCGCTCGGGCTCCTGGTGAACCTCCACCATAACCCCATCAGCACCAGCCGCTATAGCCGCTTTAGCAACCGGAATCACCATATCCCATTTGCCGGTCGCATGACTGGGATCAACTAATACGGGCAGATGGGACAATCTTTTTATCAAGGCTACCGCTCCAATATCTACTGTGTTTCTAGTGTAGGGTTCAAAAGTACGGATGCCCCGTTCACACAATATAACCTGGTTATTACCCTGAACCAAAATATATTCAGCAGCCAAGAGCCATTCCTCAATGGTGGCTGAAAACCCTCTTTTCAACAGAACAGGAGTATTAATCTGTCCCAACTGATCTAGCAAGGTGTAGTTTTGCATATTGCGGCTGCCCACCTGCAAAACATCAACTTCCCCCACCAGATAATCCAAATCACGGGCATCCATTACCTCAGTAATTATGGGTAAACCAGTGACAGCCCGGGCTTCCTTCATTATCTCCAAACCCTCTTTTCCCAAGCCACGAAAAGAATAAGGTGAAGTGCGCGGCTTAAACAGTCCGCCCCGTAATATATGAGCTCCCGATCCGGCCAAAAACTGCGCTAATCCCAGATAGTCCTCCCGGTTTTCCACTGCGCAGGGTCCAGCAATAATGGTACAGTATCCTTCCCCTATCATTATAGGTTGGCCGGGTCCCATAATCTGAACGATAGTATCCTCATTTTTAGTTTCTCTGGCTGCCAGCCGAAAAGGTTTCATGTCTTTCACCATAAACTTATTTTATAATACCTTGGATTACATTTTCATTCATTTTATAGATTCTGTACATTATTATGGACCTTTGCACACCAAGTAATCAATGTCTTTTGCTTAAAGACACTTGTCTTTACAAGATTAGACATCAAATAGCAGGAATTGTCGCTTATTAAATAGAATTGGAACCTTGCCCTAATAATCCAGTTATTTCTGCTTAAAGGGGGGAGCAGTAATATCTGTTATGCAATGAGGGGGACTTTTTTGAAGGGGTGAAAAAATGAATTTAAAGGAGATGTACAAACAGAAGTTAATGTCTGCCGAACAGGCTGTCAAAATGGTCAAGAACGGCACTGAAGTGTGGATTGGTATTGCAGTTCCAGCCCCTCTGGCTCTGGTTAATGCATTGGTCGATAGAGAGCCTGAGGTTGAGGATATTACCATTAATCATATTGTAGACCTCTATCCGCAGAATACCTGGCACAAACTAAACCGTGAAACCAACATAAAAGTAGATTGCGGATACCCTACTTCCTGTCGAGACCGGGTGGTCAGCGGTGATTTTACTTTAACTCCCAACCGGTTTTGTGAACTGCCGAAGATATATACCGATGAAAATTTCCGGCCCATGCATGTTGCCATGATTATGGTAACCCCCATGGACAGGCATGGCTACTTTTGTTTGGGTCTGGGTGCTGATGCTACCCTGGCTATTGCCAAAAATGCCGCCCGCCGGCGCCGGCAAGGCGATGATCGCTATGTAGTTTTAGCTCAAGTGAATAATCAGGTTCCCCGTAGCCGGGGAGTTAACTATGTCCACATTTCGGAAATTGATGCAATTGTGGAATATGATCAAGACCTGGCCGTTCTTCCGGAAACAATCGATATAACCGAAGAAGAAATGACTATAGGCCGGTACTGTGCTGAATTTGTTAAAGACGGTTCCACCATCCAGCTAGGCATCGGCAGTATTCCCAATGCTGTTGCCAAAGCCTTTCTTGATACGCATGTCCAGGATCTGGGTATTCACTCCGAAATGGCGTGCGACACGATGAGAGATCTCTGGGAAGCAGGTATTGTGACTAATCGCCGCAAAACTTTCATGCCCCACCGTTCCATATTCACCTTTGCTATGGGGTCAAGGCGCCTATATGACTGGATAGATGATAACCCAGGCATTGAATTCCATCCCGTCGATTTTGTCAACAACCCCCACATCATCGGCAAGAACGACAATATGGTTTCTATCAATGCCTGCCTGCAGGTAGATCTTACCGGGCAAATTTGTTCGGAATCCCTGGGTTACAAGCAGTATACTCACCCAGGCGGACAGCTAGACTTTGTCGACGGTGCTTTTCAATCACGAGGAGGAGTGTCTATTATTGCTACCCCGTCTACAGCGCAACCCCGAGGGAGTGGAGGGAAGATTATTTCTAAAATAGCTCCCCAGATTACCCCGGGAGGAATAATCACCACTCCCCGTTCCTGTGCAGATTACGTAATTACCGAGTACGGAGTAGCCAAGATAAAAGGGCAATCCCTTCGTCGCCGGGTCAAAAACATAATCAGTGTTGCTCATCCTGATTTTCGTGATGAACTGGAATGGGAAGCCCGCCAACGTGATTTAATATAAGCTAAGATTTGTTAATGGGAACGGTAAATCAAAAAGCCCCGTCCAAATGGCGGGGCTAAAACTTTCATCACTCAGCAGGGCAGTCTATTTTTTAAGGCAATCGTGGTTAATTCCAGCTACCTTATCCAAGGATAATACAAAAGCTATGCCCTTGTTAGGCTTATTCAAATCAGCCTCTTTAAGTATATTGTCCAGTACTTTTTGGCTAATCTCAGAAGGGATTAGAGTTAATACGATCTCTTTCTCGGGTTCAATGACAATGCCAAACAGCTTAGCTTTTTCATGTATGCCACTGCCCCGGCCAGGTATAATCGTACCCCCTTCTGCTCCTGCCTTCTTGGCTGCTTCCATAACTTTTTCGGCCCGACCCTTGTTAACAATCGTAACAATTAGATCATAGGCTATACCTTCCATGAAGCATCCTCCCTCATTTTTATTACTCAGTAATTGTCTCTTTGGGCTCATTGTATCAGGTTTCCGCCTCTTCATCATCATTAATTTGGGCCAGTTTTCGATATATTACTCCTAGGGCCAATACCGTTAAGACAGGCGCCAGAAATACTAAAGATACCAGGCCAAACCCTTCTAAAACCGGATCCCGGCCTTCAATACCTGTGGCTACTCCAATAGCCATGGCCAGCATGAAAGACACGGTCATAGGACCGGTGGCTACTGCCCCTCCATCAAATGCCATGGAAATAAACTGCTCACTGGTATAGCGCGTCATTAAGAAGGCTAAAATATAGCCGGGAATCAATATATAGCCCAGAGATATCCCATAAATAATTCTGGCCATAGCCAAGGCAACCGCTATGGCAACTCCGATAGCCATAGAATAAAGTAATAATGAACCACGTATCGAACCGCTGGTAACTCGTTCCACCTGGTCCATCATGACATGCACGGTTGGTTCAGCCAGTATTACCACAAACCCCAGAACAAATCCCAGGGGCATCAGAATCCAGTTATATGATAATTCGCCCAAAACACTCCCCATTTGCTGACCAATGGGTATAAAGCCAGCGTACACTCCCTGCAAGAAAATAGCTACTCCGAAAAAGGTTAGTACGAAGCCTTTAATGATAGCCAAGAATCTTTCCCCAGGTAAACGCAAAACGAAAAACTGGAAGAAACATACAATAATAAAAAGGAGGCCTAAGGCCAGAGCAACTTCTTTGAGAGTGGTGCCAAAGCCATCAAATAAACTCAGCAAAATCAATTATATAACACCCCCAGAATCAAAACCGCCAAGATAGGGCCAAGGGCGATTAACCCTACTAAGCCAAAACTATCCCTTTTCCCGCTGAAGGCACTGGCTATCCCTACCCCCAGGGCCATAATAAATGGAACAACCAAGGGACCGGTAACTACTCCACCGGCATCTATGGCGATAGGTACATAATGTTCGGGAGTGAACAAGGCAAGCAAAAGAACCAAAGCATAGCTTGGCAGCAAGAAATAGTTTATATGTTTACCCTTAACCAGTCTTATCAGAGCTAAGGCAATGAAAATCGCAACTCCAATACCTACTGACATAACCAGTACTGTTTTAGGAATTGCCCCATCAGATGCCAAATCCACCTGGGTTGCCAACACCTGAACATTAGGTTCAGCCACCGTTACTGCAAAGCCAAGTAATGTTCCAAAAATTAGAACTACGATTAGTTTGCCTGTTTGAGGTAAATACTCACCAATTCTCTCGCCAATAGGAACGATTCCTATTTTGGTTCCTAGTAAAAAAAGTACTAATCCTATAAATACAAGAATGGCTCCCCCGACAAAGCGGACAAGTTCTTCATAAGGGAGCTTTAAGGCTATCTGAATTATGAAAATAATTGCTGTAATAGGTATAACGGAATAAGCAACTTCTACTAGCGTGTTTCTTATGGTATTCATTAAGACCTCCTCAGTAAAGTGTTCTATGATATGGTAAATAATTTCATGTCCGAGGTAATGGAGCGGGTTAACGTAAAAGGCATTATGCATCGCCAAACTGCCCTTACACCTGATTAATAGTTTACACTGAAAATAACTGTATATGCAATCACGCCACAAACCCAAATTCAGGCTTGGCCCCGGCTATCCCTTTGTTGTGACAAATATGATAAAATTAAGTGTCTGATTAGCTATGAACCAATTAGATCACATTTTGATCCGCTAGGAGGATTATATGCAGCAGTCCATCGTAATCGGTATTTGTCAGATGCAAGTACAGACCGATAAATCGGTCAATTTACACAAAGCAGAAAAAATGGTCCAGCAGGCCGCAGACAAAGGAGCCAACCTGGTTATTCTGCCGGAAGTATTCCATGCCCCTTATGAAACCGCTGGGTTTAGGCATTATGCTGAGACATTCCCGGGCCCTTCTACCGAAATGCTCTCCAGGGCAGCAGCAAGTCATAACATCTGCTTGGTAGGAGGCTCAATTATAGAATTGGATACAGAGGGAAAAATCTATAATAGCAGCTATACCTTTGGTCCGAGCGGAGAGCTTTTAGGCAAACACCGCAAGGTTCACCTGTTTGATGTAGATGGTGTCATTACCTTTAAGGAATCAGATGTGATAACTCCCGGCCATGATCTGACCATAGTTGACTATCAAGGTTTCCGTTTTGGCGTTCTGATTTGCTATGATATCAGATTTCCTGAATGGAGCAGGGCTCTAGCCCTGGAAGGAGCTAAGCTGATAGTAGTTCCCGGAGCATTTAACATGTCTTCTGGTCCGTCTTTTTGGGAATTGATGATGCGCACCCGGGCCATAGACAATCAAGTCTATGTGGCAGCCGCATCCCCCGCCCGTAACCTGAATTCTTCCTACCACGCCTGGGGTCATTCTATGATTGTGGATCCATGGGGTAAAATCTTGTCAGAAGCAGGTACCGGAGAAGAAGTGATCACTGCTGCCTTTGATCCCGTTTATTTTGAAAAAGTCCGGCGGGAAATGCCTTTGCTAAAACATCGCCGCTGCGATCTTTATGAGTTAAAATATGATCGACAGCCCAAATAATCTCAGTAAAAGGGAGGAATACCGGTGAAGTTTTACACTGAGTATCTCTGGTTTAATACACAAAAAAAGCGGCAATACATTCGTATAACTGATCAGGTTGAAAAAGCCGTACAAAACAGTGGTATTCAGGAAGGCATGGTATTAGTAAGTGCCATGCACATCACCGCTTCAGTATTTGTTAATGACAATGAGAGCGGAATTCTGCATGATTTGGACGAAATGTTAGAAAGGCTGGCACCTTTCCGGCCTGATTACCAACACCACCGTACCGGAGAAACCAATGGAGATGCTCATCTCAAAAGTCTCTTACTCCATCATGAAGTGATTATTCCGGTAACGGATAGTAAACTCGACCTAGGTCCCTGGCAAGAAGTTTTTTACGGCGAATTCGATGGACAACGTCGTAAACGGGTTATTATTAAGGTAATGGGCGAGTAAGAAAACTGTTTTAACTGGGATTAAGATCCTGGCGCAAACGCTGGGCTTCCTTCAAGTAGATGTGGCGTATTTCGTCCTGTGATTTCTCAGTGTTGACTAAAACCAAGACTCTTATGCACAGAGGCAGAGCATAAGTCACCTCAATTTCTTGAAAACAGAGCAGGGGCACTTTGTCCCATCCCATATGGCGGGCAGCTTCCGCGGGAAAAGCAGACCGTATGTCTGGAGTTACAGTAAACAATACACTGGCAATGTCTTCTACCTGAAAACCATTTTCCTTTTGTATATGGTTAAGCAGTTCACCGGTGGCGGCCAGCACCAGTGGTTTTTCATCCCTTTCTACAGTTATAGCACCGCGAATACCACGTACTAACATCGTTAACTAGTCCTCCTAATTGACAGCGCGATGTCCCAGACCGATGGCTACCTCGTCTAGATGAAGCAGGCCTATTCCCACAAAGATAGCCACGCTAACATGGTCATTATGACGGGCAATGCCGATTTTCCCGCCCACATTTAACCCAAGGGCCTTGGGCATAATCTGAGCAATAGCTTCCCGGGTAGCTCCGGCTACTGCTCCCTCATCAGCATGAGTATCTTTAATTACTTTTTCCCGTTTAGCAGCTACAACCGCCCGTTCTACTATTTTCCCTACTGAACCGATGAATTCTCCCCCGTAATCTACAGCTACCGCACGCACTTCGCACTCTTCGAAAAGTTGCTTTTTCAATTCGGCCTCTTCCTGACGTGAGGCGCTTAAGGCCATCTTAATAGCGGAGGTGGCAACTACCTTACTGCCAATTACCATATTTTACCTACCACCCTGTGTTTTTTCTCATTTTACTATAATTTTGCCTACCATTACTATACTTTGGTTAGCAGTATAAGTTTGCTCTTTTTTAGGAAAGGATAAGTTTTCAGATACTGATGTAATCCGGTAGTTAATGGGGAAGTCATAGGATGTAGAGTCAATTTCAATAGTGTCCCCAGCCATAACCTCCAACCTAACTTGCCGGTCGTCAAAACGGGCTCTTTCCCTGCCATTAACCAGAATAATTGATTTGGGGAGAGCAGAATATTGTTCTATGGCGATGGTTAATACGGCATCCGGAGACACCACTTTAGCCGGCGGTGTCTGGTTGGGGTTTTCCGCTATGGCTGGATATTCAAAAAGCTGCCCTTCCAGCCGTTCTCCCCAACTAAGATATAACCGAAACGGTTCGTTAGTCATTAAGCCCTGAGACACTACTACTGCTATCAGACTTAAGGTAATTAAACGGATCAAATATTTTTCGACCCTGTTGATAAATTTCCGCAAAAGATCACCCCCGGGCCAGTTTCTCCACTATCTTATGCCCGGGGCAGAAAGATTATCCATGATTGGTCTCAATTATAGACTGGGCTAAGGCTGCTGCTCCGTAACCGTTATCGATGTTTACCACCCCTACTCCAGGTGCACAAGTATTCAGCATGCTGAGCAAAGCAGCCAGCCCATTAAAGCTGGCTCCGTATCCCACACTAGTAGGAACTGCTATCACAGGACGATGAGTCAGACCTCCTACTACACTAGCCAAGGCTCCATCCATTCCAGCTACTACAATAACCACCTTAACATTGCGTATTATGGGCAAATTGTGCAATACTCTATGAATACCCGCTACACCGACATCAAATAATCGCACCACTGGAACACCCATGGTTTCCAGACAGATAGCTGCTTCCTCAGCCACCGGCAAATCAGATGTGCCAGCGGTCACCACCGCTACCTTCTGTTCTGTACACCAACCGGGAGCAGGGCGATACAGCAAACGAGCCTGGCTATGGTAGCAAATATCAGGAATCCTTTGCTTCACTGCCTGAAAAACCTCTTCACTGGCTCTGGTACCTAATAAGCGTTCATTTCTAGTTGATAAATGCTCCATGATCTGCGCTACCTGGCCCGGCTCTTTTCCCTGGCAAAATACTACTTCGCAGAAATTATCGCGTAGTGAACGGTGATCATCAATTTGGGCAAACCCCATATCTGTATAAGGTTCGCTAATAAGCATATCCACTACTTCTTCGGGTTCTATCAAACCCGTCTTGATTTGATGTAACAATTGTTTGAGATTTTCCCGTTTCATAATATAATCTCCTTACTATTGCTTCCCTTATCCACCATAGCCGTGCAAATCAAGGGCAATGGTTTTAAAGCCCATATCGTGAGCTACTTTAGCTATACCCTCTCGCTTTTCGAAAGCAAGCACCATTTCTTCCCTTTTAACCTCTAAGCGGATTTCCCCATTATTATACCTAGCCCGTACCAAAGAAATGCCTAAAGTTAAGCAGGCTTCTTCCAGTATATCCAATCGTTCCAAGAGCTCAGGATCCAGTTGTTGCCCGGTCTTAATACGGGTAGCTAAACATGATTCGGTAGGCCGTTCTGTAAAGGGAAGATCGTAGGCTCGGCATTGACTGGCAATTAGGGAGCGGTCCCAGCCGGTTTCCAGCAGTGGACTGAAAACCCCGCACTCCTTTAAGGCCTTCATTCCCGGCCGATCTTCCTTAAGATCGTCTACATGGGACCCATCCAACAGCGTTGCCGATAAGTTCCCTAAATAATTCTTTAGATAAGCCAACCGGCTGCGTTTACAATAATAACAACGTAAGGAGTCATTACGCTTAAATAATTCTTCTTCCATTTCGGGAGCATCTATAATAATATGTTCTACCTGTAAAAAATCGGCGGTCTGTATTGCCCTTTCTAATTCCCGGCAGGGAGTAGTAGGAGAATTAAATGTTACTGCTTTTATGCTGTTCTTGCTTAAGAATTGAATACAAGCCCATAATAAAAAGCCGCTGTCCATACCCCCCGACAGCAATACTACTACCGGAGACCAGCTTTGCAGCAGGTTTCCTAACTTAACTAAAGGATCAGGCTCACCAGTTGGTTTTGGCATACTCTACACCTACCAGAAATGCTTCTCGATTTTTGGCGATGACCTGGTTCGATTTTCCCGCAAAAATGACCTCAAACTGTTGCAAAGCTTGTTGAACATCCACCACTCCAGTTTTCTGCAGATAAGCCCCTAAGAGGATCATGTTGGCGCCTCTTGGGTTGCCTATTTCTTCTGCCAACTGGTTCATGGGTAGCTCCAGAATTTCTAGATCATCCCGCTCCGTTTGCCGGTCAACCAGGGAAGTGTTTATGACCAGGATTCCATTCGCTTTGATCTTGGGTTCGAATTTATCCAGGGAAGGGCGATTAAGGATAACTGCCATTAAAGGGTTTTCTGTTAAGGGTGAACTGATCTCCTCTTCGGAAATGGTCACCAGGCAGTTGGCAGTTCCACCGCGCATTTCCGCGCCATAAGATGGTACGAAGGAGACGTGTTTCCCAGTGCTTAAGGCTGCATGAGCTAAAAACTGTCCCATGGAAAGAACACCCTGGCCACCAAAACCAGCAAACAAGACTTGTTTTACTTCTTCCACGTCTATCCATCCTCCTTGACCACGAACTCACCCAAGGGGTAATAGGGTATCATGTTTTCTTCCAGCCATGTCAAGGCCTCTAGGGGGCTTAATCCCCAATTGGTGGGGCAGGTAGATAGTATCTCCACCATTGTAAAGCCCTTTTTTTGCATTTGCATCTGCAGAGCCTTCTTTATAGATTTCTTAGTCCGAATTACGTTAGCTGGATTATTAACTGCTGTCCGGCATATATAAGCTGAACCCTGGTTCTGGGCTAAAAGTTCTGCCATTTTCAGAGGATATCCGGTTTGTTCGGCGGATCGCCCGTAGGGTGAAGTAGTGGTCACTTGTCCTAACAAGGTAGTTGGTGCCATTTGTCCCCCAGTCATACCATATATAGCATTGTTAACAAATATAACCGTAATGTTTTCCCCCCGGGCTGAAGCATGTACAATCTCCGCCATACCTATAGAAGCCAGGTCTCCATCCCCTTGGTAGGTAAACACGCAGCGATCAGGCAGCACGCGTTTTATGCCGGTAGCAATAGCGGGAGCTCTTCCATGAGCAGCTTCCAGCATATCACAGTTAAAATAATCATAAGCCAGTACTGCACAACCAACCGGACAAATCCCAATGGTCTGCTCCCGTAATTTTAATTCATCCAGGCACTCTGCTACCAAGCGATGGATAATGCCGTGGGTGCATCCTGGGCAGTAGTGAAAAGGAGCATCGGTCAAACTCTCTGGCTTTTGTGCTACAATTTTCATTCCCCTCCCTCCTCTTGTGCTGCTTTGATTATTTGGCTCGTAATTTCTTCGGGATTGGGAATCATGCCTATTCTACCATAGAATCTTACCGGCACCCGATCGTTAATAGCCAGTCGTATGTCTTCAACCATCTGACCCATGCTGATTTCTACGGCAAAGAACTGACTAGCATGTTTTGCTGCTTCTTGAAAAACCTTTTCTGGAAAAGGCCATAGAGTCACCGGTCGTATTAAGCCTACCTTAAATCCCTGCTTTCTTGCTTCCATTACCGAGCGTTTAACAATGCGTGACATCAGACCGAAAGCAACCATAACCAGATCAGCATCTTCCACCATAAAGGTTTCGGCTTTAGCTTCCTGTTTTTTTATCAACTGGTATTTTTGGTGCAGGTGTTGATTACGCTCTTCCAGAAACTCCGGAGATAGATGCAGGGTATTTACTATGTTTGGCTTTCTCCCATAACAGCCGGTGGTAGCCCAAGGCTTATCCGGCATATCGGTTATCGGTTCTCGCAAAACTATGGGTTCCATCATCTGCCCTAGGGTACCTTCAGCCATAATCATTACTGGAATCCGGTAGTGATCTGCTAACGCAAAGGCTTTTATGGCAAAATCCATCATTTCTTGCACTCCAGATGGTGCCAGTACGATTATGCGGTAGTCGCCATGGCCTCCTCCGCGAGTGGCTTGAAAATAATCAGACTGGGCTGGCTGTATTCCACCCAGACCTGGGCCACCTCGGGATATGTTGACAATTAAACTGGGCAGTTCAGCCTCGGCTAGAAAAGAAATACCTTCTTGTTTAAGACTGATTCCCGGTCCCGACGAGGCAGTCATAACTCTTTTCCCGGCAGCCGATGCCCCGTAAACCATATTTATGGCGGCCAGTTCACTTTCTGCCTGCAAAAAGGTCCGTCCCAGTTTAGGCATTTTGCGCGCCATGTATTCCGCAATTTCGCTGGAAGGGGTGATGGGATAACCAAAAAAGGCATGACATCCAGCTAGTAAGGCTCCTTCAGCTAAGGCTTCGTTTCCTTTCATAAGTATTTTTTTCATGCCTTCACTCCCTTTCCACCACGATAACTAAATCAGGACACATAACAGCGCATATTCCGCACCCATTACAGGCGTCCTCCCGCACTGCTGTAATAGGGTGATAGCCCATGGGGTTAATACTATTTTTATCAAGAGCCAGAACCTCTTTAGGACAAAACTTTACACATAACTCACATGCTTTGCAGCGTTCAACACGGAACCTTACCCTGCCTTTAGCCACACTACATTCCTCCCCACTAGTCCTCCTGCAACCAGAGCGGTCTAGTATATAATTTAATCGTTCTCAGTAGCGACCCATATTCAGGAACAAGCTGTTCATAAAACTCTTCCCGCACCGTTAACCAGCCTACCTCAAGGTGCAAAGCCCGAGAATAGTCCAGCACCTGCTGATGACCAGAGCGGATAATGTCTAGGGTGGTCTCTTCGGCCATATGAGGGTTGCTTATGATACCTGTAAAGGGTAGCCGGGAAGCATTCTCAAACAGCTTTACCAGTTCAATAATTTCGTTTAAATCCTGGGCAAAGGGACGAAAAGGATTAATCACCAGCCATAAATGCAAGGGGTCCCGTTCTCTTAAGTGACGATGTAGATAGCCGATCACTGCTCCACCAGCATCTTCTCCAGCAACATCAATCAGTAAGTGGTTATCTCTTTGTACCTCAGACAAAAGGTGAGCAGGTAACTGGGGAATATCTCCAAAAGAAAGCTCTCCTTCCGGAGCCATCAATTTTACACCGTGAGCGTTCAGCTCTGCTTGTATATGGCGGGAAACAAAATAGGGATTAACCAGGTCCAGGTCAGCCAGTACCACATCTTGGGTTTCGGCGTGATTATCCATAGCAAAATTAAGAGCAATTTCCGTTTTCCCACTGCCAAAGCCACCGGCAAAAATGTTGATGCTTCCCAAAACTAGTCCTCTTTCTTCTAGGATTCATTTATTAATGAGTAATTTAACCCAGCCAATGGATAAAATCAATAGAGTAATGGTTCTGGGAAACGGGTAAAATGATAAACGACCCGTATGGGCCGTTGAGAATATTTTATTCGCATAACTAATTATTTAGATATCAAAACCTAGCTGATCAGCACAAACATCAACCATTTCCGCTATAATACTTTCAATATCAGCCTCCTGCAGATCAAGTATTTCCAATGCCATTGGGGATATGGGGTATAACATGCCATCCAGCCCTAGTCCAATACCCATAGTAACGCATATAGCGTCAGCTAACTGTACTATGGCGGTGAGTTTTGGGTTAACCTGAGCTTTGTCCAGGTCATGATGACAAGCAATTGCTTCTACTAGTTCTAAAGGTAGATTCCATTTTTCAGCTATCTTAGCCCCAACTTCAGCATGGTTGAACCCCAGGATGCCTTCTTCGGCCTGTAAGAAGGTTACATTGTCTTTCATTACTGTATCCAATACCTCATGGTAACTTTCTTTCATATAATTATTGAGCACGACTTTGCCTATATCATGAAGTAAAGCGGTCGTATAAGCTACATCTAAGCTGGAGTACTTAACCCTTCTGGCAATTAGCCGGGCAGTCATGGCGGAGCACTGGGAATGCTTCCAAAGTTCACCATGCTCCAGAGCATAACCTTCCATTCGTTGGGATAGAAAATCATTTACTGATGCTGCTAATACAATACTGCGAATAGTTTTGAATCCCAACAATACTGTGGCATCAGTTACCGATGAAATACGGCGTGGGAAACCATAAAAAGCGGAATTGGCCAGTTTTAATACTCTTGCGGTCAGTCCTTGGTCTTGGGATAACACCCCGTTAATATCCTGGACAGTAGAATCAGGATCTTCCGTCAGTTCCATAACCTTAAGAACTATCTGGGGCAAGGACGGCAGGTCATTTACAGCTCGAACAATATCTTCCAGAGAAACCTTCCCCATCAGGCTTCCTCCTTTATCTCCAGTTATCTAATTTACGTTCCAGATATGACCGGTAATTTAACATTTCCTCACATATTTTCAGCAGCAGTCTTTCGGTATCTAAACGTGATAAGGTAAGTTCCTCGGGTTCCAAAACTTCTATAGTGCGGAATTCTTCCTTCATAGTAAACTTAGCTGCATCTTCCAAAGAATCTGCCCTAAAAGTAATGGTAACCGGTGCAAACGAGGTCATTTTACCGGTAACTTCATCCAAGACCGTATATACTTCCTGGCTCATATCTATATCTTCAATATAAATACCTTGAATGGGCACATTTCGTATTAGAGAAACCTTGTGCTGACGTAGTTCTTCGGCCACCTGATCACCGCTTTTTCCGCCAAATAACCTGCCCTGGCGGGTTTTACCCTGGTAATCAAAGCGGACTTTCATCCGGATTTTGCTCATCGACCTGCTGCCTCCATTCTGTTTCGTTTTTTTAACCGGAGTCAGACATCGGTATGACCATAATTCTGTTCCTCTGCCACCTAAGTTAAAATATTAAGTAAAAATACGCTTAGAGCAGCGGCCAATCCTTCTCCATAATTAAGCTGCCCATCCCATATAGCCTGTAACCCTATTTTTTCCAGCAAATACTGGTGGGCTATCTCACCGGCCAAACTGGGAGCAATAAGTAGTTCGGTTTTACCAGGCACAATTAGAGAAGCTAATGCAGCTGCCACCGTAGTAACTAAGCCGTCCAAGATGACCATTTTGTTCAAGGTAAACATTCTGACCACAAAACCAGTCAAAGCAGCTATCTCCAGCCCGCCAAACCGCATCAGCAAATCTTTGTAGTCATGGGGCTCAGGATACCGGTGCTTAAGAGCCCTTTTTATAATATCGGCTTTTTGCCTAATAACTTTATAATCCGCCGATCCCCTGTCTACTACCTGTTCCGGTTCAAGATTCAGCATGGCACAGGCAAGAGCTTCGGCAGCCAGAGTATTTCCAACTCCTAGCTCTCCTAATCCAATTATATCAAACTGCCACCCAGATAATTCATCCCATAATGAAAATCCCATTTGCACAGCCTGTTCTACTTCCAGTCTGGTCAGTGCATCCTCAACTAAAAAGGGCCTGGTACCCCGGCGAATGGGGTGGTTTATTAGCCTTTTATGGTATATGGGACGATACAATCCTGCATTGACAATTATCTCCGGTTTGTCAATACATCTTAGAATTCGTGAAACAGGTGATTTCCCCTCCAGGTGAAGTCGTACTAAAAGCTCCGTTCTTAAAGGCTCAAAAGCACTGTACCCTTCTGTACTGATGCCATGGTCAGCTGCAAAAATTACCAGTCCGCTGTGATGGAGCTCAATTGGCAAAGTGCTGGCCTCTGTCAACAGTTGGCTAAGCTTACCCAGTCGCTGCAGATAGAACTCTGATAGGCTGCTCATCAATAATCTATACCCTTTTGGGCTTGAATCCCTCTATGAAACGGATGCTTAACCAGCTGCATAGAGGTGACCAAATCCACCAGCTCAACTAATTCTTGAGTACAGTTTCTTCCCGTTAGTATTAAATCTACATCAGGAGGGGTCTTTTTCAGTAAATCAACAATTAGAGGCTGGGCAGCAGGCCAGATAGACCACAGATTAAGAATCTCATCTAGCACGATTAAATTCCACCGTCCCGACTTAATTTCCTGCTCAGCAAAGGCTAGTCCCTGCCTGGCCTGTTCTTCGTCGTTAATTTCCCACCGTTGCTGGTCTACAATGCATTCATGCTCACCTGGGCAGCAGGAATGACCAATATAAGGACATTTCCTGCCATAGGATTTGACCACCAATCCCGGACTATCCAAACAGCTAACCGCTTTCCATTCACCACTGACACGCTGGTCTTTTAGAAACAGTATTACTAGCACCTTACGGCCCTGCCCCCAGGAGCGAAAAGCAGTACCTGCTGCTGCTGAGGTCTTTCCTTTACCTGGACCAGTAAAGATAATCTTCACGATATATCCCCACCATTATCATTATCAGCCTGGCTACCTGCTAAAGATAATAGTTGCTCAACTTCATCCAGAGTTAAATATCGATATTGTCCAATGGCCAGATCGCTTAAATCCAGGCTGCCAAAACCTGTACGTACCAGGTGTAATACGGGATGACCAATAGCCTGGAACATTCTTTTAACCTGTCGTTTACGGCCTTCCCGGATTTCAATATCCACCGTACTTTCATTTTTCCCGGATTGGATCAGCCATACTCTGGCTGGAGATGTCCAGCCGTCGTCCAATTCAACTCCCTTTTCCAGGTGTTTTAACTCCCCGGGCTGTACTCTTCCCTTTACTACCGCCCGGTAGCGCTTCGTAACCTGATGACGAGGATGAATCATCTTGTTGGTAAAATCCCCATCATTGGTAAGCAATAATAGACCTTCTGTATCAAAATCCAGTCTGCCCACCGGGTACAAACGGTCACTGGTGTCACGGATCAAATCCATAACAGTAGGTCTGCCAAAGGGGTCGGTGACACTGGACAAATACCCAGCTGGCTTATAGAGGAGGATATATTGTTTAGGTTCCAGGTTGACAGGTTTCCCATTTACTTTTACACAGTCGGTGTGCGGATTAACTAAAAAAGCCAGTTGCTCAACCAACGTGTCATTAACGGTCACTTGGCCACTGGTAATTAGCTCCTCTGCCTTGCGGCGAGAAGCCATCCCGGCATGAGCTAAATACTTGGCAAGTCTCATGGTTCTCCCTTTCAGATCTATAGTAGAGTGGAATTAGACCTTTTGATGTTTAATTCGATTAGAGTCTAGGACTTGATCCTTAGACCCAATGATGCTTACCCTATTAAATATTATTGAGCAATATTGACATAAATAAGCCACTATTTTTAAGGTCTAGCTACACCATCATCCTGACATGAATAAACATGTATTTCAAGTGAAAAACCTGAAAATACCAGGCTTTGATAAGAACTAAAACCTATGTTAATACTATCAGAAAGAAATATTTATGGGATAAGTCAGGGTTTATTTGGTATTATTAGAATTAATCTATTTACACCGGAGGCTAACAAATGACTAATCGGGAAATTAACAAGCCGCAAATTGTACAAGCAGTGCGTATGATTCTGGAGGCCATCGGCGAAAATCCCGAACGAGAAGGGTTATTAAACACACCTCAGCGGGTAGCCAAAATGTATGAAGAAATATTTTCCGGTATGGGTACTGAACCCAAGGAATTTCTTGAGGTTTGCTTTTCAGAGTACCATGATGAACTGGTCCTGGTGAAAGATATTCCCATATACTCTATGTGCGAACATCACCTGCTGCCCTTTTACGGAAAAGCTCATGTGGCTTATATCCCTAAAGGAGGAAAAGTGGTGGGGATAAGCAAATTAGTCCGGGTGGCTGAAGCTTATGCTCACCGGCCCCAGTTGCAGGAACGCTTGACCTCACAAATTGCCGATTGTATATATGATGCTCTTAGTCCTTACGCAGTGGGTGTAGTTATTGAAGCTGAGCATATGTGTATGACCATGCGCGGGGTCCGCAAACCAGGGTCCATAACAGTAACTTCAGCCGTCAGAGGACTTTTTGAAACCAGATCAGAAGTGCGGGCAGAATTATTTGCTCTGATAAACTCGAAATAACCAAAAGACAGCTAAAAAGGGGTTAGGCTCTCGATAATCTAAAGCCTGACCCCTTGTTTTGCTAAAAGAGTCCCACAATTTCTCCATTTGCCATAATGTCTATTTTTTCCGCTGCCGGGACTTTTCCCAAACCAGGCATGGTCATTATGGTACCGGCTAGTGCCACTATGAATCCGGCTCCGGCTGACAGCCTTACTTCCCGGACTGTTACCTCAAATCCTGTAGGCCGTCCTTTTAAGTCAGGATTATCAGATAATGAATATTGCGTTTTGGCCATGCAAACCGGCAGATTCCCATATCCCAATTCCTCAAAGCGTTGCAGCATTTTAGAAGCTTCGGCAGTATAATTTACACCTTCCGCTCCATAAATCTCGGTACAAATTGAGTGTATTTTATCTTTGAGAGAAAGACTCTCGTCATAAAGGTACTTAAAATCACTGGGCCTATTTGCAGCCGACACAACCTTATATGCTAACTCTTCTCCGCCAGCGCCGCCCTCAGACCAAACTTTGGATAAGGCTACCTCCGCACCTAAACCTTCACACTGACGAATAATGAAGTCTAGTTCTTCACCAGTATCGGTGGGGAATTGGTTTAGGGCCACTACCACCGGCACCCCGAACTTCTGTATGTTTTCCATCTGTTTTAGTAAATTTTCCGTTCCTTTTTCCAAAGCCTCCATATTAACTTCACCCAGACGGTCTTTGGCTACCCCGCCATGGTTTTTTAAGGCTCTTATAGTGGCTACCAGTACTACAGCATCGGGTTTTAGATTTCCATAACGACAAACTATATTGAAGAACTTCTCTGCTCCCAGGTCCGCACCGAAGCCAGCCTCGGTAATCATGTAGTCAGCCAGCTTCAACCCCAATCGGGTTGCTATGATGCTGTTGGCACCATGAGCTATATTGGCAAAAGGCCCTCCATGGACAAAAGCAGGAGTATTCTCCAGGGTTTGTACCAGATTAGGTTTAATGGCATCTTTCATTAATACTGCCATGGATCCGGCTGCTTTCAGATCATCAGCTGTAACCGGCTTGCCATCGTAGGTGTAAGCAACTACTATACGCTTAAAACGTTCTTTTAAGTCCATCAGACTTGTTGCCAGGCACAGGGAAGCCATTATCTCTGAAGCTACACTTATATCAAACCCCGATTCCCGGGGAATACCGTCCAGACGCCCGCCCAGGCCAATCACTATATGACGCAAAGCCCGCTCATTTAAGTCCATAACCCGGCGCCAAACAACCTGACGAGGATCTATATTGAGAGTGTTGCCTTGATGAATGTGATTGTCCAACATGGCTGCCAGAAGATTGTGAGCAGTAGTAACCGCGTGTATGTCACCGGTAAAATGCAAATTAATATCTTCCATGGGGACCACTTGGGAATAACCCCCGCCCGCTGCTCCTCCTTTAATACCAAAACTAGGCCCCAGGGAAGGTTCCCGCAGAGCTATGATGGCTTTCTTGCCAATCCGGTTAAGAGCCTGGCCTAACCCCACTGTAGTAGTGGTTTTCCCCTCACCTGCTGGAGTAGGAGTGATGGCTGTTACTAGTACCAACTTACCATTAGGATTGTCTTTGATGCGCTCCCATACATCCAAGGAAACCTTAGCCTTATACTTTCCATACAATTCCAGATCGTCCTCAGTCAACCCAATTGATTGTCCGATCTGAAGAATGGGAGCCATCCTGCACTCCTGGGCAATTTCAATATCACTTTTCATAACTTTAGCCTCCTCAACTAACGACAGTTAATTTATAGTCATTTGCCCTGCAAACTTTTCCTGCGCTCAGAGGGCACAATTACCTACAAATAGCTGGAACACTGCACATGCACTACCCATTATTAAATCACTTCTGCAGGGTATATGTCCACTACTACTGTCGAAATCTTCCTAAATGGGAATCAAGCCATAAGCCGGTCAGCTCGCTTGCTATAACACTTATCTCAGATGATACTATTTAGTTAAGTCTATCTTAACCAATAGACAGCCCCCTAATAGCCCCTTTTATTTATAACACATAAAAAAGCAGAGGATATGAATCCTCTACCGTTGGTTGTATTAATTTTTTCAAACCTTCTTCACTAGAGTCCAACCAGATGGTTTTCTATTATCTGGTCACGATTGAATTTTTCCAGTTTAAGAAAGTATTCTGCACAACTGACCAAAGCTTCTTGGGGGAGGGTTCCAACAATCTGGGTTCCTACTACTGGGACTCCATAACGATTTGCTTCCGCTTCAATTAGATTAAACACCCTATAAAGCGGGGTCTTCTGGGTATCGAACATATTCATGGATACAGCCACTTGGCCTCGTTCGGCAAAATACATGCCCATGGAACGTATGGTGCTGAAACCTCCGCTGGGTCCGCGTACAGCTTGGGCAATGGTCTTAGCAATGTTTAAATCAGAAGTTCCCAAAATCACGTTTACAGCCACCAATCCAGTTAAAGCCGAACTTACAATGGTAGCTCCAGCAGTCTTGTGCAAAGCCGCAGGTCCTATATCAGGTGCCCGTTCTGGTAAATGAGCTACTTCCCTTAACCCTTCAAATTGCCCTTTGCGGATATAGTCAAGACTTTTGCGCATTTGATTGCGGGCATTCTCCCCACTAAAATAAACGGGGATCTGATAGCGCTTAAAAATCTCTTCTCCTATTTCCTCGGCTATAGTAACACATTCTTCTAAACTGATGTTGACCAGAGGGAAAATAGGTATGGTATCTAGAGAGCCAATGCGCGGATGACTGCCCCGCTGTTCTTCCAGGTTAATCAATTCGCCGGCCTTGCCTGCCATATTGATAAGGGCTTCTTTTAAGGGGTCCGGCTTACCAATTACTTCTACTACCGTGCGATTAAAGTCAGCATCGGGGTAATAGTCAATCAGTTTAACCCCTTCAATGTTGCGCAGTTGTTCAACAATTGCTTCAATGACTTCCTTTCGGCGTCCCTCACTGAAATTAGGAACTGCATGAATAAACTTCGACTTCGTTTCTACTGGTTCCATGTTTTTCTCTCCTTCTAGCTGCTTCCTGTGTGCCGCATATATTTCAGTTAATTGATTATATTACCAGCAAATAATTAGGGTAAGGAAAAGACTGGGCTCTAATTGCTGTTCACCATGTTACCAAGGACATATCCCTATTATATCCCATTATATATGGTAACAATTTGCATCAATACGGTAAAGTACCAGATTCTCCATGGAGAAACACTAAGACCAATTTACGTCGTTCTGCCGGCGCTAATCACTCCCTATCATAATCTGTAACTGCCCGGTTAGGAGCCTGTTAAGGTAATGCCCAGCCATAATTTTTAATGGTTTTGGTTTATTATCTAAAAAGAAGATTGCAAATATATATTGAAGCAATAAATCCGGTTATATCGGCGGTCAATCCCGTAATAATAGCGTAGCCATACTTTTTAATCCCTACGGAGCCAAAATAAACGGTTAAAACAAAAAAAGTAGTATCAGTAGTACCTTGCATTACCGAAGCCAATCTACCAATAAAGGAATCCGGTCCATAAGTTCTCATTAGTTCGGTAGCCATCCCCAAAACTCCACTTCCGGACATAGGACGCATTATGGCCAGAGGTAAAACCTCGGAAGGTGCATCCAGCAAATTGGTTAAGGGAATCAGGGCTTGAGATAAGTATTCCATAGCTCCTGAGGCTCTGAAAACTGAGATAGCCACCATCATTCCTACTAAAAAGGGAATTATTTTAACAGCGGTAATGAACCCTTCCTCCGCGCCCTCAACAAAAGTCTCATAAACGGGTACTTTTTTCAGGTAGCCGTACAAGGGAATTACCAGCAAAAGAAAAGGAATAGCCCAGGAGGATATAATATTCAGTATAGTAAAGAGCATTTTAAGATGGCCTCCGCCAGCGACTATGGGTACGGAACCAGTAATCCAGAGAAACCGCAATGGTCATGGCTATACTGGTAGCAAAAATACAAGGCCCTACAATTTCGGTAGGATTAGCGGATCCAAATGAGAGTCTTACCCCGATTATAGTGGCGGGAATCAGAGTTATACATGAAGTATTCAGGGCTAAAAAAGTACACATGGCTGTGGAGGCTTCATCTGAATTCTGGTTTAAGGTCTGTAATTCCTGCATGGCTTTCATACCAAAAGGAGTAGCGGCATTACCTAGCCCCAGCATATTGGCACTTAAGTTGAGGATAATCGCCCCCATAGCCGGGTGCTGAGGAGGAACACTGGGAAAAAGCCGGACCATGAGAGGACGTAATACTCGAGCCAAAGCAGTGACTAAACCGCCCTTTTCTGCTATCTTCATTATACCCAACCATAGAGCCATAACCCCGACCAAGTCAAAACAGACTTCCACCGCTCCTTTGGCAGCACCCAGGGCAGCTTCCGTCACTACTTCAATATTACCGTTCAAGGCCGCTACCACTATGCCGGAAGCCAACAGGATAAGCCATATGATATTGAGCAAACTAATCCCTCCTACGCGTTTGTAGAAGGGTATGACAAGGCAGAAAAAATTAGAACAGCTCGTACTAAACGGCTATTCTGTTCACTATAGTACCCTCTGAGGCTGATCATCATGCGGACGGCTGCGTTTTTGCATTATAGCCTCTATTTTATCCATAACTTGAGGAGCCAGGTCCACCATACGTTCAGCCAGTGGATTCCCATTAGTGGAAAGTAAACGCACGTCGTTCATACGCACTACCAAAAAACCCACCGGCTTTACCGATACTCCAGCGCCACTGCCGCCGGCAAAAGGCAGCTCACTGCTGTTGCCATTAGCATGTACATCGTACTCTCCTCCACCGGCCGCAAAACCGCAGGCAACCTGAGAAATGGGAATAATAACAGTGCCGTCATTAGTTTCTACAGCATCCCCCACCACCGTATTAACATCTACCATTTCCTTAATACTCTGCATAGCAGTTTTCATTAATCCCTCGATGGGATGATTGGACTGATTTCCTCCTTGTTGCTGTGCTTCCACGCCAATACCCCCTGACCATCCAAATTATAATATGAGCACCTACAAGAATAATATGTACCAGCCGCATCTGGAATATTCCCGAAAAAAGACTCCATAACCGCTGCTGGTGAAAGTCAGGAGTAACGCTTATTTGCATATTTTCCAGGCAGCTCACACTGCTCAGGATACTTTTGAAAACTCCCTTAACTGCCCATATACTACCGGTTCTTAAAGCCGTGTCCATAGCATCTTCTCCTCCGTAAACGGTTTTCCAATATAAGTTTTTGATATGAACAGCTGCCAGCAACCGGCTGATTATCGGACGCAGCTCCAGTAGGAAATCAATTTTTTGCGCTGTACTCAGACGGCTGAGCCAAACAGGTAGCTGTCGCTGTTTCCTGTTTTTGAGCAGCCCTTCCCGCCAAAAAGACATGATTGTCCGGAAGGATATGGGAAAATGATACTGCTTTTGCCATTTTTCATTTCCCCAAAAAGCAATTTTACTATCCAAAAGCCCTTGATTTTGATTAATTACCATAATAATACGGATATGGACTCTTATTTTTATAAAATACAACAGTCCCGCTAGCAGCACCAGAACTGTTCCAAAAACTAAAAAGGCCAGCATTGCACAGCACCCCTATCTTGGTTAGGATTGCCAAACTGACCTACTCATTATGCATTCTAAGTTTAAGGTTTGAGGGCCGATTCAATCACATTGGTTACCTTCGACATTTCCTCCTCAACTGTGATATTGCTCCTTCCTAATCGAAAAGTAGGACAATGCAAATTGTAATCCAAAATCTTCTTGCTAATCTTCTCTAGTTTGAGTCGGCACTCATAATAAAAGCTTTCCTTTTTGCGCTGGTACCTTCGCCAAGTCAGTGAGTTTACGGAATGCTCGGTCATCATTAAAGTATAGCGTCTAAAATAATCAACCTCTGCCCAAAAGCTGCGTAAATCAGCATCTATTTCTTTACCCAGTTCAATCCAACGAGGAGCAAAGTCGTTATCTTTTAAAATCTTAAAAGCCATACGCATATCAGCTGGCTCAAAAGGATTTTCCTCCAGCTTAAGAGGTTGCCCCGCCCCAGGCAAATTATCGAATTTCCCTTCTTGCTGGGCCTTGAGAATTTGGTTTTCCACTAAGTCCTCAGTACTGCTCATATATCTGGCCAGCCTACGAGCTTGCTGGGCTTTTATTTTGATTTCTTCATCCACCGACTTGTCAGCCATATTATTCTTCCTCCAATGGTGGTAAATCCTTGAGACTGGTTAAGCCATACAACCGCAAAAACTCTTGGGTGGTACCGTAAAGGATCGGTTTCCCAACTACATCTTTGACACCCACTTCTTCAATAAGGCCACGCTCCATCAAATTGGCCATAACCCGTTCCACCTTTACACCCCGTATTTTTTCAATTTCTGCTCGGGTTATAGGCTGTCGGTAGGCAATTAAAGCTAAAGTTTCCAAAGCGGCCTGGGACAAACGGCGTTTAACCGGCTGGACAGACCGGGCCAGTATTTCTGAATACTCGCTCTTGGTACACATCAGGTAGCCATCATCAACCGGCATTATTTGCAAACCCCGTCCAGGCTGATAATACTCCCCGATCAATTCCCTCATTATGTCCCGGAGTTCTAGAAGCGGAATGTCCAATATTTCTACCAGTTCATCGGCTCCTACCCGTTCACCTCTCATAAACAGAATGGCTTCGATGGCGGCTTTTATTTCATCTCGCATCAGCAATTGGCATCACCACATCTCCAATTGGATATCTTCCCAGGGGCTATTCTGTTGGGCCTTAACTTTCTGCAAACGGATTAGTTCCAAAAGGGCCAAAAACAAGGCCAACCCTTCCCGTCGCCGGGATATATTGGCAAAAAGCTGCCTAAATGATATTTTACCTTTTTGTTGAACCAGTATCTCCAGTATTTCCATCATTTTATCACTAACATTAACATCACCTTCGGGAATAATTGCTTCTGGTTCAGGAACAGGCAAGCGGCGCATTACGTTCCGGTACGCCCTCACTAAAGCAGCTAAATCGACAACGAGTACCTCGTCCCGGTCCGGTTCGCCTTTAGCCTGGCGGTAATAAACTCGCTCAGTCAAACCTAATTCCCTCTGCTGCAACTGTTGTCCCGCCTCTTTGTAACGCCGGTACTCCAATAGTTTTTGTACTAGTTCTTCTCGAGGATCTATTTGCTCCTCTTCATCCTCAGACTGACTAGGATTTGTACGGGGTAACAGTAAACGTGATTTAAGGTTCAATAGATAGGTGGTCATTATTAGAAATTCACCCATTTTTTCCAGATCGAACTCACCCGTAGTCTGTAAATACTGCAAATATTGATCAGTAATGAAGGCTATAGGAATATCATAAATATCCAATTCATTTTTCTCTATTAGGAACAAGAGCAAATCTAGTGGTCCATGAAATGCCTCTATATCTACCAGGTAGGTCACCTGACTCCCCCTTAGAAATAGAACACGATATTCGCTAGCAAAAGGTACAGCACATTGATAAGCGGTATCAGTATTTTTGATATCACTCCAGTTACCAGCAATAACAATAGGATTAAGGTTCCATACTGCTCTAGGGCATAAACTAGGGAAGCTCCCCGATTAGGCAGAAGTCCAGCTAAAATCTTAGACCCATCCAAGGGAGGAACCGGAATGAGGTTGAAAACCGCCAAAACTAAATTTATCCACACCAATGGCTCTATTAACATTATGGCATATTGAGCCCATTCAGATCCCTGCAAAGGATATATAAAGCGTAAGGCAATTAAGGCCAGAAAAGCCAGGAATATATTCATAGCTGGTCCAGCTAGTGAAACCAGCATCATGCCGTTTTTAACTCCTCCACGAAGCTTGTATGGATTCACCTGCACTGGTTTGGCCCAACCAAATCCCACTATCATCAACATAAGAAAACCGAGCCAATCGATATGGGGTAAAGGATTTAGAGTCAGCCTGCCCTGATAATATGGGGTATCATCACCCAGATAATCAGCCATCCGGCCGTGAGCATATTCATGAAATGTCAAACCTATCATAATAGCGGGCAGGGAAATCAGTATCCTACTAATATCAAGATCAAACACTAAGAGTATTTTCCCTCCTTAATCCATGAGTCAACCAGAGCGGCTTCTTGCTCCTTATTGGCCACTAGGCCATCCAGTCTATATCTGTATAAATCTCCTAAGATTTGACTGTAGACTGGACCGGGTTTAATTCCCATAGCTTTTAAGTGGTGCCCGTTAATCTCTACCCGCACTCTCTCCTTAGCATCAAGATAACGGGTTACCGCTTCCCAGATCAACTCTTCTCTAATGGAAAGCAGCAAATATAGCAAGCTTTCTGGGTGCCAAGTTCCAATTAAACTGTGGATATAACTGGGCTGTAAATCGCTAGGTGGTTGCAGTCGTTGAATTATTTCAGGAGCCATTCGGGATTGGCTGATTGCCTGCTGGGAATACAGATCCATACTATAACGATGGACTATACCTTCCACCTGGTTTTCTTCCAACTTAGATAAAAGCACCATCATATAAACTAGCCAGATTCTCAGGTTGGTTTTGTAATAGTGTTCCAGCCACCAGGCTACCACTACCGGAACCCTTCTTAAGGTAGTACGGCCAACTTCCTGCAGATTAACTTCAGGAAGAATATAGTCCCAAACTCCGATTTGCACCATTCTTTCTAAAGATGATATCGGCTCTCTTTCGCTTAGTATCAAAATCAGTTCCTGCAGAATCCTCTGATAGGAGAGCTTGCCCAGTAGCTTGCGTTCAATGGCATCTTTAGCAAAACGCAGGGTATCTTTTTCAATAGCAAAACCATAACGCTGTTCAAAACGAATAGCCCGTAAAATTCGGGTAGGATCCTCGACAAAACTGAGATTGTATAAGATGCGTATTAAACCCTGCTCCAAATCCCTTCGGCCACCGAAAAAGTCAATTAAATTACCGAAGCGATCCGGGTTTAAGCAGATAGCCAAGGTATTAATAGTAAAATCCCGGCGATATAGGTCTTCCCTGATTGATGATTTTTCCACTGTCGGCAAAGCAGCTGGAAATTCATAATACTCAGTACGAGCAGTAGCCACGTCCAGCTTGGTTCCATCAGGAAGCAAAATCACTGCGGTTTTAAAGCGCTCATGTATTCTTTCCTTTCCTCCCAGACGGCGGGCTAAGGACTTGATAACCTTTTCACCTTCACCTTCTACCACAAAGTCCACGTCAAAATTGGGCACCTGCATAAATAGATCGCGTACAAAGCCACCTACACAGTAAATGCTGGCCCCTTGCTCATCTGCAACTTCCCCGGCTATTCTTAAAATCGACATGAGTTTTGCAGGAAGACGCTCCGTCAAAAGTTGGGTACAGTTTTCCGTTTCACCGTCGCTGTATGCAAAGAGAACCTGATGATCTTCCGGGTAATCTTCCCCATGCAGGGTACGCAGAATATCGGTACGGGAAACAATGCCCACCAGGCGATCTCCATCAATCACTGGCAGTCGGCCAATATCGTATTCGACCATAAGATGTTGAATTTCTGCTACCGGAGTATTTGGTGTTACCGATAAGACGGAAGTAGTCATAAAGCCTTTCACCGGTGCATGTCCCAGTTCATGCAGGCGAGCCTTGTCAACATCCCGGCGGGATATCACCCCCACCATCTTTTCACCCTCCACTACCGGCATGCCAGTATGTCCATAGCGCAGCATTATCCGACCAGCCTCTTCCATACTAATATGCTTAGCAATAGTCTTAACCGGTGTGGACATAATATCACCCGCTACCAGAGCAGGTTGAGTTTTCTCATTGAGACCGGTCATAATATCATCCACTACATTATCCAGAGTTTGGCCCTTCACTACCACAGAAGCGGCCCGTTCGTGTCCTCCTCCGCCCAAAGCACGGAGTATTTCGTTAACTCTTACACTAAAAATACGGCTGCGCCCAATAACATGTATTCGGTCTCCCATTTGGGCTGCCACAAATATTACATCACTGTTTTCCAGTTCAAACAACCTATAGGTAACGGCATCCAAGCCAGGAACAAAATCCCGGGTTTCTGTAACCGCTATTACCACATCCAAATTATGGACCTTGATATGACGTGCCGAATTAAGCAAGTTTTGCAATATCTGTCTTTGCTCTCCACTGAAAGGTTGGTCCATAAAATTGGCCACCACCGAAAGATTGGCTCCTCGTTCTAATAAATAAGATATGGCTGCAGCATCACGGGAAGTAGTGGAACTAAACAAGAGACTTCCGGTATCTTCATAGATTCCTAAAGCCAGTATGGTTGCCTCAAATGAGCTTAAACTTATATTCTGTTCGATAATCCTTTCCACCAGTAACGTAGTGGCTGCTCCAACTGGCTCGATTACATTGACAGATGCAGAAAGGTTATCCGGACCTGCCGGGTGGTGATCGTAAACATGGAACTCCATACCCGGCTGCGAAGCAAGTTTTTTCAAGTGTCCCAGACGACTAGCCTTAGCAGTATCAACCACGATCATGCGCCGCACATTCTGGCCTGCTATTTCTTTAGGACTTTTGATGGTTAAGGAATCCTTATAAAGAGCCATAAACTGCTTAACATTTTTGGAAAGAGTACCACAGAAGACTTTAACCGCTCCTGGGTACAGCTTTCCCGCTGCCACCATGGCGGCCAATCCATCATAATCCAGAGCATTGTGCGAAGTAATTAAATCCAAAAAGCATTCTCCCCCAATTATAATAACTGCATTATACCACATATGATTATAGATCCCATTACGAATAAAGACGGCTCTAATCGAGCCGTCTCCTAGGTTATTATTGAAACCGGCTATCCTTTGAAAAGCCTTTCTGGTACCATGTCATTGCGTATAATATCAAGATAGGTTTCCCGTTTTAGTATCAAATCAGCTCTTCCCTGGTTTACCAGCACCATAGCAGGACGAGGCAGGCGATTATAATTACTGGACATGGTATAGTTATAAGCTCCTGTAGCAAAAACCGCTAAAATATCGCCGGGTTCTACCTGAGGAAGCTTAACGTCCCATATTAACATATCCCCTGACTCACAGCATTTGCCAGCTACAGATACAGTTTCGGCAGAATTCAAATCAGCTTTGTTAGCTAACATCGCACTGTATTCAGCACCGTACAGAGCCGGGCGAATATTATCAGCCATGCCGCCATTTACTGCAATATACTTGCGTATTCCGTTTACTTCTTTGAAGGAGCCTATTGTGTATAGAGTAATGCCAGCCGGTCCTGATATGGCCCGGCCTGGTTCTACAATAACCCGGGGTATTTTTAGGTTGTAATAACGGGCTTTCTGCTGAACTGTAGTCATTACCGCTTCTGCCCACTCTTCTGGCTCAATGGGCTCATCTCCTCCAGCATAATATATGCCAAATCCTCCTCCCACATTTAAATCAAGAATTTCATGACCAGTACTCTTTTTAATCTGGGCCATAAACTCCATCATAAGTGAGACCGTATGCCGGAATGAATCCGTTTCAAAGATTTGCGAGCCTATATGACAATGTAAGCCAATTAAATTTAGGTTAGGACTGTCAAGGGCTGCTCTTACTCCCTCCAGTGCCTGCCCATCCGGTAGAGTGAATCCAAACTTAGTATCAATTTGGCCAGTCTGAATGTATTCGTGGGTGTGCGCTTCCACCCCGGGAGTGATACGCAGCAAGATATCCGCACCACACCCCATATCTTCGGCAATATCGTTGAGTAATTTCAGCTCATGGAAGTTATCAACTACTATACGGCCCACACCTGCATGTAAAGCCATACGAATTTCTTCCCTGTCTTTGTTGTTGCCGTGAAAAATAATTTTCTCCGGAGGAAATTCAGCCTTTAGAGCTGTAAACAATTCTCCTCCAGACACTACATCCAACCCCAAGCCTTCCTGGGCAACCATCATACACACTGCTATATTAGTGAGCGATTTACTAGCATAGGCCACCAGCGCGTCACCCCGCCGGCTAAAGGCTTCCCGGAAACGGCGGCAGTTATTGCGAAAGCCTTCTTCATCAATAACCCATAAAGGTGTGCCGAATTTTTCCACGAGTTCCAAGGTATCAATTCCGCCGACTTCCAAATGACCCTGAGCATTTATTCTCATTGTTCCAGTAAGGAACATATCTACCCATCCCTCCGAACATGATAAATAATAGCTGAACAAATGTTTTTGCCTGTGTCATCGCCATGGCTCCTTCACATCACAAAGGAGAACAGGCCTAATTTTTTGTTCATCATGGCCGATTCAGGTGATAATTGTAACATTAGCCTTAATCCAGCGTCAATGATTTGCAAACAGATATACACTATACATATTCATAGTATGGCAATCGAGTCCCCTGCAGTTCCAATAAAAAAATCGGGCTAGGCCCGATTAAGGTAGCTTTATGATTTTAATTCTTCAACAGGCTGTTCTCCGAGGTCTTCCCCGGTAGGCGGTGGTAATGAATCATCAGTCTTCTTTTTACCTTCTCGTCGAGATATCTCTTTGCGCATCTTTCTAGACAATGTACTGAGCGGATTTGACTTTACATTATCGTCAGACGATTTTTCCGGCTCTTTGAGACTTCTTAACTCTTTTTCCAATCGGCGGTTAGCACTCATAAGTTCCTTGACCTGCTTGGCCACCTTGAAATAGCGAATAGAATCAAGTAAAAAAGCTGTTAGAGCTCCCAATAAAGCCGCAGCGAGAATTACAAACGCCAAAGAAACCTCAGGAGACACCCAGTTAATAAACTGTACTGTCACTAAAGCGGTATTCTGAACTACAAATACAGCTATTCCCGCAGCAAAGATAAGTACTCCGATCAAATAGACGGCCATGAGCGCCAATAACCTCTTCTCTATTTAATAATAGTGCTGCTTTTATAATAAGGGAATATAGCAAAGTTTGTCCATATGCCTACTAACACTATAAAAAAGGGGCCTGCTGTAACAGACCCCTGAGAAAACCCCATTAAGCTAACGCACGGCGATTCTTTAGTTCAAACCAGGTAGAACTGGCAATACAAATAGATGAATAGGCGCCGGTAACAAATCCTATCAGCATGGCTAAGACAAATAGTTTAATAGTTGCACCGCCGAATATCAGCAGGGCAACCAGGGGAAATGACGATGTCAGAACCGTGTTAATGGAACGATTAAGGGTTTGCCTCACACTTCTATTGACCAATTCCTCGTAATCTTCTTTACGTTTGTTACGCATATTCTCCCGTATGCGGTCGAAAATAACAATGGTGTCATTAATGGAATAACCTATCACGGTAAGAATAGCTGCTATAAAGGCACTGCTGATTTCCCATTGAAAGATGGAGAATGCCCCTAAAACCACCAACACATTGTGGATAATGCCAATTACAGCTGCTATTCCAAAACTCAATTCAAAGCGGAAGGTGATATACAAAAGCATCAACACCAGAGCAATGCCTAGAGCCAGCAGAGCATTACGGGTTAGCTCTCCGCCAATAGTAGCACCAACACTTTCCGCACTCATAAACTCAACTTCCTGGTACTCATTTCTCAGAGCCTGCATCAATTCATCAGTCTCTTCCTGAGTCAATTCGCTGGTGCGCAGGTAAAACTCATCTCCGCTTTTCTGCACTTCAGCTTTTTCCAGGCCTAGTTCACTTATTGTGGCACGCATGTCAGCTGAGGTTACCTCGGACGGCATTTTAACGTGGGTTATAGATCCTCCTGTGAAGTCAATTCCCAGATTGAGGCCCTGCAGCATCAGGGAGATTATACCAGGGATAATCACGATCAAGGACAAAATATAGAACCATTTGCGTCTTTTAATTACCTGCACGTTAATCCCCCCTTATACCCCATATAATTTTTGGTTCTTAGTCACATTAGCCGACAGCACCAGCATATAGCGGGTAAAGGTCAGAGCCACCAGCATACTGGCCACGATACCGATAGACAAAGTAACCGCAAAACCTTTAACGGGTCCGGTCCCAAAGTACATCAGGACGGCTGCGGTAATCAGAGTGGTAACATTGGCGTCAAAAATGGTGGTAAAGGCTCGTTTAAACCCGGCTTCTATAGAGGCCACCAAGGTCTTGCCATAACGCAATTCCTCTTTGATGCGTTCATAAATAATTACGTTGGCATCCACCGCCATGCCTATGGATAGAGCAAAACCTGCAATACCTGGTAAGGTTAATACTGCATCCAAAGCAACCATAGTTCCCAAAACCAGTAGGGCATAAATAACCAGAGAAAGGTCAGCAATGACACCTGGCAGACGGTAATAACCAATCATGAATATTAAAATAGCTATTAAGCCAACAATACCCGCCTTGATACTCTTATCTAAAGAATCAGCTCCCAGGGTAGGCCCTATAGAGCGTTTTTCCATTACCTCAAAACTAACTGGCAGAGCACCGGACCTTAACAACACTGCTAGATCCTGAGCTTCTTTAGCGGTAAAATTACCGGTAATAACCGCATTCCCATCCATAATCGGCCCTTGGACAATCGGGGCACTGACCGCCTGGTCATCAATTACTATAATCAGCGGCTTACCCACATTAGCGCTAGTAGCCTCGCCAAAGAGCTTGGCCCCTTCCTTGTCAAATTCCAAAGCAATCTCAGCTTGACCTGAGCCATCCTGCTTCATCTGAGCCTGAGCATCCACCAGGTTTTTCCCGGTTAACAAAACATTACCCTCTTCATCAATAAATTGTAGTTGGGCCGTGTTTTTAAGTATATTAACGGCTGCTTCCGGGTCATCTTCGCCGGCAATTTCAATAACTACTCTTTTATCTCCCTGAGGATACAAGGTAGTTTCTTTTACCCCCAGAGCATCAACACGAGTGCGAAGAATACCTACCGCTTTATCGATAGTATCGGGGGTAACCTTCTCCCCTTCAGTCTCCTGAGCTTCCAGCACGACCCGCAGCCCACCACGTAAATCCAGTCCCAGGTTGATATTGTTGAGCAGGGGCTGAAATACGAAGTAGGATAACACTCCAATAGCCACGACTATGGCGGCTATGATCGCGATACTGGTGTTTCGCTGCACAATATGTCCTCCTTCCAACAACATGATAGTCTATAGTAATTTGGCCCCATTAATAATCAGCTCGAACTCACACCCCAGGAAGTTTGNNTACGATGAACATGGGATTTATCAGCAAGTATGAGAGCAGCTGCCACCGCATTGACTGGATGACCGCTGCCTTCATCATGGTTGCCAATCGCCGCACTTATAATGGCAGTCTCTCCTGGATCCATGCCCATACGTCTCAGGATCTCCATAGCCATTAAAGCGCCGCTTTGACTGTGCCCAGCACGACTAATAACATTGCCTATATCATGCATATAGCCGGCAATTCCTGCCAATTCAGCTAGACGCTTGTCATAACCTAACTTAATCATTATCTCACGACTGAGACAACTGACCAAAGTTAAATGAAGGTGACCATGGTCTGTGAATCCCATCGCAGCCAAATGCTGGTTGCCCTTGTCAATAAAAGCATTTACTATCGGACTAGCCTGTACTTCTTGCAAGGTCACCATATATGTTATTGTTCTCCGTCCTTATATGCAATGGCTTTCTTTAACATTTCGATTTCTGTGTTTTCACCGACTTTTAACATGACCGTTTCTTCTTTTACTTTGGATATTTCGCCTTTAATACCGTCGATAGTAATTACTTTGTCACCCCTTTTAAGAGCTTCCACCAGCTCCTGATGCTTCTTTTCCTGCTTTTTACGGGGCATGATGATGAACACGTAGAATATTCCTACAAATAGCAAGAACCAAATAGCCAGCTGTATCCATTGATTTTGCATTCTGTCGACTACCTCCTTTAAGTTGTAACCTATTTAAACTTAGATAATTATACCGCAAATCCTTCTCTTAAAACCTATATTCACTGAAGAAATCATGGCAAAAATTATCCAAATTCCCTTCCCGAATAGCATTTCTTATTCTAGCCATCAAATTTACTAAAAAATATACATTATGATAACTCAGCAATCGATGAGCCAGAATTTCTTCGGCCTTGATCAAGTGGCGCAGGTAAGCCCGGCTGTAATTACGGCACACATAACAATCACAGCGGGTATCAATTGGTAAAAAGTCTTCCTTAAAAGCAGCATTGCGCACCGTTATCTTGCCGCTGTAGGTATAGGCGGTGCCATGTCGTGCTAAACGAGTGGGCACCACACAGTCAAACATATCTATACCCCTTTTTACTCCTTCTATTAAATCCTCTGGTTCACCCACCCCCATAAGATAACGAGGTTTGTCAGCAGGCAGCAGCGGGTGAAGAAACTCCAGTATTTCGTACATGTTTTCTTTGGGTTCGCCCACACTCAACCCGCCTACGGCATAGCCGGGGAAATCCAGCTTCACTAATTCCTCTGCGCTTCTAGCCCGCAGGTCGGGAAAAATATTACCCTGAACTATGCCAAACAAAGCTTGTTCCTGGTGCCGGTGCACTTCCCGACATCGTTTAGCCCACAAAGTGGTACGCTCAACGGCTAGCTCTGCTTCTTCATAACTGCACGGGTAGGGCGCACATTCATCAAAACACATAGCGATGTCGGCACCCAGTTTTTGCTCAATATCCATCACTTTTTCCGGGCTCAGAAAATGACGTGAACCATCAATATGGGATTGAAATTCCACTCCTTCATCACTTATCTTACGGAGTTTACTTAAACTGAACACCTGAAATCCACCGCTGTCAGTTAGGATATTTCTCTTCCAGTTCATGAAACTATGTAATCCGCCTGCTTTGGCCACCAATTCCTCCCCGGGGCGTAAATATAAATGATAAGTATTGGCAAGTATAATGCCAATACCGATTTCATACAGTTCTTCTGGAGTCAAGGTTTTTACAGTAGCCTGGGTACCCACCGGCATAAACACTGGTGTTTCCACCTCACCATGAGACAGGGTCAGTCTCCCCAGGCGAGCCTGGTATTGGGGGGATGTGATCTCCAGTTCGAATTTCAACACCTGATAACTCCTCCATTAAATTATTAACATAGCATCGCCATAGCTGAAAAATCTGTATCCTTCCCGTATAGCGTGCTGGTAGGCGTGCCGGGTCAACTCAATTCCCGCCAATGCTGCTACCAGCATCAACAGTGATGAACCAGGCAGGTGAAAATTAGTTAAGAGAGCATCCACCCCTTGAAAGCGATAGCCCGGGTAAATAAACTTGTTAGTCTCTCCTTGGCCGGGATGGTAACCCTGCTGGTAAATCGTTTCCAAAGTACGCACTACCGTAGTACCTACCGCTATTACCCGTTTCCCCTTTTGTCTGGCTTGGTTAAGCTGATGGGCGGTATCGGGGGTAATTTCATAATGCTCTTCATGCATTTTGTGCTGCCGGATATCCTCAACTACCACTGGTCGGAAAGTTCCCAAACCCACATGTAATAGCAAACGAGCAATCTCTACTCCCTTATCAGTTAATTGCTGCAGAAGTTCGGGTGTAAAGTGCAACCCGGCTGTAGGTGCTGCTACTGATCCTGCCTGCCGGGCATAAACCGTCTGATAACACTCATGGTCATGAATATCAGCTGGTCGATTAATATAGGGAGGCAGAGGCATTCTGCCTATTTCATGAATAAACCTTTCTTCATCTGCGCAATCGATAAAGCGGACCAGCCTGCCCCCTGGTATACCTGTGTCATCGATTATCTCCACCTGCACAGTAGTGTGGGGAAATATCACTCGACTTCCCGGAGACAAGCGACGAGCTGGTTTAACCAACGCTTCCCATCCAGCCTCCTTTTTGCTCAGTAATAATATTTCCACTGCCCCGCCGCTTTCTTTGTTGCCCAGCAGGCGAGCGGGAATCACCCGGGTTTCGTTTAATACCAGAACATCACCCTCAGTTATGAAGGCAGGCAAATCGGAAAAAATGTGGTCAGAAAGCTGACCGGTCTTGCGATCAACTACCAGCAGCCGGCATTTATCCCGGGGTTCCACCGGGTATTGAGCGATCAATTCCCGGGGCAGGTCAAACTGATAGCTGGATAATGAGTATATTGACTCCAAGTTTTTACGCACCTCATCTCCTCCCCAGCAAGTTGAATACCAAGGTCAGAATCAGACTGATGAGGAGCATGGTGGTAATGGGAAAGAAGAAGGTGAAGTTTTCCCGGCGTATTAATATATCTCCCGGGAGACGAAAACCAGTTATCCCCAAACGGGATAGAGCCAAAACAACAAATCCTGCTATTAGCAGGACTATCCCCAAAGTAATTAAAATCCTGGTCAGACCTTCTATCTGCATCGAATATCATCACTCCATTTTATTGGCTTTGCTTGCCTTTTGGGTGTTGACGGGGTGCGTACCGTTCCATTTCGCTGTAAAGGCATCCGCAATACTGCTGCCTGTATAGTCCCATAGCCCGGGAGCGGGAAACTGTTTCGGAAAAACCTTCCCGGAAATCGTGATATAAAAACGGTATCCCATACTTCTCCCCTATATCTTCCCCAATACGTCTGATCAAATCATGTTTTTGGTATTTACTGACCAGAAGCGTGGTAGTGAAATAGTCAAATTTCCCTTTGCGGGCTATATGGGCAGCCCTATCCAAGCGGATCTGGTAGCAAAAGCGACAGCGAATACTTTCACGAAAAGCTACCTGCTGAAAATAAGACTGGGGATCGTACGTCTCATCGTAAATCACCTTCATATCCACCTGATTAGCGTAACTCTGCAGTCCTTCCTTGCGTTTCTGGTATTCGGTGTAGGGATGAATATTGGGGTTGTAATAATAACCCATGACATCATAACCATTTTCCTGGAGCCAGGGCACCGGATAAGTAGCACAGGGTCCGCAGCAAATATGCAGCAGAACTTTTGGTAAATGTGATTCTGGCATTAGTGTCCTCCCCCGGTCTATTATTCGTCACTTAAGGAAAACAAGCCATTAGATTCCATCTGACGAGGATATCTCAGTCCCAAATGGCGATAGGCCAGTTCAGTGGCTATCCTTCCCCGCGGCGTTTTCTGTATCAAGCCCATTTTCAACAAATAAGGCTCGTAGACATCGGTCAAGGTATCCTGTTCTTCCGATACAGCAGCGGCTAGGGTTTCCAGGCCAACCGGTCCGCCATTAAACTTGTAAATAATGGCTTCCAGTATCATTCTGTCCACCATGTCCAGGCCCCATTCATCTATTTCCAACATTTGCAAAGCTTTTTCAGCCACTTTTTGGTTTATGCAGTCATCAGCCTTAACCATAGCATAATCACGCACTCGTCTTAACAGTCGATTGGCTACCCGCGGAGTTCCCCGAGACCGCCTGGCTATCTCCACAGCACCTTGGGGCTCTATATCGATATTGAGTATCCCGGCAGCTCGCAGAATAATCTGGCATAAATCCTCCTCGGTATAATAATCTAGACGGCAGTTTATGCCAAATCTGTCTCGCAGGGGCGAACTGAGTAAACCCGGGCGGGTGGTAGCCCCTATAAGGGTAAAAGGTGGCAGATCAATACGCAGGGTTCGGGCAGCCGGTCCTTTGCCGATGACAATGTCAATCACATAATCTTCCATAGCGGGATACATGATTTCTTCTACCGTGCGGTTGAGGCGGTGTATTTCATCGATAAACAATACTTCGCCCGGTTCGAGATTAGTCAGGATAGCCGCCAAATCCCCCGGTCTTTCTATAGCAGGTCCGGAAGTCTTGCGAATAGGTTTTCCTATCTCGTTGGCAACAATAGCCGCCAAAGTAGTTTTGCCCAGTCCAGGTGGTCCACTGAGCAAAACATGATCCAAGCTCTCCTTTCTCTCCAGAGCTGCAGAAATAAAAATACGTATATTCTCCTTAACCTTATCCTGACCTATATAATCTTGCAGACACAGGGGACGAATTGAAGACTCTGGGTAATCCTCCTGTTCCAACCGCTCCGGTGATATAAGCCGGTTATGCTCCACAATTGTCCCCTCCTACCTGTTTGTCTTTTCCGCATTACGCTTCAATACTAGCTTAACATTATCTTCCACCCGCTGGCTTAATTGACCCGTTTCCTTCAATTCCCGCAAAATGGGGAATACTTCGTTACGGCTAAAGCCCAATACTTCCAAAGCCTCTAAAACCTGGCCAATCATGCCTGGCTCTGAGGTGCCAGCGGATATGATCATATCAGATGGAAGCTTATCCTTTAACTCAAACAATAAACGCTGGGCCGTCTTTTTCCCTATCCCGGGGGTTTTTTGTAGCTGTTTCTCATCCTCACTGGCAATTGCGGCATAAAATTGACTGGGTCCCATAGTCCCTAATATATTCAGTGCACCGCGGGCGCCAATTCCTGATACCCCCAAAAGGGTCTTAAACAGCGACTGTTCCTCCCGACTGAAAAATCCATAGAGTTTGAACTCATTATCCAAAACCTGCAGGTATGTAAAAAAACGCATCTGTTCACCAGCAGGCGGCAAGCTAGCCATATACCGGTCTGGTACAGCCAGTTCATAGCCGACACCATTAACCTCTAGTATGACTGACTCGGTTCGTATATCCGTTAAAGTACCTCTTAGGTAATCAATCATTAATTATAACTCACTCCTATATATCTGTTCCAGACGGTGGCCATGAAGATGACAAATGGCCACGGCCAAAGCGTCAGCAGCATCATCAGGTTTAGGAACCTCCTTTAAGGACAGGATTCTTTGCACCATCATTTGAACTTGGCGCTTTTCAGCTTGCCCGTACCCCACTACTGATTGCTTGACCTGTAAAGGTGTATACTCATACACCTGTATTCCCTCACTGGCAGCAGTATACAGTACTACCCCCCGGCTCTGGGCGACAGTGATAACGGTTTTGGCATTGCGATGATAAAAAATTTGTTCTACGGCCACCATCTGTGGTTGGTATTGAGCAATAATTTTGACGAGGCCCTCGTGTATAAGGCAAAGCCTATCGGGCATATCCATATTAGCAGGTGTTGATATAATTCCATAATCAACCGCCTGCATGCGACTGCCTTCGGCTTTGACTACGCCAAAACCGGTAGTAGCTGTGCCCGGATCAATTCCTAAAACCAGCATTGTTTTACCTTCCTGCTGCATCATATAATCTTATATTACTTGAAAATAGCACTAGAAACCATTAAGAAAGGCTAAAAAATGAAAGGGACCGCCCGCTTAGCAAGCAGGCAGTCGCTTAAATACCGGCCTTGGCCTGAGGTCTTAAAAGCGGTTTTGCTGCTGTTGTTTTGGCCAAAGGCCCATCATCAACACAGCACTAATAATTGGCTCTACAAATATTCGTCGAAGTTTTCCAAAGCATCATTTAAGGCTTCTTCACTGGTGAACTCATAACTTCCCTGGCGAATTTTTTCCTGAATATCTTCCGGAAGAGACGCCATAGGCAGATTAGTCACTCGCAGCAATTTATCGTTACTGCTGTCTGGTCCCTGATAAATCGCTACCCTGCCCTGGTATTCTTTGAGACGATACATGTTTTTATGATCAGGACACCAGTCTTCAACCTTTTGCCTTATAACCAGGGTATTCTCCTTTAAGCTGAGCTGATACCCATCATGATGCCGGAAAACACTATGTAGCTCCGTTAGGGTTTTTCCCATGAGATTTTCCCGTTGAGAGTATTCGGAAATAACCACGTGACCACAGCGTACATATTCCCGTTCAAATATGATCTGACTATCTTCATTGATTGTGTCATTATCCTGACTAGCGGTAATTATTGGTTTCTGGACACTATTGCCGGCATGAAAGTGGTTCCACAGGGAAGTTATTCCCCATCCCATTCCGAAGCCCACCAACAGTACCACCAGCATAAGTCCAGCGGACATCCTTGGCATTGATATTCACCTCTTCAGAATATATTTGCCATTTTTAGCCCACTATATACATAACTTTTGCTTTAAGGCATTCACATTATTTGATTTTAGTTGACTTTTACAAAAAGGAGAATTAGGCAAAAATAACTTGCATTAAGGAGCTATCTGGGGTTTAATATAAGTAACAAAGGTCAAATGAAAGTCAAATTAATCTGAATTTTTGTACAATTCTGCTGAACGGTAATGTTACCCAAAGGAGGCGGTTACATGAGTAATAGTATCAATTATGAGTTAAAGAAGTTAGAAAACATTGGGTATGATCTGCTCGACCCTAATGCTGCTGTAGTGGAAATGTGTAATGAACCCCAGTATACCCCTGCTCCATCAACCCTGCTTAGTAATGAAGACCTGGATCGTTTTGATACGGTAAGTATTGCCATACCTACTGAACCCGCTACTAGCAGTGGTATTAATTGGAGTGAAGAACTGCGTAGTCTCGAAGCGAGTTTATCCAACGGATGTATCTGGTCATTTGACGAGGAACAGAGCAATCATGTGGGCGCTAAAATCTATAATAGTCTTTTACGCACTGCTGTAGACATCCTAAACCAACAGCATCCTCAAAAGAGTGTGGAAGAAATATTAGCCGAATTTGATTCCTGGGCTGGAACTCCCATGGACATTCTATCTCCATATGGTGATATTGACTTTAACCATAATATTTATGAAGACTCTTTTGAGGTTAGTGTTCCGGTAAGTATTATCAGTCAAAACGAAGAGATTATAGTCAAAGCGAATATACCATGGGTCAAAGCCGAGCGCTTTGGTAATGTTGACCAAAATCCTTTGCAAATTGACTTAAAAAGCGTATTATCCCTGTTACCAGTAAGGGTAAACTCTCGGAAAGTCAGAGTGAGTTTTGATAACGGTGAGTTTCGCCTAGAGGCTCCCCGAGTGGATATCGAAGGCGAGGCCAAGAACAGTACCAAAGCACAATAAGATAGTAAGATATTAAAAGGAGGCTTTTCCTTAAGGACCAGCCTCCTTTTTGAATGCAATTTTCACCTGTGATGCAGACCACGATGAATGAAAACTTTGCCGGTCGGCAGGAGTATTAGCGGGCGAGCGACGTACGACGAGCCGTTGCAACACACGACGAAACTGAGGGCTGCGAAGGGTCGCTCGAAACAGGAGGTTTCGAGCAGCGAGGATTAAGTGCATGGATGCCGAATTCCGAGCGGTCCGCTTCGCACCGAAGTAAGCCGATGTGTTGCAGGCGAGGAGTCTTGGAGCGAGCTGGCTAACACTCCTGCAAAGCCGTGGTTAGCGTCGACATCAGCAATAACTTAAGATAGTTTTTCCACTACCTCATCGGTTAAAGACATGTTAGTATATACATTTTGCACATCATCATGATCTTCGAGCATCTCAATTAATTTAATGATGCGAGATGCTACCTCCACATCATTTATTTCCACAGTGTTTTCCGGCAGCAAGACTATATCAGCTTCATCAATGATAAATCCTTCTTTTTCTAAGTTCTCTTTTATCTCCATAAACGTGTCTACAGAAGTAACAATATCATACTGCTCCCCTTCATCACGTACGTCCTCAGCACCTAATTCCAAAGCCTTTAGCATGAACTCTTCCTCGTCCATAGAAACATTTTCACGACTTATGCTTATTAAGCCAACTCTATTAAACATCCAGGCCACACATCCGCTTTCACCAAGATTGCCGTTGTTTTTAGAAAAATAATGTCTTATCTCCGAAGCAGTCCGGTTGCGGTTATCAGTAGCTATTTCCAGCATTACTGCTACTCCACCCGGCGCATATCCCTCGTAAACGATCTCCTCTAACACTTCGCTTTCCAATTCACCAGTACCCTTTTTAATAGCTCGGTTTATGTTGTCGTTGGGCATGTTAATAGCTTTAGCCTTCTGTATAGCCAGTTTTAGTTTAGGATTAGCATCGGGATCTCCTCCGCCTCCTGTACGAACGGCTATAGTAATTTCCCTGGCAATTTTGGTAAATTCCTTGCCGCGCTTCTCATCAGATTTAGCCTTTTTATGCTTAATGTTAGCCCATTTGGAATGTCCAGCCATATGTGCTACCTCCTTTTGATATCTACACCTACCAGATACCGGGAATCATACGTTTACTATTGCGCATATAGTTCGAATACTCATCGGGAAAATGCTCTAACATGAATTCTTCTTCAACGCGTATACGGTTCCATACTGCCGGTATCTCAGCAATCAGTATTATCAGCAAAGCTCCCCAGGAACTAAATATTAAAGATACCGCCAAGGAACTGAGCAGAGCACTCAAATACATAGGATGACGGATGTATTGGTATATGCCGTCTTGTATCAAATGGTGCTCCTGGTATAAGGCTACCCGAAGGTTATAGAGAGGACCTAGACGAGTCAAGGCCGCAAACCTGATCCAAGCATTTATAATAAACACAGCGAAACCTAAGTAAATAACCATAGGTTCCATGGCTGTCATGCGCGACCATTGATAAGTGGTAAAATCTATCAAGGCATAAAACAGTACCAACAATGAGGATAACTGTAAAAAAATATAGGTATTTTGGTCCCTGTCTAGAACTGCTGGGGTCTCAGGATCTTTATATATTAATATTTCAATAATTGACCAAGTAAAAAAGACAGCAAAGAAAGCACTGATCACCAGAAAATCAAAACGAGGCAAGGCTTGGTAAGCTAGATAAGCAATATAAATAAAAACTGTGACCGATATTACGATTCTTATTAGGACATTTCTAAGCCTTCTTCTCAATAAAGCCTTCCTCCCTTGTTATTGATCCCGGGGTATGACGGGTATGGGCGGCATCCGCCTTTTATGTTCACTGACCAGCTTCATCTTCTCGATTTTCTCTACTAATTGAGGTTCTCCCTCACCAGTAGCAAGATAATGATCTAATTCTTCGTAGGTTATTCCCATTTCTTCTTCATCGGTTTGTCCCTCCCATAGGCCGCCTGAAGGAGGTTTGTTAATAATATAATCAGGGATATTAAGGTAACGGGCTAGTTCGTACACTTCTGTCTTGAGCAAATCCCCTAATAGTTGGAGATCTACTCCCGCGTCTCCATGTTTAGTGGAATAACCCACATTGAGTTCACTTTTGTTACTAGTGCCTAAAACCAGATAATTACGCCCTTGAGCCGAGTAATATAGAGCAATCATTCTCAGCCTGGGTTTGATATTGGCCCGCAGGAGTCTTCCCCTAGACCCTTCCATTTTAATATATGATTGCAAATGTGTTAACAACAGCTTGTAGACATTATCGAGTTCAACTATGCGGTAGGGTATGTTAAACTCCTCCAGAAACATTTGGCTGTCCAGACGGTCCGTAACCTGGCTTTCACAGGGCAAAATCAACGCCATACAGTTATTGGGAAAAGCTTTCTGAGCAATGGCTGCAGCAACTGCTGAATCTAATCCCCCACTCACTCCCAAAACAACGCCCTCAGCTCCTGCCTGGGCTACCTGTTCTCTAAGCCAGTTAACCAGATAATCAACCACTGCTTCCGGTTTCATACTCAGCCTCCTCGATGTCAAACAGTTCGGTTGACATATATTTATCCATGCCATCGGCAGCAATAGCCAGCACTTGGTGTCCGGAACCCAATTCACGGGCAATCTGTAAAGCTGCATATATGGTTGCACCAGAAGATATTCCGACTAATATGGCTTCTTTGCGGGCTAATAGACGACATGTTTCGAAAGCTGCTTCATCTTTGACGGGATAAATGCGATCAACCAAGTCAATATTCAACACTGGTGGTACAAATCCTGCTCCGATGCCTTGTATTTTGTGAGGCCCGGCAGCATTGCCGCTTAAAACAGCAGATGTATACGGCTCTACTGCCACAATTTGTACCTGGGGCAAAGATTTTTTCAGCAAACTAGCTATACCGGTAATAGTGCCCCCGCTGCCTACTCCACACACAAAAGCATCCAGTCTTCCTTCACATTGCTCCAGTATTTCCTGGGCGGTAGTCAAATAATGGCTCTGGGCATTGGCTGGATTTTCAAACTGTTTAACCAAGAAATAGCGCTTATCCTCCTGAGCTAATTGTTCAGCCTTTTCCACGGCGCCTTTCATGCCCAGCTTGGCAGGCGTAAATATTAATCGGGCTCCATAAGCCGACAACACTTTCTTACGCTCCTCACTCATGTTTTCCGGCATTACAATCACTAAAGGATATCCTTTAATAGCAGCCACCATAGCCAATCCTATGCCGGTATTACCACTGGTAGCTTCCAGGATAATTGAGTCTTGGCTAAGCTTTCCCTGTCTTTCTGCTTCTTCAATCATAAAAAGCGCTGGGCGATCCTTGATACTACCGGCGGGGTTAAATGATTCTAATTTTACAAATACCTCGGCAGTCCCGCTGTCACTCATATGGTTCAAGCGCACTATCGGTGTTTGCCCAATAAGATCCAGTACAGTATAGGCAGCTTTCATGATCCATTCCTCCTTTTAATAGGCACCAGTTCTACTGCTCCCCAGGCACTCATAGTATCATTTTTGATTGCCAGAACGCCAGTTACTCCAGGTATATCTTGAGCTACTTCAGTCGCTTTCATTAAATCTTCTTCACTACGTATCAGGTTTCCTATCCGGGTAGCCACTGCATCAGCTAAAGCCGCCGGGTAACCCAATATAACTACCGCATCAGCAGTGCCGAAACTCAGACTAGGCCCCACCGTCCCTGAAGAAGTGCAAATTCCCAAGGGCTGTTGTTCAGCCTTAATTCTCAGCCCTATCCGCTGGCTGAATTTGGAGTTACCAGCATAGACTGCTATCACTCGTTCTCGATGGCTGTTGAGGTAAATATCTCCTCCATTTTCTACAATAACACTCTTCACTACCGGGTCAAGCTTTTCTCCAATGGCTTGAGCCACAGCCCCAGCTACTGCCGCCATAGGCCCAACTCCAGCCTGCCTGGCAGCATCAGCCATTAAACGAATTAAAGGTGGAGCCGAGGGAAGAAGTTGGATAGGCTCAAGGGAATGTCGTAAAGACGGCTGCAGTAAAATATAGCTTTCTAAATCTGCACGGATGCGAATTAATTCCTGGCGGCACATAGCAACCAGGCTATCCGAGTAGCTGGTTTTGTCTACCCCAATAGTCAGGTCGCTTTCCTTTAACTTGACATTAAAATAATCTAAATCATGACTTTCATACAGTCTACGATATACCCGGTTAACGTGCTGGCTGTACATAAATCAGCGAATAGCCTCCTTAATTTCAAAGTGCAGCTGGATGGCCCGAGTAGGACAGCATTCCAGGCACATGCCACACACCACACACTTTCCATCATCAAATGAAACCTCCATGGTTTCACGTTCGATGGCCAAGGCTTCCGTAGGACAAAATGAAGCACAGGCTCCGCATTGAATACAGGTTTCCGGCTGCCACACTACCGTTTCACCGAGAGGTTCTACAATTACTCCCAGGTTTTTTAAGAAATCCACTCCTTCTTTATATTTATCCCGCTCCCCCTCCAATTCGACTACTAAATAGCCCTCTTTTTGGGGATTAATGTTGGCTTTCAAAATGTTAACTACTAAATCATAGTTTTTTACCAACCGGTAAATTATGGGCTGTTCCGATTGAGCGGCAGAAAAATAGCATACTATCTTATCTTTCAAAAGTAACCCTCCCTCTAGCGTTTTATTGTTAATCCATTAGGACTTCTCTCGGGAATAGACTTAAACTCAATATTGGCTTCGGCCGAGGGGATTCTCGCCACCGGACAAGTGAGTTCAAATTTACCCTTTTGTATCCATTCCTTAAGAGTAAGTGCAATCTTGCGAGCTCGGGGATAGCTAGATTGAGGTGTAGTAACAACTTGCTTGCCATTAATGGTCACCCGGCCGCTCTTTAAGTCACGGTAGTTGACCTGGCCCAAATCAATGGCTTTTCCATAAGGATATCCTTCGAAATAATCAACTACCGGGCAATAGATATCTTCGTCTTTTACAGTGGTATAGTATAGTATTTCCTCGTCTAATATGGGAATAGGTATGCCGATACCAACCGCCATGGTTGCCCCATAACCGATATAGCTGAGTCCTACTAACCAATAAGGATCCATTTGCTTTAAGTCGCCTATCACAGCCAGGGTACCGGCTGGTGTCAAGGGTACTCCGTTCTCTCCCCGGGGTACATTGGGATGATGCTGGGTGCCATTCCAGGCCACATAGCCAATACCTCCTCCCAGGAATATCCGCGTGCCAATACCAATAGTTTTATAATAAGGGTCGTTAAACAAAGGACTTAATTGACCGGCCGATGAATAGCTGGCATTTCCCATATTAGGCTTCAGAATCCCCATATAGGTATAAAGAGTCCTATCTCCCAAGTTTACCGCACAGTTATAGTTTTGATAGGCGTTGCGGGGATTGAAAAGATAAGCCTCATTTACATCATTTATGGTGATTATAGTATCCACCTTTTTATTGGGATAACAATCTGTACCATAAGCAATGGCTTCCAGTCGAATTTCTTTACCGGCTACCAGATCGTGGATTACATGCCCTCCCCCATAGGTAAAACGCCCTGGGAAAACTTTGTTTTCCGGATCTGTTTCCGGCAGCTGAGTTGCGCCAATATAGGCATCCACAGCCGCAATCCCGCTGTAAGCCTCCACCCCATTAAGCCAGACTTTCTGCATCTTAATGCGGGGCCGGGAATGACCAAAATTAATGAAAGCCCCTGATGAGCACATGGGACCAAAAGTGCCCGTTGTAACCACATCTATTTCCTGAGCAGCTTTATCCAATCCTTTTTCAGCCACAATATCGATTACTTCTTCTGCGGTTACCACCACCGCCTGGCCGCGGCGTATTTTCTCATTGATTTCTTCATAACTCTTCTGCATGATAACCCTTCCCTCCCTCAACTTAATATTCCCAGTAAACGCTGGGCAGTCACTACCGCTGCCCGGGCATCTTCGGAATAAGCATCAGCTCCAATTTGTGAAGCATAATCCTCAGTTAAAACTGC
>LSQX01222535.1_pt1 | contig 46440 bp, 33 predicted proteins | sample 654561 | NCBI WGS metagenome assembly LSQX01 (sample SAMN04489861, study PRJNA283612) | anaerobic digester metagenome | isolation source: 4 biogas reactors fed with cattle manure at either 37C or 55C with and... | place: Denmark: Kongens Lyngby | collected 2014 | reverse complement strand
CCGGCAAACGAGCCGCAGTATGACAAAATCCTCGAGATGGGCGTCACGCCCGAGGCCGCGCCCGACAAGCCCGCTTATGTTACTGTTTCGTTTGAAAAAGGAGTGCCCGTCGCAGTCGACGGCGAAAAACTGGGGCCGGTTGAGCTGATGGAGAAGCTCAACAAACTTGGCGGCGAGAACGGAATCGGCATAGTTGACATTGTGGAAAACCGTCTTGTCGGCATGAAGAGCCGCGGAGTGTATGAAACTCCGGGCGGCACAATTCTTTATTCGGCGCACGAGGCGCTGGAGACGCTGACACTCGACCGCGACACGATGCATACAAAACAAATGCTCTCCCATAAGTTTGCGGAGCTTGTATACTACGGCCAGTGGTTTACGCCCCTGCGAGAGGCGCTGTCGGCGTTTGTTGATAAGACGCAGGAGTATGTAACCGGCGAAGTCAAACTCAAGCTCTATAAGGGCAACATAATCACATCCTCAATAACGTCGCCTTATTCGCTTTACAGCGAGGATATAGCTACATTCGGCGCCGACGAAGTTTACAACCAAAAAGATGCCGAGGGCTTTATAAATCTGTTCGGCCTGCCCATTACGGTGGCTGCACGCATGCGCAGAAAGAACAAATAACTTGCGGCAGGCTAAAAATCTAATTTAATAAAATAAATAGGATATAAATTGGAGAATCAGGCTGCGGGAATCGCTGTTTTTAGGCAACCGGGCGCATTTCCGCAGCCCGGGTGATATAAATGAGCAAAAGCGAAAAAATGTGGGCGGGGCGGTTTAAAAAGGAGCTTGACAGCCGGGTAAATAGCTTTAATTCCTCAATCTCCTTCGATTCCCGCATGTACCGCCAGGACATACAGGGCAGCATGGCTCACGCCGCAATGCTCGCGCGTCAAAAAATAATATCAAGCGAGGATGCAGAGGCAATAATCGCAGGTCTGGGAGACATTTTGAGCGACCTTGAAACGGGAGTGCTCGAAATTGACCACGAAGCCGAAGATATACACATGTTTGTGGAGGCTGAGCTTACTGCACGGATAGGGGAGCCGGGTAAAAAGTTGCACACGGCGCGCAGCCGAAACGACCAGGTCGCACTCGACATAAGGCTGCACCTGCGCGAGGAGATAAAAGAGGTCGAAAGGCTGATTTTAAAGCTGCTTGAAGCTATATTTGAAAAGGCAAAAGCGCATGTCTCCACTATCATGCCGGGTTACACGCATTTGCAGCGTGCGCAGCCCGTAACATTTGCGCATCATATACTCGCATACGCGCAAATGCTGCGCCGCGACATCGGCAGGCTGGACGACGCCAAAAAGCGCATGAATGTCTCGCCGCTCGGCTCGTGCGCGCTGGCCGGCACGACATATCCCATCGACCGCGAGTCGGTAGCCGTAGAGCTTGGCATGGACGGTGTTACCGAAAACAGCATGGACGGCGTGTCTGACCGTGATTTTGTGCTCGAGCTTGCCTCGGCGCTTTCAATTATAATGGTTCACCTCTCGCGCTTTTCGGAGGAGATTATCCTCTGGTCGAGCTCGGAGTTCGGGTTTGTGACGCTGGACGACGCATATTCTACCGGCTCGTCCATAATGCCGCAGAAAAAGAACCCGGACATTGCCGAGCTGGTACGCGGCAAGACAGGGCGGGTAACAGGCTCGCTTGTATCGTTGCTTATGGTGATGAAAGGGCTTCCGCTTGCCTACAACAAAGACATGCAGGAAGACAAAGAGGCCATATTTGATGCGCTTGACACGGTCAAAATTTGCCTTGAGATGTTTACGGCAATGTTTGAAACGCTCGCGGTCAACTCGGAGGCTATGCGATGTGCCGCGTCGGGCGGATTTATCGCCGCGACCGACTGCGCAGACTATCTTGTGAGGCACGGTCTGCCCTTCCGCGATGCATATAAAATTGTCGGCCAGCTTGTGGCGTACTGCATAGAGTGTGGCAAAACATTTGAAGAGCTTACGCTCGACGAGTATAAATCCTTTCACCCGAGCTTCGACGGGGATATATATGATGCCATAAATCTTGAAAACTGCGTAAACAGGCGTGATGTCATCGGCGGGCCGGCCGTCGCTTCGACAGAGGCTCAAATGCGGTCGCTTGCCAAATTTATTGAAAGCCGGAAATAACAAAGCGAGGTCTATAAAATGATTTCAGTCGGTGTAATCGGCGCGACGGGATATGCAGGCGTGGAGCTTACACGATTGCTGCTCGGCCATCCGGGTATCCGAATTGCGGGGCTGTCGTCGGTCACGTTCGAAGGCAAAGCAATTTCGGAAGTTTATCCCGGGTTTGCGGGACTTTGTGATGTGACACTGACCGATATGGATAAGGTTATAGAAGACGCGGAAGTCGTGTTTGCGTCGCTGCCGCACGGTCTTTCGGAAGAGATTGCCGAAAAGTGCGCGCGGGAGGGCAGAGTGCTTGTCGATTTGGGGGCTGATTTCAGGCTGCATGACGAGGGCGACTACAGAGAATGGTACGGGCTTGATTACAGCTACCCCGAACTTCACAAAAAAGCGGTTTACGGGCTGTCCGAGCTGTACCGCGAAAAAATCAAAGCGGCGGATATTATAGCCAATCCCGGCTGCTATCCCACTTCGGTTGCGCTCGGGCTTGCGCCGGCAATGAAAAACGGGCTCGTCTTGCTTGACGGCATAGTTATAGACTCAAAATCGGGTGTAACCGGCGCGGGGAGAAGCCTCACTCAAAACACGCACTTCCCGGAAGCAAACGAAAGCATATCCGCATACAAAGCCGGCTGTCACAGGCACACGCCCGAAATTGAGCAGACGCTCTCCGAGCTTGCCGGGGAGAGGGTGGCTGTTACATTTGTGCCGCATCTTTTGCCGGTCAACCGAGGGATAGAGTCGACAATATACTGCCGGCTGAAGGAAAGCCTCTCTTTGGGTGAAATACATAAGATTTATACCGAGTTTTACTTGGGCGAACGATTTGTGCGCGTTATGCCGGAAGGTGAGTATGCCGCAATAAAAAACGTGCGCTGCTCAAACTATTGCGACATTTCGCTGCACTGCGACATCCGCACAAATACACTTATAATTTCAACAGTAATAGATAATATGGTAAAGGGCGCGGCAGGTCAGGCGATACAAAACATGAATATCCGCTGCGGATTTGACGAGTCGGCCGGTCTGCTGCTGCCGCCTGCAATAATTTGAATCTGTGAGGCGTTATGGAGACATCAATTATAGATATACCGGGCGGAGTTACCGCGCCGGCGGGGTTTAGGGCATCCGGCATACATTCGGGACTGCGCAAAAACAAGTTGAGACGCGACCTTGCGCTTATTGTTGCCGACTGCCGGTGTGCCGCCGCCGGGATGTTTACTACAAACAAGGTGTTTGCCGCGCCCGTGGGTGTTTCGCGCTCGCATCTCGCGGACGGCTATGCGCAGGCGATAATCTGCAACAGTGGAAATGCCAATGCCTGCACCGCCGACGGGTATGAAAAGGCAGACCTGACCTGCAGGGTGCTGGCACAGCATCTGGGCATAAAAAAAGAAGATGTAGTCGTCGCTTCGACCGGCGTTATCGGCCTGCCGCTGCCGGTTGAAACAATCATAAACTCCATACCCGAGCTGGCCGGGCAGCTTGCCTGTGGTGTGATGGCCTCTCATGCGGCGGCAAACGCCATTATGACAACCGACACAAAACCAAAGGAATTTGCATGCGAGTTTACGCTCGGCGGCGTAAAAGCCAGAATCGGTGCTATTTGCAAGGGTTCGGGCATGATAGAGCCCAACATGGCGACGATGCTGGGCTTTATAACTACCGATGCAGCAATAGAGCCGCATGCACTGCGCGCGGCGCTGCAGTCGGTTGTTTTCGACACATTCAACATGGTGAGCATAGACGGCGACACCTCGACAAACGACATGGTTGTTATCCTTGCCTCGGGCAAGGCGGGCAACAAGCCCATAGCGGCGCCGGAAGGGGAAGATTATGAGGCGTTCCGCGCGGCGCTGCTGAAAATCTGTATCAGCATGGCAAAAGCAATAGCCTCCGACGGTGAAGGTGCAACCAAACTGCTCGAATGTACCGTTAGAAACTACTATAATAAAGAAGGCGCCAAAAAGCTTGCCAAATCGGTTATAAAGTCGTCGCTTGTCAAAACCGCCATGTTCGGCGCCGACGCAAACTGGGGCCGGCTGATGTGCGCGCTCGGTTATGCCGGTGTGGAGTTTGATCCAAGTAAAGTTGACCTAAAGTTTAAATCGAAGGTCGGCGAGATATCTGTATGCCGAAACGGCTGTGCAATAGAGGTTGACGAAGAGCTGGCGAAAGAAATTCTTTCCTGTGATTACATCTATATCGATGTCGACTGCAAGTGCGGGGACGCTTCGGCTACCGCATGGGGATGCGACTTGAGCTACGAATACGTCCGCATTAACGGAGATTACAGAAGCTGAGAGGGTAATTATGTTCATTTCTAATACGGATAAGGCGCGGGTGCTGACACAGGCGCTGCCGTATATCCAAAAGTACACAGGCAAAACCGTGGTTATAAAATACGGTGGAAGCGCTATGTATAATCCCGGCCTCAACGAAGCGGTGATTTCGGATATAGTCCTGCTTTCGCTTGTGGGTATCCATGTTGTGCTTGTCCACGGCGGCGGTCCCGAAATCAGCGAGATGATGAAAAAAATCGGCAAAGAAAGCAAGTTTGTCAACGGCTTGCGCTATACGGACGAAGAAGGCATCGAAATCGTGCAGATGGTGCTTGCCGGCAAGACAAACAAAGACCTTGTCAACCTCATCGGCCGAATAGGAGGACGCGCGATTGGTCTGTGCGGTGTCGACGGCGGCATGCTGAAGGCAAAAAAGCTGGAGGACGGCGTAAGCGACTACGGTTATGTGGGTGAGATAACCTCGGTTGACGTCTCGATAATAAAAGATACAATCGATAAGGGCTATATACCCGTTATCTCGACCATCGCATCGGGTGTGGACGACGGACTTGTCTACAATATCAATGCGGACATCGCCGCGTCAAGGCTCGCGGTGGCGCTGCAGGCTACAAACTTTTTGCTTTTGACCGACGTTCGAGGAGTGTTGCGCGACCCCAAAGACGAGGATTCGCTTATCCCGGTTATAAAAATCTCCGAAATACCTTCGCTTATCGCTGAAGGTGTCATAACAGGCGGCATGATACCGAAGGTTAACTGCTGCGCAGAGGCGATAGCGCAGGGCATCTCCCGCACCTGTATACTTGACGGGCGAATTTTGCATTCGATACTCATAGAGATGTTCTCGGACGAGGGCATCGGCACGATGTTCGTAAAATAATGTGCAGCATGCGGACGGCAAAAGCCGACCGCAAAGCAAAACCGCCGAAAAGTGGTGAGCGGCATAAAGGGTAAATGTGGGGTTGGATATGAATAATGCTTATTATTTGGGGCTTGACGCCAAACATACAATGGGAACCTACGGGCGGCTGCCTGTTGCGGTTTCCCATGGGAAAAACGCCACTCTTTACGATTGCGACGGAAAAAAATATATAGATTTTACCTCCGGAATCGGGGTAAACTCGCTCGGGCTGTGTGACGAGGGCTGGACAGCGGCTGTAACCGAACAGCTCGGAAAGTTTGCACACATGTCAAACTATTATGTCTCGCCGACGGCGGCCGAGCTCGGCTGTGCGCTGACCACAGCGTCGGGCATGTCAAAGGTGTTTTTCTGCAACTCGGGCGCAGAAGCGAACGAAGGAGCCATTAAACTGGCGCGCAAATACAGCCGCGACAAATACGGTTTCGGCAAGCCGGGTAATACAAGAGCAACAATTATAACGCTTAAAAACTCTTTCCACGGTCGCACGATAACGACGCTTGCGGCGACGGGGCAGGATAAATTCCACCTCGACTTTGCGCCATATACAGAGGGATTTAAGTATGTACCTCCGAACGACATAGATGCGCTGCGCGAGGCAATGACACCCGACGTGTGCGGGTTTATGATAGAGACAATACAGGGCGAGGGCGGCGTCAACTTCCTGCGCGGAGCATATCTGCGCGACGCCGAGGAACTTTGCAGAGAGTACGACGTTGCGCTCATCGTCGACGAGGTGCAGACTGGCATAGGGCGTACAGGGCGCTTTCTCACCTGCCAAAACTATGGCATAGAGCCGGATATAATCACACTTGCCAAGGGTTTGGGAGGCGGGCTTCCCATCGGCGCGTTTTTGTGCAATGAAAGGTATGCGTCGGTGCTCGGTCCGGGCGACCACGGCTCGACATTCGGCGGCAATCCCGTCGCCTGTGCCGGCGCGCTCGAGGTCGTGCGCAGGGTGAGCGACCAGGCGTTTCTGCGCTCCGTGCGCGACAAAGGCGAGTATCTGCGCAGCCGCATAAAGAGCATGAACATCCCTATAGTGCGTGAGGTGCGGGGTCTCGGTCTTATGACAGGCGTTGAAATAGACGGCAATCCGAGCGAATATGTGAAAAAATGCTGCAATGCCGGACTACTTATACTTTCGGCGGGCAAAAATGTGTTGCGTTTTCTGCCGCCGCTGACGATTACTTATGAAGAGCTTGACGCCGGCCTTGAAATATTAGGCGCCGTTTTGGGCGAAGACAAGAGGTGCGATGATGAAGCAGAGCCTGCTTAAAATGTCAGACCTTTCAAAGTCCGACATCGACGACATACTAAACCTTGCTGTCCAGCTAAAATACGAGACCAAAAACGGCATAGCGCATCCGTATCTTGCGGGCAAAACGCTGGGCATGATATTCCAGAAATCGTCGACGCGCACGCGCGTGTCGTTCGAGGTGGGCATGTATCAGCTTGGCGGTCATGCGCTGTTCCTTTCATCGCGGGATCTTCAAATAGGTCGCGGCGAGCCGGTGGAGGACACCGCACGCGTGTTGGGTCGCTATGTGGATGCAATAATGATCCGCACCTACTCGCAAAAAGAGGTCGAGGATCTCGCAAAATACTCGGGCGTACCGGTCATAAACGGGCTCACCGACTACGAGCATCCCTGTCAAGTGCTCGCGGATTTGATGACAATACGCGAGTACAAGGGCACGCTCGAGGGGCTGAAGCTGTGCTATATAGGCGACGGCAACAACATGGCAAACTCGCTTATCGTCGGCGGGCTGACGGTCGGCATGAGTGTCGCGGTTGCCTGCCCGAAAAACCACCTGCCGCATCCGGACGCCCTCGCATTTGCTGAAAACTATCCCGGCAAACTGCTTGTCACGCAGGATGTAAAGGAAGCGGCAAAGGATGCCGACGTGCTTTACACCGACGTTTGGGCATCGATGGGCATGGAAGCCGAGGTCGAGCAGCGCATGCAAGACTTCAAAGGCTATCAGATAAACGCCGAGATAGAAGCGCTTGCAAAACCTGATGTGATAGTGCTGCACTGCCTTCCCGCCCACCGCGAGGAGGAGATTACAGCCGACGTTTTCGAAAGGCATGCGGGCGAAATTTTCGACCAGGCGGAAAATCGGATGCATGTGCAAAAGGCGGTATTGGTTAAACTGATGGGATAAATAAAAATGCGACGGAGTAAAACTCTCCGTCGCGTTTTTATTGGCTTGCTTTTGCGTGAAGCTGCACTTTACGTGCGCCATTTCTTCTTCGCTTGCAAATTTGTAAGCTCCGCAGTCAAGCACGCCTGTTCCGCTTAACATATGCTTGCATGTAGGGCTGTTGTCCCATCTTCACCTAATCTTCACTTGACTTTCGTCATTATGGTGTTATAATATATAAATGGCAAAGGCCGAAAGCGCAAAATATGGGTTATAAATATTACGGTTCGCAACCCCGAGCGGGGCGGACCCGATACGGAGGGTAAAGTAAATGCCGAAGATCACTTTTATGGGTGCCGGCAGCACGGTGTTTGCCAAAAGCGTGCTCGGTGACTCCATGCTTACCGAATCGCTGCGCGACAGCGTGATTGCACTTTATGACATTGACCCGGAGCGCCTGGAAGAATCCTATACAATGGTTTGTGCGCTCAACAAGAACATCAACGACAACAGAGCCAAAATCGAAAAGTATCTCGGTGTAGAAAATCGCCGTGCAGCACTTAAAGATGCGGACTTCGTCGTCAATGCAATTCAAGTAGGCGGCTATGACCCCTGCACAATTATCGACTTTGAAGTTCCAAAAAAGTATGGTCTGCGCCAGACCATCGGTGATACACTCGGTATAGGCGGTATTTTCCGTGCTCTGCGCACCATCCCGGTCCTCGAGGACTTTGCGCGCGACATGGAAGACGTCTGCCCCGACGCGTGGTTCCTTAACTACACAAACCCCATGGCGATGCTGACCGGCTTCATGCTGCGCTACACCGGCGTGAAGACCGTCGGACTTTGCCACAGCGTGCAGGTCTGCTCGCGCGGACTGCTGCATGATCTCGGTATACAGTGGAAAGATCCGCTCTTTGAGCGTATCGGCGGTATCAACCACATGGCGTGGCTTGTCGAGCTGCGCGATGCGGACGGCACCGACCTTTATCCCGAGGTGCGCCGCAGGGCAATAGAAGTGCTTGAAAACCCCGAATCCAAGTCGTGGGACCTTGTTCGCTATGAGTACATACGCAGATTCGGCTACTATTGCACCGAATCGAGCGAGCACAACGCAGAATACAACAATTTCTTCATCAAATCGCGCTATCCGGAGCTTATCGAGCGCTATCGCATCCCGCTCGACGAGTATCCGAGACGCTGCGAAAACCAGATAGCCGGCTGGAAAGCTGCACGCGAACAGTATGTAAGCGGCAACGTCACGCATAACCGCACCCATGAGTATGCATCTTATATAATGGATGCGATAATGACGGACAAGCCGTATAAAATAGGCGGCAACGTGCTCAACACCGGCCTCATCGACAACCTGCCGAGAGAAGCATGTGTCGAAGTACCGTGCCTTGTAAACCGTGCGGGCGTTCAGGGTTGCTACTTCGGCAGTCTGCCTCCGCAGCTTGCCGCAATGAACATGACAAACATCAACGTTCAGCTTCTTACAATCGAGGCTGCCGTTACAAAGAAGCGCGAACACATCTATCACGCTGCCATGCTCGATCCGCACACCTCATCCGAGCTGTCGATAGACGACATAGTAAGTCTCTGTGACGACCTTATCGAGGCTCACGGTAGCTGGCTGCCCGAGTATCACTAATAGCTGAGTAAACTAATAGCCCGCGCTCCTTCGGGAGACGCGGGCTTAAAAGCTAAAAGTATGATGCAGGCCAAATCCAACCGGAGGTAAAAACAAGTTGATACAAGTCAGGAACCTCACCAAAAAGTACGGGCCGAATACCGTCGTGAAAGGCTTGACATTCACTATCGAAAAAGGGAGAATTTACGGTTTTCTCGGCCCGAACGGTGCGGGCAAGACCACAACTCTCAACATGCTTACAGGCTGTCTGGCACCGACGGAGGGCGAGATAATCATAAACGGGCATGACATATACGAGGAGCCGGAGGAAGCCAAACGCTCAATCGGATATTTGCCGGAGCAGCCCCCGCTCTATATGGACATGACACCGTATGAATATCTTTGTTTTGTTGCCGAAGCGAAAGGCGTTGACCGCGCGGAAGTTGACGAGGCTGTGCGCCATGTCATGGAAGAAACTCACATACTTGAAATGGCCGGACGGCTTATAAAAAACCTGTCGAAAGGTTATCGCCAGCGCGTCGGCATCGCTCAGGCAATGCTGGGCAATCCGGACCTGATTATACTCGACGAGCCGACGGTCGGTCTTGACCCAAAACAGATAATTGAGATTCGCGAACTTATTGCAAGGCTTGGCGAAAATCACACGGTGCTGCTGTCGAGCCATATACTGGCTGAAGTAAGCGCTATTTGCGACTATGTAATGATAATATCAAACGGAAGGCTGGTCGCGGCAGACACGCTCGAAAACATCCGCCGCTCGCAAATCAAAGAGAACAGCGTTACTGTCACCGCGCGTGCTCCGCAGGACAAAATCGAGGAGGTTTTGGACAAAATAGACGGTATTGTCAAATATGACATGACCGCTGTTCCCAGTGTGGATGAGGTTTGGGATGTTGTCATTGACGTCGACAAGGGTATAGATATTCGCGAACGCCTGTTTACAGAGTTTGCAGCGGCAGGCGTACCGCTGCGCAAGCTCAGCTCGGCGGAGCCCAGCCTTGAGGAAGTATTTTTACAGCTCACCTCCGAGGACCGGGCGGCACGCGGATATGATATTTTTGACGAGGTTTTGGGATCTGGGACGCAAACGGACGCTGACACCGAAGATGAAGAAGCGGACGCGTTTCCCGGCTATGACATCGGCGACGGCAAAGACGAGGAAAACAACGGGGATGACGATTTCGATGACGGCGGCGATGAAGATGACGACTATTATGTCCCCATGTTTAGAAAAACCGCTGACGAGGATGAGGGGGACGACGAAGAATGAGCGCGCTTTATAGAAAAGAATTCAAATCGTATTTCAACAACATGACCGGATGGGTCGTTATAGCTTTTTTGCTTTTTATAGCCGGTATATTTGTCAATGCGGTCAACCTCAACGGTAAATATCCGGGATTTGAGGTTTCGCTCGGCAGCATGGGCTTTGTTATGATGTTCGTGGTGCCAATTTTGACAATGCGATCGCTTGCGGAGGAACGCGCGACCAAAACCGACCAGCTTTTATTCTCGCTGCCGATGTCGGTGACAAAAATGGTGCTCGCAAAATATTTTGCCATGCTGAGCGTATTTGCGATACCTCTTGGCATAATGGCACTTTATCCGCTGTTTTTACTATTGTACGGTTCGGTTAACCTTATAACGGCGTACAGCGCGCTGATTGGATATTTTCTTTTGGGTGCGGCACTTATAGCTATCGGTCTTTTTGTGTCGTCGCTGACCGAAAGCATTGTCATATCGGCGGTTGTCACCTTTGGCGCCATGCTGCTTTGCAACCTGATGAGCGGGCTTGCAAATATGGTGCCCAACACTTCGATAGCGTCGTTTATTGCATTTACGATTGTGATTTTCGTGCTTGGATATCTCATCTATTCAATGACGAAAAACTACTGGCTCGCCTTTTTCTGCGGATGCGTGGCAGAGGCGGTGCTGCTCGGCATTTATATTTTCAACCGAACGGCGTTTGTCGGCTCGTTTGCCGATGTCATGAAGTGGCTGTCCCTTTTTGACCGCATTAACACCTTTATATACAGCCGCATGTTCGACATCACGTCGATAGTATATTACATCTCGGTCGCGGCACTGTTCGTGTTCCTCACGTCGCAGTCGGTCGACCGACGCAGATGGAATTAGTGGGAGGACGTTTATATGTCAAAGCTAAACTCATTGCGCCGGATGCTTGACACAAAATATGTGCGTTTCGGCGGCTACAGCGCGCTGATGTGCGCAATTGCAATTGCCATAGTAATTGTGGTCAATCTGCTTGTAAACGCCCTGCCCGCAACTTTTACCAAGCTTGACACATCAAAAGATAAAATCTTCACGATTTCCGACGAAACAAAGGAAATAATACGTTCTGTCACCGACGATATAACCATGTATCTCATCGCCTCGTCGGGCAACGAGGACGACCAGCTTATCCGCTTTATGGAGCGCTATACGGCAACAAACCCCAAAATAAAGCAGGGTAAGGTCGACCCCGCGCTCAGCCCCGACTTTATAAGCAAATATACCGACGAGGATTTGTCCGAAAACAGCATAATAGTGGTCAATCACAATAGCGGCCGTGCATATGCGATAGACAACTTTGACATATACGTCACAACATACACCGAAGAGGAGCTGTATTACTATTACCTGTACGGCACTATGCCAAAGGGCACAACCTCGTTTGCAGGCGAGCAGGTGCTCACCTCGGCTATTGATTTTGTGACGGAGGAAAATCTGCCCACCGTTTATTTCACCACCGGCCATGGAGAAAAGACGGTTACCGACTCGATTTTAAAAAATATCACTTCCGAGAACATCAACACGGATACGGTTTCGCTGATGAGTGAAGGCGGTATCCCCGAGGACTGCACCGTGCTGATGATAAACACGCCGTCAAACGACTTTACGAAAGAAGAAATCGAGATGCTGAGGGGCTATGTGTCCTCCGGCGGCAAAATCCTGCTTATAACAAGCTATGCATACTCGAACCTTGACAACCTTTTCGGGTTTATGGCTGAATATGGCCTGCAGTTTGTGGAGGGTCTTGTTGTAGAAGGCTCGATGTCGTACACCTACAACGGCATACCTTTCTATCTCATGCCCAAAATAGGCGCAAATGAAATAACCGACAAAGCCGGCTCGAATGTCTATATAGTGCTGCCTAACTCGCACGGCATCCGTTTGGCTGAAGATATTCCCGCTACCGTTAAAGTAACCAAACTTATGACGACAACCGACAGCGCATTTGCAAAGATGGAGCTGCCGGAAGTCGGCGAAATAGTAAAGACCGACGCGGACGAACCCGGGCCTTTCCAGCTTGGCGTCATGGCGACAGTGGAAAATCAAAATGCCGACAGCGGCAGGCTTATTTGGTTCTCGTCGCCTGACCTGATCTCCGATTTGACGGCACAGATTGGAAACCACAAATACTTTATCGCGACGCTGACAACTCTGTGCGACAAACAAAGCTCGATCTCGATAGCAGCGAAATCTATGCAGGTCGCGGCGCTGAATATATCCGATACCGGCGCGACGATATGGAGCATAATAATAATCGGAATTATACCGGGACTGCTTTTGGTCGCGGGGTTTGTCCGCTGGAATACTCGCCGTAAACGCTGATGGATATGAAAGGTAAACGAAAAAGAAAGAAAAACAAACTGCTTTCACTTGTTGCCGGGATTGTGGCGCTCGGAGTGCTTGGAGGTGCCTATGCACTCATTTTGGCTTACAATGAGCGCAAGGCGGCCGAGGCAGCAGCGGAAGAGGCGGCAAAAAGCGCTAAAATAGTGCTCGCCGAATATAAAATTACCGATGTCAGGTATGTAGAATACAGTTACGAAGGTGAGACTGTTAAGCTCGAGTATAAAAATGACTACTGGTGCAATGCCGAAGACAACAATTTCCCGCTCGACCAGACCCGGCCGACGTCAATGGCAACGGCTCTCGCGGCGGTAGCCGCCGACAGGCTGGTCGAGGAGCAAGCCGCCGACCTTGCCAAATACGGGCTTGACGATCCCTATGCTTATATCTATGTAAAGTATGCCGACGGCACTGATATGAAAATGCTGCTTGGCGACCTCAACGCCTTCACGGGCACGCGCTATATGAATATTGACGGTACCCGAAAGGTGTATCTTGTTCCCAACTCGCTTTTGAGCAATTTTAGATATAATCACAACGACCTTATTTTGCATGACACGATTCCGTCCGTCGAGTTTGCTTCGGTGACCGAAATCACCGTCACAACCCGCTCGGATGACGGAGCGGAGAATGTGCGCCGCTACTACAAGGAAGCATTGTCTTCATCGGATGGAGAGGAAACATCCGAGCAGGACGAGGTGTGGATGCTCGATGACGGCTTGGGCGAGCCAAACCAAGTCGAAAGAGGTACGGTCAAAGAGCTGTTTGACAGCGTGACGGGTCTGTCACTGAGAAACTGCGAAGCCTATAACGTTCGCGACGACCAAACACTGCGAAAATATGGACTGGGCAGCGCAGCGGCAAAAACCGTTGCCATAAAATATTCGGTGAAAGCCGAGGTAACGGGTGACGGACCGGCTATTTCTTCAACGGCGGCACGTACGGTGGACAAAGAGCTTTCGGTTTCATACAGCGCGCCCGACGCAGACGGCAAGACTTATGTAAATATAGAAGGGTCAAAACTCATTTACAGTTTGCACACGGAAGAGGAATAAAAAGCCGCGGGGCGGATATAATAAGATCCGCTCCGCGGAGATTGCCCGCCCCGAAAAAATATACTTTTTAAAAAAGGGGTTGACAAACGGAGAAAAGGGTGGTATAATATAATCACCGCAGAGGAAAAGCCGGCGTCGCTTTTGATGTTGCGGGGTGGGGAAAAGGCTATGATGTGCCGGATAAAAGCAAAAGCTGATTAGCTTGCCAATGTCCTGGCATCAGGCTTATATAAAACAGCCCCGCGTTGTTGAATCAAAGCCTATTAAATACACGCCGGTGTGGTGGAATAGGCAGACACCCGGGACTTAAAATCCCGTGAAACGAAAGTTTCGTACCGGTTCGATTCCGGTCACCGGCACCAAAAGCCGGAGTTATATATCGCGGAGTGGAGCAGCCCGGTAGCTCGTTGGGCTCATAACCCAAAGGTCGGAGGTACAAATCCTCCCTCCGCAACCAAAGTGAAAGCCGCAGTTGGCAGATGCCAGCTGCGGTTTTTTTATTTTTTCTGCAAATCCCCGTTTTTTCTGCATGCACATTACAAATGGCATTCACGACAACGCTGTTTACAGTTTATTATTAAATTTTTGGGTATAATCCTAAACATATTGCACTTGTTTATTTAGGAAAATTAACGTATAATTGTCATAACAATGTAATTTCCGGGGTGCTGATATGAAAGTTGCATTACAGTTATATTCGATCCGTGATATTTTACCGGGAAACATCGAAAAATGCATTGCTGAAGTAGCCGAAATCGGATACGACGGAGTTGAAATCGTCAATTTCGGCGGCGACAGCCTGAACGAAATTGTTTCGGCAATGCGTAACAACGACCTCCAGGTGTTTTCCATACATACGGATATACACGAAGTTATCGCGTGTGATGCCGAAAAACTCAATTATTACGCCGCGCTTGGGTGCAGGTACATGCCTATAAGCGCGCTTCCGGATGACAGATTGCCCGGTGGTGACAAATACGAGGAAACACTTTGTGCAATACGCAATTTTTCGGAGACGGCTCAAGGGTATGGGATAAAGCTTCTCTATCACAACCATGATTTCGATTTTGAAAAAGCAGGAGGCAGATATAAGCTGGATATACTGTACTCCGATTTGCCCGCCAGCATTCTCGGCGCGGAGCTTGACACATGCTGGATTTATACAGCCGGAGAGTCCCCGCTTGATTACTATAAAAAATACTCGGACAGGTGCCCGATACTGCATCTCAAAGACTGCGTGCCCGAAGGCGGCAGAAAAGGCTTCCGCGAGCTCGGTGCCGGAGTCATAGGTTTCGGGCTGATTGTAGAGGAGGCGAAAAGCAGGGGATTAGATTGGCTTTGCATAGAACAAGACGAGCCTACCCCGGGTAAAGCTTCGATGGAATGCGCAAGGGACAGCTATACATTCCTTAAAAACCTCGGCATATTCTAAAGACATGCCATGAAGCAACCGTTTTACCAAAGCCCGCTTTGCGGCGACACTCCCTACGGTGTAAAGGTCGGGGAGTATAGCAAATTCGACCCGCACCGGCATTCCGAAATCGAGCAGATTTATGTTATAAATAGCCTGCGTCAAAAATTCCACAAAAGGTGTGGCATAAAGCCGATAAAAGACCGCCGTGCCATCAAATAAGGTGTATGTAATACCTGAGCAGCTGGTGTAAAATTAAAAGATGCGGATAACGTTTCGGGAGGCATAAAATGAAAAAATTAAGTATTGTTCTTTGTGCGGCTGCTATATTGAGTGTTATACTGCCGTCCTGTGAGCCCGCCCGGCATACACGGCATGACGGGTCTGCACCCAAAGAAACCGATATAGCGCAAGCCGAAACCGAATACAGCCGAGAGAATATCCCCGACAACCTTCCGCCGCTTGACTTCGAAGGAAAAACGATAACAATACATTCCCGCGGCGACGACGAGTCGATGGACGAGGTTTATATTGAAACCCTGACCGGCAATATCGTCGACGATGCGATATATAACAGAAATTTAAAGGTTGAGGAAAGACTTAATGTCAAAATCGAGGTCTTCGCCGCCGACGGATGGGAAAGATACTATAACTCCATCACCCAGCTGAAGGCTTCGATTGCGGCTGGCGACGCTGCTTTTGACATTGTGGCAGGATGGTCGGCAGCCATTCCGCAGGTTTCAATCGAAGGCCTGCTTTACAATCTGGTCGGCATCGATTATCTTGATTTCAACCAGCCCTGGTGGAACCAATCCTGCATTGATGAGCTGAGGATCGGGGGCCAACTTTACTTTATCACCGGCGACATAGCAAAATCCTACCTATATGCGATGCAGATGTATCTTTTCAACAAAAAATTGGCACAAGACAACAACATCGAAAATCTCTATGGCGTCGTGCGTGAATTTAAGTGGACAATAGATTATGTAAACAGTATAGTTAAAGACATGTACAGAGACCTCAACGGCAACAGCGAGGTGGACAGCGAAGACGCCTTCGGGCTTGTCACCGCATCGACAAACGATGCCGACGCTTATATGCAATCTTTTAGAGTATCGATGATCTCGCGGGATGAAAACGGCATGCCGGTGCTTGATGTCGACGAAGAAAGGCTTGCAAGCTGTGTGGAGAAGGTGTATGATCTTCTTTGGGGAAACCAGGGATGCATAACCGACACCGACGGCGTTGCCCAATACGAGATATTTGTTTCCGACCGCTCGCTGTTTACAACGGCACGCATGATAGAGTTTGAAATTACTTTCAACAAAATGGAAAGCGACTATGGCGTGCTGCCGTATCCGATGTTTGATGAGACGCAAAAGCAGTATGGCACACGGGTACAGGATGCGCTGTCGCTTTGGTGTATACCGGTCGATATAGTGCAACCGGAGATTTCGGCGGCAGTGCTCGAAGCGCTTGCCGCGCAGAGCTATCGCACTGTAACGCCTGCATACTATGACGTCGCGCTGAAAAACCGCTATTCCCGTGACGCCGATACCGCAGAGATGATTGACCTTATACGCTCGTCCGCTATCTTGAATTTCGAGTGTATATATAATGAGTCAATAGGCAACCCCTGGTTTGTAATGCGTTCTTTGATGTCCTCTCAAAACAACAACTTCGCAAGCTACTGGGCGGCAAATAGTAAAGTTGTTGAAACACAGCTAAAGAAAGTAGTTGAGAAAATACAGAAAATCAGTTAAATACGCGCAAGAAAATGTGCCACATAGTATTTGAAGGATAAAAAGTGTAATAAAAATAAAAAGAAAGCCGGTGTTATGTATGAAGTTCTTCTGCGGTGCGGCGCGTGAAAAAACGACACCAAAGATAGGTACACTGCTGTACGGCTATCGCCCTGATGTGGTAAGCGATTCGGTGCATGACGACCTTACACTGGCGGCCATAGCATTCAGCGACGGCAAATACACCGCTCTTTTGATCTCAGCCGATATTGGCGGCCTTCAAAACGAGCTGTGCGACGAGTTTCGCAAATCTGTAGCAGACGCATGCGGTCTTGACGCACGTGATATAATAGTGTCATCCACCCACACGCACTGTGCTCCGAACTTGAGCGGCGTCTCTGGCTGGGGCGACATTGACCGCTTGTATTACGAGGAGATATTTTTGCCGGCCGCGCTCGCGGCATCGAAAAAAGCAACAGAGCGGATGGCGGAGGCCGAGGTCGGCGTATCTGTCGGGCGCAGCGAAGTTGGTATCAACCGGCGCGAGCACACAAGAGAGGGGCATATTCTGCTCGGGCAGAACCCATGGGGACTGTTTGACGAGAATATGACGGTTATAAAAATCAGGCGCGCCGACACAAAAGAGGGGATAGTCAACATTGTTCACTACGGCTGCCACGGCACAGCCTGCGGCATGTCAACGATCATCACGCGCGACTGGCCGGGCGTGATGGTCGACAGGTTGGAGCACGAGACAGGGACGCTTTCGGTCTTTATAAACGGCGCAATCGGCGATGTCGGGCCGCGGCTGACAAACGGCAAGACGGTAGGTGACATAACTTATGTCGAGGAGCACGGCGCGTATGCCGCAATGGATGCGGTGAGGATTGCCTCGCAGATTAAACCTTATGCTTCGGTAAGCGTGTCCGCATTTTACGGTACGGTCAAGCTGCCATATCAGGCGCATCCGACGCTTGATGAGGTGCGCGCCCGGAAAGCGCAGATAAAGAACCCCGAAAATCTCGTTAACATTGAGGCGCTGCGGTACAGGCATTTGTGCGATGTCGAAGAAATTTTGCTCGCAGGCGACAGCATAACGCATCCCGAGGCTTTTTCGTTTGACCAGACCATCCTTGCGATAGGCGACATACTAATTGTGCCCTTCCCGTTTGAGATGTTCTCCGAAATCTCGCTGCGCATGCGGCACTACTCGAAATATGCCTATACACTGTGCCTGTCGTGCGCTAATGGTTATAACGGTTATCTGCCGTCGCAGGACCAGCTTTGCCGCGGCGGATATGAGGTGGGAGTGTTCAGATACGCATCACCATACAGCCTCGCAGACAACACCGACGACAACATTATAAACGAGAACTTGAGAATTATTGAAAGAGGAGAGGACAATGTATAGAATCGGTAAAGAAGAAATAGAGGCACTGGCTCGCGTAATAGAAAGCCGCGACCTGTTTAAGATTAACAGCGGCGCCTGTGAAGTGCTGAATTTTGAGGCTGAGCTGTGCGAAAAGTTGGGGGTTAAGCACTCAATCCTCATGACCTCCGGTAAGGCGGCGCTTATATCAGGTCTTGTCGGGATGGGAGTCGGCCCGGGCGATGAGGTTATTGTACCGGCTTATACATACATTGCGACCGCCATTGCCGTGACTGCGGTTGGTGCGATACCGGTTATTGCGGACATTGACGAATCGCTGACGCTTGACCCCGCCGATTTTGAAAGGAAAATCACAAAGTACACAAAGGCAGTTATACCGGTTCACATCCAGGGCTTCCCCTGTGATATGGACAAAATCAACGAGATTGCGAAAAAGCACGGGGTTTATGTGCTGGAGGACGCCTGCCAGTCGGTCGGCGGCTCGTATAAAGGCAAGCGGCTGGGTACCGTCGGTGATGCGGGAGCTTTCAGCTTTAACTATTACAAAGTCATCACATCCGGCGAGGGCGGCGCGCTTATGACCGACTGCCGCGAGATTTTCGAGCGTGCGCTTATCTATCATGACTCGTCGGCTATAGCCTATTTCGGCAACCAGCTTGAATCGTTTACCACCGAGCAGTTCTGCGGAAACGAGTTCAGGGTGTCGGAGTTTACGGGCGCTATAATGCGCGCACAGCTTAAAAAGCTGGACTCGATTCTCTATGACCTGCGCCGCAACAAGGCGTATCTGCTCGACAAGCTGAGCGGTAAATACAACTTCATACACTCAAACGACATCCTGGGCGACTGCGGTACGACACTTGCCTTCTGGTTTGACACCGAGGCAGAGGCAGTCGAGTTCAAACGTAAAGCCGACACCGCCGGCTATCCGGGCACACGGCCGATAGATACCGGCAAGCATGTTTACACAAACTGGACGCCCATAATGAACAAAAAAGGCGCCTTCCATCCCGCGTTTGACCCGTTCAAAATGGAGGCAAACAAAGACCTCAACCATAACTACACGCCCGACATGTGCGAAAAGTCGCTTGAGTATCTGAAGCGGGCAGTATACATAATGATAGACCCAGACATGGACGAAAGAGGTCTTGACAGGATAGTGGACGCACTGAAATAAAATCCGGCTGCCGCATATCATTGCGATATGCGGCAGTTTTGGTCTGTTTTGAGTTACGGCTTGCACTCCATGTGCGCATAACCAATATAGCGATAGACGAAAAAGCATACTGAGTTCATGACATCGGCATGCCGGTTGACTAGCATTTTACGGTAAAAATGACGGCTTTCCCCGCACAGAGACCAGCAAAATCAACACAATCCGCGCATCTTCCAAAAATCGCAGAAGGACATCCGAACATGATTGTGTCCTTCTGCGATATGGTACTTATTCCGAGAAAAGAGGTGTGGACAGATAGCGCTCCCCTGTGTCTGGGAGTATGACAACGATAACCTTGCCTTCGTTTTCGGGCCGCTTTGCAATCTCGGTAGCCGCCCACACCGCCGCACCGGACGAAATACCGACGAGCAGGCCTTCTGTTCTGGCCAGTGCTCTGCCCGTGGCGAATGCATCCTCGTTTTTGACGCTGATAATCTCGTCATAAACCGAGGTGTTCAGCACCTTTGGTACAAAACCCGCGCCGATTCCCTGGATTTTATGCGGGCCGGGCCTGCCGCCGGAGAGAACGGGCGAGTCTTCAGGCTCGACAGCCACAATTTTTATGTCCGGCTTTTTCGATTTCAGATACTCGCCCGTGCCGGTTATTGTGCCGCCGGTGCCTATGCCGGCAACGAAAATATCAATTTCGCCGTCGGTATCCTCCCAAATCTCGGGCCCTGTGGTTTTGCGGTGTATTTCGGGATTGGCGGGATTTATAAACTGCCCGGGAATAAATGCGCCGGGAATTTCCTTTGCAAGCTCTTCGGCTTTTGCAATGGCGCCTGACATGCCTTTCGCACCTTCGGTCAGCACAAGCTCGGCACCGTAAGCGCGAAGCAGGTTCCTGCGCTCAATGCTCATTGTTTCTGGCATTGTTAAAATTACGCGATAACCTCGGGCCGCCGCGACCGAGGCAAGACCGATGCCGGTGTTGCCGCTGGTCGGCTCGACAATTACAGAGCCGGGTTTAAGTAAGCCTTTTTTCTCTGCATCGTCAATCATTGCAAGTGCAATCCGGTCTTTAACGCTTCCCGCAGGGTTATAATACTCAAGTTTTCCAACAATTCTTGCCCCAATCCCGTTTGCATTACCGTACCTGCCCAGCTCGAGGAGAGGGGTTTTGCCGATGAGTTCGGTGATGTTCTTATAAATGCTTGCCATTTTTTATCCCCCAATACTATTGTGTGAATATCATATATGTATAGTATGATATGTTGATAATATAATATTCCATAAAAACGTATTTGTCAATACCTAATTTAAATTATAAAAAAGCCTGATGGCTGAAGGTAAAGCCCTGTCAAGCTTTCGCCTGACAGGGCTTTACTCAGTTTATGGTGATGAATGTTCCTTACGATGTTAAACTAAAATTCTATATCGTATCTTGCCAGCACTGTTTTGTCACACTCCGGCAGCATCTCGCGGACAAATTCGGCTTCGTCCTCAGGCAGAGCCTCAATTTGCTCGGTGAGATTATCGAGCCAGACCTTTTCTCGGTCGGAGAGCATAAGCCGTCCCGCTTCACTGCCTTCGCGCATAGCCTCAAGCGCTAATAGACCGGCTGCTTTGGTGCGTTTGTAGTACCCTTCGATTTCAACAAGCTTTTTTGAAATATCGAACACAACGTCGGGGCGCAGTACATACGCCTGCGGGTCCAGCTTCGAGTCGGAGTCGGCGCAGATGTCGCGCAACAGCAGAGCAGTATCTTTGCCTCTTGTGCTGCCTTCGTTGAGCATACGGCAGTCGTAGACAAGCTGCTCGAACGAAACGGTCGGCGCCATGCCCCCGAGGAGCTTGATATGCTGGACAGACTCGTTGCTCCACAAGTCGGCCATACAAACAGCGACATTTCCGACCGGCGACAGGTGCGCACATGCGGCAACTCTGCCCTCGGTCGAGATTGGCGTGCCGGTGATGGCTTTTATGTAAACGCCCTCGTAACCGCAGTCTTTGTGCGGGCCGCGTGCGCCGCACTCGATTGCCACAAGGCTTCTCACCGCCGTCATCACCCGTACGGCGGCCGCGAAAACTTTGGGGATGTAGTTTTTCTCTGCAAGTACCATTGCGGTGTTGCCAAATCCGCAGGCCGTGTCTCCGCTTGCCACAGTGCCGGTTTTGTCGGCAATTGCCACTATTTCTGTCCACAGCTTGTTCATATCCTTGCAGCCGATTATCGACAACGCAAAGATAGACTTCGCAATATCGCAGCTTATGGTTGCCTCGTCGTGGATTTCTTTGCCGCCTACCGACTCGATGGCAAGGAAATCGGCACCTGCATTGGCGCAGCCTTCAAATGTCTCAAGCATACAATCCCATTCGGCGCCCCGCCACATGTGCTGAAGTTGCGGGCCTTCGCGGATGTCGTTGGGTGTGATCCGCACTGCAGCTTTAATGCCATATTTAGCCTCGTGCTCTTTGATTATGTCCACGACGGTTTTGCACACATCGATGCCCCACTTCGGATTCATCGTCATCGGCGGCAGCGTCTCGATTTCGGCGACAAAGCCGGACACTTCAAGCTCTCTTGCTCGGGTGCATATACCCTCGATTATCTCGCGGTAAATGCCAAGCACCTGAGGCATTGTTGCCTCCTCCACAGACATCGGAGGCAGCGTGAAATTTATCTCGGGATAGAGAGTGCCGCCACCTATAGACAAGCCGTTTTTGAGGATCACAGGATACTTTGCGAGAGAGAAAATAAGGTCGTCGCAAGAGTCGTATGCAAGTTTAGTAAAATTGCGCTTGCTCATGGTAACATACCACTTTCCCTGTTTAGATTTTGTTAGATACGAAACCGTATCAATAATATTATTTAATGCAGCCGGTCAATGTTAGCCGCCGACCGGCAAACGAATAACTCAAGTAGGACGGCAAATCTTATGCACATGCCTCTAAACGGCGCGGGTAGTTTGCACATCGCAGAATTTAAGATATAAATTGCGATGCATAGGTAAAGTTAACCTGATTTTTTTGCCTGTGGGGAAAGTATAGCAACATAAGCATATAAAGTCAATAGGAATACCATGCTATTTTTTGTACTTTTCTGTTATCGGAAATTGAAAATTTCCTTTTCGATGTAGTAGCGAAAGAAAGTTGAATTTTTCCAAGTATTTGTGATAAATAGCTTTAAAAATCAACTCGTATATATTATAATATATATTAGCAATAATAAACCGGAAAGGGAGTATATGGGGATGAACAAGTTATATATTTTCACACCGGACAAACTTGGAACCATATCGCCTGGCATTTATGGTCATTTTTCCGAGCATCTCGGAGGCGTCATTTACGACGGTATCTGGGTCGGAGAGGGCTCTGATGTGCCAAACATCCGCGGTTTCAGGGCAGAGCTTGTCGAAAAGCTAAAAGCTATAAATCCGCCCATGTTGCGCTGGCCGGGCGGTTGCTTTGCCGAAATTTACGACTGGCGCGACGGCATCGGCCCGCGGGAAAAGCGCCCGGTCAGGATAAACTGGTGGCATAACCACGACCACCGCTATGAGCCAAACGAAGTCGGCACCGACGAGTTTATCTTTTTCTGCCGGCTCATAGGAGCGGAGCCTTATATAGCGGCAAACATCACGTCGATGACGCCGCTTGATATCCGCGACTGGATAGACTATTGTAATACGCCGAACGGAATTACTACATACGCAAAGCTGCGCGAGGAAAACGGAAACCCGGAGCCCTTTAACGTCAAATATTGGGGCGTGGGCAATGAAACTTGGGGCGGCGGCGGCAACATGACGCCCGAGGTATACGCGCATGAATATCGCAAATATGCGACCATAATGAGCAATACAGATCCAACCATAAAGCTCATCGGCTCCGGCGCAAACTCGATAGACTATAGCTGGACAAAGCGCTTTATGGAGATATTCGCCTCCTCCGACAAAATTATGAGCTATTTCTCGCTGCATTACTATTGCGGGTCAAGCGGTCACCCGACCGAGTTTACGGTGGATGAATGGTATCAACTTCTTTCGCAGGCTGCCGGCATAGAGTATTGCCTGCGGCGCCACTGGAATTATATATGCGGCTTCGGCATGGAGAGACACGCAAAGCTGGCTATTGACGAGTGGGGAGCATGGCATCCCGAAGGGTCCGGCCCCTCGAAAGGATATAACCTGTTCGAGCAGCAGAACACTATGCGCGACGCGATGATAGCGGCTTTGACACTAAATATTTTCAACAATAACTGTGACAAGGTCGAAATAGCGGCAATCGCGCAGCTTGTAAACAACCTGCACACGCTCTTCTTAGCCTCCGGTCACAACCTTATAACAACGCCTACATATCATATTTTTGATATGTATAAAGGCCACCAGGGCGGCGAGGCGATAAGAACCGCGGTCGACAAAAACGAGGATATTACTTTTAAAAACCCGAATAACGGCAGAGAAAGCCATATACCAAAGCTGTCGTTTTCGGCGTCTATCAAGGACAGTAAATTGACGCTCACGATTGCAAACCTTTCGCACGATACGTCGGAGGTCTTGAGTCTCGAGCCGATAGGCATAAAGCTCGCCGACAGCGCGCAAATAGGAATTTTAACCCACACCGACTATCACGCGCACAATACATTTGAAGACCCCGAAAACGTAAAGGCTGAGTACAAAACGGCAGACATCTCGGACGGTGTGGTAACTGTTCCGGCAGCATCGATTGTTGCGATTACGGTGGATATAGTCTGATAAAAGTGCGGCCTTGACCTGTGCCACAGTGCCCGCTCGGCACAGGTTAAGGCCTCTGTAGAATATAGTGCAATATTTTTTTGCACGATTTATTGAAAATGTGAAAAACAATCCGATATTGCGTCCCATACGGTGTTGCTATTGCATATATGCCCCGCTATAATAACAGTGACAGTATTAACCTATTTTGAGTGCGGCAGCAGCATCCGGTCATATATATAAGTGAAGGCTTAGTCACCTTGAGACAGATGCGGTTTATGAATTTGATGCGTTTTGTATCGGTAATACTGCTTTCAGTTTTGTTTATAGTATGTGTAGTTTCATGCAGGCCCGCCGGCATTGCCGGAGGGGGTTATGCGGCCTCGGACACTGATTACGATGAGATACTGTTTGAGAAAAAGCGCACATTAACCTTGCTGATGGATTTGCCTTATCCGCTATCAAGTTATGACCAGCAGTCAATTGAGGCATATAAAAATATAATAGGCGAAGTAAGCGCAGCTCTTCCATCTTTGAACGCGATAGACGAGGCTGACGATTACATTTTGCGACTGCAGGAAGTTTTAGGCTCGATGCGGCTGACTTCAGGCGAATTGCCGCAGGTTTACATAAAAGTCGCGGGGGATATAGGAGACGGTTACAAGGAAGCCTCGGTGATGATAGTGGATACACAGGGTCGGGAACATACCCGAAACACACCTGTCACCATAAAACTGCGCGGCAACAGTACACGCGGTGCCCCGAAAAAGCCGTATACGATTAAATTTGAAACCGGCCTTTCAATACTCGGCATGGAGAAAAGCAAAAAGTGGGTGCTTCTTGCAAACGCATTTGACAAAACAATGCTGCGCAACAAAATGGCGCTTGATTTTGCGCAGAGGCTGAATTTCCCTTATTCTCCTGAAGGCGTGTTTGCCGAAGTTTATCTCAACGGCAAATACAGAGGGCTGTATCTTTTGACCGAGGCGGTAAACGAAGGCAAGAATCGGGTCAACATAAACGTGGAAGCCGGCGATTTTCTGTTCGAGCATGAAACCACAAGGCAAGAAGCCGGCAAAACCTATATAACGACAAAACGGGACATGCGGTTTAAAATTGTCGAGCCCAAAACGCCAACTGCGATGCAAATATCATCGGTACGAGATTATCTGCTTGAAATCGAGCGGGCTATGGAAAGCAGAGATTACGACAAAATTTCGCGCTATATAGACGTGCCCTCGTTTGTCGATTTTTATGTGCTGATGGAGCTTTTTAAAGACGTTGACGGCTGGTTCAGCTCGATGTATTTTTATCTCAAAGACGGGGTCATGTATGCCGGCCCGGTTTGGGATATGGACCTCAGCAGCGGCAATGTGTCGGATAAAGTTGACGAAGACAAATACCGGGCGTATTGCAATTTGCCCGGGTTCGGCACCGGCTCGCGTGACAGTGCCGACGGCATTTGGATGCGCTTTGGCTGGCTTGACATTTTGATGAGCTGCGAGCGATTCTACTCGATGGTGCGCGAGCGGTATTTGGAGCTGCAGCCCTATATAGTAAATCTTTATGAGGACAACCGCCTGGGACAAAATCAGATTGATAAACTTGTTGCCGAAAATCGCGCGGCAATCGAGCGCAACAACGAGATGTGGCCGATGGATGTTGCCTACAGTATATACGAGATGAAACCTCTGCCGACCTATGAGGAGAATGTAATGCACTATAGGGATTGGCTTAGGCGCAGAAACGATTTTTTGCTTTCTTATTTTGGCTAAATTCACACTGCGGGGAAACAGAAGCTATGTATAACACCGAGCTGTACAATTTTATCACTGACAAAAGGCATCACGCTTTTCGCGGAAAAGGGCTGCCGTCGCGAGCGCAACAGTACAAGGCCATGGGGCTTTCTCCGCGCGAGCGAATGGCGAGGCGGTTTTGTGAGGCTGCGGAAAAGGAAGCACAGTCGCCGCATATATTGCCGGGCCAAAAAATCGTTCTGATGCGAACGGTGCCCGATTTACCCGACGTTCTGACAGAAGACGAATGGAACGAGATAAAGAAAACGGCACATGTACACGAACGGGGCTACATATCGAATATCTGTCCCGACTATATGTCGGTAATCTCAAAGGGCTTTAAAAAAATAAGAGAAAACGCCGATAAGTGTAGCAGACAGGTGCTCGATGCGCTGTCAAGCCTTTGTGCCGGGTACCGGCGGCAAGCAGCAGCGCAAAACAGAGGCGATGTTGCGGCTGTGCTCGAGCGCATTCCCGAGTATCCGGCCGAGACTTTCCACGAGGCGCTGCAGTTTTTCCGAATACTGCACTATGCATTGTGGCTTGAGGGCAATTATCATAACACGGTTGGCCGATTTGACAAATATATGATGCCCTATCTGCAACGCGACCTCGACCGCGGAGTGCTTACGGAAGACGAGGCAAAAGCGCTGCTTGAGGACTTTTTCCTATGATTTAATATCGACAGCGATCTTTATCCGGGTATACAGCAGGGTGACAACGGGCAAAGCATGATGCTTGGCGGGCTTTGCGAGGATGCTGGAGCGCGTATTTCTGCGAGCTCGACAAAGAGTATCAGGACCATGTTATCAGACGTCATGAGTATGTCGTTTGAGGGTATGTCAAAAGCAGTAGTTTTCGACATCCAAGGCTTTTCGACCGACGACGGGCCGGGCATACGCACGACGGTGTTTTTCAAAGGCTGCCCGCTCAGATGCCTGTGGTGCCATAACCCGGAGGGGCTGTCCCCCGAGCCTGAGCTGTGTGTTAAGGTCGCAAGATGCAAAAATTGCGGAAAGTGCCTTGCCGGCTGCAATCATCCTGATTGCCAACAATGGGGCAGGTGCCTGCATATCTGCCCGTCCGGCAACATAAGCGTGGTGGGAAAACAGTATACCGCAAGCGAGCTTGCCGAGCTGCTTTTGCGTGACAAAGATATTTTCGATTCAAGCGATGGCGGCGTGACATTTTCCGGCGGTGAGCCGCTGCTGCAGATTGAGTTTATAGCAAGCCTGACACCAAAGCTCGGCGGAATACACACCGCTGTGGAAACCTGCGGATATGTGAGTGAGCGTAGTTTTAGTGTGGCGCTCGACTGTATAGACTTTTTTCTGTTTGACCTTAAAGTCTATGACAGCGGCAGACACAAAAAATACACCGGCGTCGAAAACGGGGTGATTTGCCGCAACCTCAAGACTTTGCAAAAATCGGGAAAACCTCATGTAATCCGCATACCGCTGATACCGGGTTATACGGACGACGAGGAGAACCTCCGCGGGCTTGCCAAACTTGCGGGCGGCTCAACGGTTCAGCTTTTAACATACAACGCCCTCGCGGGCGCAAAATATGCAAATTTAGGTAAAGTTTATCCGCTGGCAGGCCTGCAGCCTACAAAAACCGAAGGGCATAAAAAGTATATTAATGGGACAACCGCTGACCGATAATCTCACAAGTAATGCGCTGGACATATCATGCATTTGGCAAGGTCGCCAAACGTAGAATAATAAGCGAATAAAAAATGCTCAGACCTGAAAACTGCGGTCTGAGCTTTTTTGTAGTTTATTCTGCGGACAGGTAAAGGTCAATAAACTCTTGCAGCTGTGCCTCTGCTGCTGTTATGCGCTTCTCATAACTTGAAATCCAAGTCTGTGACTTCTGCTGGAGCGGCTCAAGGAAAGACCATGTGAAAATGTCATTGGCGTAAGAGCCGCCGTACACGAGGGGGAAGTTAGCGTCGATGCCGTCGTAGATAAGGTCAATCATATACGAGGAGTAGTTGTCGCGCGTGTATTTGATTTTCAGAGCAATCTCGTAATATGCAGGTATAAGTGTCTTGTTGCTCTCCTCGCAGAGTGCCTGTATAACCGCGCTTGCGAAATCCGGATCGCCGCAAGTAGTGGGTATAACACCTATTTCGGCGGTATCATGTACGGTTGTGTGATATTTGGACTGTGCCTCGTCCAGTTTAGGATAGGGCAGTATGCCTATATCGCTCTCCATGTCGCGCAGCAGCCCAAAATCCCCTATCCGAACGGTGCTTATAAACAGGCTTCCGTTGCTTTTGAATTTATTGAGAAACTCCTGGCTGTTTTCTTGATAGTTTGTGTATGTTGCGTCGTTGTAGTAGACATCGTAAATCTTTTGATAAAGCAAATCGGAACGGTCGTTTGCAATTGTAATGGAAGGAATACCGTTTTCGTCGCGAGATATAAAATCTGGTTCTCCAGCGTATTCATACGGGAAAATCGAACCGCCAACTCCCGCTATGATCATACCGAACCGGTCTTCTGCGTCAATTATGCTGTTGCCGTTTATGTCAAGATAAGCGTCTTTTATGTACGTAATCAGCAAATCAAACGTCCATTTGCCGTCGTTGACCGCCTTATAAAGCTCGTCGGGGTCGCCGTAAATATCTCTGAATATATCGCGGTTATAGTACATTACGTGCGCTTTGCAAAGCACGTCGATGAAATAGTCTCCCACAAGCAAGTACATTCTGTCGTTGCCAATGGTAAGGTCGCGCATGTAATCGTACCACCAGCCGACCTTGTCGAAGTCAAAATATTTGCAGTCGTAGATATTTACAAACATCTTTTCTGCCGACAGCAAGCCAAGTCCACGCTGGTCGTTGACAATCAGTTCAAAAGCGTCGTCGCCGGCCTGGATAATCTTGCGGACATTCGTTGCGACCTGATCCCAGTTGTAGTCGGTTTCGGTGTACACGAATTTGACGTTAAGCCGGTCGGCAACGTCAAGATTGCGCTGGTACACAGCGTCGGCAACCACGTCACCTGTGGCCTCGCCTGCATCCATCATCAGATCGGCCGAGCTTATGGCTGTGTTGCTCATCTGGATTCGAAAATCGCGTCCTCCGAAGTTGAGCCCCGCAAGAATATCCACTTCTGTCGTGACATCGCTGTCGGTCTGCTCAGGTTTCGTGTCTTCACTGGTGTCTGCGGAGCTATTTCCGCAAGAGACAAGGAGCAATGACAATGCAACGGTTGATGCGAGCAGGAACGCAAGAGCCTTTTTAAAATTCATAGCGCTTTACCTCGGTACTTTAATAATGTCACATCTTAAATTATAGGTATATAAACTATTAAATAAATTATTTATATGTAAACAATGCATTAAAATGCTAAAAACAAACACTAAATAACAACTATATGTAAATGTGGTAACAAATTAGCTTGACCTGGATGAATGGNNAAATCCCCATGCGCTGCTTGAAAATCCTTGAAAAATAGTTTACATCGTCATAGCCAACCATCAGCGCTGTTTGCTTCACGGTATAATTGCTTTCTCTCAAAAGCGACGCTGCTTTATCAATTTTATAGCTGTTTACATATTCATTGAAACCCATTCCATACGCTTTTTTTATTCGGCGATATAAAGTTGAGCGGCTTATATTAAGCTCGCTGCAAATTTTCTCCGCTGTTATGCGTGTGCCGACATTGTGTTCAATATAGGCCTTTATCATCTCGTCGGGATTATCTTCGGTATCTATTACAAGGCGATCATTTTGCATGCGATCGGCAATAAATTTCAGCATCGAGCACATGGAGCGAAAGCGAAATTCGCTCATGACGCGCAGTTTGCCATAATAATAATCGCGATAATAGTTATATGCCGCTGGTGTAAATACTTTTGAGTCAATTTTTTGTAGCTTGTGATAAATAGCGTTAAAATTCTCATCGGTTTTTTCACAATCATACACCTGACCGACAAAAATCATCGCGCTGCATTTGCCGTTTACCGGGACGGGAATAAGCCCCTCGTAAAAGCCGAGATGGCAGCGGTAAATGTAAATTTCGCCGCTTTCCCGGCATTTTTCGACGGCGTGTTCGTCGCATTTTATGCACAGGTTGTCAATTTCGCGACTGTTTCTTATTGCGCGGCAAAAGACATCGTCCATGTTAACCGATGGGTATGCAATACAGTTGTGATAATTGAATATCTTGTTGTAATACGAAACACGCACGGGCGGCTCAAAAACCGAAATGGCGATTCCGCCTGTGGCATAATAAAAGTCTTTGAAAAAATCAAAAAGCTTGTGTGAAAAGACTAATCCCATTGGAATTTCATCCCCTAAAAACAGCGGATTGCTTAACATGGTTGTATATTGCGTTCTGCTGTTTATAAATATTATACAACAATAGAAAATAAAGTCAACGGATGGAAGTCACCATGCACAAGGGTAACTTCCGGCCGTTGACTATTTTGTCTGATCGGCTGCTATTTGCTAGATTTTTTCTTTGCGGCAAAATATGCGAGCGTACTGGCGGAAGCAGCAGCTATTATCGATATGGCTATTGTCATATTTCCCGTTGCGGGAGAAGGGGGAGTGTCAACTGTTTCGACGGGTGCCTCGGCGGCCGTTTTGGGTTCGGCTTCAGTTTCGGGCTCGGGTGTTTCTACGACTACTGCAGCACCGAAAATCGCTGTTCCGCAAACGTCGGTATAGTGCCACATTTCAGAGCCTTCGGGTGACCATGTTACAACACCGACACGGGATCCGAGCTCGGCGTTACATGCCGTAATCTCGAAACCGAACTTAAGACCTTCGCTTACGTCAACCTGCTCGGGGATGGGCATTGCCAATTCGTATAAAATGTGTCCGTTACCGGTATCTGCAACGGTTGCGAATTTGATTTTGTCATATAGACCGGTGTCGGCGTCGGTTGCATACATGTGATATGTAACCATAGTGCCGTCGCCTGAAAGGTTGATATAGCAGATCAGGTCGCCGCTGTTTGCATAGCTGTACTCATAAGCTTCTTCGCGGATATATGAGAAGTCAAGAATAACACCTATCGATTCTCGGTTCCAAGTTTCTTCGGGTGTGGCATGTGAGTAATCAATATCAGGGTCGGTCACGTCCACATAAAGGTAAATATAGTTGCTGTCATAGAGAGTGTAAAACACTCCGTTTGTGTTTCCGGGAGACATGGGGAAGTACTCAAAGTTTTGCTCAACCAGTTGCTGTTCTTCTGCGTGGCTGTAGAGGTCATCTTTTTCGGCATCAATTACAATCAAGCCGTCAGGAACCCGTGGAACATTCATAACTTTGGTGCTTTCGGCGGCGCCGACCGATGTGGAAAGGAGGAGCGATGCAAATAAAACAGTGGCAAGTATGCTCAAAACTCTTTTAGCTTGCAATTTCGACACCCCTTCGTGTTGTAATGTGGCAGATATGTAAAATATTAGTATATATCCATTATAAATGGCTATTACGCCGAATTCTATGGACTTGTGTCCCATCTATTAGCACTATAATCCCAGATGTAAATGTGCATAAAATTGCAACTAATAGCTATATACATTTGCAGCAGACATTAATACAAGTCTCAATTGCACAAACAACCGAAATGGAAAAAGATACCACATAGTAATAAACTGCACACAATTAGGACACAGAGAATTATATAACCAGAAATACACAGCATGTATATTAAATGGGAATAATATGGTATAATTTAAGACAAGAAAACACCTGCGGTTACAAAAAGTGTTGTCCAATCAGTTTACCTGCATATATAACTGCCAGTTGACACATCTTTATTATATCGGAGGGTTTTGTTGGAGATGATATAATGAATTTTAACGGAATACTGTTTACTGACACTGCTTTGGCGAAACAAGCGAAAAGTTTTTATCCGACAGCGACTTATGGTTTGTCACTGTCAACTGCATTTTTTGTTAAATTGCCGTATACAATTTATGATTTGCTTGGGCCACATCATCCAGATGCCGAAAAGCCGTTTGTGATTGAAAAAACCATATATATTTCCAAAATCGACTACGAAAATTTTATCACAGATTTGTGTGTAGACCGTTGGTTTATAGAGCAAAACCGAAGACTTTGCCACATTGATGAAAATAGCAATTGGCATTGCATTTTAGTTAAGCGTTATCGAAGCAGCGACGGTATTCTCGTAATGTCCGGCGGGCGTGTGTTTCCTTATTGGGCTGCTTATGTTCGAGACATATAGCCATAAGTTTTATAGTCGGACATTATGTCGACTACAGCTATAAAGGCAGCACTATTTCATTTTATTTTCCGCAAAACATTTATCCCAGCGACAGCACAAAACTGCAGATAAAATAAAAAGCTCTGACGCCGCAAAAAGACGGCGTCAGAGTTTTGTTTTATAAATTACACACGCTATGGCTTTTCGGCAATAATATTTGAAATATAAAATAAGAGGGCATAAATTAAAAATCAAACGATGCGTGCAAAAACGACATTATCAATTTCCACAAAGCCTTGGTTGCCATCGGTTCTGGTTATAAGGATTCGAGCTTTTGCTGCGCCTTCGGGAGCAGGATCTGTGATACCTATATAGTGTACCCAGCTCATTGAATTGACGATATCCGACACCAAGTTGCGGCTTGATATGAGATTCAGTCCCTCACCTAATTCGCGACCGTGTTTGTCAAGCCAAATAACCTTAATTATGGTCGTGCCGTAGATAGACTCAACTGAAGTCTGGCGGAACCCGATACCGATGCTGAGCAAAAAGCTTTGTCCTTCGGGACAGTAAAGGTCTACATCCTGCCACAGAGCGCCGCCGGTTAGGTCAAGTCTGGCAGCATAGCTCCCTTCGTAAACGTCGTTTCGCTGGACCCTGGTTGCGAGGTCATGGCACCAATTGTTGAGGTTGTTTTCAAAGCTTGGATTGCTGACGAGATTGCAGCTCAAAACCGGAATAAACAGAACCTGATCAAGTCTTAAGAAGTCGCCCGTATTGGGAACGTCAGCCTCGAAGATAATCCGCGCAGTTGTCGCGCCGCAAATTGGAGGCGAGGTAACAAAGAGATAGCTCAGATAATTTTCCTGATTGTCAAGAGTTTCGTTAGGGATAGAAGCGCATAAGCCGGTACCGATTGTTATGCCGTTCTGGTTCAGCCATTCGACGTGTACCGACAGCTCTACCCGACCGTCACCTTGAACGGCAAAGCCGAGCAAGAACGGATATTTGTGCGAAAGCTGCCGAATGTTGACGTCCTGATAAAGCGCCCCGCTGTTGGTAGTTATGACGTGCCCTGAATCCACAAGTGACTCACTATAGGACGAGTGAAACGCAGGGCCATTGTCTGAATCGGCTGTCCAGCCAAACAGGTTCGCCTCGAACCCGCCGTTTTTGATAAGGTTTTGAAATGCCATAGGTGCAAGGATGACATTGTCGATATAGATGCAATCGTTTTCTTCGGAAAGGCCTTCTCCCTTTGTGAATGCGAGTTTGGCAAAAGCTGCGTTTTTCGGGATGACGTCGGTCTGTGCTATAAAGGTGATCCGCGCGTTGTTGTTCAGACGGTCAGCCGGGACCAGCATTCTAAGTCCGAGACCTATAAAGTTAAAGTTTTCGTCGAGCCAGGAAATCTGGACTATAAGAATACCCGGATTTTCGTTTGTGGCAGGGTTAATATCGGCAAAGGCGTTGAAACTGAACAGCAGCGGGCATTCGCGCACACCGCGCAGCGAAATTTCTTGTTCGAGCACTGCTACACCGGGGCCAAGTGCTGCCTGGATAGCGCCTTCAAATGCGCTGCTATCGGTAAAATCTGTATTTGACGTAATCCACTCAAAAGCCTGCCATTCAAAACTGGGGTCCTGGACAAGGTTTACACAGCGCGTGCATTTTTTGTTGTTGCCGCAACCACAGATAGAGCCGTCCCAAATAACAGTATTTGCCGCATGTTTGGATATATTACTTGAAATCCCGTCGCTTTGGGCGATGTTTTTTTGTTTTTGAGATTCTGATTTATTATAAAAACGGGACATATTAACTCTCCTTTTAATTTAATATCTTGAGTGCAAGCTATACACTCTGTTTTATGTGACCTGTATGCAATGGCGGCAAACCAAGGCTGTTTCGATTGTGCAGTCTGCATAAAATATAGTTTTTTATTTTAACAAATCTAAAAAAGAGTAGCTGCAGATTTTTTAGTTACGTTTTTGGTGCAAGACGTTATAGTTGTTGCCCTTACCATTATATTGGGGAGTTTTGGCCGGTGTGAATAGCACAGGAGGGCGACAGCGGGATGAAATTAAGGCAATAAAAAAGGCGCGCATAAGCACGCCTTCGAGGATTTTTCGATTTTTCTACTTGACAAATGCAGCAGCGTGTGATATAATGTTAAGGCTTTCGAGCAAACCCGGCTAAAAACGCGGGTGTGGCGGAATTGGCAGACGCGCAAGATTCAGGATCTTGTGACTGCAAAGTCATGCAGGTTCAAGTCCTGTCACCCGCACCATGGCAGAGCGTGATGTTGCGCTCTGCTTTTTTTGTTTTATACACGCTTGCCGCGCGGCATGACTGCACAGCGAGCGTTTTTTGCTTTACAGCGACTTTGTGAAAGCTCATTTGCACACGCCGCGGTTGTTACAATTGACGTTATTTGATGCACTTTCGTGAAAAAAGATAGTAAAAAATCAACGGGCTTTCTTGACTTGATTGGTTGCGTTTGCTATAATGCTCGTAGCTATCAGGGTGCCAAAATTCATGCATATCAAACCGCAACGGGTGCTCTTTTACTGTGCCGGCGAAGACGTCCGCCGCCCTAATAATTGAATATACCGCAGGAGGGATGACCATGAAAAAGCTTGTGGCACTAATGCTTGCGTTCTGCATGACAGCCGCGCTCGGATTGTCGTGCGCCCGGCAGGGCTTGTCGAGCGACAAAGAGACGACAGCCGCTGCCGAAACGGAGCCCGAAACACTTTCGCCCGAAGAAGCGAGAAAAGCCATTCCCGACAATCTGCCCGACAAAAATTATGACGGGTATACGTTTACGGTGCTTGCGCGCGACCGCCAGGATTTCATAGACGACATCGGAGCGGGCATAGAGGAAACGGGCGACGTTATCGACGACGCGATATACAAGCGCAACTCAACGGTTGAGGAGCGGTTTAACATCAGCATAGACGCCCAGCATGTTCCCGACCCGATTTCAATGCTGCGCCAGTCGGTGCTTGCCAAAGACGATGCCTATGACCTCATGCTTTCGCATGTAATTGAATGCGGTTCGGCGGCACTCGAGGGCAACTATCTCGACTGGTACAATGACCTGCCGTATGTAAATCTCGATCAGCCATGGTATATAGGAAATGCGCTCGATGCCCTTTCGGTTAAAAACCGCGCGTACATAATGGCGGGCGAGTATTGCCTTTCCATCCTGCGTTTTACATACTGTATGTATTTTAACAAGGAAATTGCAAGTGACCACAATGTGGGCAACCTCTATTCCATTGTTATGGACGGCGGGTGGACGATTGACAGGCTCAACGAAATTGTCAAAGGCGTGTATCAGGATATCGACGGCGACGGGCAAATGACCGACAAAGACCTGTACGGCTTTACGTCCGACTACTGGAGCGCGGCGATCACATACCAGTATGCGTTCGATAACCCCGTCATGACCAAAAACAGCGAGGGTATACCCGAGCTGGCGTTTAACACGCCCAAGCTCGCACAGATTGTAGACAAGCTCTATACATTTTTCTATGAAAATCCCGGCTCCTATGTGGGCGACTGGGGAGTGTCCGGCCCATTTTGGCACGAGGGGCGCGTGCTTTTCCTCAACGGGCTTTTCACAAATGCCTCGACATATCGCGACCTTGAGTTCGATTTCGGCATAATACCCTACCCCAAGTGGGACGAAGTTCAGGCAAGGTATTACACCATGTCGGACGGCGCGCACGATGTTATGGCGGTGCCGATAACCACCGACGACCCCGAGCGCACCTCTATAATCGTCGAGGCACTCAACGCCGAAAGCTACAAGCAGGTCATACCCGCCTATTACGAGACGGCGCTGAAGGTCAAATACACGCGCGACGAGGAGTCGGTACAGGTGCTTGACATGGTGCTTGAGGGCCGCTCGTTCGACTTCGGCTATGTCTATGACGGCTGGCAGGGTCTCGCGTTCATGGTGCAAAACCTCACAAGCAGAAAGAGTAAGGATTATGCATCCGAATATCAGCGTCTTGAAAAAGGCGCGATAGTAAGGTACGATAAGGTTATAGACGCGCTGCTGGGTTTGGAAGAATAAACAAACATGCCGTCCGGCATCGGCCGGACGGTTTTTTTGGCCCGGATATTTTCTACTTGATTTGGATATAGGTAAATATATGCGTTTCTGTCCAAAGTGCAGTGCAATTTATATATAATACACATGAAAGAAGGTTTGATCGCGGCAAATGAGTAACAGCCAAAACAGGTCGGATGTGCGAGTGTCGCCAAGACTTGACAAACGAGGTGAACATGGCCCGTTTGATATAATCGGAGATGTGCACGGATGTGCCGGCGAGCTGTTCGAGCTTTTGGAGAAACTGGGCTATACAATTGAAAAAGGCACATACGCTCATCCCGACGGGCGGCGCGTCGTTTTTCTCGGCGACCTGTGCGACAGGGGGCCGCGCAATGTAGACGTGCTGCGCGCGGTGATGGCGATGGTGGACGGCGGCTCGGCGCTCTGTGTTGTAGGCAACCATGACGACAAGCTCATGCGCTGGCTTGCAGGCAGAAATGTGCAGCGCACGCACGGCTTGCAGGATACGGTTGACGAGCTTGTGCGGGAAAGCGCGTCTTTTCGCGCACGGGCGGCTAAATTCCTGGGCAGTCTGGTGAGCCACTATATACTCGACGGCGGCAAACTCGTCGTCGCGCATGCGGGGATAAAGGAAAATCTGCAGGGAAAAGACTCAAAGTATGTGCGCAAATTCTGCATATACGGCGATATTACGGGCGAGTTCGACGAGACAGGTTTCCCGATCCGCCGTGACTGGGCAAACGATTACAGGGGGCGGGCTGCCGTTGTGTATGGGCACACGCCCCACCTTGAGCCGGTGATAAAAAACAACACCTGGTGCATCGATACCGCATGTGTGTTCGGCGGCAAGCTGACCGCGCTGCGCTACCCGGAGTTTGAGCTTGTCAGCGTGCCGGCACACATGAAATACAGCGAGCCTGCAAAGCCGCTTACCCTGGCGGAGTAAAAAACGTGAAGACAAACGGACGGTCGAGTGCGCAAAATCAGAAAAGGACATATAATGGAATATAACTTCAAAAAACCGCTTCAAAAACCGCCGGCACAATACCGTGTCACGGCTGCGGTTAATATAATATTAACAAAAACGCGTTTATCTGTTTACAAGCGATATATATAATAACTTTATAACATAAAATATACCCTCAAATGCGATGAAGGAGAATTGCATGCGGCATCCCCGCGCGCAGAGAGCCGGTGGTTGGTGTAAACCGGTGGCGGCGCTGTATGCGGATCGCTCCGGAGCAGAGACGCCGAAGTGTAGTAAGCGTATTCCGGTAGGGCACCGTTACATGCCCGGGGTTTGATGGAACCCTTAAATGAGTGGATTTTTCCTTTTTGTTGCGCGTACGCTAAAGCTGTCGGTATAGCTATAGGTATACGCAAAAGGAAGGAAAAGTCAAAATGAGTGGTACCGCGAGGATAGTTATATCCCCGTCTCATTATACATTTCCGGTATGACCGGATGTATCTGAGACGGGGTTTTCTTTATATCGTTTTTTACTTTATAGCTTACAAAAGCGTTATTCTGGGAGACAAGCAGTTATGAAAAAGATATTCGTGCTCGATTCAACGCTGCGTGACGGTGCGCAGGCAAAAAGCATTTCATTTTCGCTACAAGACAAGCTGCGTGTTGTCACAATACTTGACAGGCTCGGAGTGACCTATATAGAAGCGGGCAATCCGGGCTCAAATCCCAAAGACATGCAGTTTTTTGAACAGATAAAGCACAATCCGCTCAAAAACGCGCGACTTACGGCGTTTGGAAGCACACGCCGTAAAAATATAAAACCGGAAGAAGACCAAAACCTGCGCGCGCTGCTTGCAGCGGATACACCCGCGGTGACGGTATTCGGCAAATCATGGGATATTCATGTAAAAGAAATTATCGGAACCGACCTTGCCGAAAATCTTGCAATGATAAGAGATACGGTTTCGTATCTTAAGGCACATGGGCGCGAGGTAATTTACGATGCCGAGCACTTTTTCGACGGCTACAGAGAAAACCCCGAATATGCGCTTGCCACGATAGCCGCGGCTTATAATGCCGGTGCCGACTGCATTTGCCTTTGCGACACGAACGGAGGCACGTTTCCCGACGACGTTTACAAAATCACAAAGCTTGTTTGCGGACGTTTCCCGATACGCATCGGTATACATGCGCACGACGATGGAGGCATGGCAATCGCTAACAGCATAATGGCCGTGTCCGCGGGCGCGACGCATGTTCAGGGCACACTTGTGGGATTCGGCGAGCGCTGTGGAAACGCAAATCTTTCGGCCATAATTGCAAATCTTCAGCTCAAAAAGAATTGCGACTGCATACCCGAAAGCGAGCTTGTAAAACTCACCACCACAGTGCGGGAAGTGGCAGAAATCGCAAATGTCACCCTGCCTGGCTCGATGCCCTATGTAGGCAGCAGCGCTTTTACCCACAAGGGAGGCATGCACGTCGACGGTGTTATCAAAAACGCTCGCACTTTCGAGCATGTTCCGCCCTCCTCGGTCGGCAACAGCCGCCAGCTCCTGCTGTCCGAGGTGGCGGGGCGCAGCACGATACTCGAAAAAGTAAAGCAGATATTCCCCGAAATCCGCAAGGACTCGGAGGAGGCGGCGCTCATAGTCGAGATGGTAAAAGAACTGGAGTGCCAAGGCTATCAGTTTGAAGGCGCAGAGCCTTCGTTTGAGCTGGCGGTGCGCCGCAAGCTCGGGCGCGAGGTGAAATTCTTTGAGCTTGAAAAGCTAAACGTAACCGACGAGCAGGGACTTCAATCGAGCGGCAAAACCGCTTATGCTACAGTAAAAGTAAAGGTCGGAAACAAAAGCGAGATAACCGCGGCAGAAGGCGACGGCCCGGTCAATGCCATAGACTGCGCACTTCGCAAAGCACTTGAGGTGTTTTATCCCGAAATCGGAGAAGTGAGGCTGACCGACTATAAAGTGCGCGTGATTGACTCGCGTGCCGCCACAGCCGCAACCGTACGGGTTTTCATTGAATCAACCGACGGGCACGACTACTGGACGACGGTCGGTGTAGCGGTCGACATAATCGCGGCCAGCACGAAAGCTTTGACCGATGCCATAGAGTATAAACTTCTTAAAACACATCTGGCAAAAACAGCAGCGGAACCTGCAAGGGAGGCAATATAAAATATGGGGAAAATGCTTACCGGCGCACAAATCGTCATGGAATGTCTTGTCGAACAGGGCGTTGACACCGTGTTCGGCTATCCGGGCGGTGCGGTGCTTAATATATACGACGAACTTTATAAAAACAGCTACAGAATCCGACACATTTTGACCTCGCACGAACAGCATGCGGCACATGCCGCCGACGGTTATGCACGTGCGACGGGCAAAACCGCCGTTTGCATCGCGACTTCCGGTCCGGGTGCGACAAATCTCGTCACGGGCATCGCGACGGCATATATGGACTCCGTTCCGATAGTGTTTATCACCGGCAATGTCAGCACCGACCTGATAGGTAAAGACAGTTTTCAGGAAGCCGATATTACGGGCATTACAATGCCCATCACCAAAAACAACTATCTCGTAAAAGATGTAAACAAGCTGGCCGACGTGCTGCGCGAGGCCTTTGCCATCGCAAGCAGCGGACGCCCCGGCCCTGTACTTGTGGATATTCCAAAGAACGTTTCTGCCGCTGTGGCCGAGTACACTCCGGCAAAACCTTACAAATATATAAGCCCTTCCGACGCGCCGCTTGACACCGAAAGCGTGAAAAATCTTGCCGAGCTGATAAACTCGACAGAAAAGATATTCATACTATGCGGCGGCGGAGTTATCCGTTCGGGCGCATCCGACCGCCTGCGTGAGCTTGCAAGAAAACTCGGCGCGCCGGTGGGAGCGACGCTCATGGGAATCGGCGGATACCCCTGTACAGATCAGCTTTATACGGGGCTTGTCGGCATGCACGGCACAAAAGCGTCGAATACTGCCGTATCCGAGTGCGAGCTGTTTTTGGCATTCGGCAGCAGGTTCAGCGACCGTGTGATAGGCGACTCCAGCAAATTCGGCAAAAATGCGGTTATAGCGCATATCGACATTGACGATGCCGAAATCAACAAAAACATACGCACGCACCACCATGTCCACGGCCCGATAGACGAAGTGCTCGACATGCTGCTCCCCATGATAAACCTGCCCGAAGAAAGCTTGGCCGCCCGCCGTGAGTGGGCAGATTACATCACATCAATGCGCTGCGGTGCGCTGACCGCGAAACCTGTGCAGGGTGACAGAAAGCTCACCCCGAAAGGCATCGTTGATACGGTGTACGGCGTAAGCCCGAAAGACACTATAATCGTCACCGACGTTGGGCAGCATCAGCTTTGGGCGGCGACATATTACAAATACGACGCTCCGGGTACACTTTTGACCTCGGGAGGTTTCGGCACCATGGGCTACGGCGCGGGCGCGGCGATAGGCGCAAAGCTCGGGCAGCCCGAAATGCGCGTTATACACATGACCGGCGACGGCAGCTTCAGGATGAACTGCGGGGAGCTTTCAACCGAGGAGCACTATGGCCTGCCGATTATAACCGTTATATTCAACAACGGGTCGCTCGGAATGGTGCGTCAGTGGCAGTCGCTATTTTACGACAAGCGCTACTCGCAGTCTACGCTTAATAGAGGGCCGAACTTCGTCAAGCTTGCCGAGGCATACGGCGTAAAGGGTTACGACCTTTACACGACAGGTGAGCTTGAGGCCGCATTGCGGGAAGCTCTCGACTCCGGCAAGCCTGCGGTTCTCGACTGCCATATAGAAATTGACGAAACGGTCACCCCCATGGTGGCGCCCGGCAAACCTATAACAGATTTTATACTTCAGGATATTGACGACTGACAAAGCCGCATGGTATCATATTAAAATACTAAAGCAAGCAAAAGCTCGTTATGCGGTTTACAAATCTGCCTTGTCGATTGCATATATTTATTATTATCCACACAGCACGAAAACGATTTGTAGACCGCATAACGTGGTAATATAGAGAATATTCGCTCAAAAATAAACGGAGAAATGCATTCATGAGAAGCGATTCTGTCACAAAAAACGCCGAGCGCGCACCTCACCGGTCGCTACTGAAGGCGATGGGCTACATAGACGAGGAGCTGCAGCGCCCGATTATAGGTATAGCCAACCCGCAAAACGAGATTATACCGGGACATATTCACCTTGACACGCTTGCAGAGCAAATCAAAGCGGGTATCCGTATGGCGGGCGGTACGCCGGTCGAGTTCGGCACGATTGGCGTATGCGACGGTATCGCCATGGGCCACCAGGGTATGAAATACTCGCTTGCCTCGCGCGAGCTTATCGCCGACAGCTGCGAGACAATGGCAATAGCCCACTGTTTTGACGGTATGGTATTTGTGCCGGGCTGTGACAAAATTATCCCCGGCATGCTGATGGCGGCCGCAAGGCTCAACATACCCTCGATAATAGTCACCGCCGGACCGATGCTTGCCTATAATGCGGGCGACGGACGCTGCCTTGACCTCAACAGTGTGTTCGAGGCGGTCGGCGCATACAAGGCGGGCAAGGCAACCGAGGCTGAGCTTGCATTTTGCGAGGACAATGCCTGTCCCGGCTGCGGTTCGTGCTCGGGCATGTTTACCGCGAACTCGATGGCATGCCTGTGCGAGGCAATCGGAATGGCACCGCCCGGAGGAGGCACGATTCCGGCGGTTTATGCGGAGCGACTTAGGCTCGCCAAACGGGCGGGCATGAAAATAGTAGAACTTGTTAAAAACGATATAAAACCCTCGGACATTCTGACCCCTGTTGCGTTCCGCAATGCGCTTGCGGTAGAGATGGCGCTGGGCTGCTCGACAAATACGGTGCTGCACCTTACGGCGCTGGCAAAAGAGGCGGGCGTGAGGTTTGACCTTTCGCTTGTAAATGAGATGAGCGAGCGAGTGCCTAACCTTTGCAGGTTGGCGCCGGCCGGGCCATATCATGTCGAGGATCTCTATCGGGCGGGCGGCGTGCAGGCGGTTATTCGCGAGCTTATCGACGCCGGCCACTATGACGGCAGCGCGCTCACTGTCACGGGCGCGACTGCAGACGAAAATACAAAGGGCGCACAGGTGCGCGACCGCAATGTAATCCGTCCCTGCTCCGAGCCCTATTCGCCTACCGGCGGTATAGCGGTGCTTTACGGCAACATAGCGCCCGACGGCGCGGTCGTAAAGCGTTCGGCTGTCGCGGAGGAGATGCTGTGCCATCGCGGGCCCGCAAGAGTGTTTGACTCGGAGGACGAGGCCATAGCCGCGATTTACGGCGGAAAGATAAATCCCGGCGACGTGGTGGTAATCCGCTACGAAGGCCCGCGCGGAGGCCCGGGCATGCGTGAGATGCTTGGCCCGACATCAGCAATAGCGGGTATGGGGCTGGACCGTGACGTCGCGCTGATAACCGACGGCAGGTTCTCGGGTGCGACAAGAGGCGCGTCCATAGGCCACGTTTCGCCCGAAGCCGCAGCCGGCGGCCCGATAGCATTGCTGCGCAAGGGTGACATTATCTCAATTGATATACCTGTCGGCAAAATCAATGCCGAACTCACCGAAGAGGAATTTGCGGCCCGCCGTGCCGAGTGGCGCGAGCCTGCACCAAAGATAACACATGGCTGGATGGCAAGATACGCACGGCTCGTGTCGTCGGCCTCGGACGGCGCGGTATTAAAATAATATAATGTAGGAAAATTTGACGGTCTATCTAACAGTCCATATTTATGTCTAATAAATACCCCCGCATATTTAGTATGCTGATTGCAGGATAGCGGGAGTGTTGCACAATTATCCCCTTTTTTAGAAAATACTTGCCCAGAGGTTATAGCCATGCGCATGATAAAAATATTTGACACAACGCTGCGCGACGGCGAGCAGTCGCCGGGATGCAGCATGAATATAAACGAGAAAATCGAGATGGCACGCCAGCTTGAGGCGATGGGCGTGGACATTATAGAGGCGGGCTTTGCCGCATCGTCGCAGGGCGACTATAATGCGGTAAAGGCGCTTGCCAAGGAGATTAAAAACTGCACGGTTGCGAGCCTTGCTCGTTCGCTGCCCCAAGATATTGACAGTGCCTGGGGAGCGGTCAAATATACCGAAAACCCGCGTCTGCATATCTTTATTGCGACCTCGCCTATACACATGGAATACAAGCTGCGCAAAACACCCGACGAGGTCTACGAGCAGGCTGTCGAGATGACAAAGTACGCCAAAAAATACTGCTCGGATGTGGAATTTTCGGCAGAGGACGCCTCTCGCAGCGACCGCCAGTTCCTAAAGCGCGTGTTTGAGGGCGTTATACGTGCGGGTGCCACAACTATAAACGTGCCCGACACGGTCGGTTATGCCTCACCTGCCGAGATGGCAGACCTTATCAGGTGGCTGCGCGAAAATGTCGAGGGCATGGACACCGTAACCCTTTCGGTGCACTGTCACAACGACCTTGGTCTTGCGGTGGCAAACACGCTTGCGGCGATTTTAGCCGGGGCCGACCAGGTAGAATGTACAATTAACGGCATCGGCGAGCGTGCCGGCAACGCAGCGCTTGAGGAGATTGTCATGAACCTCAAGACCCGCCGCGATTTCTATAATGCCGATACAAGAATAGACAACACGCAGATTTACAAGGCAAGCAGGCTGCTTTCCCAGATTACGGGCGTGAAGATCCCGCCCAATAAGGCAATTGTCGGGGACAATGCCTTTGCCCACGAGTCGGGCATTCATCAGCACGGTATGTTGGCAAACAGCCTTACATACGAGATTATGACGCCCGAGTCGATAGGGCTCAGCAGGAGCAAAATGGTGCTGGGCAAACATTCCGGCCGCCATGCTTTCAACCAGCGCCTGCGTGAGCTGGGCTTTGTCGTCAGCCTCGATGTCGCAGACAGCCTGTTTAAGGAATTTAAGACGCTTGCCGACAAGAAAAAGACGGTCAGCGACCGCGACATTGAAGCGCTTGTGCGCAGAGAGCTTGCAAGCGAGATACCGGAGGCTTTCATGCTCGAACGTTATGTAATCAACACAGGCAACACCATCACACCCACCTCGAGTATAACACTTATAAAAGCCGACGGCAGCCGCGAGGAAAAAGTCGCAATAGGATTCGGCCCGGTCGACGCGTCGTTTAATGCGATAAATAAAATTGTGGATATGAAGATAGAGCTTGAGGAATATTCGATTGATGCCGTTACCGGAGGCCACGACGCACAGGGCGAAGTCAGCGTGAAAATCACAAACGGTGAAAAGACCGTCAAAGGCTATGGCCTGTCGACCGACATCCTTGAGGCAAGCATACTCGCGTATATAAATGCAATCAACAATCTCATCTACGAAACAACCGAAAGGGAAGAAATTAAATGAGCATGACAATGACCCAGAAGATACTGGCTGCCCACGCGGGAAAAGATAGCGTGCGCGCCGGGCAGCTTGTCACCGTGTCGGTTGACATGGTGCTGGGCAACGATATAACTGCCCCCGTCGCAATTCGTGAGTTTGAAAGTGCGGGCGCGACAAGGGTTTTTGACCGCGACAAAATAGCGCTGGTCATGGATCATTTCACGCCTAACAAGGACATAAAAGCCGCCGAGCAGTGCAAAATTGTGCGCACATTTGCGAGAAAACATAACATCACAAACTTTTTCGACACAGGCAGGGTCGGAGTCGAGCATGCGCTTTTGCCCGAGCTGGGACTTGTCGGTCCGGGTGACCTTGTAATAGGTGCCGACTCGCATACCTGTACTTACGGCGCGCTCGGCGCATTCTCGACGGGCGTCGGCAGCACCGACATGGCCTATGCTATGGCGACGGGCAAATTCTGGCTCAAGGTGCCCGCGGCGATAAAGTTCGTTTTAACCGGCCGGCCCGGCAAATGGGTTTCGGGCAAAGATGTGATACTGCATATCATAGGCAAAATAGGCGTGGACGGTGCACTTTATAAATCAATGGAGTTTGTCGGCGACGGTTTACAGTATCTATCCATGGATGACAGGCTCTCTATTGCGAACATGGCTATAGAGGCAGGCGCAAAAAACGGCATATTTGCCTATGACAATGTAACCGAGGAGTATGCGAAATCCCATTCCAAGCGCCCGTGGACGAAATTCGACTCTGATCCAGATGCCGAATACGACGATATTTATACATTTGACCTGTCGCAGATAAGGCCGACGGTTGCCTGTCCGCACCTGCCCGAAAACACAAAGACTATAGACGAGATAGGCGAGATACCGATTGATCAGGTTGTCATAGGCTCGTGCACAAACGGCCGGCTCGAAGATATGCGCGTTGCGGCGCAGATTTTGAAAGGCCGCACGGTTCACCCGAACGTGCGCTGCATTATAATCCCGGCGACGCAGAACATTATGCGCCAGGCGATAGGTGAAGGGCTGGTAAATATCTTCATCGACGCGGGCTGTGCGGTCTCGGCGCCGACCTGTGGCCCTTGCCTTGGCGGGCACATGGGTATACTTGCCGACGGCGAGCGCGCGGTTGCGACCACAAACCGCAACTTTGTGGGCCGTATGGGTCATCCCGGCTCGGAGGTTTATCTTGCGTCGCCGGCGATAGCCGCAGCCTCGGCAGTAGCCGGCAGAATAGCAAGCCCCGACGAGCTATAATGCCCCTGTGGGATGCAAGTGGCAGTCGCGCGCAAGACAAAAGACTGCCTATCTGTGACGCAAACCGGTTTTGCGCGGCATGAAAAGCAAATATACATATATAAGCGCAAGATTGCCCTGCATCCCGCATAATCGTATTTTTTATTACAGGAGACAAATATGAACGCGAGAGGCAAAGTTGTAAAATACGGCGATAACGTGGATACCGACGTTATTATACCGGCGCGCTATCTTAACACATCGGATCCGGCGGAGCTTGCGGCTCACTGCATGGAGGACATCGACCCCGATTTTCGCAATAAAATAAAGCCGGGCGACATAATAGTCGGCGGAAGAAACTTTGGCTGCGGCAGCTCCCGCGAGCATGCGCCAATTGCGATAAAGGCGTCGGGCATATCATGTGTTATAGCCTCGACTTTTGCGCGGATTTTCTACCGCAACGCGATAA